>Ga0208900_1000040_pt1 | contig 76537 bp, 73 predicted proteins | sample AntAceMetag02UKK_FD_184763 | JGI IMG/M metagenome (GOLD analysis project Ga0208900, IMG submission 184763) | Saline lake microbial communities from Ace Lake, Antarctica - Antarctic Ace Lake Metagenome 02UKK (SPAdes) (version 2) | ecosystem: Environmental > Aquatic > Non-marine Saline and... | reverse complement strand
TTTTCGTCCATTGGCAGGAAATTCAGATAATTTGATGAAAAATTGAAAGATTTTTTATATTTAAATATTTGTTATTATTAGTAAAATATAAATCCAACGGGCTATTGGAACCATAGGAAATTCTTGTCCAGTTAAGGATTGATGCCATGGAGGGGATGGCTGCTTCCTGGTATATGGAATGCCAGAATTACGCCCGGCGATTGGATGATAAGCTGGCGTTGGCACGAAATGAGCTTAAAAATCACAACAGGATTGTGGAAGAAAAAAGAGCCTTTCTCAAAAAAGAATATATGAGAAAAGAGGCCCTTGGCACGTTGAAAACACTTTATAAAGAAAAACATGAAAAGTGGGTGGAAATAGAGGAGCAAAAAAGCCTGGATGAAATGATTCTGATCAAAAGAGGAGGTCTACATTGAAATTTTATGTTCAGTTCTTTTTAATCAGTGTGATAATTTTAAAGGCTTTGTTAATCTCAACCTACTTTTTTCATAATCACTCATTTCCTATTTTAACGGCTTCCGTTGCCATGGCACTGGAACCAGAAGATGCCGGAAAAGAGGCATCCTCTCCCAGCGATGGGGTGACGTCTGATGGTGAAAATAGCCTTCTTGATGTTCCTAAGACAGGAAATCTCTCCCAGGATTCTCAAAAACAATGGGAAGAAAAAGAAAACATTATTAAGGAGAAGGAAAAATTTCTTATCCGACGAGAAGAACAACTTTTGGCTCTCCAGGAAGAAATCAATAAAAAAATTGAGGCATTGACTCGATTACGAGATGAAATTCGAGGAGAATTGGACAGGAAAAATATAACCCAGGAAAACCAGGTTAAACATCTGATTAAAATTTATTCCACCATGAAACCCCAGAAAGTTGCGGAATTGATAAAAGAATTGGATATTAATCTGGTGACCGAGCTTTTTTCAAGGATGAAGGGGGATTCGGTGGGAAAGATTCTCTCCTTTGTGGATCCCATCATCGGGGCTAAAATAACCCAGAGCCTTTTCCCGGAGGATCTGGAAGAAAAATAAAAATTTCGACATCCTTCATATGACTCCAAAATTACTTTACAGTCTTTTGGGAACAGCCTCTACAAATGGGGAATGATTTAAAAAAGCGTAAAGGACTTTTGAAGGATGCCAAAATTTCAAAAGTTTGTAAAACAGGGAAATCAAGGTCGCTTAGCTGGGCTTTTCTTTAGGCAGCAACCTTGACATCATTGGGTAAGAATTATACTATAATTAATAAAATTGGGGCTGGTATAAGGTCTGCCCGTGGCAGTTATAAAGAAATAGAGGAAACAGGTGAGATGATATGGACTTAAATATGGAAGTGTTGATTGTTGATGATTTTGCAACCATGAGGAGAATTCTGAAAAATATTCTCACCCAGATTGGTTTCAACAATCTTTATGAGGCTGGTGATGGCAAAAGCGCCCTGAAGCTACTTAAAAATCAAAAAATTGATCTCATCATGTGTGATTGGAACATGCCTATAATGACGGGCCTGGATCTTTTAAATGCTGTTCGGGGAGATGATGAGCTCAAAGAGATTCCCTTTGTGATGGTCACAGCAGAAGCGCAAAAGGAAAATATCATTCAGGCAGTTCAGGCAGGGGTGAACAATTACGTTGTAAAACCCTTCACCACTGAAACCATAACCCAAAAATTAGAAAAGGTGTTTGGTAGCTGATATACCAGGGTGATAATGTGAAAACCTTATGATATAAATCCAATTTTTCAGGGGGCAATATTACTCTCTCTGGAGGGATGAGTAATCCGAATATTTACCACCCTATCTTAAGTTTTACTTTAAGTACATTGTATAGGAATTTCCATTTTATAACCTGTCAAATCAAGGAGTTGTAAAAAGTCCGCCCGATAGGGCGCTAAGTTCAAATAGTTGTTAAGGAACCAGTCTTAAATAACTTGCCCATTTCAGAACACGCTACCGTTGAAGGATAGTGTTCCTCAATTTTTAAATGGGTGTGTTATTTCGGACTCATGCCTAAGTACAAATAGTTGTTAAAGAGATGGAGCCTGAAAAAAGTATGGAGTCTGATTAAAATCTTCAGACTCCAATGAAATAAGCGTCAATATGATGACTGGCCGATGTTATGACCAATCCCGAAACTCTCATTATCCAATCTGTTAGTCGGAGTTTTATATAAAAGAATCTGTGATTCTGGAGTTATTTTGATGCAACCCATTGCAAAAATACTGGTTTTGGATGACGATGAAGATCTTCTGATGTTGATGCGTGATATCTTGATTCGAAACAAACATTACCAGGTGACAACAATATCCGACAGTCAGAATGCCCTGAATATGTTAACTCCGGATGCCTTTGATCTGGTTATTACGGATTTAAACATGCCCGGGGTCACCGGTATGGAAATTCTGGATCATGTGGTGAACACTATACCTGAAACCATGTGTATCATCCTTACCGGATATGGGAGTATCTCCAATGCGGTCATGGCCGTAAAGAAAGGGGCCTTTGATTATGTCACTAAACCCATTGGGCCTGGGGCATTAATGGAGTATGTGGAAAATGCCCTTAAAGTTAAATGGCTTAAAAAACAAGATATTGAAGCCTCCCCATCCCATGATTTGAAAGCCACCTATGCAAATTTCATCGGTACCAGCCCGGTCATAAAAAAAATTCACACCTTTATTGAAAAAGTAGCTGACACAGACAGCACGATTCTGGTTACCGGTGCCTCTGGAACAGGAAAAGAGCTCATCGTAAGAACCATTCATAGACTCAGCAACCGGAGAGAGAAATCCTTTATTGCCGTAAATTGTGGTGCCATTCCCGAAGCTTTGCTGGAAAGTGAAATTTTTGGCCATGAAAAAGGGGCTTTCACAGGGGCGCATAAAAAACGAATTGGCCGATTTGAGATGGCTGACGAAGGTACTATTTTTCTGGATGAAGTGGCCGAGATGAGTCCGGCATTGCAGGTAAAACTTCTGCGGGTACTTCAAGAAAAGATCATTGAGCGGGTGGGGGGAACCCGGAGTATCCCGGTGAATGCCAGAGTGATTGCCGCCACTAATAAAGAGTTGGCCATAGCTGTTGAAGATGGCTCTTTTCGTGAAGATCTATTTTATCGTTTAAATGTGATTCCCATACACGTTCCCTCCTTGATTCATCGAAAATCAGACATTCCTCTTTTAATTGATTTTTTTCTTAACAAATTCCAACAGGGTGAAAAAAGAAAGATCCAGGGGTTTGCCCCCGGGGCCATGGATGCACTTTTGCAACATGATTGGCCAGGCAATGTCAGAGAGCTTGAAAATTTAATTAAACGAATGATCATTCTTTCTGAACATGCCATGGTAACGCCGGAAGATCTTCCAGAGTCTTTTCAAAAAGAACACTCCCTTCCCCCAATCTCTGAAGAACCCTATCCTATTCATGAGGGGATGACCCTTTCCGATGCTGTGAAAAATTACGAAAATAAGCTCATCGTAAGCGCCTTGGAAAAAAGTGATGGGGTTAAGGCAAAAGCTGCCAGAATTCTCAATATCAAACGTACCACCTTGGTAGAAAAAATAAAGAAAAACAAAAAGATTGACGCCCAATTATGACCGGGCACATTCCCATTTTCCAGGTATCCTCTATAAGTGATTAATTTTATTAAGTCGGTAATAAATTGACTCAAAAATTGGCATCCTTCAAAAGTACTTTACACTTTTTTTGATCATTACCCATTTTTAGGAGCTTTCTCCCAAAAGACTGTAAAGTACTTTTGGGGCTATATGAAGGATGCCCAAAAATTATATCTTTATAAATCAACAATTTAAAATTCCGACCGGGAAAACGGGAATGCGTATTTATGACCTGCCTTTGACGTGTCAAAAAAACACTGACGGTACTTTGCTATTCTTAAAAATGACGAATAAAATTATAATAGTCCTTTTGCCAATGTTTCTGTCGGTATTTTTCCTTTTATTGGGCCGTGCTGAAGCCTTACCCATTGCCCCAGAGGTTTCTGGGAAGACGATTACACTCTTTAGCAGTGCTAATACTACACCCATAAAGATATCTGTATCGCCGGCAAATATGGAAACAGATGTCCAAATCAAGGTGACGGGATTTAAACGTGAAAATAAATTAAAAGTCATTTCCCTTGATTCTCCCACCAGGCTATTGCTGGATATGTTTAGAGAACTACCCAGTTTTAAGACCATTGATCTATCTATAAACACGGGCCCTGCGATGGAATTGCGGGTGGGCCATCACACAAAAAAAGTCAGGCTTGTTTTAAGCATTAAGGACGGCTTGGTTCCTGTCAGTCAAATTGTTTACGAGCCAGATGGGTTCACACTCATTGTTCGGGCCACCGGAAAAAATATTCAACTGGGATCAGAAAAAAACAATAAGATAGATCCGGGTGAAAGCACATTGACCAACAATGTGAAAAACAACCCACTTGTGGCATCCTCTGATAGTTCCATACTTGACTTAAACAATACCACATCTCCCCCTGGACAAGACCTTGATGGAGAGCAGGATGATTCCCTCATTTTTCAAATAAAATTAGATGATACTGATCCGGCTGCCCCCGTTTTTTCCAAGGGAATTTCTTATTATAAGGCGGGTGACTGGCCTGCTGCCATAGCACAATTGCAAAGCCTGGTAAAAAAATACCCAGGTAGCCCCCATGCTGAAAAGGCCTGGTTTTTGTTGCCCAGGATCTATGAAAAAATTTATGCAGACTCGTTGCAGACACATTTTACAGAATTGACCGATCGTTATAGAGATGCTGTCAGCCGTTTTCCCAACTCTCCTTTCACCGGTGAGACCATGTTGAGGATAGGCCGTTTGTACCATCAAATGAAAAATTATGCGGAAGCCCAAGGCTATTATACGATTGCCATGAACAGTAGTCCACCAGCGTCCTCAACGGCCTTGCGGGCAAAATTGCAAATTGCCAAAATTTTTCGTTTGAAAAAAAAAGACAGACAAGCGGTGGAATTTCTACAGTCCATTATCGATACCAGCAAGCCCCTCCCTATAAAAGGCGAGGCAATGATGGCGCTGGCCAAAATTTTGTACGATCAAAGAGCGTTTAATAAATCCCTTGATTTGCTTCTCAGACTTATGGCCATGAATGCTGAAAATATTTATAAAATTCCAGAGATGCCTCTTTATCTGGGAAATAATCATTATCAGCTGGGACAGAACACCCAAGCCAGAAAACAATTATTTTTGTACTACAACACCTCCCCTGACAGTGAAGACAGTCCTGTGACATTGGCACGCATCGGTGAAACCTATCTTAGAGAGGGGCGTATTCGAGATGCGGTTCGTATTTATTTATTTGTATGTAAACGATATCCGGGAAGCCAAGGGGCAAATATTAGCTGGATAAGGCTGGCAGAACAGCAGGAGGCAAATTCAGAAGTGGCATCATTGATTCCCCTGTCATCCCGTCAAATTTATGAAAAGGTGTATGGGTTTTTCATGGAAACGGATGAAAATGATCCTCTTGCCATGCTTGCCATGCTCAAACTTGGGGTATTGCATCATAAAGAAAAAAATTATGATGAGAGTCTTGGAGTATTAAAAAAACTATTTACCAAGAATCCCCAAGGGGCATTGCGGGAAAACGGTAACTTTGCCCTTCACAAAACCTTGGAGTCAATGATCACCGATGCCATGGACAAGAATGATCCCGACCGGGCCATTGCCATTTATGAACGTGAGAAAACCCTGTTTCACGAATTGTTTTTTGCAGAACCTATTTTCCTTGTGGTGGCCCGTGCCTACCTTGGGCTTGGTTTTGAAGAAAAAGCCATGGAGTTATTTCAACAAATGGATTCTTTGCTTTCCGATAAGGAGAAACCGGAAGATCTTCTTTATTATATAGGCAGACAGGCATTTCAGAGTCAGAAGATGGAAAAGGCCCAGGTCAGGCTGGCACTGCTTTTAAAAAAATTTCCCAAGGGCAAATATGTAGGCGATACCTCTTTTTTAATGGCAAATTGCTTTTTAAAGAAAAAACAATACACCCAGGCCATGGATATGTTGGATGCCGCATTGACACATGATCTGTCCCGTTGTGAAAAAACAAAGATTTTGATTCTTCTGGCAAAGACCGCCATTAAAACAAAGGCCCGGAAAAAAGCCATGGGAGCTGTCATAGATGCTGAAAAAAACCATGGGAGTTGTGTGGGACTTTCTGGATATCTGGGAGATGAAATCGGAGATCTTTTTTTTAAATTGGGTGCCCCAGATAAAGCTGCCGCTGTTTTTACCCGGGTTGTCGAGATGGAACAGTCCCAGGTGGGAAAGGCTTCCCTTAAATATAAGATCGCACAGTGTTTTCAGTTACTGGATCGCAGGGAAGAAAGCTTTATTTTGTATCAAGAAGTCGCAGATATGAATACTCCTTTTTGGAGTAACCTGGCCAGAGAAAATATTGCTGCTGCTGGATTTTCCGATGAAATAAAATAAAGACGCAGGTAAAAAACAGCAAATGATAATAGAATCTATGGCATCCTTCATATGACCCCAAAAGTAATTCACAGTCTTTTGGGAAAAGCCCTTAAGTACCCATGCATATGTTTTTCGGTATTCCACAGAGATATACCTTTGATATTTATAGATTTTATTTTGAGGAATATATACTCGGGTACTTACAATGGGGAATAATCTAAGAAAGTGTAAACTACTTTTGAAGGATGCCGAATCCATACCGCAAAGATCCTGAGTGTCGTCCGAACCCTTCTAAAAAAATCAATGAATATAAAGAAAAAATGGAAAAATAATAAAGCTTGGAATGCAATTTGCATTGTACATGTATCAGTGCAGGATGACGATTGGGTTGACACGCAAAGATGCATGGGGAGAAAAGCAAACAATGCAAAATCAATTGATATTTGACCATTCCTTCCAGGTGCTTGAAAAAGCCGTGGGAATTTCCCAACAGAGACATGGATTAATTGCCAACAATATAAGTAATCTGGATACCCCGGGATTCAAGGCCCAGGAAATTGACTTCAAGTCTGCCCTTAAAAATGCCATTGATGTGGAAACAGGTGGTATCACACTCTCAAGAACCCATGAGGATCACTTGGGTCTTGGTTCCACCGGGGGGGAAGCCATTGCGGATTCTTTTGAAGAAGAGGGGAATTTTGATGGGTTAAACTGGGTGAATATGGACAATGAAATGAAAAAACTCACAGAAAATAAACTGGTTTATCGCACCGCAGTTGAAGCCATGTTGAGAAAGATAAACATCATAAAAACTGTGATCAAAGAGGGAGGGCGCTAAAAATGAATTTTTTAAAATCCTTTGATATTAGTTTTTCCGGACTTTCAGCCCAGCGACAACGCTTGGATGTCATTAGCCAGAACCTTGCCAATATTGAAACAACCCGAACAGAAGAGGGGGGGCCTTATCGTCGAAAAATGGTGGTGATGAGTCCCGGGGAAACCAATCTGGACTTTTCCGATACCCTGGACAATGCCCTTAACGGTGTGAAAATTGACAGTATTGTGGAGGATCCCACAGCATTTAAGCAGGAATTTGCTCCATACCACCCCGATGCCAATGAAGACGGCTATGTTTTAAAACCCAATGTGGATCTTTTTGTGGAAAACGTAAATATGCTCATGGCAAAGAGGGCTTTTGAAGCCAATGTTGCGGCGGTTAAAAGTGTCAGAGAAATGACGCTTAAAGCCCTTGAAATAGGGAGATAAGCCATGAATAGTTTAAATATTGGCGGTGTATATCAAGCTCCCCTTAAGTCCATGGCTCAAAAAACTCAAAAAGAGACAGGCTCCTTTGATCAAATTATAAAAGGTGCCATTGCCAATGTTGACGGCATGGGACAAAATGCTGACAATGCTATTGTGGATATGGTTCAGGGAAACGCCGATGTTCCATCCACCATGATCGAGGTTCAAAAATTTGATATTTCCATGCAGTTGCTTCTTGCCATGAGAAATAAGGCCATTGATGCCTACAAGGAAGTCAGTCGAATGCAGTTTTAAGAATTCTTTTAAATTTAATTGGGTCCTGTCACCTCCTTGTGTCTGAATATAATTTCTTTTAAAAAAGGAAATCCGCATAATGAACAACTCTTTTGCGCACTTCATGAATTTTGTCGGTTCTTTGCCGCTTTCCAAAAAAATAAGCATTGCTCTGGTGGTTTTGTTGATCGTCGCAGGTTTTGGTGTGATGTTTTTTTTGGCCAATCAGGAAGATTATCAACTTCTTTACAACAATGTTTCTCCCCAGGACGGTGGCACCATTGTTGCCAGATTAAAGGAACAGAACATTCCTTACCGCATTGAGGCGGGTGGAACCATGATAATGGTCCCCGGAGACAAGGTGCATGAGTTACGTCTGGCACTGGCCGGTGAAGGGCTTCCAGGAGGGGGAACCGTTGGATTTGAGATTTTTGACAACCCTGATTTTCGAACCACAAACTTTGTCCAGGAATTAAATTACAGACGCGCTTTGCAAGGGGAACTTGCAAGAACCATCATGAATTTTAAAGAGGTTAAAAAAGCCTCGGTTTTTTTGGCTATCCCCAAGGATTCTCTTTTTGTGGAAGATGAAAAACAGGCATCGGCATCCATACAATTGGATTTGGAAGGCTCCTTGTCTCAATCCAGAGTTGAAGCCATTGTTCGCTTGGTATCAAATGCTGTGGAGGGCTTGGACAGCAGTCGAGTAAGTGTTGTGGACACAAAGGGACGGGTTATTTTTCGGGGCAATGCAGGGGATGACAATATGTCTTCCGGGTTGGGAGACAGCATGCTGGATTATAAAAAAAATATTGAAAAAAAAATCACCGGCAATGTTCAAACCATGTTGGAAGAAATTGTTGGGGTGGGAAAAGCCATTGTCAGGGTCAGTGCAGAAATCGATACATCAGAAGTGGTTATCAGTGAAGAAGAGTATGATCCCACTGTAACGGTGATTCGAAGTAATAAAATGATCGAGGAAAGTATTGCCGGGGGCCAGGGACAACAGCCAGAAGATGACAACTTGAATCAGAGGGCCGGAGTTGTTGCATCGGCGGGGGGTCAAAAGACAAAAACAAGTCGAAATGCCACAACTAATTACGAGATTAATAAAATTATTCGGAAAATTGTGCGGCCAGCCGGAAGAATAAAGCGCCTTTCTGTGGCGGCTGTGATTGATGGTGTCTATAAGGCTGAAACAAAAGAAGATGGCTCTGTTGTTTCTAAATATGTTCCCCGGGACAAGGACGCTTTGTTGACCTTTGAAAAATTAGTAAAAAATGCAATGGGATATGATGAAAACAGGGAGGATCAGGTCTCTGTTCAATCGGTGCCCTTTTCTGTATCGGCAGCCATGGAGATGGTTAATCCCCTTGGAACAGACAAATTGACGCCTCTGATGTTTTTGAAAACATACGGCAAAATGATTTTTAATCTGTTCTTGATTCTTGCGGCATTCTTTCTTGTGGTTAGACCTTTACTCAAGAGTGTTAAAGGAATTCACACGGAAATTACCGAAGAGACAACAGAGGCATTGCCTCCGGGTGAAGATATTAAACAGATTTCTGAACCAGAATCAATAAATCCAAGGCAGCGCGTCATTGAATTGAGCAACAATGAGCCGGAGAGAGCTGCGGCGGTTATTCGAACCTGGATTACCAATGAAGTTTGATCATATGTTTAATGTTATGACCAACCCCCTCAATTAAGGAATTAAAAAAGTTAATATTATATGTGGCATGTTCTTTGCTTTCTATTAGAAAATAAAACTGCTGGGTAACCTCAGCAGAGCCCTCCCCCGATGGGTAATAGGAACCGGCCAATTGTGCCGTCTAACGGTTCCGGCCGGGCCCATTGCCCGTCGGGGGGGGGCGGCATAATACCATTTGGCTCCGCGTCTACGACCCAATTTTCGTTGTGCCCAGCAGGACATGCCCGTTTATATGAAAGAGTAGGTAGATCTAATATTCTTTTACGCTTCGTTATGGATAGGCCGGGGCCAGAATACGGTCTGTCCGTGGCAGTTATAAAATATAAGTAAAAGAAAATAACACTATGGTCAATTTTTTGGCATCCTTAAAACATATAAGAACAGGATAAACTGATGACAATTCAATCGGCGATGTTCAATAACAATTTTTTAGTATCCAAAGATTCCTTAAATCGCCATGGTGTATCCCAATCTGCTGAACAAAAAGTCATGAGCTTTTTTTCCATGATTCGTGATGGCGTTCAACCAGATAAAAATAGTGGGGATGCTGTGGTTTCAAAGGGGCAAAGTCGATTATCGATTAGCCCTGAGAATAATAAAACAACCGATGTTGTGGACTCTTCTCAATCTTCCATTGAAGGCGTACGAAGGGCATTTTTGGCAAAAGGCGTTTCCCTGGATCAGATTACATTAGATGAAAATGATTTAAAAAAATTGAGGTTAATTCTTGATCAATTGGATTTTCCTCCGGAGGGTATTGACGGTTTTTTCCAGGGTATAATGGCAAATTATTCAAATAGAGAAATGACCTTATCTGATTTTTTCCGAGATTTTACCCAATTTGAGGCTGATTTTAAAAACACATCTCCTTCCCAACAGGCAGCCCCAGAAACTATTTTTCTGGATAAAACCTCTGTCCCCCAAATTGAGTCAGCACTAAGGGATCTTGGAGTCACACCTGAAATGATGGATTCGTTGTTGCCCTCTGTGGTTGATGAAAATGGGAATGTGAATTTGGAAAAGCTTACCCATCAGCTCAAGAAAATACAAAGTACACCTGATTCACCTGCCCTTGGAAAAATCCAGGGACAGCATAATTCTGTGTTGACTCCCCCGCTGCTTGATTCCTTGAAGATAATGGGATTATCTACTCCTGACAAATCCCTTGGTTCACCTTTTTCCATGGATGATCTCATTGGACTCATGGAGACAAATATTCCGCGAACAGATGCCCATGCGAACTCTTTTAAAGATCAGACATCCGTTGTGTTAGATGCCGTGGCTGATATTTCAGCTGAAAATAAAGATATATTGTGGGGCACAAACAGGTTTAAAAAAAACATAGACAGTACATTCTCCTTGCCATGGGGGAAATCAAACACATCAGGCGGGGCGAAGATGATTGCAGCACTCAATGGGGCAGCAGTGGATGGTAAAGGGGGGGTGTCAAAGGAAGTTGATGGTTTGATTGATACTTTTTTATTGGATTCTGGAAATCGCATGGAAAAAATGGATAAACAAGGCATTCATAAAAATTTTCATATGGATACCTCTGTTGGTTCTGAAAAAATTTTAATGACAGGGCAGGGCAATACCAGTACCACAGAGTCCCTTAAATCAGCGACAACCCTTTCCGATAGCCAATTACCTTCCAACGTAGTTGAGAATGTGGGAAAAGAAATTTCCTCATTTCTTCAACGAGGGGATCGTATTTTAAAACTTCAGCTAAAACCAGTTGAATTGGGCACAGTGACCATTGAAATGGATACCAAGGAAAATATAGTTAAGCTTTCCATTGTTGCTCAGACAGGCGCTGCCAAAGAATTGTTCATGGCCAACCACAATGAACTTCGACGGGTTTTAGAGGGACATGGTGTTAAACTGGAAGGTCTGAATGTTCAAATGAATAGTGATTTTGATCAATCAATGGCCAAAGAAAACCATAATTTTTCCGGGCAGAATCAAGGGGCCAACAAACAGTTCAGTGGTCTTGGCCCTGTGATGGATGATGAAGAAACCCAACAGGTTCAGCCCATGAGAATCAATAAAGATGGGTCACTGGATTTACTGGTATAATGGCCGTACAGAAATATGTTCTACCACAAAAAATAAAGTCTTTACACTGTACCATGTTGATGCATTTTTTAATGTAAAAACGGCATCCTTCATTTCTACTTTACACTTTCACAGGGTGACCCCCCATTTTATGGCGATTGTTCTTTAAAAAGTGTAAACTACTTTTGAGATCATATGAAGGATGCCGTAAAAACAAAGGAAAAGGAGCAAGTTATGTATATTGATACTCTTGGAACGACATATCCAACAGAATCGACACAAACTAATTCCGAGGATGAATTGGGCAAAGATGTTTTTTTGACTCTACTTGTGGCTCAAATGGAAAATCAAGACCCCTTAAATCCCATGGAAGGAACTGAATTTACAGCCCAGCTTGCCCAGTACAGTAGCCTGGAACAGCTTTATAATGTCAACGACAATCTGGTCTCTATTTCTGATGGGCAGGCTGGACTTTCAAATTATTCTGCCCTGGATTTTATGGGAAAAGAAATTTATGTCGATGGCAAAGAGTTGACCCTGGTAGAGGGAACTGCAACCTCGGGTGGAATATCCCTTGAAGACTCAGCCAACTGCACTGTTAATATCCTGGACATGAATGGAGAGCAGGTGAAAAGCCTTTCCCTGGGGGATCTTGATGCTGGCATCCATGGGTTTGACTGGGATGGTCTGGACGAGAATGGAGAGACACTGACCGACGGGATCTATACTTTTGAAGTAAGCGCCGTGGGAGCGGACGGTGAAACGCTTGTTGCTGAAACCTGTATGTCTGGAAAAGTGGATCGTGTCAGTCTGGAAGGCGACAGCCCCATGCTTTATGTGGGAAATACATCTGTGGCGGTTTCCGATGTCAAGGACATACGCCTTCCCAGTGAAATTGAATAACTTAATCTTTTTTAAATATTAATGACGGCAATATGCCGGTTTCCAGGCGTTCCTCAGTGGTGAATTAAAATGGGGAACACCTGGCAAATGACACAGGAGGAATAAATATGGCCTTATCAAGCGCACTTTTTGCCGGCAGCAGCGGATTAAGCACATTGGGTGACACCATGCAGGTCATTGGTGACAACATTGCCAATGTGAATACCATCGGATTTAAAAGCAGCACGGCAAATTTTCAGGATTTGCTGAATCAGTCTGTGTCCACAATGAACGGTTCCACACAGGTGGGTAGTGGTAGCTCTATTAGTGACGTATCTGCTTCCTTTGAGCAGGGATCATTTGCAGCCACCGGGAGTGCCACGGATCTTGCCATTAGCGGCGATGGATTTTTTATTATAAGTGATCCAGGTACCGACATAGATTATTATTCCAGGGCCGGTAATTTCGGCTTTGATGAAGACGGATATATGGTCAATCCGTCTGGATATGTTGTCCAGGGCTGGGAACTTGAGGCGGAAACGGGGATTGATGTGGGCTCCATAACGGATATCAATTTAAACTCTTTTACCTCAAGCCCCCAGGAGTCTTCGGAAATTCAGATCATTGCCAACCTGGATTCCACGGCAGATAGCAAATCCACTGATCTGGCTGGTCTGGTTGGTGAATGGGACGCCACCACAACTCCGTACATAGCAGAGGCCGCCTATGAATATCAGACCACAATTGAGGTGTACGATTCTCTCGGAAGTGCCCATGATGTCACTGTCTATTTTGACAAAGATTCTGACGACCCTACGCTTTCTATATACAATTACATTGTCACCTGTAATCCGGATGAAGATTTTAAATTAGCTGATCCCGGTACCGGTCTGCTGGAAAGTGGGACGATTACGTTTGATCCAACTTCGGGAGTAATGACAGGAATGACCATGGGAGGTCTTACTGAACCTGCTCCGTTGGCTGATGGTTCTATTCCTGAGCAGTTTAGTTTTGCCTGTAATTTTTTGGAAACAACCACTGATGACACGAGTGTTGCCCTTGATTTTGGCTCCAGCTATGATGCTACTCTCACGACCCCTGCATGGGTAAACGACTCATCAAGCACCACCCAGTATGCCGTGGCATCCAACACCACTTACAAGACCAGTGACGGTTATGCCGCCGGTGAACTCCAGGATATCAATGTGGATGAGAATGGGGTTATCACCGGGACTTACTCCAATGGTCAAAGTATTCCACTATACCGGGTGGCCCTGGCTAATTTCCAGAACGAGGACGGGCTGGTCAAGGAAGGAGGCAATCTGTTCAGCGCCACCTCTGCAAGTGGCAATGCCATCCCCAATAAACCCGGAACCAACGGGCTTGGCAGCATTGCATCTGGTTCTCTTGAGCAATCCAATGTGGACATTGCAGATGAGTTTGTTAAGATGATCACCACCCAACGGGGATACCAAGCCAACTCAAAAATTATCAGCACCGTTGATTCCATGTTGTCAGAACTCATGAATCTGAAACGCTAAATCGTCAACATCCCCTGAGCTAAAGACTCAGGGGGACCTTGCCGAATTTTTTATGAAAAGGGCCAATGTCAAAATGTTGACACTGGCCCCTTTTTTTGACGTTTGTACGAACCGAATTCAAATACCCCGATTTGAACCAGGTCTGTTAATTTCATTAAGGAATTGCTTTCTGAAAGATTTGATGACATAAAGTTTGCTGTTAGATTAAGCGTTATTGTGTTATAATTATTCCATTGTTTTCCGTGGATATGATAGGTAATGATATTTATAGAGAATCGTTGATAATCTAAGTTGATAATTTAAAAGGAGCGATTATGGATATTGCCACCCTGTTTGGCGTTATTTCATCATTTGGGCTGGTATTGATAGCGATATTCATGGGCAGTGGGTTGGGCCTTTTTATCAATGTCCCTTCTTTAATGATTGTTGTGGGGGGGACCATCGGAACCACAATGATCAACTATCCCTTAAAGGACGTCATCGGAGTGATAGGGGTTGCCAGAAATGCTATCTTTACCCAGAAATCCGATACAGATCAACTGATTCAACGATTGATGGCTTTTTCCTCAAAATCTCGAAAAGAGGGCATATTGTCCCTGGAGAGTGATATTAAAGAGGTTGATGATAAATTTTTGTCCAAGGGAGTGCAACTCTCCATTGATGGCCTTGAGCCTGATGAAATCAGCAACCTTCTTGAGATTGAGATGGATTTTATTAGAAGTCGCCATCAACTGGGGGCCGAAGTTTTTACCACCATGGGTACCTATGCGCCAGCAATGGGGATGATCGGCACCCTTATCGGACTGGTTCAGATGCTTCAGAGCATGGATGACCCAAGTTCCATTGGGCCTGCCATGGCCGTGGCACTGCTCACCACCTTTTATGGCTCTGTCATGGCCAACATCATCTGTATGCCCATTGCGGGAAAACTAAAAACCCGGAGTAAAGAGGAAATGTTGACCAAGGAGATGACCGTTACTGGCGTTATCTCCCTTTCCAACGGAGATAATCCCCGAATTCTTGAACAGAAACTCAACGCCTTTGTGCCTCCCAAACAACGGGCGGTGGCCCCATGAAAAAAAAGAAAAAAAAAGCGGATGAGGAGCCTGTTGATCTTGGCCCTGTAATGACCGTGAGTCTGTTTCTCATTCTTTTGACCTTTTTTATCATGCTCAATTCCCTTGCTGTGGTGGATGAACGACGGATTCGCGAAGCTCTGGGCTCCATTACGGGGGCCTTTGGCAGCTTTACCGGGGGGTATTCTTCCTCAAAAACGGGTGAATCCGTGACCATCTCGGCTCCCATGGTGGACTCAGAAATTGATTTTAATCAAGTTTTAAGCCTTGAAGATAGATCCGTGGCAAAACAGATCACCATTACCCCCATGGAAGACCGGGAGGTAATTAGCATTAACAGCGGTTTTCTTTTTGAAAAGAATTCGCTGACCATCAATTCTTCCTGCCAATTTCTTTTAAATCGCCTGTGCGTAGCTGTTCAAACGGGTACGTATCCCATTGAAATAATTGGCCATACCCAGGGAACGCCGGACAGGGGGAATGGGATTGAAACCAATTGGGAATATTCTGCCCGCATGGCCATGGCCGTGTATGATTATTTTCGATTAAATGGGAAGATTTCAACAGAGCGTCTGGAGATGATGGGAGCGGCCGGACATCATCCCATTGTGTCTAATTCTACCCTTTTATCCAGGGCCCAGAATAAAAGGGTGGAGATTATCCTTTACACCAATGTGCCTGAGGTGGTTCAGCGGATATTCAAGAAAAAGCCCTCCAATATTTTCACCTTTGACACTTTTGATTTCAGGATCTTTGACTGATGGGCCGGAGCCGAAAAAACCGTGATGAGGATCCCGGGCCAGATACCCAGGGCTGGCTGACCACCTTTGCCGATCTGGTGATGTTGCTTTTAACCTTTTTTGTGCTTCTTTTAACCATGTCTTCCATGGATAAAAAGGCGCTGAGGGAATCTTTTTCTCAGTTTCATGGGGCTCCGGGAGTTTTAGAGTTGGGAAGCGAACAAAGCGTCAGTACACTGGCTGCCTTTGTAAAAAATTATACTGCCAGTGAGCATCTCCTGGTGGTGGATCATGACTTAATGCGAAAGATGCTTATGCCCGCATGGAACACAAAGAAGCCTGAGACCACCAAAGAAGATCTGGAAAAATTAGATGAGCTTACCAGCATTGAAGATGGCAATATAGGCATTTCAGTGTCCTTCCATGGTGAAATGTTTTTCCACCCGGGGAGGGCCGAAATAAAATCACAAATGCTGCCTTTTCTTGATACCGTTGCCGAGGCCATTGAAGTGAGCGCCAATGAAATCGTTATTGTGGGTCACACTGACAGTGTGCCCACCCAGGGAGGGGGGTATGACTCCAACCGAACACTTTCATTGAAAAGAGCCATGGCTGTTCTTGATTATTTTGTGCAGATTAAACGTCTTTCCCCGGCACGCTTTACCGTGGGGGGGTATGGGGCATCGCGTCCCCTGGTTCCCAATAACACCCCGGAAAACAGAAGAAAAAACCGGCGGGTGGATATTATTTTTAAATATTTATGAGGAGAGATTCATGGCAGAAGCGGAGCCCAAGGAAAAATCATCGTCTGGGAGCCCCCTGATCAAAATTATTATTATTGTACTATTGCTCCTTTTATTAGGAGGCGGTGGATTTGTGGGTTGGACCCTTTTGGGCCGGGGAGGCGATGCAGCAAAAGAAGAGGGTGAAGAAGCGCCTGCCAAGTTTAATGTTAATTCAACCCCCGTCATTTATAACCTGGATACCTATATTGTAAATCTCATGGGAAAATCGGCCATGAGTAAAAAATATTTAAAAGTAGGTATCATACTGGGGATTGGTTCAGAGGAGCAGAAACCTGGAATTGAGCAATATAAGCCATTAATAAACGATTCTGTGCTGTTATTACTGTCCAGTAAAACCTATATTGAACTGGGAACAGTGGATGGCAAAATCCAATTAAAACAAGAACTCATCATGAGAGTGAATCAGGTTCTGGGTGCGCCCATGGTGAAGAAAATTTACTTCACTGAATTTGTGGTGCAATAGGTAAACCATGGCAAATGTTTTATCACAAGATGAAGTTGATTCTCTTCTGGGGGGGATTGATGCGGGCAGCGTAGAAACAGAAACCGATGTGCCCAATGAGAATAACGAGGTAGCGACTTATAACTTTGCCTCGGAATCCGGCCCCTTGAATCTGCCCACTTTTCAGGTCATCAACGAACGACTCACGGGGTTTTTGCGGGATAGACTTTCCAGTATAACCAATAAAAATGTTGATGTTAAACTTATTTCCAATGAGCTTATCCGATTTAACGAATTCTGTCGTTCGCTTCCCCTGCCGGCCAGTATTAATGTTTTTAAAATTAATCCCCTGCGCGGCGCGGCCTTGCTGGTTCTTGAGGGACGTCTGGTTTTTTCCTTTGTGGAATTTTTTTTTGGGGGAAAGGGGCTGAATCCCTGGAAGTTGGAAGGACGGGCCTTTACGCCCATTGAATCTCGAATTATTGAAAAAATATGTCGGATCATTCTTGAGGAATTGGAGGCGGTGTGGCAAGATGTCCATGAGGTAAAAATGATTTTTTCCCATTCGGAAATTGATCCGCAGTTTACCCAGATCACTCAACCCCAAGATATGGTCATTGCCACCCGCCTCTCTGTTGCCCTGCCAAATACCTCCGGGAACATCTTTTTTTGCATCCCCTATGCCACAATTGAACCTTTAAAGGAAAAATTTAAACAAAAATCTGGTTATGACAACCTTGAAATTGATAAGGTCTGGCAGGCAGCCTTGATGCAGAAACTCCAGAAGGTGACCATGGAGGTAAGCTGTGTACTGGGAACGGCATGTATTAATGCCGGTGAATTACTGGCGTTGAGTGCCCAGGATGTTATTATGCTGGATCAGAAAACCTCTGATCCGATTGTGATTAAAATTGAAAATTTACCCAAATTTAAAGGGTTTCCAGGTGCTTGCAACCATAATAAAGCCGTACGCATATCTGAAAGTATTCAAAAGGAGTAAGGGGTTATGTCCCAGGACGAAACAGCAGAAAATACCACAGATACTGTGGAACACACCGATGCAAAACCCAAAGAAAAAAATGATATTGATTTAATTCTGGATATTCCCCTTGAACTCTCGGTGGAACTGGGAAGAACCAAAATGCTTGTGAACAACCTGCTCCAACTGGGACAAGGATCCATAATAGATCTAAATAAAGCTGCCGGAGAGACCCTTGATATACGGGTAAATGGCAAGTTGGTTGCCAGGGGAGAAGTGGTTGTGGTGGATGAAAAGTATGGTATTCGTGTCACCGACATTGCAAGTCCCCTTGAACGGGTGAAATCCTTGAGCTGAATGGATAGTCGTATTGAGAATAGGGGGAAAATATGGATAGTATCTTGGATACCAGCCTGATCAGCCTGGGCATAAAAACAGCTGCCATGCTTGCCATGGTACTTGCCTGTTTGATCTTTGTACTTTATCTCATTCGAAAATTTATGCACCTGGGAACACAAAATCAGGATGGGCTGGGTATAAAAAGATTGGGGGCATTTTATCTTTCTTCCAAAGAAAGAATAGAGGTCGTGGAAATATCCGGTGAACGTATTGTGCTGGGGGTGGCTCCGGGCAGTGTTCACTATCTCACAAGACTCAAGGATCCCAATGAAAACAGCTCGGGATGATACACATCAAATGCAGGAGGGTGAGTTGAGGGTGACAAAATGGTGGAAAACGCTTTTTTTTCTATGCTGTCTGTGTCTGTTCTGTTCCCAGGGCATGGCAGCGGATTTTATTTTCCCTTCTGTGCAGCTTGGTGTTGAAAAAAGCGGTGATCCTGGGGATGTGTCTGTTCTTTTACAAACGGTTTTTCTTTTAACGGTTTTAACCCTTGCCCCCTCCATTTTGGTATTAATGACCTCTTTTACCCGCCTGGTAATTGTCTTTGCCTTTCTCCGGCAGGCCCTGGGTACCCAGCAAACGCCCTCCAACCAAATTATTGCGGGACTGTCCCTTTTTTTGACGATTTTTATCATGATGCCTGTGGGAGAAAAAATAAATACAACAGCGCTCCAACCCTATCTCAATGAAGACATTTCCCAGAAAACGGCCATGGATAATGCCTTGGAACCCATCCGAAAATTCATGTTTAAACAGACCAGAGAAAAAGATCTGGCCTTGTTTGTCAGCCTATCTGAAAAGTCAAAACCGGCCAACCGGGAAGAAATTTCCCTGTTTGTCCTCATTCCTGCCTTTGTCATCAGCGAATTAAAGACGGCCTTTATTATCGGATTTGTTTTGTTTGTCCCTTTTTTAATCATTGATATGGTGGTGGCAAGTGTTTTACTCAGCATGGGAATGATGATGCTGCCTCCGGTGATGATCTCCCTGCCCTTTAAGCTCATGCTGTTTGTTTTGGTGGATGGCTGGAATTTGATTGTCAGCTCAATGGTCAAGAGTTTTACATCCGGATAAACTGTGTTTTAAAGGAGTGTCAACATGACCCCGGAGTTTGTTGTTAGTTTTGCACAAGATGCCATAAGGGTGACCATACTGGTCTCTTTACCGGTTTTGATCATGGGGCTTGTGGTGGGGCTTCTCATCAGTATTTTTCAGGCAGTCACCCAGATTAACGAAATGACCCTCACATTTGTGCCCAAAATTCTGGTGGTTATGGTGGGATTGTTATTCCTGGCTCCCTGGATGCTGGAACATATGATGACCTTCACCATTGCCGTAATTGAACAGATTCCGGCATATATCAGGTAACAAACATTTTGCCATGGCATTTGATATCCAAACCATTGAGCGTTTTTTTCTTGTACTGATACGCATCAGCATTCTGATATTCATGCTTCCGTTTTTTAATTCCCGGATTTTTCCCCCCTTGATCAAAATTGGTTTGTCCTTTTTTTTAGCGATCACCCTTTTTCCTGTGATTACAATGACGGTGACCGGATTTCCGGAAACGATCCTGGAATTGGCTGGCCTTGTGGCCGTTGAATTTACCATTGGATTAATTTTAGGGCTCCTGGTTCAGTTTGTTTTTGATGGGATTCGACTCATGGGGCATGTCGTGGGATTTGAAACCGGTTTTGCCATTGCCAATGTATTTGATCCCCAGAGCGGTGCACAAATTTCTCTTTTGGCTAATTTTTCATATTTTACTGCCATGGCATTATTTTTGCTTATTAATGGGCACCATGTTCTGATTTATGCCATGAAGGAAAGTTTTGACATTATCCCCATGGGTTCACTTACCATGGACTCACGGATTTTAGGGCAGATGCTTTCTACTTCAGGAAGCATGTTTCTCATTGCCGTTAAAATCGGGGCACCGGCCATTGCTGCACTGCTTTTAACCAAGGTGGGGTTTGGCTTGATTACAAAATTGATTCCCCAGATGAATATCATGATTGTGGGGTTTCCTGTACAGATTTGTGTGGGCCTGTTTTTTTTTGGTATCTGCCTTCATGTGCTTCTGGGTTTCATGGAAACGTATGCCAAAGAGTTGGGGCCTTTTCTAATGAACACCATGGGGCTATTGGGAGAATAAATGGCTGATGATAGTTCCGAAGATAAAGAGGAGCAGGCAACACCCAAAAAACGGCAGGATGCCAGGAAAAAAGGGGATGTTGCCAAAAGTAAAGAGCTTCCATCGGTGGCCGTCTTGCTTTCCGGGCTACTTACTTTTATTGTTTTTGGAACCTATATGTATGCCCAGATTCAAAATATCATGGTAGAGGCGTTTCAGCTTCCCCTTATAAAAGAGTTATCTGTGAATGATTTTTTTGATTTCTCATTGGATATGGTGATGGCTTTTTTCATGATTATGGCACCGTTGTTTTTAGTTATCTTTATTGTGGCCATACTGTCCAATGTCATGCAGGTGGGGTTTATGATGAACCCGGAGAGTATAATGCCTAAATTTTCCAAATTGGATCCCTTAAAAGGTATTGGCAGATTATTTTCGACTCAGTCGGTGATGGAAGCTATCAAGTGTGTGGCAAAACTTTTCATTGTGGGATGGATTGGCTATATCACCATCAAAGGAGAAATGTCCCAGATTTTTCTGTTGGGCGGGTTGGACTTTGAGGATATCGTCTCCTATATCTTCCTTACCACCTTTAAGCTTTTTATTCGATGCACCATGGCCATGATTGTCATTGTGGTGATAGATTATGCGTTCCAGAAGTGGCAATTTGAAAAGAAGCTCAAGATGAGTAAAAAAGAGATCAAGGATGAGTCCAAAGAATCAGAGGGAGATCCCATGGTGAAATCCCGGATTCGTAACATCCAAATGCAGATGGCCCGGAGCAGAATGATGCAGGATGTGCCTGATGCGGATGTGGTGATCACCAATCCCACCCATTATGCAGTGGCATTAAAGTACGATGATCACAGCATGGGAGCCCCCCGGGTGCTGGCAAAGGGCAAGGGAGAAATCGCCAAAAAAATCAAGGCTCTGTCGGTGGAACATTCCATATTGCTGTATGAAAATCGAGAACTTGCCAGGAATTTATATAAGATGGTGGAAATAAATCAGGAAGTGCCGCCATTATTATATCAGGCAGTGGCAGAGGTACTGGCATATGTTTATAAGCAAAAGCAGGGTGTCTAATGTTTGTTTTTACGGTTCCATTCCCAAGAGGCGGTTAGATACGTTATGGAGAAGCTATTCAATTCAAAATTTTTGCAGGTGGAAGGGGGAGAAATCCTTGCTGCCCTGGGGGTGGTGACCATACTGATGGTCATGATTATCCCCCTGCCGTCCATATTACTGGATTTTTTATTGGCCTTAAATATCACCGTTGCCGTCACCATTCTTTTGATTGCCATGTCAACGGAAAAATCTTTGGATTTTGCCATTTTCCCCTCCCTTCTTTTGGTGACAACGCTTTTTCGGTTATCATTGAACGTGGCGTCCACCCGGTTGATTCTTCTCCATGGGAATGAGGGAATGGCCGCTGCGGGAAAGGTGATTAAATCCTTTGGCAGCGTTGTGATGGGGGGCAATTATGTGGTTGGAATGATAGTATTTATCGTTCTGGTTCTCATAAATTTCATGGTTATTACCAAGGGGGCCACCCGGGTTGCTGAAGTGGCTGCCAGGTTTACCCTGGATGCCATGCCGGGCAAACAGATGGCGGTGGATGCGGACTTGAACGCCGGGTTAATTGATGAAAGTCAGGCAAAGGAGCGCCGGAGTATCATTACCCGGGAGGCAGAATTCAACGGGGCCATGGATGGTGCTTCCAAATTTGTTAGGGGAGATGCCATTGCCGGGATTGTCATCACCCTTATTAATGTTGTGGGAGGCTTGGTTATTGGTGTTTCTCAGCAGAACATGAATTTTATCGATGCGGCCCAGAATTATACCCTTCTCACCGTGGGAGATGGGCTGGTATCCCAGATTCCGGCTCTGATCATTTCCACGGCATCCGGTATTGTCGTCACCCGGTCGAACTCGGAAGGAACCATGGGAGGTGATTTTGCAAAACAATTTGTTAAATATCCCAAGGCTGTAAATATGGCGGCCCTGATGGTCTTTCTATTTGGATTGATTCCCGGGTTACCCCATTTTTCTTTTATTATGCTTTCCATGGTAATTGCCAGCATCAGCTTCTTGGCCAAGGGGAATAAAAAATTCCAAGAGGCAAAACAGCTTCAGGAGTCTGTGCCGGAGGCAGCCCCAGCAGGTCCGGAACCGGTGGAGCACCTGTTGACCGTGGATGCCCTGGAAGTGGAGGTGGGTTATGGCCTTATCAGTCTGGTGGATAAGGAGCAGGGGGGGGAATTTTTGGATCGGGTGCATTCCCTGCGGCGTCAATTTGCCCAGGACATGGGAATCATTATCCCCCCCATTCATATCCGGGACAACCTTCAGATAAAATCAAACCGGTACAATATTTTGATTAAAGGGGTGTCCATTGCCTCATCAGAGTTGATGGTGAATCATTATATGGCCATGGACCCTGGCGATTCCACCAGAAAAATTGAAGGTATCAGTACAAAGGAGCCCGCCTTTAATCTTCCGGCTGTGTGGATTCCAGATGCCAGAAAAGAGGAGGCAAAGCTTGCCGGATATACGGTGGTGGATAGTGTCACCATCATGACCACCCATCTGACTGAGGTGATTCGAAAATATGCTTCGGAGCTTCTGGGCAGACAGGATGTTCAGAGTTTGCTGGATAATCTGGCCACCCGTTATCCCAAAGTGGTGGAAGAGCTGGTTCCAAAACAACTAACACTGGGCGGGGTTCAAAAGGTGTTGCAAAATCTTTTGCAGGAACATGTTTCCATTAAAGACATGCTGACCATTGTGGAAACCCTGGCCGATTATGCTCCGATTTCCAAAGATCCGGATCTTCTCACTGAATATGTTCGTCATAAACTGTCAAGATCCATCATGTCACCCCATCTCAGTGAAGAAAATTTTTTAAATCTGATCACCCTGGCCCCGGAAGTAGAAAATCTTTTATTAAAAGGGCTTCAAAAAACAGATCATGGGGTTTATCTATCCCTGGATCCCAAGGTGAGTGAACCCATCATTCGATCTGTGAAGAATCAAACGGAAAAAGCCATGATCAATAATATTCAGCCCATTATCATGACCTCTCCCGTGATTCGTCGGCATTTTAGAAAATTAATCGAAACTTTTGTGCCTTCTGTGATGGTCATGTCCCAGAGTGAATTATTAAATGATATTCGATTCAAATCCATTGGCGAGGTAAGTCTACGTGACGCAACAGTATAAATATTGTGCTGCCACCATTGAAGAAGCCACAAGATTGATTCGAAATTCCCTGGGTGCCGATGCCATGATCATCTCAACGGATCGATTACGGGGACGGGATGGAAAAGAGTTTTTTGAGATATGCGCTGTGCCGGGAGATCTTACCCGTGAAAAATCGGATATCAAAGCCTTTGTGCCAGGAACTCAGCCCCATGAAAAACCAGATTCGGGGGCCTTTGGAGACATTAAAAATGAGCTTATATCCATAAAAGAGATGATGGGGCTTATGTCAACCGCCCCAATGGCCATTCCCATGTCTCATCTGGTAAAGAATCCCATGCTCATGCAACTTTATGCAAGAATGATGGCTCAGGGTATTGAAGAGGTGTGGATCAAAGAAATACTGACCCAAGCAGGTGTTTTTGATACCATGCAACCCCTGTCGGCAGAAAAGATCAAAAAGCAGGTGGTCACTGCCTTGATGCAAACCATGGAAGTAAAAGATCCCTTTGCCACGCTGAAACAACCGCAAATTATTGCGGCATTTGTGGGAACAACCGGGGTGGGTAAGACAACCACCATTGCAAAGATTGCAGCAAACCTCATGGTGCAGCAAAGAAAAAAAGTGGGCTTGATTTCCATTGATACCTATCGTATCGGTGCCATGGAGCAGTTAAAAAATTATGCTGACATTCTGGGGATCCCTTGTTTCCAGGCATTTACACGAAGAGACCTGCTTTTGGCCCTTGGACGGATGCGGGCCATGGAGGTCGTTCTCATTGACACTGCAGGAAGAAGTCAGTATGACATGCCACGGTTGGAAGGGTTGAAAAAAATGATCGGAGATCATGCATCCATTGACACCCATCTTCTGTTGACTGTGGGGATGGCAGCATCTGAAATGAAGACCACGGCCCAGAGTTTCAGTGGCTTGAATTTTAAAACTTATATTTTTACCAAGCTGGACGAAGCCCGGATGATGGGTAATATTGTAAATCAGATGGCAACATATAAAATCCCGATATCCTATGTGACTGCCGGACAGAATGTCCCGGAGGATATTGAGATGGCTGACAGGAAAAAACTGGTCACCCTGCTGCTGGGAAAGAATAACAGGATGAACCCTTGAACAGGTTAAATAATCGGAGATTTTAATGATGGATCAGGCTGCAAATTTGAGAAAAATGGTAAAAGGGGAATCTGAGAAGATTGCCGGTTTGATGGAGGATAATACTACCGGAGCAGTTAGGTCTGGAAATGCGCCTCGGGTTATTTCTGTCACCAGTGGTAAAGGGGGGGTGGGAAAAACCAATATCGTTGGAAATCTTGCCATTGCCCTCCAGCGTATGGGTAAAAAGGTGTTAATATTTGATGCAGACCTTGGATTGGCCAATATTGATATTATTTTTGGAATTCATCCCATGGATAATATTGATGCCGTTATTCGGGGGGAAAAAAAACTATCTGAAATCATTGTTCAAGGCCCCGAAGGGGTTTCTATCATACCTGCAAGTTCGGGCATTGAAGAGGTGGCCAATTTAACAGAGGGACAAAAACTCAACATGCTCAGTGAGTTTGATGAGTTGAATGATCAATTTGATATCATGTTGATTGACACGGGTGCTGGTATCTCTTCCAATGTGGTCTATTTTAATCTGGCAGCCCAGGAGCGGATTGTGGTGGTTACCCCGGAACCCACATCCATTACCGATGCCTATGCTCTTTTAAAGGTGATGTTCAGCCGCTATGGCACCAAGGAATTTTCAATTTTACTGAACATGGTAAAGGATGGAAAGGAAGCCAAAGCCGTGTTTAAAAATTTGAGTAATGTGGCAGATAAGTTTCTTGTGGGTATTTCCCTTGATTATGCAGGATTTATCCCCGGAGACGAGACTTTGAAAAAGGCGGTGATTAAACGTCGCCCGATTATATGTGAGTATCCAAGAGCAGTGGCCAGTGAGCATATCAGGATTCTGGCAGACCATCTACTCAACCAGTCGGATAGACCTGTGGACGGAAATATTAAATTTTTCTGGAAACAATTGGTAAAAGGAGCGGATTGATAAAAGAATGAAGGCACATATTCGTAAATATTCCCAGGCTGCCCGGTCGTGCGTTGATAAACCCACGGTGGGAGATAAATCCAGGGAGGATCTCATTCGTGAATTTGCGCCGATGATAAAGTATATTGCAGATCGTATGAGCATGCGCCTTCCCTCGGGTATTTCCAGGGAAGATTTGCTCAGTGCCGGTGTATTGGGTTTAAATGATGCCATTAATAAATTTAAAATCGAAAAAGGCGTAAAATTTAAAACCTATGCTTCCTACCGTATAAAGGGAGCCATGGTGGATGAATTGAGAAAAATGGGATGGGCCTCCCGGTCCGTTATTCGAGATAATCAGCAAATCAACAACATAAAAGATGCGTTGCAATTGAAATTGGGGAGGGCCCCCAATGATAGTGAAATGGCAGAACAATTGGGAATAAAACTTGATGCCTACCATAGAATGCTCTGGCGAACCCGAAGAATTTCCCTTGTGAGTCTTGATGAACCCCTTTTCGATGGCAATACCCCCCGCATGGTTTCCCAGGAATCAGAAGAACCCTCCCCATTTGAAGCATTAAAAGCCCAAGAATTTAAACAGGCTATTGCTGGAGAAATTGCAACGCTTTCCAAAAAAGAACAGATGGTTATCTCTCTTTATTATTATGATGAACTGACATTAAAAGAGATCGGAAAGGTGTTGGACCTAACGGAGTCACGAATTTCGCAAATCCATTCAAAGGTAATTTCAAAATTGAGAATCAGACTTCAAGCCAATATTAATAAGGCGTGAAAGATATGGATGAAAACAATAATAAATTCACAGGGGATGAGCTCAGCGAAGAAAATAATTCTGGAAATGAGTCGTTTGTTGGGGATGAGTTGGATGAAAATCCCTCTGGAGATGGGGAATTTACTGGAAATGAGCTGGGTGAGGGTGCTGATTCCGGGCAAGAGATTCTTGCCAATGCTTCGCCAAAAAGGTTCTCTTCTCCATCCATATCTCCTGGAAAATTAAAGAAAAAAAAAGTAATTCAGAAATGGGTGTGGGGCATTGGAGCACTGATCACAGTACTTTTCATGGGAGTTGGGGGGTTTTTTTTCATCCAGTACACGGGGCATGACCGGAGTGCAGGTCAGTCTCTTTTAACAGTAAAAGTGCCGATTCCTCCCACAAAGGAGATGTGGCTTAAAGATTTTCTGATTCCATTGAGACCAAAACATTTGTATACCTGCGTTAGCTTTTCTGTGGTGATTCAATCTTGGGATAAAACCTTTCTTCAAAGGGAGCCCCATGAAAAACAGTGGATTCGAGGGGTTCTTTATGATATCCTTATGGATAAGGTTCAATTGGAGGAGGAGACCCCTTCATTGGATAAATTTAAAGAATGGGTGATTCAAGCCGTGAGATATGAGCTACCAGCCAGTCAGATTGATACGGTGGATATCCATAATTTCCTGGTATTGTAAGGCAATTGCCACCCTAAATATACCAGCCCATCTGGATTTTTATCCCGTTTTTACATTGGATTTTTCAATACTTGGCGATGGGGTGGCCAAGCCCAAATTACTGGAGGGTAAAAAATGCCAAATATTTCTGATATGAACATCATTCTGGGTCAAAGCAGTGCCATTAAACAGATGGGTACATCCACGGAACAAAATGGTGAATTGAATCGGCAATTCATTGCCCAGGCTTCTGATGAACTCAAAGAAAAAGATAAAATCCGGGTAAAAAATATTGAAGATACCTATAAAACCCAGATAGGCCCTGATAATAAAAAGAGACAATTGCCATCCCCAGCAAGCACGCATGCCTCCCCCCCTGAACAACATAAAGCCACCAACACTTCCGGGGGGATTTTTGTAGATATCAAGGTTTAATTATGCCCTTTGCAAATTTGAGCGATATTGTTCTGGTGTTGGTTTTGATGGATGTTTTGATTGTCATTGTATTTGTTGTTTTCCTTTGGAAAAGCAGATCCTTAAATATCGAAGAAGGCCTTCAAAAAAAAATTGAAGTGTTTGAATCACTGCTTGGGGATGTGGATCATATGTCCATCCATTTGAAAAAAGATATGGCCGAAAAATATCTTCTTTTAAAACAGCTGGATGAAAAAATTGACCAACGGGTTGCACGGTTAGAACAACTGCTTGAAAAAGCAGATAAAACAATCGTTGCCATGGAGAATCATGACAAACCGATAAGCAGTGAAAAAAAGGTGTTGACAGAACTAACTCAAGAAGACCAAATTTTCCAGATGCTCAATGACGGTGTGGAGATGGAAGAAATTGCTGAACGTCTATCCATTCCAAGAGGAACGGTTAAGCTTGTTATGGAGTTGAAACGAGTAAACCGAAATTAAAAGGGGTCATGTTTTGATATCCATCAACACAGCATCCGGTTTGTTTCATAAATTGTCGGTATCTTCCTCGTCACCCCATGGGTATGATGCTCTAAATGATTTAAATCTGTCCCCCGATGATATTGTCAAAGGACAGGTATTAAAAAAATTTCCATCAGGGGATATTTTATTATTAATACGGGGAAAACAGATTAGAGCCCAGACGCGGGTTCCATTGCAAACAGGTATGCGCATATCTTTAAAGCTTTCTTCTGAAAACGGTGTGCCCACATTAAAGCTCATTGAAGTTCAAGAAGCCCCGGGCAGGGCTGTGAACTTGCCCACCATTCGTGGGGCCATTGATAATAATGTCTGGGCCTGCCTATATGATGCCCTTGATGAGTCCGTCCTGTCATCAAAGGATCGCACAGATATTAAAACCTTGATGGAAAAAATATCACAAATGCTTCTAACGCGCCCCGGAGGAGAGGGGCTCAAGGCATTGATAGATGCTTCGGGGCTCACCTGGGAAACTAAACTTGCTCAAGCATTAACACAGACCTCTATGACCGCCGACATCATGAATTCTTTAACCCACGGGGATCTTAAGGGATTGATTTCAAAGATACTAATGAACACCAAAGACTCTGATACGGTGTTGCAACCACTGCGCTTTGCATTGGACAATATTCAACTTCTTAATATTCATGGGAATGATCGGGCACGAATGTTTTTTTTACCCCTTCCATTGCAATTCCTCCAGGGTACCATGGGGGTGGCACAGCTACTGCTCCAATTTCCCCGGGAAGATTCGTCACAGGAAGGAGGGAGGCAAAAAGACAGGCAGTATGGGGTTGTTATGCTTTTAGAGTTATCAACACTGGGGCCCATTCGTGCAGAATTGGTTTTAACTGGCACAAAGCTCCAGGGAAGATTTCTTGTGGAGCAGAAAAATGCTCTTGAATGCATTGAAACCCATATTCCTTCTTTCATGGACATGCTAAAAGAACGAGGATTCACCATTGAACACATGGGGTGTCAACGGGTGGAATCTTCCATTGTAAATCAAAGCCTTGTAAATGAAATTCTTCCCCAGGAGGGCAGTTCCATCTGTGTTGTGGCCTGAATGAAAAGAAAAAAACAAATACCTGGCGCAGTGGCATTATCCTATGAGTCCACAATGGGAAGTGCGCCCAGAATTACTGCCAAGGGCAAAGGTGCGCTGGCGGAGAAAATCATTGAGCTGGCCAAGGATAAGCACATCCATATTCACAATGATCCAGACTTGCTGGAAATGTTATCTCAATTGGATTTAAAACAAGAAATTCCTGCTTCCCTGTATGAAGTTGTTGCAGAATTACTGGCATTTATTTATCTATTGAATTCAGAAGAGTCAAAAAAATGACAGATATCAATTTTCATTCCGTCAATATAACATTTTTTAAAAAGAATACCCTCCATGTCGCCTGTTAATTGTCTTCAATGCCAGCATTATTATGTCACGTGGGATAAGAAGCATCCCCACGGGTGTCGTAAGATGGGGTTTAAGAGCCATCAGATTCCCAATTTGGTGGTGCGTAGAAATAGTTCCAAAGATTGCCTGCTGTTTAAACCCAGAGTCGCAAAACCTACCTGAATTACCTACCTGCTTAGATCACCACCCTTTCTTGAAAAACAACAAGGGGGAAAAAATGCCCTGCCTGGGAATTTTTTCCCAACAATGAAGAATGAAAATGATATCATGCCGCCCCCTCCGACGGGCAATGGGCCCGGCCCGGGACTGTTAGACAGCCCAATTGGCCGGTTCCTATTACCCATCGGGGGGGGGCTCTGCTGAGGGTACTTTGACACTTCATTTTCATATAAACACCCATTCCTATGAGACCAGCCACAACGAAGGATCAAAGAATGTTAGAGATCTCTACTCTTTTATAGAAAAATGATGGTTGAACTATATAAATGGCATGAATATTGCTTTTAAAATTATATATGTTTTCATTATTATATTAGGATATGGAGAGTACCTCAGAAACAATAAGCGTTTTTGATAGATGCCTTAAAGAAACGTATTTGAGCATTAGAAACGTTATTTCAGCTTTATTATTCCATGATTTTTATATGAAAATGAAGTGTCCAAGTAGCCTCAGCAGAGCCCCCGGGGAGGGGTAATGGAACAGACCAATTGGGCTGTCTAACAGTTCCGGGTCGCTTCCATTACCCCTCCCCGGGGGCGGCATACAGCCATTTGGCTCCGCATCTACGACCCTATATTCGTTGTGTCCGTTAGGGCATGGGTGTTTATATGAAAGTCTCAGCAACGTGCTAAAATTAAAGGACTTTCATTTTTCGTTGTGGCTGGTGGTTACAGCCATGTATGTTTATATGAAAGAATAGGTAAGTCTAATATTCTTTCATACTTCGTTGTGGACAGACCGGGGTCAGAATACGATCCGCCCGTGGCGGTTATATTGGAAAAAAATATTAATAAGGAGGCATTGTGATCTCAGGATTATTCAGCAGCATTGATAGTGCTCTGGTTCAGGAAAGTAGATTTGACGCCATTGCCAATAATATAGCCAATGCCAACACCAATGGGTTTAAAAAGGATGAGGTGATATCTGAACGTTCGTCCTTTGCCTTTGAATTACAACAAAAATCAAGCACTGATTTCACTGCAGGTAATATCATTGAAACAGGAAATTCGCTGGATGTGGCCCTGGATTCTCCGGGTTTTTTTAAAATTGAGACAGATCAGGGGGAACGCTACACGCAAAATGGCGCCTTTGTTCTGGATGAGCAGGGGGTCTTGGTCACTGAAAACGGGAAAAAAGTCATGGGAGAAAACGGCCCCATGGAACTCGGTGGTGGCATTATTTCCATTGGGGGTGATGGGGGGGTTTTCGTCAATGGGCAACTCGTTGATCAATTGGCCGTGGTTGACTTTAATAACCCCCAGTATCTTGTGAAAGAGGGAAATTCCATCTATTCCCACACCGGTACGGATGATAATATCATCCAGATTCAAAACCCCAGTGTAAGACAGGGATTTCTGGAAAAATCAAATGTAAATCCCACAGAAGAGATGGTGAAAATGATGGAAATGTTCAGGTGTCACGAGTCCACTCAGCAGGTCATTCAGACCCTTGGTGCAATGACGGATAAAATGATGTCAGGTTTTGGACTGGAATAACGGATGATGATTTATCAAATTACGGAGGGATACTATGATACGAGGAATGTGGTCGGCAGCATCAGGAATGGCTGCACAGCAGACAACAATTGATGTTATTTCCAATAACCTTGCCAATGTGAATACCACCAGTTTTAAAAAAAGTCGTGCCGAGTTTCAGGATCTCATGTACCAGACCTTGAATCAGGGCGGTGCTGAAACAGCAGGTGGAGATCAGATTCCCACGGGTACCCAGGTGGGTATGGGTACGGAGACACTGGGAGTTCAAAAGATGTTCTCCCAGGGGGATTTTGAACAAACCAAAAATGACCTGGATGTTGCCATTGAAGGAAATGGTTTTTTCAAGGTGCTCAGCAATGATCTGGAACGTTATACCCGGGCCGGTAATTTTAAAATGGACAGTGAGGGGAATATTGTCACCCCCAATGGAGATAAACTCCAACCGGAGATGACGGTTCCTGCGGATACGCTTTCGGTGACCATTGATAAATATGGCCAGGTCACGGCCTTTGATCCCACAGGGGCCGGCGTTGTTTTGGGGGAAATTGAACTGTATGGTTTTCCCAATGCGGCCGGGCTTTCCAGCCTGGGGCATAACCTTTATATGAATACCGATGCATCCGGGGAGGCCATTTTTGCCACACCGGGATCAGAGGGTATGGGAACAATTCTCCAGGGGTTTGTCGAAAAATCAAATGTGGACGTTGTGGAGGAGATGGTGAATATGATCATGGCCCAGCGGGCCTATGAGATGAACAGTAAGTCCATACAGACGGCGGACGCAATGCTGCAAACAGCCAATGGCCTTAAAAGGTAATTAAAATGCTTAAATTACGGCACATACATATTTTTCTGATATCTGCATTGATTGTTTTATTTGATCTTCAAGGGGGGATAGCCAACGCTTTGCAGACAAATACAAACAATGATACCCAAGGAGAGCAAACCATTGCTCCGGCCCTGTTTCGACAGGCCCTTGATGGGTTTGTATCTCAGTATTTGGGAACAGATGCTGCCAATGTTGTTATTACAAAATTCAAGGTTCTGAGGGATGTTCCGGTACCCCCGGGCACTGTTCAGATCCGCGTGATCCCGAACAAGAATAACAAACTGGCGGAGTACCTGCGATTAAAGGCCGAAGTCCGTGTTAATGGGATATTGCAAAATAAGGTGACGCTTTGTGCATGGTTGGATTTTTTTGAAACCGTGGTCTGTGTGTCCCGGAATTTGAAGCGGGGCAGGGTGATCCAACAGGAGGATCTTTATCTGGAACGTAGAAATATCTCCGGCATGGCAGATGATGTGGTGCTTGATATAAACCAGGCGACGGGACTCATGCTAAAGCATAATATTAAAGCCTATGATATTCTTAAGCATTGGGTATTAAAGAGAAATCCAATTGTTAAGCGGGGGGATATGGTGACCATTTTGGTTCAGTCCGGCGGAATGCGCATTACTGTTCCTGGCAAGGTTCTTGACGATGGGTTCAAAGGAGAAGGTATCAGTGTTTTAAATACCATGAGTAATAAAAAAATATTTGCAAGGGTCATAGATACATCCACGGTTCAGGTGGACATCTGATACGATGATCAAGTATAGAGCAAGGGGGGGGAAATGAATTTATTAAAACTGGCTGGATGCCTTATGTTGGGAATGATTAGCTTAACAGGATGTGCGGCAGTGCCATTGTCACCATCTGATGTTACAGCGGTGAAAAATGTCAAATCACCCGAATTTCCAAAGTCTGTCACAATCAAGCGGGCGGAGGGCTCTTTGTGGTCGGAAACCGCAGGCATAGATCTTTACCTTGATAAAAAAGCAAGAAAGGTGGGTGACATTCTTGTGGTCAGGATCGTGGAAGATCCCAGTGCAAGCCTCAATGCCAATACCAGTGCTTCCAAATCTTCAGGGATGAATGCCAATCTTAAATTTCTTGGATATATGGATGCTTTGGCAGCAAAGAATCCACTTCTTGCCCAGAATTCCGGAAGCGATGATCTTATCGCCGCCAACTTGGCATCTGATTTTGAAGGATCCGGCTCCAGTGCTCGAAATGGAAATATAACAGCCTATGTTTCCGCCGTGGTAGTTCAGGTACTTCCCAACGGAAACCTGTTCATCAACGGAAAAAGAGAAATCAATGTGAACAATGAAACCCAATATCTTGTAATTTCTGGAGTGGTCAGGCCAGCTGACATCAGCACCACCAATGAAATTGCATCAACATATGTCGCCAATGCCCAGATCTATTATTCAGGGGTCGGGACTGTTGCAGACAAACAAAAACCCGGGTGGCTGGGAAAGGTGGTGGATAATGTCTGGCCCTTTTAAATATTTGTGTCTGATTGTGGGAGCGTTGTTTTTTTTAATGCCCCCCACGGCAATGTCAGCAAGGATAAAAGATATTGTCTCCATCCAGGGAGTGCGACCTAATCAGCTATTTGGGTACGGTCTGGTCATCGGGCTCGATGGCAGCGGGGATAAGAGTGGTACTGAATTTACCCTTCAGGGACTTGCCAACATGCTCGAACACACGGGAATCCGTGTCAATGCTTCGGACATGAAAGTCAAAAATGTGGCGGCCGTTATTGTCAGTGCCACGCTTCCCGCCTTTGCCAGGATCGGTAAAAAAATTGATATTACCATATCTTCCATTGGGGATGCCAAGAGTCTTGTGGGAGGGACGCTTATATTAACCCCTTTAAAGGGAATTGATAATAAAGTGTATGCCCTGGCCCAGGGCCCTCTATCGGTGGGAGGGTACAGTGTGGGGGGGAGTGCCGGGGGAGGTGTTCAGAAAAATCACCCAACTGTCGGCAGAATTTCGGGGGGAGCCACAGTGGAAAGGGAAATTCCCCTGGCGCTGTCGTCCAGGCAATCCCTGGTCATGATTTTAAATGAGCCTGATTTTAATACCGCGTCAACCATTGCCCGGGTGATCAATAAACACTATGGAGAAGGCAGTACCACTGCCATTGATTCAGGTACACTGGAGTTCAAAGTGCCTGGGGTATTTCGGAATCGGGTGGTGGATTTGATTGCCCAGATGGGTACGCTGGAGGTTAAAACGGGTGGCACGGCAAAAATTATTGTCAATGAGCGCACAGGAACCGTTGTGATCGGTGAAAATGTTAGAATCTCCAATGTGGCTGTGGCCCATGGCAATTTAAGCATTCAGATCAAGGAAACAAAGAATGTTTCCCAACCCGCTCCATTTGCTCCTTCGGGCAAAGGGGCGGGGGCGGCACAAATGGCTGGCGGAGTGGTGGTGTCTCCCGGGGGCAGCACCGTGGTGGTTCCTGAAAGTGATGTGAATGTTTCAGAAGAAGAAGCCAAATTGATGTTTATCAATGGAGGGAACAGCATAGATCAACTGGTCAAAGCCCTTAACGCCATTGGCATCACCCCCAGGGATTTAATTACAGTGTTGCAGGCTATGAAGTCCGCTGGCGCACTTCATGCAGAATTGGAAATTATATAACTGCCATGGGCAGACCATATTCTGGCTTGCTTCGGTCACAACAACTAAGTACCCGAGCATATATTCCTCAAAATAAAATCCATAAATATTAGTGGAATATGTCTGTGTAATACCGAAAAACATATGTGTGGGTACTTAAAAAAAGGAATGATGTCATGTTACCAGGAATTACAACGGGAGTTCCTTTATCCCCATCTGACGGTCAGCAAAAAGCTGAGTCCGCACGCCTTGAAAAAACCTGTATGGATTTTGAATCCATTTTTATTAACCAGATGCTCAAGACGTCTGATGCAGGTGTTACCGGAGACAATGGTTTTTTAAAAGGCAACGATGGAAAAATCATCAAATCCATGTTCAATGAAAAACTGGCAGACACCATGTCCTCGGGGGGAGGAATCGGGCTTGCTGAGGTTCTTTTTGAGCAGCTAAAGCCGTAACAAAGAAAAGAATGATCAAGTTGATGTTGTTTAGTGTCGATAATACATTAGAGGCAAGAGGATTTTTATGGAACCTGCCATTGTTCAATCCATCGAAGAAATGATTGAAAATAAAATTTCATTGTACCATGACCTGCGTCGTTTTTTTAATGAAGAACACTCAGCTCTTATTCATGTGGATGTAACGGCATTATGGCAGATTTCCAGTGAAAAAGAGTCATTGTGTTTAGAAATAATGCGGTTGAGGCAGGATATCACCTCTGCTGCTGCCCCGTATGTTCAACTTAAGCCATTTGATTTAAAAACCTTATTTACTGTGATTCCCAGGGAAAGGCTTGGCTCATTCCACATACTGAACCAGCGCTTTGAGCGCTTAAAAAAAGAGATAGAGGACCTGAGAAAACACAATATGGTTTTTATTAATGATTCGCTTGAATTTCTTGACAACATGATGAGCATTATATCCAGGGTGGGTAAATCAGAGGCCCCGGTGGTATATAATCGTAGATGTAGTCTCAATCATGGAAAAACAACCCGTATTTTGAGTCAGGAGGTCTGATTATGTCCGGTCTGGGGTCCATATTTAATATTGCAAGTTCAGCGCTGTCCGTTCATAAATATGACATTGAGGTGACTTCCAATAATATTGCCAATGTTGATACCCCTGGTTACAGCAGGCAAACGGCCCTACTTCAGGCATCCAATCCGGAAAAAAGCAATAACCTGATTATGGGGCGCGGGGTTAAAATAGATTCCGTTACTAGTGCCAGTGATCGATTCATTGAGGGGCGATTGCAAGAGCAGAGAACCTCCTTTTCCTTTTACCAGGAACAAAACACATATGTTGAAAACATTGAGCAGATCTTCAGCACGAGTTCTGACTCGGATGTTTCCTCATTGCTGTCACAATTTTGGAATTCATGGCAGGAGGTGTCAAACAATCCTTCGGGAACCTCGGAGCGCATCATGCTTTCCGATAACAGTGCGTTGCTGTCCGAGTCATTTAACCGATTGGATTCAGAAATGGACAATTTGCTCAAGGACTTAAACGGTTCTCTTGCCACGGGTGTGGAGGAAGTCAATGTGCTTTCCCGGGACATTGCTGGGCTTAATCAAGATATTCTGGAGGCGGAGGCCAGAGGAGGAACGGCGAATACCCTGAGGGATATTCGTAATGCGAAGGTGGGTGAGGTGTCTGAATATATGAATGTCTCCTCCTTTGAAACCGAAGAGGGAACCCTGACATTGATGGCGGCTAATGGTATTGACCTGGTGCGGGACAACAGCAGTTTCGATCTGGAAATGAATGGTGATCGGGTCTTGCTTTCTGGTTCCGGAAGCCAGCAGTGGGATATCACCCAAAGCACGAACAGTGGAAAAATCGGGGGATGGCTGGATATGCGGGACAATGTGGTGACAGGCTATCAAAAGGATCTTGATGCCGTTGCCAAGGCATTGATCTGGCAGGTGAACAGCCAGCATAGTCAGGGAACCGGGCTTGAAAGTTTTGATTCCGTTTCCGGCACATATGCGGCGACAGATACCGGAGCTTTGTTGAGTACGGGTGATCCAGGTTTAAGTTACCAGGGCGAGATTGTAACGGCTGATGGCAATGGGGATCCTACGAGTTTTAAATTGTGGGTTGATGGCGGTGCCGGACCCGTTCTTTCTGAGATATCCATAGATTCCGCCATTACCACACTTGACTCACTAACCCTTGACCTCAATGGTGTGACTGGTATCACTGCACTGGTAAGTGATGGAAAACCAATTGAGATTACCGCTGCCGATGGGTACAGCTTTGCTTTTTCAGACGATACGAGCAATGTCCTGGCAGCTCTGGGGATCAATACATTCTTCACCGGAGATACCGCCGGAAATATGAAACTCAATGAAACCGTTGGATCGGGCGGGAGTCTTATCGCCGCAGGTGCCCTTGACGGGAGTGGCAATCGGGTACAGGGTGACAATACCAATGCCATGGGCATTGCTGAACTGCAGTTTACTTCCATGACCATGGGAGATGCAGACGGCACGGTGGGGGTTCTTAAAACCACTGCGGAAAATTATTATAGTACCCTGTTGGGATCCATGGGAACCACCGCTGCTGGCATCATCATGAACAAAGAAACCGGCGAACAAATGGTCCGGCAGTTGACCGATATGAGGGACAGTTTTTCAGCGGTCTCTCTGGATGAAGAAATGGTCAATTTAATGACCTCCCAAAGTGCCTATGCCGCCGCAGCCAAATTGATTACCACCGCCGATGAAATGCTGAACACCCTGCTCAATATGAAGTAATTGAATCTGCTTTAATTCCGGAAACCGGAAATCAAGGAGAAGCACATGAGAGTCGCCAATACAATGGTGTATAACATGGTTCAATCCAATCTGCAAAACAGTACCAGGGCATTGAATGATGCCGCGGAAACAGCCATTACCGGGAAACGTATCCTGGCTTTATCCGATGATCCCATCGGCCTCTCCCAGTCCCTGGAAATTCGATCTGGTTTGGATGGGATTGAGCAGGTGGAAAGGGGCATTTCCCTTGGAAATACATGGTTAACCGCCTCTGAAAATGCCTTGACCCAATCTCAAAATTTAATCACAGACACCAAAACACTGGCCATCCAGATGGCCAATGCTACCATCAGCCCCGTCGAGCGAATAGCTGCCGCTGACACGGTGCAAAATACCATGGAGGAGCTTCTCTCCCTTGCCAATACAAAAGTGGATGATCGGTATCTTTTTTCCGGTTCCAAGACCAATGCACCTGCGTTTACCGGAGCTGCCACAGAGGTTCGAACCCTTGAGATTTGGGGCAGCTTGGATAGCGACGTAGGCGATCCTGCCTCCTTTAGCTTCATGGGCTTAGGCAACTTGACCCTGGAAGAGGGAAGTGCAGACCTTGCTTCCGGTGCCGACAAAAATGCCGTGACCGAGGCCTTGGCCGAGCTTCTTTCTGACGACCTTGGCCAGACAACTTCTGATTTCCAGGAAGCAACAGGCAGCAATGCCGTGATCACTGATGTCAGCAGCATCGATAATGTGTTGACCTTTACCTTTGAAGGCCTTGACGTGGATGACACGGATGTCATCAACCTTGGCTTTGCTGCCAAAGGCGACACTGGAAATCTCACCGTCAATGAAGGTACCAACGTTCCTGACTACAAAGGCGATTCCAATCCTTTTTCCATAAAAATAGGAGACAGCACAGTGGCCATCGGAAATGATGGTGGAGAGATATTCAAAAATATGTTTGAAAGCCTGGCTGCGTTAAAAATTGCCCTTGAAAATGATTATACTGACGTCGTCCCCGACGACCCCAACGACCCCCACTACATCCCCGGCATTCAGGATGCCATGAATAAACTTGACGATGATTTTGAGAGACTCAATGTAGCCATCACCTCCGTTGGTACAAAGATGAACCGTATGGATATAAAGGAAAGCATTTACCAGGATCTGACACTCAGTGAGACAGCGCGGTTATCAGACATTGAAGATGCCGATATTACGGAGGCCATCACCAATCTCCAGCAAAAACAATTGGCCTATCAGGCCGCCCTTTCAGCTTCTGCCAAGGTGATGGAGTTGAGTCTTTTGGATTATGTATAACCCCCATGGGTCGACCCTATTCTGACCTTGGTTCGCCCACAACAAAAAATGAAGAAGCAGCCTAAGTACCCGAGCATATATTCCTCAAAATAAAATCCAAAAATATCAATGGTATATGGCTGTGGAGTACCGAAAAATATATGTGTGGGTACTTATAGATAATATGTAGATTTTGGATTCCCATAAACCCAGTACCCATTAACCGCTTTTTCATATAAAAACTCAATGTTCAACAATAGCCATAAAACCTAAAAATTTTTCAGGCAAGGGATATGCCATGCTGATACTGACACGGAAGTCAGGGGAACAGATTGCCATTGGGGATGATATTGTGATTAACTTCCTTGAGATCAAGGGAACACAGGTGAAAGTGGGGATTGAAGCCCCGCGCCATATCACCGTTCATCGCCAGGAAGTTTATGAGAGGGTGAGGGAAGAGAATATGGCAGCCGCATCAATGACAATAACAGAGCTTTCTCTTGCCTCTGAATTTTACAGCCATATTAATACCAGAAAGGAAGAAGAAACGTGAAGATTAAAACCACAAGGTTTGGAGAAATAACTCTGAATGATGATCAGGTGATACATATGCCCCATGGCATGTTGGGTTTTCCTGACAGCCAACGGTTTGTAATCATTCAAAACAAGGAAAATTCCCCCTTTTTATGGTATCAGAGCCTTGATGATTCGGATTTGGCCTTTGTCATTACCAATCCCTACCTCTTTATGCCGGATTATAATCCACAGTTAAAAGACGGGGTAACCCAAATGAACTGGCAGATGGATGGAAAGGGGTTTCTAAAGACTTTGGAGGTTTACGTGGTGGTGAATATTCCAAGGGGGGCACCCGAAAAGATGACGGGGAATTTCATGGGGCCTCTGGTGATAAACCCCCTTTGCAGGCAGGGTATGCAGGTAATTCTTTCCGATGGCGGATACTCCCATAAAACCCATTTAATATTTCAGATGACAGAAAAGGTTTAAGGTGATGATAGTGTGGATAATGTGGGGGTCTGATTCAATGGTGTCATGGGAATAGCTGTTTGTGTTTTTGGACAAGGGGGTTAATGTTTTTCTTACAAGATCCATTGAAAAACATATTTGAATTTTAATTTGCATAAAAATTTTTTTTAAATCACCATGAAATCCTTTGCAAAATGATCCACCATTTTGTCTGCAATGGCCTGGGGATTCATTTCATATTGCCCGATGGCTATTTTTTCCTTGAGCGCCAGTACCTTTTCATCCCTTATATCAGGTGTCTCTGCAATGGTGGTTTCTATGAGCAGAGCCTCCTTTGATCCCTGGGAGAGATTGACAACGGTATCCTGAATAGAACCGTCCCCTTCTGCTGATCCTTTTTTGGATTCAGAAATTGATTCTCCAGAACCTGTGACGGGCTGGCCGGATTGGAGAGGCCTTTTCTCAAGTTCATAATTTGTGTAGTTATTTTCAATTTTCATCTGAAATTCTCCAAAAAATTAAATCATATTCTGGGTGACAGTGGTTCTGATGTGCGTTTTTAAATTTTCCAATAAAGTTTCAGACATTTCAGCGGGAAGTTCAATGGCTGTGCTTCCCGTTTCATCAATAGCTTTAAATTCAAATTCATTTCCATTTTTTTTGGACATAATCAAGCGTTGCCCATATTCATTCTGTAGTTTTTCAAAGGCCTCTTTTTCATCGTAATTTTGGGGGCCATTTTGGGCAATTTGCGTCAGCATATCCGAGGAGACTTTATCAATAACGGCATCCTTTTTGTTGCCCGTAGAAAGGTTAACCACGTCTGGAGCCCTCTGATTACCAGAGTTCGACTGGCTTGAAATGCGGCCTTGGCGAAGCTGGTTGCCATAAACCCTTAAAACATTACTTACCTGGTATGTGGAAATATCCATATTCCTACCTCGATATTTTTTGAGCTTTTAAAATACTAAGAGAGAAAATCCCTCAATATATAACTCGACACATTGTGAAAAAAACTTTAGAAAAAATATTTTTTTATAAACTGCTGCGGACACCACTTGATTTTTTACCCGGGTTTTCTCGCAACGAAGATTGAAACTCTTTGTTGCCTATTTTGCGGTTTTATAAAGATATTTCAAGACCTTCCCGGGCAAAAAATATTTCCATGGCACCATTCTTTTGGCAAAGCTGTTGGTTTAGATCATCAATTTCTTTGTCGGTACGCATGGGATCATGGTGAAATAATGCAAGTCTTTTAACCTTGGCTTTTTTTGCGGTTTCAATGGCATGTTCAATGGAACTGTGCCCCCAGCCAATTTTTGAGGAAAGGTATTCATTCCGGGTATATTGTGCATCATGGATCAGAAGATCTGCATTGCTAAAAAAAATCTCCACTCGTCTGTTTTCCTGGCGGGCGGCATCTTCACCTTCCAAGGCCATTTGTGCATCATAGGCGGGACTGTCTGGATCAGTGCAGAAAATATTTTTAAAAGGTTCTGTGTCATATGCAGTACAAAGCACTTTATTTTGATATTCAAGCCGATATCCCAGGCACAGGATGGGGTGATTTAAATATTGTACGTTCAGCACCACCTCGTCCCCCAGTTCATAGCGCCCTTCCTTGAGTTCAACGTAAGTAATATCAGCTGCCAGCTCTGTCTGACGAATGGGAAAGTATTCATAAGTAAGCTGACCTCCCACAACATTTTCCAACGGGGTGACCCCACAGGATACGGGCCCGTATACCTTAACACTTGTTCCTGGAATATAAAGTGGCGTAAAAAAAGGAAAGCCCATGATATGATCCCAATGGGTGTGAGAAAGAAAAATTTCTATGTTCATGGTGGAAGAACCCTGCCGGGCCATTAACGCATTGCCCAATTCTCTGATACCGGAACCGGCATCCAGAATTATTAAGCGGTCAGGGTTTTCCAGACGGATCTCAATACAGGCCGTGTTACCGCCATATTTGGTGGTATGTACCCCCGGGCATGGAATGGAACCACGCACCCCCCAAAATTTAATTTTCATTTTTAATCCTTTGCTCCATAACTTAAATGTTGCCCCAAATTTACAAAAATTGTCAAAAAAGGCTATGATAATAGCAGGTTAAACCCATAAAAGTTTATAAAAACCCAAATTTATTAATTTTTTAGACAAAGGGTTTATAAATATTTGAAATTACAAATAAAACTTAAAATTCATTTTTCGGGAACAAAATCAAATAATTATTGTAAAATTAATGAGTTACAGGATTATTAACTTAAATTTCGGAATTGCGGTTCCAAATAAAAAAAACGTAGTTTTAAAATCCTGATTATACTTGTTTTTTAAAGCATTTAAGCTCATTTCAGGCAACATTTAAGCATAAAGTAACCTGAAAACCCATGGCTGATACCAAAGGGTGCATTCCCATTTTTCCGGTCGCAGTTCTAACTCTTTGATTTGCAAAAATATTATTTTTGACCCAATTTATTGCCGACTTAAAAAAATCAATAAATTATAGACGGTACCAGGAAAATGGGAATGCGCCCTTTGAAATTTTGTCCCGGCTTAGGTGGGTAGCCTCAATTTAAATTTAAAAAGGTTTTGGCGTTATTAATTTCTTCTGAAATAATGGGGTTAAATTCAGCCAGTCTATCAAGAGAGATGTCTGTTTTTTCCAGAAGAGGCATGAATGAGGGGGATATTGTTTGCAATAAATTGTCCCAATTTATGGGTTGATTATCTGCTTTACATGCATTTGAATAGATGTCAGCCAATTCGATGATGGAGGCAATTTCACCAGTGGGTTTGTTCTTATTTCTGGTGTCATGATGAAAGATCAGTGCCTCTTTGATGGAATCACCCAGTTGCCATTTTTCAGCAATCATTTTTCCAGCCATACAATGGGTAAATCCTAACAAGGCATTTTCGATGAGACAAATATCTGTTTGCTTGTTAATTGATATTTGTACGATTTGGGCATAAATTTTAGGAAATTGTTGAACCAACGGAACCTTACCAAGATCATGCATCAGACCTGCCAGAAAAAACAGCTCTTGTTCCGTTGAAGGAATCCCCATTTCCCTGGCTATTAATTTTGCCGTAACTCCTACATGGATGGAATGTGTCCAAAAAAAATCCATATCCATTGCATTCCCCCCTGGGGAATTGTTTATGCATTTAACAATGACTGAACTCAATACAATATTTTTTATGGTATTAATGCCAAGGATAATAATTGCTCGGGTAAGGGAGGTTACATTGCTGCGCCGTGCATAATAAGCGGAGTTAATGAGTTGCAGAACCTTTCCGGTGAGAACAGGATCCAGTGAAATAACACGGTTAAGGTCATTGGGGGAGGGCATGGGTGTGTTGCATATCTGCATGACTTTTGCTGCAGTGGTGGAAAGGCTGGGCATCTCAAGAATATAGGTATGAATTTTTTTGTATGCAGCGTCTTTGTTGATTTGTGCCATATAAGCCTTGTACTTTTTTGCAAGTATACCCGATGATCAAACTGTTGGAATTGTTTTCCGAGAAAACAATAATTCCCTAATCAAAATTAAGACCTAATAAAGGGTATTGAAACGATTGCTACTTTAGGCTATAAAATCAAGCATTTATATCAAGGTTGAGTTTTTGATGTTTTTGATTTTAACACCTTGAAATAATTACTATTTTAAAAATATTTTTCAACACCCTTTAATAATAAACTATTTACTATAACCTGTGTGTCATGTAAGGTCAAGATAGCACTTTAAATTGATATATTTGATATAGTCCCCACGGGAGCAGGTGTGCTGATAAGTACCCATACATATGTTTTTCGGTATTCCACAGCCATATATCATTGATATTTATGGGTGCTCGGATACTTACGGGGTCATAAGCATTACCAGCCATGAAAAACTGACTGCACAGATTAAAATTTTGCAACCTGTGCGGGTAGCCCTTTGCTGACCCGATTGAAGCAGCATTTCCATGCTATTTGTAATCTAACGATACAAATAGAAGGCTAAATTTGGTCTATTTGCCTTGCCAAACACTGCGGATAATTGCTACCCGCACAGGTCGAAATTTTTTGGCATCCTTCATATGACCCCCAAAGTACTTTACAGTCTTTTGGGAAAAAGTCTCTGCAAATGGGGAATGGTCTAAAAAAGTGTAAAGTCCCTTTGGAGAATGCCAATTTTTCATTCATAAATTGTAATATGGATAATGAACAAATGTCACCAAAAGATTATCAACAAAAAGATGTAACAGAGCTTCAAAAAAAATGGTCTGAAGAGAAACAATGCCTGATGCGTATCATCAGCACTTATGGCATGATTGCCGAATTATTTCCTGAGCATGCAAATGAAGTAAACTGTATAAAATCATTACTGAAAGACGAAACTTCCCTGCCCCAGAAATCCATAGAAAATTCTATAACAATCCTACGCAAACAAATTTTTGCAAAGGAAGTATCTGGGAGGACTGCATTACCCCGGGCAGATCAAAAGAATGTTCAAATTGACGCATTAACTATCCAAATTACAGAAACCCTGCGCATGCTCAGGCGGGTGACCTATTTCTTTTTAGAAGGATTTTATCCTCTGGAAGGGGATCTTGCAAAAAAGGCATCTGCTATTCGCATTGAAGTGCGACCGGATATTTCAATGGAGGTGATTGGCCAGCAGATAGAAGATTTTAGCAGTTACAGTGTGGCATTGAAACAAAAAATATTTACGGATCTCATATCAATAAATGAAATATTTATGGATTTGTTAAAACAGGTCCAAATGGTTGAGGAACTCACTCAAAATGAATTTAACACCGATGTTCGTGCCAAAGAATTTCAAAACTTTGAGGAGACCATTGGTGAAGAAATGGGTGCCATCACCCAGGCGTTTAAATTTAAAAAAAATATCAATGATCTCAAAACGGCAGTGATTAAAAAATTGGGAAATATCAAAAAGATCATTGCCCTTAAAAAACAGACTGAGGGTAAACAACTCAAACAAGCCAATGAAAAAATCAATCGGTTAAAAAAGAAAATTGTTGATGTTCAGTCTGATGCCAAAAAAATATTTGTCAAGGCAGAGGAATTTCAACAGGCCGCTTTTTACGACGGACTCACAGAGATCCATAATCGCAAATCCTTTGACCTGGAACTGGATCGTTCCATTAGCGCTTTATCCGAAGGGGGAAGGCTGGCCCTTATTCTGATTGATGTCAATTATTTTAAGTGGATAAATGATACATTCGGTCATGTTGCAGGAGATAAAGTCCTTAAAGTTATTGCGGATAATTTAAAAAAGAATTTCCGTCAATCGGATTTTGTGGCCCGGTATGGGGGGGATGAATTTGTTGTGCTGGTGGATGGACTGGATCCTGAAAATATTCAGGCCAGTATTGATCGATTTAAAACCCGTTTAAAGACCATAAAATTTATTTCTCATACCCATAAAACAAATATTAAAGTTGAAATCAGCGCAGGGCTTTCCATGGCAAGACCTGATGATTCAAGTGCAGCCCTCTTACACCGGGCTGACCAAGCTATGTATGAAGATAAAAAAAACGCCACCCCTCCCTCTTTGGATACGGCAAAAGAGTAGGGGGGACTTATGGATAGAAAAAAAGCATATCAATTGCTGGGGATCCTGCCCGGGGATTCCCTGGAAAATGCAAAGGCAAAGTACAGAATCAAGGCAAAACAATGTCATCCAGATCGTTTTGGTCATGATCCAAGGTTAATGAAGGCGGCTGAAATTGAAATGACCCAGATTAATATCGCATATCAGGTGGCCTGCACACAGTTAAAATCCAACAAAAAAACTTCGGACATTAACCATGGGATTCAACAGAACAAACGCCTTATTCCATGGGTCTCCTGGTTTCATTGGAGTATGAAAGTTGGTAAACCTTTGTTGCAAAAGGCAGTGGGGCTCTGGTTGGGTACTCGGCCCGTTCCCGGAACTAAATCACAGCCCCCGGATAAACCCACCCGGGGGACTCATCCCCATATGAACCCTAAAAAAAGTTTTGATGAGATACTACAGCAAAAGGTAGCAGACATAAAGAAAAGACCGTTATTGTAAAGAATAAGTCTCTTGTTGGGTTCAAGGGTTTTACCGGGGATAGCTGGCAAAGTCAGGGGAGAAGTGCTTTTCGTTCATCCATGGAAATTTGTTGGGATTCCGGGATCAAACGCTTTTTATCATAACAGGTGCGGTTGCGCCCTGTTTTCTTTGCTTTATACATGAACGCATCTGCTCGTTCAATGAACTGTGTTGCATTGTCCTTCTTGTATCCGCTATATTCCTCCACCCCAAAGCTTGCCGTGAGAGTAATGGATTGATTTTTTAAGATAAGGGGGCTTGTTTCCAGTTTCCATCTGAGTCTTTCCGCCATCTTGACGGCACTGCTAAGCTTTTCGTTGGGTAAAATAAACACAAACTCCTCTCCACCATATCTGCATGGAAAATCCATTTTTCGAATATTTTCTTTTAAAATTCTACTGGCCCATCGGAGGGCTTTATTTCCAGATTCATGACCAAATTGGTCATTGATCCTTTTGAAAAAATCAATATCAGCCATGATGATACTGGTGGGAAGACCGGAACGCATTGTTCGTTCCATTTCACAATCCAGGGTGTTCATGAGAAAGGAGTAGTTATAGTATCCTGTGAGTTCATCTTTTATGGATAAAGATCTAAGATGTTCACACTCTTTTTTTAAACGGAGATAGTCGTCATAAATTTGACACGACTTCATGTCTGCCGGGCACCTTACTAATTCATCCAGTTCCACCATATCCTCCTGGTTTTTGATGTTCAGGTTTTTTTCCGGCCGGTTTTGTGAAAACTGGGTCATAGAGCATCTCTATTTAAAAATTAAGTTGTATAAAAACAAGGTTTTATCTCCATGCACACTAACTCAAGATGACACAAAGTAATTGCTTTGATACTATAATTGTAATGGTTTGTCAAAAAAAGTATTTATTGACGGCCCCTTCGCCAAAGTTAACGGAACCCACCAAATCAAAAATTTTGAAGGGGACTTCTTAGTTAAAATTTAAAATGGAGGGATGGCATTGAAGGGGATAAAAATAAAACTGGATCTTCAGGAACACTGCATACAAACAGAGATAAAAAACATATATAATCATCGGATATCAGTGGCGCTGAAACAAGGGCTTACAGATGAGCTGGAAAGAGAGATTGAAGGCTTGAAGACGGCCCTGGAAACCTTTGATTTTGGCAAGTTGAGATCACACCACCGACAGCTTGCCGGTGGTGCAAATCAATGGGCCATTCTCAAAATAGGACTCAATGGTGTACCAAAAATTGAATTACCCGGTGGGGGCCACACCCTACGCCATGAGACCAGATGACATTTGTGTGGGTGCTTAGGGACTTGCCCGAGTATAAACTACCACCATGCCCAGTTTAATATATCGATATTGCATGATAAAAAAATTTAACTTGGTAGTTTATTTTCGTCCACGTCCCTTACTCATCCGCTGGCGGAATCATCATTACCGGAATTCTGGAGCGTTTTAAAATACTTTTGGCACGATGCCCAAGGGATTTTGAGTCTGTAAACATGGTTTTGTTTGAGCCCAGCACAATGAGGTCACACCCTTCTTCCTGGGCGGTTTCCAGGATGGTGTCCACCACATGACCCTCTTTGACAAGGATATTTTCCACGGCGTATCTGCACTCTTCGTTCTGTGCCGCATCGGAAAAGGTGCCAAGTGCCTGGTGAATGGTGGACAATTCACTTTTTTTGCCGATGAGGGTGGCCCTGGCATCATGTTTATGCTTACTGTGGAGCATTTCCCACTGCTCTTTGCCAAGCAGTCCCTTGAGTCTTGAATCCAATGATTCAGGCACGCTTTCCATGACGTGTAAAAGGGTAATTCCTCCCTTGTAACGGGCTGCCATATTTGCAGCATAGGCAAAGGCATGCCTACAGTTGTTGCTCAGATCCGTTGCAAATAAAATTTTCTTAAAATCTCCCTTCATGATTTTCTCCTTTACATTATGGTATATTTGTATCTTGTGAGTTGTAAATTCTCTGGATTTGGTCAGCTATTATTTTTTTTTATAAGAAAGTCTCACCAACATGCTGGAATTAAAAGACTTTCATTTTTCGTTGTGGCTGGTTTCACAGCCATCTATGTTATAAAAAAGAGTAGGCCTAACATTCTTTCATATTTCGTTGTGGACAGGCCGGGGCCAGAATACGGTCTACCCGTGGCAGTTATAAGGAATTATGACTGACAAGGTTTGTATAATATTAGCGGTAATATGGTTTGTGTTTCGTATTTGTCAATGTTAAAAAGAATAAAAAAATAAAAATGCCAGAAGCCAAGCTTGGCATCTCCTCACAAGTTCAGATAAGTGGCTGACATGATGACCCATAAAATAAAGAGAATGGTAATGAGCATTAAAAGTATGGAAATCAAATAATGCCACCAAGCTTCTTCTCGGATTTCATGGTATCCCAGCAGCCATCCCAAAGCAATTCCAGCAATAAGACCGCCCCCATGGCCCCAGTTATTGATACTGGGAATGGCAAGCCCAAATATAATAAGACTGAACACCCATCCCATGGTCTGCTTGTACACTGCCTGTCCAAAAGCGCCTCCCTTGGTTTTTCCAAAGTAAAGGGTGGCACCGATGAGACCGCATATGGACGCAGATGCCCCAATGGTGATACTGACCCCGGCAATATAGGACAGATAAAATCCGGCAATTCCGCTTATGGTATATATAATGAACATCCGGTGGAGCCCATAGGCCCCCATGACCAGATGCCCGATTTGTACCAGGGCTGTCATGTTAAAAATTATGTGTAAAAGGCTTCCATGGAGCCAACTTGCCGTGATCAATGACCACCATTCCTGGTAATGATTGATGGGAATGGTACCAGTGGCTCCCATGAAAATCAAGGTATTGGTGGACGGAGAAAACGCAGTAAATGGATTAATGGAAAAATCTGTGTGCTGGCCACTGAAAACAAGGCATGCCAGAAACATGATTCCATTAAATCCGATGATGGCCCGGATCAGTTGACGGGGGGTGGGACTGGGAAGACGCATGGGTGGATAAAACCTCCAGGAAAACCGTTATCCCACTGGGGGGGCGTTTGTTGACTGCTCGATGTCCACGGCATTGAGGTATTCTTTGATACCGCCAAGGGTCATGGTGAACAATTTGGTGCCGGTGAGGATCACGGTGGCATCATCATGGCACTGGCAGGTATCGGCAAAGGCCGGGCCCATTATCCAGGAGGGGTCTGTTCCTTCTGTTGTGTTTTGTTTCATGATGGCAACATACGCATCCATGCGTTTTTTTAGAATGGCAAAATAGTCCACCTGTTGCCCGGTGGTGGTGGCGGTGATCTGGGAAATATTATGGGCTATATCCTTTATATTATTCCAGAAGAGCTGGTTAAGATTCTTCTTAAGGGGGGCTTCTTTCATGTAAAAAGAGATACCCCATCCCACACTTAATATCTTTAAAATTTGAAGTTCATACTCCACGCAGTTCCGATCAACGCTTTCATCTGCGGGCATGGCATTTAAAAGTGCTTTTAGATCATCCCGGTTGATGGCAAAGGTTGCCAGATTTTCTGCAAATTTATAGATGGTAATCGGTTCCATGGCTGCCTGCCCCATTATTTCCTCTTTTTTTTTCCGTTGCATACAATTGAATAACCATGTCATAATATCTGTCATGACGCACCTGCGTCTATATCATTTTAATGAAAGACTGACAATCAAGAACATGATTATACGACCCAAGCCCAAACAAAATGAAGAAACCGGCGAATATTTCCCCAATGGTGCTTGTTCAAAATCAGAGTTGAACAAATCCATTGCCGATGCCGATATAATCCTGATTTAGGAGGAGTTTGTGATATCCATTGATTTAAATTTATTTGCCACCTTAAGATCATTTTTGCCCGATGCCCCCAAAACAATGACAGTTTCCCAAGGCACCTGTGTCATGGATTTGGTGACAAAGTTCGGCATTCCTGAAGAAGATGTAAAATTGATCTTTATTAATGGCAAACGGGAATTGCTCTCCTATGTTTTGAAAGATAATGACCGGGTGGGTATTTTTCCGCCCGTTGGAGGGGGGTGAGACTTGAAAACGCCTGTGTTGCCAAGATATGCAAGAAATTTTCAATCCATTAGCCTGGAGGAACAAGAACGCCTTGCCAGTGCCAGGGTCTGCGTGGTGGGTCTGGGGGGCCTGGGGGGCGGTGTGGTGGAGATGCTTGCCCGTATTGGTGTGGGATCCCTGGATCTGGTGGATGGAGATTGTTTTGATGAAACAAACCTCAACCGCCAACTTTTTTCCTCAGAAAAAGACCTTGGTGTTCCCAAGGCGCATGTGGCCCGTAAACGGGTAGGAGCAATCAATTCCACGGTAAATGTCAACGTCTTTAATACCTTTTTGAACCGGAGGAATGCCCAGGAAATTATGGGGCATGCCCAAGTGGTGGTGGATTGTCTGGATTCCATCAGTCATCGGTTTTTACTCCAGGAGCTGGCCCAAACCCGGAATATTCCCCTTGTTTCCGGTGCCATTGCCGGAACCGCAGGGCAGGTGACGGTGATTTACCCAGGAGACCCGGGATTTAAATTGATTTATGGAGATCCCTATGACAATAAAAGTTCGGGTATTGAAGAGCAACTGGGAAATCTTGCCCATTGTGCACTTCTGGTGGCTTCTTTGCAGTCGTCTGAGGTGATCAAGGTGCTGCTGGGGCGAGGAGAGGTTCTCCAAAATCGCCTGTTAGTCTGTGATCTCATGACCAACAGCTTTGAAGTCATGCAGCTGGTATAGAAATAATGCAAATGGCAGAATGCTGCCCCCAAGGGCTGCCCTGACCGGAACGGGAACGTCGGGGGTTTTCCCAAAAGACTGTAAAGCACTTTTGAACTCGTGAGTTGTAAGTTCTATGAGTTTGCCAAACCATTATTTTATAACTTATTGAAATAATTAGAACTGAAGTTTTTGTTTTCATTTTCTCACTAACAATAAATTCAATAGGTTATGAGAACTTACAACTCACGAGTTTTGAATTAATATGAAGGATGCCAAAAAATTATGGCCCAAAATTGGAAATTAAGGTCAAATGGATATAAGCGGAGATTGAAATTGTGGATAATAAAGAGTATGAAAAGGCAGCAAAGTTAATCCAGGGAGCAACCCGGGCCGTGGCCTTTACCGGTGCTGGTATCTCTGTGGAAAGTGGCATTCCCCCCTTTCGGGGTGAAAATGGACTATGGAACAAGTATGATCCGGCCACCTTTGACATCTCCTATTTCCGTGAATATCCCGGCCAATCCTGGGAGGTGATGCGGAATATTTTTTATGACTTGTTTGGTCAGGTCAAACCCAATGCGGCCCATTATATACTGGCGGAGATGGAACTCAGAAATATCATCCACGGGGTGATCACCCAGAACGTGGACAGCCTCCACCAGGATGCCGGGAATAAAACAATCCATGAATTCCATGGTTCCTTGAGAAAATTAATTTGTCTTAACTGCGGGAAGGGTATCAAGGTGGAAAAGGTAGATCTGTCCGTCCTGCCCCCCCGTTGTTCCAAGTGCGGAGGAGTTTTAAAACCCAATGTCGTTTTCTTTGGAGAGTCGATTCCCGGCCATGCCCACCGGGCCGCCTTTGGTGAAGCGGAAAAAGCAGATCTTTTTATCATTGTGGGAACCACTGGAGAGGTGGCCCCTGCCAACATGATTCCTCGGTTGGCCCGGGAAAACGGCGCAAAAATAATTGAAATCAACACGGAACCATCAGAATACACTGATTTTGTGACCCATATTTTCCTCCAGGGAAAGGCCACCGCCGTCCTGGAAAAATTAATCGAAACCATTGAAGCACCCTAACCCAATACCCATCAACCCAGAGCCCAGTACACATAAACCCAGTATCCATAAAAAGGGAGAACCCAATGGCAGAAGCGTGCCTGTTTTGTAAAATAGTTAAAGGTGAAATTCCATCGGAATTTATTTATGAAGATGAGATGTGTGTGGTGTTCAAGGACATCAAACCCCATGCCCCGGTGCATCTGTTAATTGTGCCCAAACAACACATTAGAAGTATCAATGATCTCACCGAAGCCGATGCAGAAATTGTTACAAAAATGCATCTGGTGGCCCGGGACATGGCCAAAAAAGAAGGGGTTGATAAATCCGGATATAAACTTCTTTTTAACGTGGAAAAAGGCGGTGGGCAGGTGATTTTTCACCTTCACCTTCATCTTCTTGGCGGATGGGAAGAAAAATAGGAAGACGTTGACTTTAATTGGGGGAAGCCATGATCGTTCAGTATCCCGAGCCCGGCAGGGCCCTGGTCATGTTTTGTGGAGACAGTATTACCTTTACCCTGGAGATCGCTTCTGACACGGACATCCAGGGGGATGCCTTTATTCGTACCGATTTGGGACGGGCCACCGTTACCCGTCAGGAGATCATTGACCGGGTGGATAAAGGGGATATCAAGCTTAACAGCGCCTGGCATGATATTAAAATGATTCGCCGAACCCCCGGTTTCTTTTCCATCACGCTGCCCCTGTATGAAGTGGGTCATTTCCGGGCTAAATGTTTTTTCATGGGCACGGAGCAACCCTCTCCCCTGTGGCCCAAAGGGGATAACACGGTTATCAACGTGGAAAGCGCAGGTTCTTGTTGTGCCAACATCATCTACAACGCCTTTGTCCGGCAATTTGGCAGTGCCAAATGGCCCAAAGAGCCCATGGCCCCAGAAGAACAGAAGATGATCCACACCCTTGAAACCAAGGGATACACCGTGATTCCAGAGTCGGGCAAATTCAGGGATCTTGTCAAAGAGGTGGATTTTATCTTTGGAGAACTGGGATGCCGAGTGCTTCAGCTATTACCTGTGCATCCCACCCCCACCACCTACGCTCGCATGGGCCGCTATGGCAGCCCCTATGCGGCCCTTAATTTTACGGATGTGGATCCGGCCCTGGTGGAGTTTGACCCCCTGGCAACCCCCCTGGAACAGTTCATGGAACTTGCCGATGCCGTCCATTCCCATTGTGGATATCTGATCCTGGACATTGCCATCAACCATACAGGCTGGGCCGCCAGTATCCACGAAAGTCACCCGGAATGGCTGGTGAGGGGAGAAGATGGCACCATTGAAGTACCCGGTGCCTGGGGGGTGAAGTGGGAAGACTTAACCAAGCTGGATTATTCCCGGGTGGAATTGTGGCAATACATGGCAGATATCTTCCTTTGCTGGTGCCGACGACGGGTGGATGGGTTCCGGTGTGATGCCGGTTACATGATTCCCCTGCCAGCCTGGGAGTACATTGTGGCCAGGGTTCGAAATGAGTATCCGGACACCCTTTTTTTTCTGGAAGGATTGGGGGGGGGCATCCATGCCACCTGTGATCTTCTGAACACAGCCAACCTCAACTGGGCCTATTCCGAACTGTTCCAGAACTACCAGCGAACAGAAATAGAAAACTATCTTCCCCAAGCTTTGGAAATTTCACAAAAATACGGACTCATGGTGCATTTTGCCGAAACCCATGACAATCCCCGCTTGGCCGGGGTGTCTCACATATACGCCAGGATGCGCACGGCCATTTCTGCCCTATTTTCCATCTGTGGCGGTTTTGGATTCAGTGCCGGTGTGGAGTGGTTTGCCACGGAAAAAATAAATGTGCACGAGGCCCCCTCCCTGAACTGGGGTAGCCGGGAAAATCAGATTGAACATATCAAGCGTCTTAACTGGATTTTGAGAAATAATAGCACCTTTAGCCAGGATGCCCAGATTTTCTTTGTCCACAACGGCCCTGACAACTGCCTGGCCCTGGCCAGATTCCATGAGGCATCCCAAAGTCGGTTGCTTATTGTGGTGAATTTGGATTGTGAGAAAAAGGGAAGGGTCTCCTGGGATCCCCGGGAGTGGGACATCTCCTCTTCAACGGTGCTGGATCTTTTGGAAGAAAAAGAAATGCCTATTATCAAGACGTCGGATCAACAATCCATTGTTCTTGAGCCAGGTCAGGTGATGGCCCTGTCTTCCCATGCCCACAGCCCCCATTCCCGGGGAAAAGTTGACCACCCCATGTGCCACATGCCCCGGCGGGTGCTGGATCAAAAACTCAAGGCCAAGGCAATGCAATTGTTCCAGGTTTTTCAAGGGTTTCAGGATCTGGGCGACTTTGACGCCCATGTCGGTGCAGAAAGCCTTGTCCATGACCCCATTGCCTTTTGCCGCTCCCTCAACCCGGAGGGAAAAGAGAGCCGGGTGTTTACCTGGCGCTGGGATGTGGACAACCGTCGCACGGTGATGGTGCCCCCGAACCATTGCCTGCTGGTGTTAGCCCCTAAGAACTTCAGGGCAGATATTCGTAAGGCATCCCCAAATGGGGCGCAAACCATGGGATATGAAGAATCTCTGCCCATGGCTTCCGGCACTTATTTTGCCATTTTCCCCCCCTTGAAACCCCAGTCTTTTCACCAGGAATTGACCTTTCGCATTCGCTTGTTTGAGAACGGCAACACCCATGAACATAAATCGACCCTGTTGTACCTGGGCTATCCCCGAACCCTACCATTCTCTGGGTCTTTTTCACGAAAAAAAATCATGGATGACCCGTCCCTGAAATGTCTGGATGTCAATGGACGGGGGGGGGTATTACGGGCCGCCGCCTGGTGGGGTCGTCTGGAGAGCCGTTATGATGGGCTGTTGTGCGCCAATCTCAATCCTGACTATCCGGAAAATCGCTGGATGTTCCTTGCCCGGTATCGCATATGGGCCTTGTATCAGGGCGCTTCCCGGGAATTGACCCTGGATTGCCTGGAGAGCTTTTCCTGCCCCCGGGGACAAAAAGGAGGGCTGTGGCGCTTCAATGTGCCCACCAGCGAAGGCAGGCATTTTATCATTGAACTGGGGTTGTGGATGGCCCATGAACAAAATAAGGTGTTCCTTGAAATCATTCGAAAGCCCTCCCGGGATGTGGAGCTGTTCCTGGACGATGACCTCCCGGTAACCCTGATTCTTCGCCCGGATATAGAAGATCGGTCTTTCCACGATACCATCAAGGCGTGGACTGGCCCCGAGGATGCCTGGGAAACGGCTCTGACTCCCCGAAAAGACGGTGTGCTGTTTGAACCCCTACCAGGTGAACGGATCTTGGACATTGAAATGTCGGGGGGCGAGTTTGTGCTTGATCCGGAATGGACCTATATGGTGCATCATCCCCTGGAAGCCTCCCGGGGATTGGATGACCATTCTGATCTGTTCAGCCCTGGTTATTTCAAAATTTCCATGACCGGCAGCACCCAAGGCATCCATATTAAAGCCCATGCTTATGCCCATGAAAAACCTGCCAAATACGGAGCACTCAAAAACAGCAGTTCCCCCATGGAGGCAGCGCCCTCCAACCATTTTATTGAAACTGTGGGTCGAAATCTGGATCACTACCTGGTGAGTCGAGGCAACGACAAAAGTGTCATTGCAGGATATCCCTGGTTTCTGGACTGGGGACGGGACAGTTTGATTTTTTGCCGGGCATTGATCCAGGCCGGGAGAGTGGATGATGCAAAGGCCATTTTACGGCTGTTTGGCCAGTATGAACAGGGTGGCACTTTACCCAACATGATCTGCGGCAGCAATGCAGAAAACAGAGAAACCTCGGATGCGCCCCTGTGGTTTTTTGCCACCTGCCGGGAGCTGGTGGAACGGGATGGGGAAGAGTTCCTCCATGAACGCCTGGGGGATCGACCCGTAAAAGAAATTTTGATATCCATGGCCAATTCCCTTGTCCTGGGCACGGACACCGGTGTTGTCATGGATACTGACACGGCATTGCTCTACAGCCCCTCCCATTTTACCTGGATGGACACCAATTTTCCCGCAGGCACGCCCCGCCAGGGATATCCCGTGGAGATCCAGGCTCTGTGGCATTATGCACTCTCCTTTCTTGCAGACATTGATACACCGTCCCAAAAATCTTCCTGGGAAGACCTGGCATTAAAGGTGAAAAAAAATGTTCACCACTACTATTTTCTGGAAGAACAGGGCTATTTTGCCGACTGCCTCCATGCAGACCCTGGTACCGGTGCCGCCCAGGCCCGGCCGGATGATGCCCTGCGACCCAACCAATTGTTTCTTTTAACCTTGGGGGTTATTGATGACCCCTCCCTTACCATGCCCTGCCTGGAAGCTTGTATGCAATTGCTGGTGCCTGGAGCCATCCGGAGCCTTGCAGACCGGCCGGTTTCTGTTCCCCTTCCCATCGTTTCCCATGATACGCTTCTCAATGATCCCCATCACCCCTATGCCGGAGAATACAAAGGAGATGAAGACACCCAGAGAAAACCCGCTTATCACAATGGCACGGCCTGGACATGGCCCTTTCCTGTGTTTTGCGAAGCTTGGGCCGGGGTGTATGATGATGCCCAGGGAAAAGAGACGGCCCTGGCGTTGTTGGGCAGCGCTTCGGAGTTGATGAAAAAGGGATGTGTGGGACATCTTCCTGAAATTCTGGACGGCAATTCCCCCCATGAACCAAGGGGGTGTGATGCCCAGGCTTGGGGTAGCAGTGAGTTGTACCGAGTTTGGATAAAACTTGACAAACCCGATGCCACAGGCATATGAATTGAGATGGAAATGTTAATTTTGTTATTCTTCTGCACCGTCTTAACTGAAAACGCAGGTGCTGGGTTTTAGGTGCTGGGTTTTAGGTACTGGGTACTGGGTACTGGGTACTGGGTGCTGGGTACTGGGTGCTGGGTTTTAGGTACTGGGTACTGGGTACTGGGTTTTAGGTACTGGGTATTGGGTATTGGGTACTGGGTGTTCGTACAATTTATTTTTTCATTATTTGTTGAGGCAAGAGATCTCGCCATGATCGTTGACATGAAAGAGTAGATATATCTAACATTCTTTCACGCTTCGTTGTGGGTAGGCCGAGGCCAAAATACGGTCTGCCCGTGGCAGTTATAAAAAATTTGATTATGGTAAGATTGGATCAAATTGGGTTTATGGGCATTTTATGGGTATTTCAGACTGGCATATATAGGGATAATAACTTCCATGAGCCAAGACTGACGTCATTTCCCCCAAAAGGCAGGTGAAAATGAAAAAATCAAAACCCCGCGTTCTTATTGTGACGCCAGAGGTGACCTATCTTCCCGAGGGTATGGGAAATATGTCAAATTTCTGTGCCAAAGCAGGGGGACTTGCCGATGTATCTGCGGCTTTAATCAGCTCATTATTTGATCTGGGGGGAGATGTGCATGTGGCCCTGCCCGATTATCGCTCTTTGTTTGAGGGCTATCTGCCCAGTTTGTTCAATAAAGAGTTGAAACGTATCAAGGAACGCATAGAAGACCAGAGAATCCACCTTGCCGAGGATCGGGTGTTTTATTATCTCACCCATGTCTATTCCGGGTATTATGAAACCAACCTCAAGGTGTCCCTGGCCTTTCAGCGGGAGGTGATGAACAACATTATCCCCCGGGTGAATCCTGATATCATCCACTGCAATGACTGGATGACTGGCCTGATACCCGCCATGGCCCGGCAATTGGGCATTCCCTGTCTGTTCACCATCCATAATATCCACACCGTGACAGCCACCCTGGATAAGATAGAGGATAGAGGCATTGATGCTGCAGCCTTCTGGAATCATCTTTACTACCAAAAAGAGCCTGACTGTTACGAAGAGAGCCGGGGGCATAATCCCGTAGATTTTCTCGCATCCGGTGTGTTTGCAGCCCATTATGTCAACACGGTGAGTCCCACATTCCTCAGTGAGATTATCCATAACCGCCATCCGTTTGTGGAATCTTGTATCCAGCAGGAACTTTCCAATAAATGGGATGCCGGTTGTGCCGATGGGGTGCTCAATGCCCCGGATCCGGAGTTTAATCCCGCCATTGATGAGATGCTGGTGTATAATTACGGACCAAAAAATCACCGCTGTAGAAAACTGGAAAACAAGCGCCACCTCCAGGACATGCTGGGGTTGGATATGGATGACAGTGCCCCCATGTTCTTCTGGCCCTCCCGGCTTGACCCTGTGCAAAAGGGGTGTCAGCTCCTGGCAGATATCTTATTTGATATTGTTTCCAAATACTGGGATGCCAAGCTCCAGGTGGTGTTTGTGGCCAATGGTCCTTTTCAAAAATGTTTTTTAGAGATCATGAACTTCCATGGACTTCACAATCGAATTTCTGTGAATGATTTTTCCGAGGTGCTCTCCCACCAGACCTTTGCAGCAGCTGATTTTTTGTTTATGCCCTCCAAATTTGAACCCTGTGGACTTCCCCAGATGACCGGTTGCATTTATGGCACCCTGCCCATTGTGTTTGATACCGGGGGACTCCATGACACCATCCGACACATTGATCCAGACACTGACACGGGCAACGGATTTGTTTTCGGGGTTCACGACAGCCAGGGACTTGCCTGGGCCGTGGATCAGGCCATGGCCTTTTACCAGCTTGATCCCGATGTCAAAGAAAAGCAGATCTCCCGGGTGATGACCCAGGGAGTCCTTGAATTTAATCACACGGCATGCGCCACAAAATATATTGAACTCTATGAAAAAATGCTTAAAAGGCCCTTCATTGTCTGATCCCGGTATTTTCAATGATCCCGGCCTCCTGGCCCATAAAAAGGTGATCCAGGATCGTCTTGCCCGGGCCAGGTCCATGGAGCAATGGATCACGAACCAAGGCCGTTGCTCCCTGTATGATGTGGCCGATTACCATCTGGTTTTTGGATTGCATTGCACAGGTAAAAACTGGCGCTTCCGGGAATGGGCTCCCCATGCAACGGCGGTTTATATTATTGGTGACATGACCGGCTGGAAACAGAATGAACGCTTTCGTCTGGTCAAGAAAGGAAATGACGGCATCTGGGAAGGCCAGTTTGATATCAACACCTTCTGCCATGGCCAGCATTATCGGCTCCGGGTATTGTGGCCCGGGGGGGAGGGAGATCGCATTCCCACAGCCGCTGTTCGGGTGGTTCAGGACGCCCATACCCTGATTTTTAACGCCCAGGTCTGGCATCCCCAACTCCCATATCACTGGAAAGATAAAGCGTTTACCCCATCCCACGAGCCGCTGCTCATCTATGAAGCCCATGTGGGCATGGCCCAGGAAGAGGGCAGGGTGGGCACCTATCAGGAGTTTGAACAGCACATCTTACCCCGGGTGGCAAACGCAGGTTACAATACCCTTCAACTCATGGCCATCCAAGAACATCCCTATTACGGCTCCTTTGGGTATCATGTGTCTAATTTCTTTGCCCCATCCTCTCGCTTCGGCACCCCTGAAGAACTTAAACGTCTGGTGGATACGGCCCATGGCCTGGGTATCCGGGTGATCATGGATTTGGTGCATTCCCATGCCGTAAAAAACGAAGTGGAGGGTCTGGGCTGCTTTGACGGCACCTCCCATCAGTTTTTTCACCACGGGGAACGGGGCATGCATAAGCTGTGGGATTCTCGCTGCTTTGATTATGATAAAAAGCAGGTGATTGGGTTTTTACTGTCCAATTGCCGCTACTGGCTGGAAGAATTTAAAATGGATGGATTCCGGTTTGACGGGGTGACTTCCATGTTATTTTTGGATCATGGCATTGGCCGGGCATTCACAACCTATGCCGATTATTATCGGGAAGGAGAGGTGGATGAAGCAGCTCTTGCCTATCTCTTCCTTGCCAACCAGATCATCCATGATATTTCCCCCCGGGCCATCAGCATTGCAGAAGAGGTGAGCGGGTACCCCGGTATTGCGGCCCCCCAGACCTTGGGTGGCACGGGATTTGACTATCGATTTGCCATGGGGGTTCCTGATTATTGGATTCGATTAATAAAGGAGTTCCAAGACGAAAATTGGCCCCTGGGGTCTTTGTGGTATGAACTCAACGCCCGCCGGGAAGACGAAAAAAGTATCAGTTATGCAGAATCCCATGACCAGGCCCTGGTGGGGGATCAGACCTTGTTTATGCGCCTCATGGGAGAAAATATCTACCATGACATGGGGGGAACAGATCCGGATGTTAAAACATTTCGAGCCCTGGCCCTGCACAAAATGATCCGGTTGATTACGCTGGCAACGGCCGGGGACGGGTATCTTAATTTCATGGGCAATGAGTTTGGACATCCGGAGTGGATTGATTTTCCCGGGGCACACAACCAATGGTCCTACCATTATGCCCGGCGACAGTGGTCTTTGCGGGATAATCTGGATCTTTATTTTTCCCGGCTGGCAGACTTTGACCGGGCTATGATCAATGGGTTAAAGTCGTTTAATATTCCCGGTGATGTTCGGGCAGACTTATGTCATCTCCATGAAGATAATAAGATCATCGCCTTTTTCCGGGGCGGGCTTTTGTTTATTTTTAATTTCCATGGCAGTTTGTCATATACAGATTACCTTATTCCGGTACCTCCGGGTAGATATGGTATGGTTCTGGATACGGATGAAAAAACTTTTGGGGGACAGGATCGCCTTGCCCGGGGGCAGGTGCATTTTACGACGCCTTCAATCCTTCCTGGAGAAATTGATAAGCACCTTTTGAGTCTTTATCTTCCCACCCGCACGGCGGTGGTGCTTTTGAGGACGCACTGATATAACGCCCATGTATCGGGCACAACGAAAATTGAAAATGGCATTATGCCGCCCCATGCCGCCCCCCCCCGACGGGCAATGGGCCCGGCCGGAACCGTAGACGGCACAATTGGCCGGTTCCTATTACCCATCGGGGGGGGGCTCTGCTGAGGTTGCCCGGAAGTTCTATTTTCTAATAAAACTGCCACGGACAGACCGTATTCTGGCAATGATTTTACACTTTCTGAGAGACTTTTCCATCCAGATCAAAAACATTTCCCTCATCTAATCAAACAAGGTTTGACTACCTATCTTTTTTTAAGTTATATCATTTAGGAACCAGTCTCAAATAATTTGCCCTTTTCAGAACATGCCACCGTTGAAGGATAGTGTTCCCAACTTTTTAAAAGGGTATGTTATTTCGGACTCATTCCTTAAGAGTGTCACCTTGATGATTTTAGCAGGGGGACAATGTTTGACAAAAGTCCCTTCTCTGCCTTGATTTATAAATTAAGGCAAGGGACTATTTGTCGTGTCGTCGGGCCGACATGATCATTTTAAAATAAAGGGGTAAAAGACAGATGAATTATCTTTCAGGATTTACTGAATATAGACGGGAAAACCAAAATAATTCAATATTTAAAACTGCCATGGCATCAGACACGGATTGGTGCATTCATCTGCACGCTCAACAACCTGTCACAGGCCGCATTGTTGAAAATGAGATGTATGAAGTGACCATTGACACCAGGGAAACCGGGCAATGCACCATGAAAAAAACCTCTATTAAATATTTATACCCGGTGGAGCACCAAGAAAAAATTCTAAAGCTCATCAAAAAAAATGATAAAAAAGTTAAAAAATTGAATCTGGAGCCAACGGAAAATTTTCGGGAACGGCATTTTATAAAAAATAAAACCCTGTTTCCCCTAATGAAAGAACGTGAGGTGCTTTTCTTTACCCTGCTGGAGGGTGATATCATTCGAGGATTGGTTCAGGATTTCAGCATGTTTGATATTACGGTGGGACTAAAGGGAGGAGTGCCTTTGACATTTTTGAGGCACAGCATTTACGATGTCAAAAATAAGGCGGGTCGCTGTTTCTTGAAGTCCTTTCAGCAGGAGGCCCAGGACTGGAAAAAAAGTGATTTGTATATTTTGGAAAATCCGGAATAATTGGGCATCATTTAAAAAAAGTGTAAGGTACCTTTGAGTGATTTTTATTAGAAAATAAAACTTCCGGGCAACCTCAGCAGAGCCCCCCCCCGACGGGTAATAGGAACCGGCCAATTGGGCCGTCTACGGTTCCGGGCCGGGCCCATTACCCGTCGGGGGGGGGGGGCGGCATGATATCATTTTCAATATTAAAAAATTAATGGGGTTGGTTCTAAGATCGGCCACTTCAGATAATTGAAAAAATCACTGAGCTATAACTATTTAATAACTCGTGAGTTGTAAGTTCTCTGAGTTTGCTAAGCCATTATTGTATAACTTACTGAAATAATTAGAACTGAAATTTTTATTCTGATTTTTTCACTACTAATAAATTCAATAGGTTATGAGAACTTACAACTGACGAGTTAATAATATAGCTAATATTTTTATGTTAATTTGAACAATGACTGCAAGTGGCCGACGTTAGAACCAAGCCCAAATTAATCGATACACCGAAAAAAAAGGAGTCGCCATGGGACACGCATTTTTTAAAGATCTGGCCCAACAACTCGAAGATTTAAAGGTCGAAGGTCTGTACAAAGAAGAACGGGTCATCACCTCCCAGCAGCAGGCGGACATCACCGTTGCTGGTGGGCAGGAGGTGATTAATTTTTGTGCAAATAATTATCTGGGGCTTGCCAATCATCCCGGAGTAATGGCTGCAGCAAAGGAGGGCATTGATACTTGGGGATTTGGCATGGCCTCGGTGCGGTTCATCTGTGGAACCCAAACAGTGCATAAAACCCTGGAAAAGGCCATCAGCGAATTTTTACACACTGAAGATACCATTCTTTATTCGTCTTGTTTTGATGCCAATGGGGGATTATTTGAAACCCTCTTCCAGGCAGAAGACGCTATTATCAGCGATGCCTTGAACCATGCCAGTATCATTGACGGTGTCCGGTTGTGCAAGGCCCATCGGTTCCGGTATAAAAATAACGACATGGCCGATCTTGAAGTGCAGCTCAAGGCGGCCCGGGATCAGGGATGCCGTTATATTCTTATTGCCACCGACGGCGTCTTTTCCATGGACGGCACCATTGCCAATCTTAAGGGACTCTGTGATCTGGCGGATCAATACAATGCCCTGGTCATGGTGGATGACTCCCATGCCGTGGGGTTTGTGGGTGAAAAAGGGGGCGGTACCCCGGAATACTGCGGGGTGCAGGATCGAGTCGATATCATCACCGGTACCCTTGGCAAAGCCTTGGGTGGTGCATCCGGGGGATACACCACTGGGCGAAAGGAAGTTATTGCCTGGCTCCGGCAGCGATCCCGGCCCTATCTTTTTTCCAACACACTGGCACCCCCCATTGCAGCGGCCTCCCTGAAAATTCTTGAGTTGCTGAAAGATGGCGATGATCTGCGTCTTAAATTAAAAGAAAACAGCAATTATTTCAGAGCTGAAATGGAAAAATTGGGCTTTAATCTGGTGCCCGGGGATCACGCCATTATTCCGGTGATGCTTGGGGATGCGGTACTTGCTGGTAAAATGGCACAGGGAATGCTGGAAGAGGGAATTTATGTGGTGGGATTTTCATTTCCTGTGGTGCCCAGAGGCCAGGCCCGTATTCGTACCCAGATGTCTGCGTCCCATGATAAAGCCCACATTGATAAGGCAGTTGCCGCCTTTAAAAAGGTGGGACGTCAACTGGGGATCATTTAAATACCAACACAACGTATAATAAGTACCCACCCATATGTTTTTCAGTATTCAATGAATATATATCGTTGATATCTCTGGGTTTTATGTTGAAGAACATATGCTCGGGTGCTTAACAATGGCATAATGCTGCCCCCCGACTGCTCTGCTGTCGTCAACCCAGTACCCAGCACCCAATACCCAGCACCCAGCACCCAATACCCAGCACCCAGCACCCAGCACCCAATACCCAATACCCAGTACCCAGTACCCATTATCCATCGACTGGGTTCTGACAAAATCAAACAGGAAATAAAATGAAAGCACTCGTAAAAGCAAAACCCGAACCGGGGCTATGGCTCCAGACGGTGCCGGAACCCATTCATGGTCCCGGTGAAGTTCTCATTAAGATTAAAAAAACCGCCATTTGTGGCACAGACCTTCACATCTATAACTGGGATGCCTGGTCCCAAAAAACCATTAAAACCCCCATGGTCATAGGCCATGAATTTGTGGGGGAGGTGGTGGCAGTGGGGCAGGGGGTAAAAAATTTTAAGCCGGGACAGCGGGTGTCAGGGGAAGGCCATATCACCTGTGGAACCTGCCGCAACTGCCGGGCAGGTAAACGTCATCTGTGCATTGATACCCATGGCGTGGGGGTGAACCGTATTGGGTGTTTCACTGAATTTTTAGTCATACCGGAAATCAATGTCTATCCCATTCCAGACTTCCTGAATGACGATGTGGCATCCATCATGGATCCCTATGGAAATGCGGCCCACACCGCCCTTTCCTATGATTTAGTGGGGGAGGATGTGCTCATCACCGGGGCGGGTCCCATTGGGATTATGGCAGCGGCCATCGCCCGGAAAATCGGAGCAAGACATGTGGTGGTCACCGATGTCAATGATTATCGTTTGGCCCTGGCAGAAAAGCTGGGTGCCACCCGCACGGTGAACGTGACCCGGGAAAACCTTAAGGACATCCAACAGGAGCTGGGCATGAGAGAGGGGTTTGATGTGGGCATGGAGATGTCTGGAATGCCCTCGGCCTTGAATCAGATGCTGGAAAATATGCACCACGGCGGCAAAATTGCCATGCTGGGTATATTTGCCGACAAACCGCAGTTGAATACGGATCTTCTGATTTTTAAAAGTCTCACCCTCAAGGGAATCTATGGCAGGGAGATGTTTGAAACCTGGTATAAAATGATCACTCTTTTACAGTCCGGGTTGGACATTGCCCCCATTATTACCCATCGATTTCCGATGAATGAATTCCAGAAAGGGTTTGATGTGATGAACAGTGGACAGGCGGGTAAGGTGATTCTGGACTGGTCAAAGTCCTAAGGGACTTGCCCGAGTATAAACTACCTCCATGCCCAGTTTAATATATTGATATTGCATGATAAAAAAATTTATATTGGTAGTTTATTTTTATCCAAATTCCTAATCCTCATCCTTCATCAATACCTTCGCCAATTTTATTTTGGCTTAAATCTCAATCTATATATTGCAATTTGATTACCATACTGGCACAATATATGGTGTTTTGATTGCCAAATTTTAAATCGGTTTTGAATTTGGCGAAGGTATTGTTCATATCCTCCATGATATATTTTTTGGGGGGGTCACACATTGTTCTGTGTCTCAGGTTGATTCATGGCCAATTGCCCATTAATCTGCTGCACCAGAATAAGCGACACAAGGCTCAAGAGCGCCCCCCCCAGAAAGGGAATTCGATAATCCACAATCCACAAGAGTCCCCCAATCACCGGCAGCACCACTGCGGCAATGTGATTAATGGTAAACCCCACGGCCATGCTGGGGGCAATATCTTCGGGGGATGCAATCTTCTGGAAAAATGTCCGGATGGCAATGGCAAAATTAAAAAATATGTGATCTGCAATATAGAGAAAAGCCACCACAAGTTTTGAATCCACCACCGCATAGGCAACAAAAATAAATATCAGGCTGAAGTACTCCAGAGAAAGCACCTTTCTTTCCCCATATTTTACAATGCACCTGCCAATGAACGGGCTTAAAAAATAATTGATGATATTGTTGACCATGAACAATATCACAATTTCCCGGATGGAAAACTGAAATTTTTTCACCAACAAAAACACCGCAAAGGAGGTGAAAATCTGACGTCGGGCCCCGGCCATGAAGGTCATTAGATAAAAAAGCCAGTATCTTTTTTTAAAGATCATGTCCTTTCGCTGGGGGGGCAGGAATTTATCTGTGGGGTTCCGGGTGAGGGCATAAAGGCCAATGGCCAGCATCCCTCCACCGGCCATGAGATAAAGCCCGGTGTAGGAAAAATAGGGAGCCGCCAGAAATACCAGTATTCCCGCCACAATGTTGCTCAAGGCTGCCAGGCTTCGAAGTTTGCCAAACACAATGGGGGCGGTCAGGGTATCAAAATACTGCAGGGTCAGGGACTGATTGGTGGTTTCAAAGTAGTGAAAGCCAAAACTCATGAGCAAGGTGGTGAACATCAATCCATAAAAGGTGGGAAACAGGCCCGTTGCCCCCACACCCAGCCCCATTATAATCACGGAAAGGGCCGACAGGCGGTGTTCTTTTATGATCAAAAGAAGGTACACCACCAGAAGGGATAGAAATCCGGGGAATTCCCGCACCGACTGTAGCACCCCCACATGCCCCCCGTCCAGATGGATAACATTTACGGCAAAATTATCAAAAAGAGTGCGCCATACGTGCAGCCCTGCAGTGGAGGCAATAATAAGGAGCATCAGATAACTGTACATGGGATTTTTAAGTAAGGGGTTTTTATGCAAGGAGTTTTTCATGGAATCCTCATTTGGATTGTTTATTCATACGGCCTTACAGGCTCGGAGTCGCTATTTTTGTAACGGTTTATTCCATTGCGGAAAAGAGGGTAAATGTGCTACATCCGTGGAGAAAATCGTTGGGTCTGTGTAAACGTTGTAAATCTCAGATTCTTAATGAATATGCAAGACAATTAAATGGTAAATTAAAAATCCAGTACCTGAAAAAGTAAGGAGCAGTGTTGATGTTTGATTTTGATGAAATAATTGACCGCCGGGGAACCGGGGGTGAAAAGTGGGACAGATACCAGGGACAGGATGTAATCCCCATGTGGGTGGCAGATATGGATTTCAAAGCCCCCACAGCGGTGAATTGGGCCCTGCAGGAACGGGTAAATCATGGCATCTATGGATATCCCGGTCCAGACCGCACATTGGAAGCCGTCGTGGTAAAGCGTTTGAAGAAATGCTTTAATTGGGAGATTGATTCTTCCTGGATTGTGTGGCTGCCGGGCCTTGTCAGCGGCATCAATGCCATGTGCCACGCCTTTAGTGAACCCGGGGATGATATCATGACCACAACGCCGGTGTACCCGCCGTTTCTGGCGGCCCCGGGCAACTCTGGGAAAACCTGCATTAAAGTCCCCATGATATTGGAAAATGATCGGTATGTCTTTGATTTTGAGGGCATAGAACGGGCCATCACCGCTAAAACCCGCATTTTTATCCTTTGTAGTCCCTATAATCCTTGTGGGACTGTTTTTACAAAGGAGGAACTCGCCCGCTTGGTGAATATTTGTCATGACCATGATATTCTGCTGCTTTCCGATGAAATCCATGCGGATTTTATTCTGGATGACGCTGCCTGCCATTGCCCCACATGGATGAGTGACCCCAAGGCCCCGGAACAAACCATCACCCTGATGGCTCCGAGCAAAACATTTAATATCCCGGGGTTGAGCTGCTCCTTTGCCGTGATTTCCAATGAGGCCCTGCGCAACAAATTCCAGAATTTCAGCCGGGGCCTTTTGCCCCATGTCAACTGCCTGGGGCTTGTGGCCACCCGGGCCGCCTTTGAATCCGGAGAGGAATGGCTGGCTGCCCTGATCCAATATTTGAAAATAAATCGTGATTATGTGTACCAGCGTATTAATAAAATGCCGGGACTTTCCATAAAACCGATTTCTGCCACCTATCTTGCCTGGATTGACGCAACCGAATTGAATGTTGAAAACCCAGCCGCATATTTTGAATCCATGGGTGTGGGCCTCAATGATGGGGCGACTTTTGGTGCCAAAGGGTATGTTCGGCTAAATTTTGGCTGTCCCATGGCCACCCTGAAGCAGGGGCTGGATCGCATGGAAAAAGCCGTTGACAAATTGAGTTGATGGTTCATTCCTGATCCTGTTGGACACTGCTCAAAATTGCAAGCTTTTAGCACTACAGCGACACTTTTTTGTGTGAACATCTAAAGACCGCTGTAATGTTAGATATCAAGAATAAAATTATATTTAGATTACAGTATGTTATGATGACTATCGAACCGAGGTTTATCACTGTGATACTGAAAAAAATGATTGTCATTTTGGCACACATCTTATATCATTAAGACACTGTTTAACCTTAACAATGCCTTGTAGAAAAGTGAGGGCTTATGCCAAGAATAGAAAAAAGATTTCAAATACGAATGCCTTATCATGTCCATGAAAGGCTTACGCATGCCGCAGAAAAATTAGGTGCAACTTTAAACCAGTTTGTTGTACAATCAGGGGTTGGTCATAAGATGGGCCACTATACGGGAACAGAATATATGTTATTGTCAACTACTTGTAATTATTGATTTTATTTTTAGGCTAAAAAAAGTTGTTTCAAAGTGGCCCATGTTATGACCAACCCCTACAATCAGCTTTGGAGAAAGCAAATTCAGTAATGGAAAAAGAGCAAGTATTGAATTTAACTTACCGTGATGCTGAAGCGCTCTTTGAAACAATTGAAAATCCACCATTACCAAATCAACTGTTAATAAAGGCTGCCAGAAATTATAAAAGGGAATTCATTGATGAACAGGTTTGAGGAATTAACCCGTTCACATAATCGAGCTGGTTTTGATTGTGGGGTGCAGGAACTCAATGTTTTTCTTCATAACCTTGCGCATCAAAATTTCAAAAAAGGTCTTTCCAGAACATTTGTATTGACATAATATAGGTACTCATCTGGCCTTCAGCAGGATGTTGTGTCGTGTTTGTTGCCGGTGAGTATGAGCAAATATATCATACCCGAAAACAAAGATTATATTACCGACATGGACAGAAAATTTTCCGGTTGATTTCAAACAAATCTACAGAAATTAAGGAACAGACCATGAAAGCCATAGAGTTTGAAACAATTATTGATAAAAACGGTCATATCTGTCTACCTGATACGTTTCAGTACGCTTACGGAAAATTTGCCAGATTGGTTGTTGTTCTGCCGGAAGAAGATGTGCACCGAAAGAAAAGACGCCAACCGGGCAGTGCCAAAGGGCTCCTGCACATAGTTTCTGAAGACGATTCGCACCTGGATGATTTCGGGGAATATATGCCATGAACCCCTCGGTTCGATAGCCATCATAACATACTGTAATCTAAATAAAATTTTATTTGGGTTTTTTATTTGTTGTTTTTTTATATCAATAAATTCAATTTGTTATAAAAAAATGGCCGAACCGATGGATGAACCTTCTACTATATACAAATAATGAACCTTGATAAGGAAGAAAAAAATGGAAAGAGTTTTAAACATTCACATTGAAAAGTTGCCTGAAGGAGTTTATTTAGCAACGTCAGAATCAGTGGAGGGACTCGTTGCTCAGGGACGAACTGTAGCTGAAACTCTGGAAATTGCCCGTGATGTTGCAAGAAAATTAATTGAAGCACAAACAGAACGAGAATTTGTTGCAAGATTGCCGATAGTGAACGATATCTTTGACTACCCTCTCATTATTGGTGCTTAGTATGGGCAAATTAGCTGGTTTTAGCTACCGACAAATCACAAAGAAATTAAGGAAACTTGGATTTGTATTTGATCGTCAAGCAGCAGGCAGCCATGAAATCTGGCATAACCTTGAAACGGATAAATATACAACCATTCCTAATCATCCTGGTGACTTGCCTGAAGGGACGTTAAGAGCAATATTGAAACAAGCCGACGTTAATTTCGAAGAGTTTTTGAGTCAAAAGTGAGTGACGAGCGGCTAACCCAGTGCTCCACCAGACGTCTGATAAAATATAAAGAAGGGATAAACTTGATTTTATTTCCATAAAAGAGAGCCATTGACATGACAGAACCCTTTCCCCCAGGCCTTTCCATCATCCATGCCAACCATGTGGAGGATCTGCGCGATGTGGTTGTGGAGTGGATTGGCCGTTATCCCGTGGCACCCCTGGAAAAAGAGTGCTTTATTGTCCAGAGCAACGGCATGGCCCAGTGGATGAAGCTTTCCCTGGCCTCGGATGAAGGCTGTGGCATTGGTGCCGGGCTTGATTTTCTGCTCCCCGGACGATTCATGTGGCAGGCCTACCGGGCCGTTCTGGGGGATGTGCCCCATGCCTCCCCCTTTGACCGGGAACGATTAACCTGGCGTCTCATGCGCTTGTTGACCCAGCTGGGAGAGGATCCTGTTTTTTCCGTGCTCACCCGGTTTCTTGCCGATGATGGAGATTCCCGGAAACGGTACCAGCTGGCCTTTCACCTGGCAGACCTCTTTGATCAATATCAGGTGTACCGGGCAGACTGGTTGACAGCCTGGCAAGATGGCAAGGATGGCCTTTTTACCGGCAAGGGCACCTGGGTGGAACTGCCCCCGGAACAGGCATGGCAGGCGGAGTTGTGGCGGCGGGTCCATGAAGATATTGCCCCGGAATTGAGATTCACCGGACGAGCCGATCTCCATGGCCGGTTTTTAACGGCGGCCAGGAACTCCCGAACTCCCTTTCCCGGATTGCCCCGGCGGGTAATTGTGTTTGGCATTTGTTCCTTGCCAGCCCAGATATTGGAAGCCCTGGACGTCTTGTCTGCCCATTGCCAGATACTCTTATTTGTCCATAATCCCTGCCGCCATTATTGGGCCGATATCATTGAGGACCGGGAACTCTTTAAAATTGAACAGGCCCGCCATGGCAAATCCGGAACAATGCCCGGAGACCTGGATCCCGATCTCCTGCACCAGCATGTGAACCCCCTGCTTGCCACTTGGGGAAAGCAGGGCAGGGACTATATTGGGCTCTTGTACCGGTATGATCAGCCGGAAACTTACCAGGATCGGTTTTCCCAGATTGATCTGTTCCGGGATATCATTTCCCCCGGGAGTCAGGACAATGCGGATAATTTGGAAAATCTGGACAATGCGGATAATTTGAATGCAGACAATCTGGACAATATAGACAATCAGGAGAACCAGGGTAATGGGACTTCTGATACCCGGGGAACCTTGCTCATGCAGGTGCAGCAAAACGTACTGGATCTCACTGCCTTGCCTGCTTCCCCTGCTGACAAACAAACACTTTCCCCCACGGATCGCTCCATTCAGTTTCATCTGGCCCACAGCCGCCAGCGGGAGGTGGAAATACTCCAGGATCAACTGCTGAATTTCTTTGAAGAAATGCCTGATCTTTGTCCCAGGGATGTCATTGTCATGACCCCGGACATTGAACCCTATGCCTGCCATATTCAGGCGGTGTTTGGCAATGTGACCATGACAGATGAGCGATTCATCCCCTTTTCCATTGCCGATGGCCCGGACAACGCTTACCGCCCCCTGTTAAAGGCCCTGGAAACCTTGTTAAACTTGCCCCAGATCCGAATGACCACCGCAGATATCATGGCCCTGGTGGAGGTGCCTGCCCTGGGCCGCCGTTTTGGTATCAAGCCCCTGGATCTGCCGTTATTAAAACTGTGGATGGAGGGGGCCGGTATCTGCTGGGGGCTTAACAGCGCCCACCGCAAGGCCTTTGATCTGCCACCGGATCTGGAGCATAATACCTGGGATTTCGGCCTTCGTCGGATGATGCTGGGTTATGCCGTGGGCGCTGGATTTGCTTGGAACGGCATTGAACCCTATGACGAGATCGGCGGTCTCAGTGCGGCCCTGGTGGGGGGACTGACTGATTTTATGAACGCCCTGGAAATGCTGTGGCAAACGATTACCACGCCAACATCTCCGGAAATATGGTGCCAGCGTATCCGGCAAATGCTCAATGATTTTTTTATGCCCGGGGACAGCAGTGAGCATCTATTTTTATCCCATGTGAACGATGTCCTGGTGGCTTGGGAAACGGCCTGTAGCAGTGCAGACTTTTATTTAGATCTGGATCTGCCCGTGGTGAGGGATCACGTCATGGCGGCCATGACCGATTCCAGTACTTCCCAGCGATTTCTGGCCGGGAAGGTGAATTTTTGCACCATGATGCCCATGCGGGCCATTCCTTTTAAGGTGGTGTGCCTTTTGGGCATGAACGACGGGGAATACCCCCGCAGCCGGGTGGCCCTGGATTTTGATCTCATGGCACAGAAAGGTCTTTACCGACCCGGGGATCGTTCCCGTCGGGAGGATGACCGATACCTGTTTCTGGAGGCCCTGCTGTCGGCCCGCAATTGCCTGTATATCAGTTATATTGGACATGATGTGGTTGATAACAGCTTAAAAGCCCCGTCTGTGCTGGTGGCCCAGCTCCGGGATTATGTGTCAGCGGGGTGGCGGTTTTATCCGCAAGAAGACGCCTCCCGTACCCTGGGGGGTGTTGAAGATCAAGGCAGGGAAGCACATGACCTGGAAGATCATGGCATGAAACCCAATGACATGAACACTAATAATATAAATGATCATGACATGGACGAGCATAATTTGGGCACCCATGGCACAGATGCGGATGACAGTGCAGATCATGAACTGGATGTGTCCCAGAACCTGACATTGGAACATCCGTTGCAGCCTTTCAGCAAACGATATTTTGACAGCAAAAAGAATAACCCACTTTTTACCTATTCCCGGGAATGGCGGGAAATCTTTGAACCCCAGGAACGGCCAACGCACCAGGGTAGTGGCGAATCTGCCATTGCTTTTGCTTCTTCTTTGGGGACAGATTTAAAATCTGTCCCCCAAAAATCTGATTTAAAATTTGTCCCCCCAGAGGATGAAGCGCCTCTTTTACCCCTCCCCGTACCCCAGGATAACCTGGACTTAAGGCCCTTGATCCAGTTCATGAAAAATCCCCTGAAGTTTTTTTTCCAGCAACGTTTATCCATTTACTTTGATGGCATGGATGGATCCCAGACCGGGGATGAACCCTTTGTCCTGGAAGGCATGATTCCCTATATACTTAAAAAGCAATTGCTGGATACCGGTCTGGAGGCTTCTCCAGAAGGGGCTGAGCAGGATTTTCAGGCGGTTACCACAGCGGCCCAACGCCTGTTGAACACCGGGCAACTGCCCATGAAGGGGTTTGGACAGCTTGCCATGACCTCCCTTATAGAACCCGTGGAAGAGATGGTGGATCATAATAAACATCTTTGTGAGATCTGGCCCCATGAGGTTGCTGGCCGGGATTTATCATTCCACATAAACAAGGGGCCTCTTCGGGGTAAGATACTTGAAGGGTTTTTAGATGGCCTTCACACTGTAGATTCTCCAGCTTCAGCAAATTTCCCAGGCTCCCCGGATTCCAAAATTTCTCCGGATTCCAAAATTTCCCCAGATTCCAAAGTTTCTCTGGATTTTTTAGATTCTCCATCAGAGCACGCCGGGGAAAACCCAGCAGATATCCCCCCGGGTAAGGCATCCCCTTTTTCCGTGAAATCCCTTGCCAGGTGGGAATTCTATCCCCATAACATCATGGATTCCAAAGGCAACCCAGGCCGTTTAACTCCCTTTACAGGGGTGTGGGTAAAACATGTGCTGGCCTGTGCAGTGGGGCTGTCTTTAACAAGCAGTCTTGTGGCACCGGATGGCATTGTGACCCTGAATCCCCTGGAAAAGAACACGGCCAAGGCCCTTCTCCATAACATAATTGACCTGTGGTGGCACGGGCTTTGCCGTCCACTGCCCATCACCCCCCGAACCGCCATGGCTTGGCTTTTAAAAGCGCCGGAATCCGAGCGGGAAGAAAACCCCCATGATGGAGAGAATGCATCACAAGCCGCCATGGCCATGGCCAGAAACGATGCCTGTAAGGCGTACCAGGGGGATGGATTTCGCCCCGGAGAAATAGGATATACCCCCTGCGCCCTGCGGGCCTATCCTGATTTTGATGTTCTGTGGCAGGCCCATGATAATGCCTTTCCCCTGCTGGCCCGGCGTCTTTATGGCCCTCTTTTTAATGCCCTTAAATGAACTTCCTGAACATGGTACATCCCTTAAATTGCCTGGCCTTTTTAGCATCCTTCATATTTCCTCAAAAGTATTTTACACTTTTTTGGAATCACTCCCGATAAATGAAAATTTTAATCCAGCAAGTGTAAACGGGCAAATGAAGGATGCCGCCTTTTTTTTAAAAATTTATGCTACACACTCTTGCTATATACATGTTTGTGCCATATACTCCATGTATATAGCAGGTTGAATATAAGGAGATTGAGTTATGGATGTAGGAACCGTCTTTGTAAACAATAGAACCCAAGCGGTGAGATTACCTGTTGACAGCAGGTTCCCTGAAAATGTGAAAAAAGTGGTTGTACGTACCATCGGTAAGGATCGGGTACTTTCACCAGTGGAGAATACATGGGACAGTTTTTTTCTTTCGGATGATGGCGTTACCGATGATTTTATGCAGGAACGTGCGTCACAAGAACAACCTGAAAGGGAATCCTTTTAATGCTGAAATACATACTGGATACCAATATCGTTATTTATGTGATTAAACGCCGCCCAATCGAAATATTGGACATTTTTAACGCCCATGCAGGGCAGATGTGTATAAGTTCAATCACATTGGCCGAACTCTTACATGGTGTTGAAAAAAGCGCTATGGTTTCCCACAACCTACGCAAAGTCGAAGATTTTGTCTCCCGTTTGGAGGTCTTGCCCTATGACAATAATGCCGCTGCCCACTATGGGAATATCAGAGCGGATTTAGAGAAGAAAGGCACTCCTATAGGGGGCAATGATTTGCACATTGCCGGTCATGCCCGAAGTGAATCTTTGATCCTGGTCACAAATAATATGAGGGAGTTTGTGAGAGTCGAAGGCTTGCGATTAGAAAACTGGATTGAATCAACTCAAGAGTCCTAAGTTCCCATAACTCATTGAAATCATTAATGCCTATAAAATCAAACTTTAAGGCACAGGCTCAATAATTTCAAGAGGTTAGCAAACCTCCATACACAACATGCATAGAACTTAGGACTGACGAGGAATCAAAATAAGGGGTTTTAAAAGCGAACGAGTCTTTGCCTGAAAAATCTGAAATAAGCCCCACGGTCGGAAACATCTTCCACAAACAGAGAGGTTGTTAAGGGTCACCCACCCTCTGCATCCCCGTCAGCACAAGGTGATGTATGATATCGAACATTGATCGGCGAACCCAGCACTCCACCAGACTAAGCACCAGACTAAGGAACATCCTAACATGGCACACCCTTTAAATCCCCTGACCTTTCCGCTTCATGGCACCCGGTTGATAGAGGCCAGTGCCGGTACGGGTAAAACCTATACCATTGCAGCCCTTTATGTACGCCTGGTGCTGGGGCACGGGGGCGAAAACGCCTTTATGCGACCCTTGACCCCGCCGGAAATTCTGGTGGTCACCTTTACCAATGCCGCCACCCAGGAGCTTCGGGACCGCATCAGAAGCCGACTGACCCAGGCGGCCGCTTTTTTCAGACACCAGGGCCCCGGCGACGACTTTCTGGTCACCCTTGGTCATAGCTGTGATGTGGAGGCATGGCCAGGGAACGCCCGGCTTCTGGATCAGGCGGCCCAATGGATGGATGAGGCCGCCATCTTCACCATTCACTCCTGGAGCCAGCGCATGCTAAAGCGTTACGCCTTTGGCAGTGGCAGTCTGTTTGATCTGGAGCTTTCCCCGGGGGAAGATCAACTTTTGGAGCAGGCGGCCTGTGATTATTGGCGGGCCACCTTCTATCCTTTACCTGCCTCCCAGCTTGCCATGGTGTTAAATACCTTTTCGGTCAGCACCCCCCAGGCGCTTTTAAAAAAGGTTCGACCTTTCATGGGGGTGCGTCATACTGTATCCCCCCTGGAGCCCCAGGCACTTCTGGAACAAAGGGAAAAGGCCATTGCAACGGCCCGGCAATGCTGGGCCGCTGATTTTACCCATGTGGCGGATCTGGTGCGCCGGGCCAGGGCCGAAAAGCATTTAAACGGTAATAAATACCGGGAAGCTTCCCTGGAAAAATGGCTTAAAGAGATGGAAACCTGGATTGCCGGGGGCTGCGAATTGCCCGATGAAAAAGCCCTGGTACAATTGTCTCGTTCTGGCCTGGAAGCAGGGAAGAGTAAAAAAGGGGTGCCTCCGGAACATGCGGCCTTTGATGCCCTGGATGAGCTGAACACGGCCCTGGAAGAGCTGGATCTGGAGAGCGCTCTTTATATCCATGGGGCCAGTCAAATCAAGGCCCGGGTGGAGCAGGAAAAGCTTCGTCAAGCCCTGGTGGGATTTGACGATCTGCTCACCCACCTGGAACAGGCCATTCACCGTCCGGGAAATGATCAGCTAGCCCAGATGATAAGACAGCAGTTCCCCGTGGCCCTGGTGGATGAGTTCCAGGATACAGATCCCATACAATATGGCACCCTGGGCACCATTTATCTCAATCAGCCGGGCACGGGTTTTTTCATGATCGGCGATCCCAAACAGGCCATTTACGCCTTTCGCGGGGCCGATATCCACACCTATCTGTCGGCCCGGAAGGATGCGGCAGACCATCTTTACACCCTGGACACCAATTATCGATCCGCCGGGGATATGGTGTCGGCGGTGAACTATTTTTTTGGCCTGGCCATCCCCCATGAACAAGGGCCGTTTTTATTTAACGATGAGATCCCCTTTACACCGGTACATGCCCGGGGAAGGGCGGATCGTTTTTTTGTTCAAGAGGAATTCCCCTTGCCCCTGACCCTGTGGAAAGAGGACCAGGAAGTGCCCATGATTAAAACAGGAGATAAGGGGTATATCCACCACATGGCCGAGGTGTGTGCCGGGGAAATGGTGCGTCTCTTGAATCTGGCCAGCCTGTCCCCCCCCCA
>Ga0208900_1000038_pt1 | contig 77600 bp, 64 predicted proteins | sample AntAceMetag02UKK_FD_184763 | JGI IMG/M metagenome (GOLD analysis project Ga0208900, IMG submission 184763) | Saline lake microbial communities from Ace Lake, Antarctica - Antarctic Ace Lake Metagenome 02UKK (SPAdes) (version 2) | ecosystem: Environmental > Aquatic > Non-marine Saline and... | reverse complement strand
GAATTTTTTTAGTTTGACTTCAAGTTTTTTGATTGGTAAAATATTGGGTTTTATGTGAAGATTCACTCAACATGCTGAGATACCCAACAGGCTGGAATCATAGGGGTTTCAATTTTTGTTGCGCAGACAAATCTACCGAGTATATTTTTTTATGACCCATCCAAAGTGGCTGATGGTGTGATCAAAATCCCACAAAACGGAATATTTTTTCTATGATAAGCCAGGTTAAGGCCAATATTTACAAGCTTTACATCATCAAAATATCTAAATGGCTCATGCTCACCATGCCCATTGTATTTTTATTTTATCGGGAGAATGGATTGGGTACCAGAGAATTATTTCTCCTGAAGGCTGTATACTCTGTTTCTATTGTGATCATGGAGGTACCATCGGGGTATTTTGGAGACATGTGGGGCCGGAAAAAATCCCTGATTCTGGGTAGTTGTCTGGGGTTTTTGGGGTTTTCACTGTATAGCGTCTCCACTGGTTTCTGGGGATTTTTGATCTGTGAAATTGTGCTTGGGGTGGGGCAAAGTTTTATTTCCGGATCAGACTCTGCTATTTTGTACGATACCCTGCTGTGGGCGGACAAAGAAAAACAATACTTGAAAATTGAGGGAAAGCTCATCTCCCTGGGAAATTTTGCCGAAGCCATTGCAGCTCCCATTGGCGTGCTTCTTGCTGTTATTTCCCTTAGAACCACTTTTTATTGCCAGGCTCTGGTTGCTTTTTCTGCCATTCCTGCGGCCCTGTATCTGTTTGAACCCCATAAAGTAAAAAATTGTGATCAAAAGGGTGTGGGGCATATTTTTACCATTATTCATTATGCTCTGGTTCAAAACCGGGCACTTAAATGGAATATTATTTTTTCATCCGTCATGGGCACTGCCACTTTGACCATGGCATGGTTTGTCCAGCCTTATCTGGTGTTTCTTTCCATCCCCCTTGCCCTTTATGGCGTCATTATACCTGTTTTGAATATGACCACTGGCATCACGGCCATGCACGCCCATCGACTGGAAAAAAGATTGGGAATGACCCGAACAATTTTTTTCATAGCCGCCTCCATTGGTTGCGGTTATGTGTTGCTTGGCTTTTTTCACACTGCCTGGGGTGTTCTATTTCTTTGTCTTTTTTATGTTTTCAGGGGGATTGCAACCCCTGTGCTGCGAAATTATATCAATGAAATAACCCCCTCAGAGATCAGGGCCACTGTGCTTTCTGTCAGAAGCCTTGCCATTCGCCTTTCTTTTGTTTTTGTTGGCCCTGTTATTGGGTGGCAAGCTGATGTTTCTGGGGTGCCATTTACCCTTTATGTCAGTGGCGGGCTTTTTCTGCTCGCCGGGGCGTGGACGGCACTGATGTTAGCTCGGGAGCAGAAAGGCAAAGAGGGACTGCCTTCGGACTCATTCCTAAACAGTGTTGGAGGGATAATATGATAGTTGCCATTGCAGGGGGGAATCTTCAGGGGGTTGAAGCCACTTATCTGGCATCAAAGGCGGGGTGGATCACCCTTGTTGTGGACAAGCGTTCCCAGGTTCCCGCATCGGGTCTTTGTGATCATTTTTTTCAGATTGACGTGGTCAACAATGAAGAGGGATTGCTCAAGGCTTTTAAAGGTGCCGATTTTATTTTGCCAGCCCTGGAAAATCAAGCAGCCCTTGCAGCGTTGGTTCATTTTTCCCAAAAATACGGTATTCCTCTGGCCTTTGATACAGCGGCCTATGCCATATCCTCATCCAAGGTAGTGTCGGACATTCTTTTTCAGGAAAAAAATATACCAGCCCCTTTGCCATGGCCCCGGTGCGGATTTCCAGCCATGGGAAAACCCGACAGTGACAGCGGCAGTCATGGCATTACCCTTTTTCAGAATTCTGAGGAGTATGATGAATTTTTGGAAAAATTTGGAAAACGGCCAGATGTACTCCAGGAGTATGTGGAGGGGCCTTCCTATTCCATGGAGGTGTTGGGGATGTCCGGGGAGTATATCTCTTTGCAAAGCACACAATTGTTCATGGATGATGTGCATGACTGTTGCCGTGTGACAGCACCTGTACCCTTTTCACAAGAATTGACAGCGGAATTTACCCAGATTTCCCTGGATCTTGCCCGGGCGATTGAGTTAAAGGGGATTATGGACGTGGAGGTGATTCTTCATAGAGGATCTCTCAAGGTGCTTGAAATTGATGCACGTCTGCCCAGCCAGACTCCCACGGCGGTTTTCCACTCCACCGGCATCAACATGGTGGCCCTGCTTGGGGATATTTTTGTTCATAAAATCCTTAACGTCCCGGTGATGCCTCCATGTCCGGCGTGGGTGAGTTATGAGCATATCTGTGTTTCTGATCAGGATATTTTATGTCAAGGTGAGCATATCATGGCCGTTGCTGAACCATTAAAATTGGTGAAAAATTTATTTGGGGCAGATGAGGTGATCACCAATTACCGGGAGGGAAAAAGCGATTTTGTGGCTACATTGATCAATACGGCTCCGTCTGCCAAAGACCTTGAAATAAAAAGAAAGGCTGTGTTTAATGCCATTTCAGAACAGATTGGTGTGAAAGGTAGTCCACATTTTTAGGAATGAGTTTTAAATAGGTTGCCCATTTGTGCAATTACGATTAGGGGACAGATTTTTAAATCTGTCCCCGCCTTTAAAATTAAAATATTATCGAACAATAATCAGATTTACTTTGGGTTTGATCTGTTTCCGTGGAGATAAATACAAATGACCCGGTTAAAAACGTGTGACATTGACACCATTCCTGAAAATTTGGATGGGTATAACAGGGAATTAATGGAAAAAACAGGACGCTCGCTTTTGGGGGTGGCCTGCCATGCCTGTGGTCGGCAGGAGTCTGAAATCAGACAACTCATTGAAAATTTTACAGTCAATGTGGTGCCAATCACCGCAGGGCAAGGAATTATCACCACTTTTTCCAATACAGTGGAGGCCATCTTGGCTTATCTTGGTTTTCAAGTTTCCATGACCACGGCAACGGACACCGCAGGGGTGGCTGAAGCCTTTGAAAACAAGGCCCAGGGCATCATGATGTCCGATGATAACCGTTTTGTGGCGTTGAACCTTGCCTTACAACGGGTATCTGATAATTCCGAGGCCACCGGCAGGGGGTATGCGGCTGCCCTGGATCTCATGACCGGGGGCTTGAAAGAACAATCCGTTGTGGTGGTGGGATGTGGCCCTGTGGGTACGGCGGCTGCCAGATGGTTAAAACGTTCCGGTGCCCATGTGATACTTTATGATGTTGACCCCAAAGCTGCTCTGGATTTGAAAAATGCTCTGAGCGCCTTTGATGACACTGTTACAGGGAGTGTTAGTGTTGCTATGGTAGGTGAAGATCTGGCGACTATTCTTGACCGGGCGAGATATATTGTTGAAGCCACCCCAGTGGAAAATTCCATTCCTGAAAATGCCCTTTTTGACAATACATTTGTTGCGGCTCCGGGGGTTCCCCTGGGAATTTCAGAAAAAGGCTATGAAAAGATTTCCAGCCACTTGATTCATGATAAATTGGAAATCGGGGTTGCTACCATGGCGGTTTCCATGCTGTAAGCCGAAAAAAACAGCTACCCACTTGGCGGGACAGTCTTTAAACTCAAGCGTCTTAGCAGCCTGAGTTTTAAGGGCTGAAAGCTAATTATCCCATGGCAAATGAAGCCCCCAGGACAGGGAAAATGTGAATGCGCCCATTAAAAGGAATTTATTGTGAATGACATAATAACATGGTCTGAAACCCAGGTATCCCGGCTCAGAGAACTGGAAGCCGAGGCAGATGATCTGATTTGCCCGTGCACCCCCCCCGGAGAGAGAAATCAAGCCTTCCAGCGCATTGAAAAACGCTTGGTGAAACAACAACAGCAAAAGTTAAGACAATTTCTCACCGTTGATTTAAAACCCCACCTGATCCAATTGGAAGACCATCTCACCTCTGTTCTTAATCAGCAGGGATTTGCCAGGGTGACCACCCCTGTGATTATTTCCCGTGAAGCCCTTGACAGAATGACTGTAGACAGGGATCATCCCCTTTCAAAACAGGTGTATTGGCTGGATGACAAGCACTGCCTCCGGCCCATGCTGGCCCCCAACCTTTATCAGTATATGGTGACTTTAGGACGTTTGAAAGCCCGCCCCATACGATTCTTTGAAATTGGATCATGTTTTCGAAAAGAGTCTGACGGTGCAAAGCATAACAGCGAATTTACCATGCTCAATCTCGTGGAAATGGGGATACCCATGGATCAGCGTCAGGAGCGTTTAAAAGAGCTGGCAAGACTTGTGGCAGATGCCGCCGGATTGAGTGCATATGAATTTGAAACCGAAGAGTCCGTGGTGTATGGGGAGACCCTGGATGTGGTGGCGGGTACGGATCGCATTGAAGTGGCCTCGGGTGCCATGGGACCCCATCCCCTGGATGCGGCATGGCGGGTTACCGATACCTGGGTGGGAATTGGGTTTGGTCTGGAACGTCTGATCATGGTGGCTCAGAATTCTGAAAGCATTGGAAAATGGGGAAAAAGTGTCTCCTGGGTTAATGGTATTCGATTAAATCTGTAAAAACCCACATGTCCTGACGGACACAACGAATATTGAAAATTCCTCTGGGGTTGCCCCTACATGCACCTTGGTTTGCCGGGATTTTTTTATATGAAAAGGTAGCCTCCACGGTTACCTAAGGCAGAGCCCCGGGGGAGGGGTAATGGAACAGACCAATTGGGCTGTCTAACAGTTCCGGGTCGCTTCCATTATCCCTCCCCGGGGGCGGCATACAGCCATTTGGCTCCGCGTCTACGACCCTATATTCGTTGTGTCCATCAGGACATGTGGGTTATGTGAAACTCCGTCCAAAGTACTGAAATTATGAGAGTTTCATTTTTCGTTGTGGCTGGCGGTTACAGCCATGTATGTTTATAAAAAAGAGCAGGGACAGAAAGCAAAAACAGCCTTCTGTCCCCGGGAATTTTTTAAAAATCTAAAAACAAACTTGAGATTTTAAAATTTTAGAAGTTAAGCGTCTCCTGGAGTTCATCGGTGGAGAAACCCCAATCCACGTTGTGGGGGGGCAGTTTCTCGTCAAACATGTCTGGGAGCTGGTCATCCTGCTTGGTAAAACCAGCCCGACGGTTAAACTCTTTTTCATCATTGAGGGTGGATTTACCAAGGCTCACCACATCATCCGGGGTCAGGCTCAATCCATATTGCGCATTGATCAAGTTTACAATGGTCTGTACGCCATCTTCATTGTCCAGAACCGCAAAGGCCACAAACAGGCACAGCCCTGCGGCATCAATGGCTGCGGTGGCAATTTGCAGATTCCGAGACAGCTCAATGTTGCCCTCTTTTTTCAGGGGATCAATGTCGCCACCCACTTTGAGGATATTGGCGGTGACGCCATAGCCTGCAGTGTGGTCTGCGCCCATGGGAGTGGTGGCATAGGTGACACCAACGCCCTTTACTGCCCGGGGATCATAGGCGGGGAATGCCTGCCGTTTGACCACTGGAACTCGATCCACACCCAGGGCATCGCCGGTGAATGCGGCCCCATTGCCCAATATTTTACCATTGCCACTACCCTTGGCAATCTCTTTGATCAGCTCGATGGCGGCTTTACCGTCACCCCATTCCAGAAGTCCACCCTCCATGGCGATACCAATGGCCACGCCGGTATCTATGGTATCAACCCCATAATCATCACACAGGCGATCCATCATGGCAATGTCATCTATATCCTTAATGGTGGTGTGTGCGCCAAAGGCCCAGAGGGTTTCATATTCAAATCCGGCGGTTAACTGCTTTCCATCTTTATCATTGTAGACCTGGGAGCATTTGATCACACATCCTGGATGACACCCCTCAGAAACAATACCCCCCCTTGCTTCCATGTTTTCCACCATTTTTTCTCCACTGATCTCATGGGCATGCTCAAATCGTCCATCCCTGAAATTTTTGGTGGGCAAAGCGCCAGCTTCATTGATAACATTGACCAATACCGCTGTTCCCAATCCGGGTAAGCCCTGACCGGTGACGGGATGTGATTTGAGCATATCCACCCATCTTTTGTTGGCAGCCTTGAAGGCTTCTGGATCTGCCATGGTCAGTCGATCGCATCCTTTGTCATCCACAACAATGGCTTTGATTTTTTTAGATCCCATGACCGCACCCAGTCCGCCACGGCCCACGGCACGTCCTGGGGTTCCCTTGAGATCTGCCTGCTGGATGCTGGCGGCTTTCAGGCGTTGTTCTCCTGCCTGGCCAATGCTCATGACGCCGGTTTTGGCCCCATAAACGTTCCACATTTTTTCAACGACTTCGTAATTACCCATGCCCACATACTCGGTTGCTGGCAAGATTTCCACAGACTCTTTTTTAATGACGATCATGCTGTAGTCATCCCCGGCCGGTTTTCCTTCCAGAACCACTGCTGCAATCCCCAGTCTGGCCAGCTTCTGGGAAACAAATCCACCGGAATTACTTTCTTTGATGCCACCGGTGAGGGGAGATTTAGATCCCACGGAAAGCCGACCAGAGTTGGCGGCGGGTGATCCAGAAAGAATTCCCGGAGCAATGATGAGTTTGTTGGCTGCCCCCAGGGGATGACAGGTGGCAGGAACTTCGTTGAGAACCATTTTGGAAGTCAAGGCTCTGCCGCCCAGACCTGCCAGTTCTGCGGGGACCTCTTCAAAGGTAAAGGATAGCTTTTCGGTGTTTATTCTAAGAATTTTACTCATGTTTCACTCCTTTTTGTCCTATGTCAGGAAGAGCCGTTTGGGGCAGTTAGTCGAAACCTGACAGTTACATTAATATAAGGCATTGCATGTGGCAATTGCATTACAATTTTTTATGAAATAATGGATTTCGAGATTTTTATTTTTATCATAAATAAAGTATTGACTTTTGAAAATTCAAACCCTAATAAACCACAACATACAAATATTTTGCATTATAGGAGAGAAAAACAAATCTGTAAAGCCCATGGATGCAAAAAATCATATGTGTTTTAAAGGGAATTTCGGTGAGGTGATTTGGGAAGTCTGAAAAAATAAATACGATTTTTTGTTATTTTTGGTTACTTATTAGGGGAGGAGTAGGAGCTTATCATAGGATAAAGTTGTTCAATGAGGAAAACTGTGTTAGATAAACACATTGCAATGCTGACAATAAAGTGGAATTTGCTTTTTTTTATTAGAAAATGAAGTGTCAAAGTACCCTCAGCAGAGCCCCCCCCCCGATGGGTAATAGGAACCGGCCAATTGTGCCGTCTAACGGTTCCGGCCGGGCCCATTGCCCGTCGGGGGGGGGGGCGGCATGATATCATTTGGCTCCGCGTCTACGACCCAATATTCGTTGTGTCCTACAGGACATGCCCGTTAAGTACCCGGGCATATATTCTTCAAAATAAAACCCATAAAGATCAATGATATATGACTTTAGAATACCAAAAAACATATGCCCGGGTACTTATTAAGATTAATATACAAGTCTGATCCTCGTGGTAATTTCAACCCACGGGGTGAACAGGATCAAAACAAAACCTAAAAAAATAAATGGATTGTATACCCATGAGAATTGTAACCAGACCCGATTTTGACGGGGTTGTGAGCGCTGTCTTTCTTTATGAGACCGAAAAAATTGACGAACCCATAAAATGGGTTGAACCCAGCCAGGTACAAAGTGGCAATGTTGAGATCCGGGCTGGGGATATTGTGGCCAATCTTCCCCATGATCCCCGCTGCACCCTGTGGTTTGATCACCATGTTTCCAACGATATGGAAGAACTACCCCCGGGCTTGTTTCGGATTGCCCCATCTGCTGCCGGACTGGTTTATGAGTATTATAAGGAAAAGGGGAGACTGAATAAGGATTTTGATGAGCTTGTGCGCTGGACGGATATCATTGATGCAGCCCTGCTGGACAGGGATCAGGTACTCTATCCTGAAAAATATCCCTACATTCTGCTTTCCATGACCATTAAAAATCGCAATGGTGCAGATGCGTCATATTGGAATCATCTGGTTCACCTGCTGCGGAACCAACCCATTAAAAAGGTGATGGAAGATCCACAAGTCAAGGTTCGGTGTGAAAAGGTGGTTCTGGAAAATCAGGTCTATGTGGATATCTTAAAGGCCCACACTGTTGTTAAAGGGGATATCTCCGTAACGGATTTTCGGAATCTTGATTCAGTCCCCTCGGGAAATCGCTTTTCAGTTTATTGCCTTTATCCCAATGTCATTGCCAGCGTCAAGATACGATACGATGAGGAAGATCGGGACACCACCATTGTCAGCATTGGACAGAGCATATTCACGGAGGGGCTCAAGGTAAATATCGGGCATCTGCTTTCCCGATATGGGGGGGGCGGTCATGCTGGCGCTGGCGGATGCAGCATGGAAAGTTCCCTTGCCCCCCATAATATCGATGAAATTCTCACCATTCTGGCGCGTAATCAACCTCTGACCTGAATCAAGGGCGTCTAATATACCACCCGGGTGGTCTGGGCATCAAAGAGATGCATCTGGTTAAGGTTCATGGCCAGATCAATTTTATCCTGGTACTTGACCACCATGCGGCTTTCACACCGGGCAATGAACTTGGCACCCTTTAAATCCACATGGATCTGGGTTTCATTGCCCAGAGGCTCCACCACATCAACGATTCCCTGGAACCGGGATGCCTCTGGGGAGGAGGTCTCTTCTTCGGCAGGAAAAATCTCTTCTGTTCGAATTCCCATGATGAGGTTCTGGCCATCCGTTATTTCCCCCTTATCCCTTGGGGGGACGGGGATCTCAAGGCCGCCGTCAAAGGCCAGCACAAATTCATCTTCTTTTTTTGCCGCCCGGCAGGGAAGAAGATTCATGGGGGGGGTTCCAATGAACCCTGCCACAAATGTGTTGGCTGGTTGTAAAAAAAGCTCCATGGGAGTTCCCACCTGCTCAATGTAGCCATCTTTTAAGACCACAATGCGGTCAGCCAGTGTCATGGCCTCCACCTGATCATGGGTCACGTAGATGATGGTGGAGTCCACCCGGTGGTGGAGGCGCTTGATTTCCGCCCTCATCTGAATGCGCAATTTTGCATCCAGATTGGAAAGAGGTTCATCAAAGAGAAAAACCGATGGTTTGCGTACCATGGCCCGACCCATGGCCACCCGCTGCCGTTGCCCCCCGGACAGTTCATGGGGTTTTCGTTCCAGCAGTTCTTCAATGCCTAATATTTGTGCCACTTCCTGAACTCTTGCCTGGATTTCTGCCTTGGGCGTTTTTCTCAGCTTGAGACCAAAGGACATGTTATTAAATACATCCATGTGGGGATACAGGGCATAGTTCTGAAAGACCATGGCAAGACCCCGGTCTTTGGGTGCCAGATCATTGACCACCTTTCCGCCAATGGAGATGGTTCCTTCTGAAATGACCTCAAGACCTGCCACCATGCGGAGAAGTGTTGATTTTCCACACCCGGAAGGCCCTACCAGAACCAGAAATTCCTTGTCCCTTATATCCAGGTTGATGCCATGCACCACCTCTGTTTTGCCATATCTTTTGACGACCTGATCGAGCTTAAGTTCTGTCATTAAAATTTTCCATTTTACTTTTTTTGTTTGTTAAGTACCCGAACATATATTTTTCAAAATAAAACCGATAAATATCAATCATATACCTCTGTAAAATACCGAAAAACATATGTATGGTTACTTAGCACTGCCATGGGATTCTATGGCCTGCTTATCAAATTGTTTATTGATTTTTATCATAATACAGACCGACGCTGTTGGTGTTTTGTTGGCTTATGTTGTGTTTCAGGGTCTTTCTCCGGGTATTTACCTGGACTTTTTATGTGTCATAAAAAAACAATAAATCAATTAATTATGCAACTCTTTTTTTAGAATATTCATAATAATCTTGACGCCCTTTGGTTAAAGCATTAAATCTTGAGAGAGTACTTGCAGGGGCGCATTCCCATTTTTCTGGTGGGATGCTTCATTAACCATGGGTGTCTGGCTTGCATTATTGGTATTATCGGTGGTCTTGGAGGTTTCACAGGCTGTGGTCGATAACACCAACAAGGGACTCAATAAAAGATAACTGCCCTGCCTCATCTTCCTACCCATCTCTATAAATGGCGAGGGGGAGATTGGGACGATTATTTTATACCGAGTTCCTAACACAAGCCTGACACCGTTTACCCGGAAAGAAGCCCCATAAAATTGTATGATGATAATGCCGGGAAAATGGGAATGCGCCCGTTTGCAGCTTTTTTGAGTAAGTATGACAAAAAAAGGGGGAAAAATGAAAATTAGAAAAAGTTTGATTCTGGCCATTGTGGCTCTTTGTCTGACATTTCCGGCATCTGCCTTTGCCAAACCGGTTACCATCAACTGGTGGCACGCCATGAGAAGTGCCCGGGGCAAAATTGTTGACACTATGATTGAAAAGTTTAACGCCTCCCAATCAGATTATGTGGTGGTGGGTACCAACAAAGGTAATTATGATGAAACCATGAATGCCGGAGTGGCGGCCTTCAGGGCAAAAAAACAGCCCCACCTTCTCCAGGTGTTTGAAGTGGGTACCCAGACCATGATGCTTTCCGGGGCCATTTACCCGGTTCACCAACTCATGACCGATGCCGGGTTTGATATTGACTGGAGCAATTATCTCCAGGCCGTTCTTTCCTATTACATGAATGCCGATGGGAAACTCATGTCCATGCCTTTTAACTCATCCACACCCATTATGTATTACAATGTGGATATGCTAAAAAAGGCTGGCATTGCCCCCCCGTCAAAATCAGAGCCTATCACCTGGGATCAGCTCGGAGAGATCACCAAAAAACTGGTGGATCAGGGCATTGCCCCGGCAGGCATGGTAACTGCATGGCAGTCCTGGACCCAGGTTGAAAACTACAGTGCCATCCATAACCTTGAGTTTGCAGATAAAGCCAATGGTTACAAAGGGCTTGACTGTGAGTTAAAGATCAACAATCCCAAGGTGGTGGCCCACATTACCCGGTTGAAACAGTGGATTGACGACAAACGTTTCATGTATGGGGGACAGAAATACCAGGGCCCCAAGGCAGAGTTCATTGCGCAAAATGCAGCCTTTTACATTGATTCCATCAGTGGTATTGCAAAGTTGAAAAAAGCGGTGAATGATTTCACCTGGGATGCCGCCCCCCTTCCCGTGGAAGCCTGGATGGCCAAACCTCAGAACAGTATTATTGGTGGGGCTTCTTTGTGGGTTCTCCAGGGGCACAGCAAAAAAGAGTACAAAGGTGTTGCCACATTTTTAAAATTTCTGGCTGGCAACGAGATGCAGGAATATTGGCACAAAGAAACCGGTTATTTCCCCATCACGTTGGATGCGTATAATGATCTCATATCCAAGGGGTATTATACTGAAAATCCCCTCCAGGAAGTGGGCATTAAACAGTTGAATCGTGCCATTCCCACGGAAATTTCCCGGGGATTGAGGTTGGGTTATTTTGTCCAGATTCGAAATATTATAAACGAAGAGCTGGAGCAGGTGTGGAATGGCGATAAAACACCCCAGGAGGCCATGGACAATGCGGCTGCCAGAAGTAACATTCAATTGAGAACATTTGAGAAAACGTATGAATAAGTTGTAAATACATAGTGCTTTAAAGACGGAATTACTGATTCGTCACGGAAAGGCTTGGTTATAACTTCGGTGCCCTGATCCATATTCTTTGAAATACTCGGTGTTATAATCAAGCCTCTGTCAATAACCTTTGCACAGACCAGGCACCCTTTCCAAATCAAATGAAATGGGTGATAAAATATTTGCCAATGATTAAACGATCTTTTTTTAAATCAAAGTATATTCCCTATCTGCTGATTTTACCCCAGGTGCTTATTACCCTCACTTTTTTTTACTGGCCTGCCATCCAGGGCTTGATTCAGTCGTTCCTTCTCAGTGATCCCTTTGGCAGGCGCAGCACCTTTGTGTGGTTTTACAATTACATTGAACTGTTCACAGATCCCCTGTACCTGAAATCCATCATGATCACGTTGGTTTTCAGTATGCTGGTGGCCGGAGTTTCTCTTTTCCTTGGATTGTTCATTGCCACCATGGCCAACCGGGCACTCAAAGCCAAGGCAGTGGTACGCACCATGCTCATCTGGCCCTATGCTGTGGCCCCGGCCATATCTGGTATTTTGTGGCTTTTTCTCCTGCATCCGTCCTATGGGGTTGTGGCCCTTGGCATTAAAAAATGGTTGGGAATTGACTGGAATCCGGTATTAAATGGAAACGATGCCATGATCATGGTCACCATGGCCAGTGCCTGGAAACAGATCAGTTATAATTTTGTCTTTTTTGTGGCGGGTATGCAGGCCATTCCCAAATCCTTGATCGAGGCTGCCGCCATTGACGGGGCAAGCCCTTTACGGCGGTTCTGGGCCATCACCTTCCCCCTGTTGTCTCCCACCTTTTTCTTTTTGTCGGTGATGAACATTATCTACTCTTTTTTTGAAACCTTTGGCGTGATTCACACCGTGACCCAGGGGGGGCCCGGAGGTTCCACTAATATCATGGTCTATAAGGTGTATCAGGATGGCTTTGTGGGATTGAACCTGGGCTCATCGTCGGCTCAATCTGTGATCCTCATGTCCCTTATCATCGTCATCACGGTGATTCAGTTTAAATTTGTTGAAAAGAAAGTACAATATACGGGTTGATTTTATGGTTGAACGTACACCGCTTTTGGATATTTTTACCTATGTGTTTCTTATAGTGGGTATTCTCATTGTGGGATTTCCCATTATTTACAGCCTCATTGCTGCCACCCAGACCCTGGAAGATGTTTCAAAGGTTCCCATGCCCTTGATTCCCGGGGATCAGTTTCTGGTGAACATGCAAGAGGCCTGGTCCCGGGGGGATCTGGGGACCCAGATCATGAACTCCTTTATCATGGCAACGGGAATCACTGTGGGGAAGATCACCATCTCCATTCTGGGCGCTTTTTCCATTGTTTATTTTGATTACCGATTTCGGGCCGTGGCATTTGCGTCGGTGTTCTGCACCCTGATGCTGCCGGTGGAGGTCAGAATAATGCCCACCTACGAGGTGGCCGCCAATGTTCTGGGGCCTCTGCAGGCGGTGTGGGATTTTTTACACTTAAATGCAGTTGTGTCCTGGTTTACCACCAATGAATTTGAGTTGGCCCTGGACTGGAGTTTGCTGGACAGCTACACAGGGCTGATTCTTCCCCTGGTGGCATCGGCCACCTGTACCTTTTTGTTTCGGCAGTTCTTTTTAACGGTACCCGAAGAGTTGTGCGAGGCGGCCAAGATGGATGGGGCATCTCCCATGACTTTTTTTAGGAAGATTTTACTTCCCCTGTCCAAAACTAACATTGCGGCCCTGGTGGTTATTGAGTTTGTGTATGGCTATAACCAGTACCTGTGGCCTCTTCTGGTCACCACCAATCCTAAAATGACCACGGCGGTGATTGGATTACAGAATCTCATTCCCCAGGCCGATGATCTGCCAGAATGGAACCTGGCCCTGGGCGCGGCCATCCTGGTCATGCTGCCGCCGGTGCTGGTGGTGCTTTTTATGCAGCGCTGGTTTGTTAAAGGGCTCATTGAAAAAGAAAAATAAGAAAAGAATGCCAAACCAAGGAGAATTTAGTTTGAAAAAAATAGCGATTTTATTTTTGATTTTTTTCGTTTTTGCCACCACTGCTTCAGCAGCCATGAAAATCAAGCTGGCCGTTGTGACAAAACCAGGCTCTGCCCAGAATATTGTTGCAGACAAGTTTAAAAAATTGATTGAAGAACGATCCCATGGGGAGATGACTGTCAAGGTATTTCATTCCGCATCCCTGGGCAATGAGACAGAAATCCTCCAGCAAATTCAGATGGGAACCGTGGAAATGGGTGTCATCACCGCAGGGCCCTTTGACACCTTTGATCCCATTGTCCGGGTGGTGAACTATCCTTTTCTGTTTAAGGATAATGACCAGGCAGACCTTATTCTGGACGGCCCCCTGGGACAGGAAATTTTTAAAAGCCTTGAAACATCCGGCTTTAAGGGGTTGCATTTTTCAGAAAATGGATTTCGAAATCTCACCAACAGTAAAAAACCGGTGAAAGATCCAGATGACATCAAGGGCCTTAAAATCCGGGTAATGGCATCGGCCCTGCACAAAACCATCTGGCAGACATTGGGAGCCAACCCCACCCCCATGCCCTGGCCCATTTACACGGAGCTTGAGCAGGGGGTCATTGATGGCCAGGAAAATCCTCTGTGGGTGATGGAAGTTTACAAATTCTATGAGATTCAAAAGTACATGACCCTGACCCGTCATGTCTACTCCTCCCACATTGATGTGGCCGGGTTAAAGTGGTGGAACAGTCTTTCTGCTGATAAGCAGACCCTCATTGCCGGTGCCATAAAGGACGCGGCTTTTTTTCAACGGGCAGATAACCGGGCCAAGGATGCGGGTCGCCTGGCAATGCTTGGGGAAAAGGGCATGATTATTGAAGAAAATCCCAATGTGGCAGCTTTCCGGGCCCGGGTGGCAGATTTGAAAAATATGGATCTCTATAGCGATCCCCGGGTCAATGCACTGTTACTCAAAATGATTGAAGCCACCCAATAAGTTGGGTTGACCTGGATTGAGACACATTCCCTTTTTCCTGCATCATCATCTAATTATTTGATTTTATAAATGTGGTGCCAAGTTAATTAAGTACCCACACATATGTTTTTCGGTATTCTACAACCATATATCATTGATATTTATGGATTTTATTTTGAGGAATATATGCACGGGTACTTAAAACCAACATCTCTTTACAATCAATATAGTTAAGGGACGATGGGTAAAATGGGAATTCACCCCCTGGAAGCAAAACATGATAATTTTTTTTCAAAATCTAAGTGACGGGCTAAACCGAAGGGTGGAAGTGTTGCTCTTTATCATGGGATTTGCCATGACCTTCATTGTGGTGGTTCAGGTGTTTGCCCGATACGTTCTTAACCATTCCCTGTTCTGGTCTGAGGAGCTGGCCCGGTACCTTCTGGTGTGGCTGACCTTTATGGGGACTTCGGTGGCCTACCACAAGGGGGTGCATCCTGGTGTGGATGTCTGTTTTACAAGACTCTCTCCTTGGTGGCAACGCCTGGCCACGGTGGGCATCCACATGGTTTCTTTGTTTTTGTTCGGTGTCATGGTGGTGAAAGGGGCGGCCTTTGCCTGGTTTGTCAGACTTCAGATCTCTCCGGCCCTGTCCCTTCCCAAATGGGTGATTATGGGCATTGTTCCCCTGGCCGGTGCGGTTCTCATGGTACATGGGGTGCGCTTTCTGCTGGATACCATCCAAGGGGAATAAATATTTGCCCAGCACCCCATATTCACCTATTTTGTCCTGCTCACATAGCATTAGTATGATACGCAGCCCCAAATAGGCGAATATGGGGCACTGGCCAAAAATTTATATTAACAACCTTAATATTTACCAAGGGGAGTAAATAAGTACCCGAGTATATATTCCTCAAAATAAAATCCATAAATATCAACGGTATATCTCTGTGGAATACCGAAAAACATATGCATGGGTACTTAAATCATTTGAATAGGATGGTATTGTGACCGCGTCGCTGTTGATTATTAGCCTGTTTTTTCTCTTTGCCATGAACACCCCCATTGCCATTGCCATCGGAGCCTCATCCCTGGTGACTATTCTGGTACAGGGAGATTATCCCCTGATGGTGATGATCCAGCGCATGGTTTCCGGCACGGACTCCTTCCATCTCATGGCGGTTCCTTTGTTCATGTATGCCGGAGTGATCATGGAGGCTGGCGGCATCAGCCAGAGACTCATTGATTTTGCCAATGCCCTGGCCGGGTGGTTGCCAGGAGGTCTGGCGGCGGTCACCATTGTGTCTGCCATGTTCTTTGCCGGAATTTCCGGTTCGGCAGCCGCAGATGCCGCTGCCGTGGGGGCGGTATTAATTCCTGCCATGAAACGGTCGGGATATGATTCGGATTTTGCAGCGGCGGTGCAGGCCTCGGGGGGTTCCCTGGGGGTGGTGATTCCGCCTTCCATTCCCATGATTATTTTCGGGTTTCTCACCGGAGCCTCCATTGGACAGCTTTTTGCCGCCGGGATTTTACCCGGTATTCTCATTGCAATTTCTCTCATAGCCGTTTCCACCTTTGTTTCCTGGCGGCGGGGCTATGCCCCGGACACCCGGTTTTCCCTGAAAAATATTTTTATTACATTTAAACGGGCCTTTCTGGCCTTGGGTGCACCATTGATCATCCTTGGGGGGATTCTAACCGGTGTGTTCACCGCCACTGAATCCGCAGCGGTGGCTGTTGCCTATGCCCTGTTTGTCTCCATGGTGATCTACAAGCAAATTCAAATAAAAGATCTGTTTCATCTGTTCCGGAATGGATCTGTCACCGCATCCATTGTCATGTTTATTATTGCCACCGCTTCGGTGTTCAGTTGGATTGCCGCCATGGAAGATCTCCCCGGGGCTCTTGCAGGTACCCTCATGGGGATCACAGATAATCCAGTGCTTCTGCTGCTGTTAATCAACGCGGTGCTTCTCATTGCCGGAACCTTTGTGGAAACCACAGCCGCTTTGATTTTGCTGGTACCCATGATCACGGCCATGCTGCCCTCACTGGGCATTGACATGGTGCAATTGGGTGTCATTGTGGTGACCAATCTCTCCATTGGCATGCTCACCCCGCCCATGGGTATTTGCCTCATTGTATCGTGCAGTATCTCCGGGGATTCTCTGGGGGCGGTGAGCAGACGGGTGATGCCTTTTTTGGGTATTTTGATCATAGATCTTCTCATTATCACCTTTTATTCCCCGCTTACCATGTGGATGGCCCACCTGGTTCGTTGATTCCTTTACATTCCGGAGGTAATTAAAATTGCGGCATGATAGATACGGAGGTAGAAATGGAAAGGTATTCTGCAAATTTTTATCCGATGGAAGATGAGTGGGCTGTTTGATTTCCTGATGCACCATCAGTAAATAACAGTGGAAAAGATATGTAAGATCTCAATAGCCCAGGGCTATAAAGCCTGCTTACCCTTTAAACACCGGTGCTATTCAAAAGAATGACCTGAATACCCATACTTATTGAGAACTTACAAAGATATTGATCAAGCCCTTGAAATGGCTATGGACGCATTAAGCGCTATAATGGTTTTTGGGAGTAAAGGTCGCGAATATCATGCGCCAAGATCCTTTGAGGAAATTCAGGCAGAGGCGAAAGAGGATGAACTCGTCTTTCCTGTAATATGACCGAAATATATTTATTAATTGCTTATGCATAATGTTGGGTTTATAACACGAATGTGTACAAAATGGGCATCTGCCCAGGATGACCAAGGTTAGTGAAAGTTTAAAAAAACACAGGAGGTGGGGTATGACCATAAAGATTGGTATTAACGGTTTTGGCAGAATCGGCAGAAACATTTTTCGGGCCATTGGTAAAGATAAAACCTTTGCGGATGTAGAAGTAGTGGCCATCAATGATTTGACGGACAATAAAACCCTGGCCCATTTACTTAAATATGATTCGGTCATGGGAACTTTTGAAGGAGATGTGGCAGGTGATGACACCGGTATAACCGTGGACGGACGTCACATTGCGGTGTCCGGCCATCGAAACCCTACTGATATTCCCTGGGGGGATCTTGGCGTGGATTATGTGGCCGAGTGTACCGGGATTTTCCGGGACGGGGAGTCTGCCCAGGCCCATCTGGATGCTGGCGCAAAAAAGGTGGTTATCTCAGCCCCGGCCAAGGGCGGGGTTAAAACCCTGGTCATGGGCGTAAATGAAGAGGAATATGACCCCACCCTGCACCATGTGGTGTCCAATGCCTCTTGCACCACCAATTGCCTGGCACCGGTGGCCCGGGTGATTCTGGATAATTTTGGTATTAAATGTGGTTTAATGACCACCATCCATGCCTACACCGGGGATCAGCGGCTCCTTGATTTTCCCCACAGTGATTTGAGGCGGGCCAGGGCTGCAGGGCTTTCCATGATTCCCACCAAAACCGGAGCGGCTGCGGCAGTGTCCCTGGTCATCCCGGAATTGAAAAATAAGTTTGACGGTCTTGCCGTACGGGTTCCCACTCCCAATGTTTCCATGGTGGATGTGGTGATGGAGGTGGAAAAAGAGACGACTGTCCAAGAGGTGAACCATGCCTTGAAAGCGGCATCGGGTCGATATCTGGGGTATTCTGATCTTCCCCTGGTCTCCATTGATTACCAGGGAGATCCCCATTCCTCTGTGGTGGATGCAGACTCCACAAAGGTCATTGGGACTATGGTGAAGGTGATGAGCTGGTACGACAATGAATGGGGCTACTCCAACCGGATGTTGGATCTGATTTTGCACATGGAAGCCATGAAGCCATTGTGATGGTGCCTGAGGGGGTGTGTGATGGAGCGAGTGTCATTGTCTCAATTTGTTGAATCATCGGATGCCCTCCGGGCCAATCTCATGGAAACGGCACAAGAGGTGGTTGTCCAACCGAAATATCAACTTCTTCTTGATATTGTGGTGGATTTTCGAGGTATCCATAATCAGCTTGAGACCCTGCTTTCTGAAGTGTGTCATACCTATCGAAACTGGGAATTGCTGTTGCCCCAGCTGAGAAATTTTACACTAAAGAACAGCAGCCATTATAAGCGGCACCCCCAGGGGCCTGAAGCCTTTGAACTTTTCAGTGGCATCTATCTTGAAGCTCTGGAAGACTCCATTAAAAAAGAGGGGCTTCCCGCCCGTTTAATGGAGTCTCTTTTTGCCTGGGTGGATAAATTTATCTCCCTTTTTTCCGGGGAGGATTTGCTGGAATATCAAACAGCCCTCAATGGGCTGTTTGAAAATTTGATCCGACTGGGCAACACCCATGAAGAGTTGGTGATGTTCATGGTGCAGAGCCGGATACCCATGCAGCGGGTGGCCCGACGTCTACTGGCCTTACAGGAAACCATGTCTACTCCCATGGATCATCGCGACTTGGCTCGTCTTATGATATTTATCCTGGATAATAATTACCATTACTGGCTGGAAGAAGATGACCCCGTGGTGTGGTTCCATGCCGAATGCCGGGATCTTTGCCATGATATCTCCACTTTGGAATTGTTTGACACCGTCTCCCATGGCGCATTGATAGAACACCGTTCCACCCTTGCAGACATTGATCTTGCAGCCGATGAAAATAACGGCTTAAACCGATTAATGGGCCTTCCTGCCCATGTGGACATCGTCAAGGTCTACAAAGAAATTTCCACCTGCCTCACCCCGAGGCAGCCAGATGTTTCCAAAAATGAAGACTCTCCTTCCAATATCCAAGGTGTTTTGGATTCAAACATGGCTTTGGAAAATCAAAAGCTATTGTTTTTATTTAGAATAATGGATACCAGTGGCCTATATCTCATCCACGAAGAGACCCTGCGAACCATTAACCAGGGGCTTGTGAGGTTGATCCGGCAACAACCCTTTGAAGACATTGAAGCCTTTTTACTCACCACCTTTCAGTTGTTAAAGGTAAATGTCAGGAAATTTCCCCATACCTCCTTGAAATGCATTGAAATTCTGGGGGAAGAGGTGTTTAAACGGGGAAATTCACGCATGGTGGAGACCTTTTTATGGGAGGCCGTGCGCTTTGGATTTCAACATGCCGGTGTCACGGGCATTGACGAGGACTGGCAACCCATCACCAATCCAGCCCATTTGACCAATATCCGGGTTTGGCTGCATCTGATCACCCGGGAACCCAAGTGGTGTGCCACCCTTTTTTCCGCACTGATTATCCATCTAAAACTTGCCGGCACCTGTGTTAAAGATACGGATCTGTTCCAGCGGGATATCACCCACCTTTTAAACCATCCCATTGAGCCGGTGTATAACCTGGCCAAGCAGTTTGCTAAATTAATGCCGGTTTTTTACAATGAGATCGGGGCAGAAGGAGCGCTGCGATACGTTTCCACCGAACTGGATGAGATACACAAACGTAAAGATCGCCTTATCCATTTTTTGAGAAAACAGAGCCATGTGGAGAGTTCCAATCTGATTGTGGATTTTATCCAGGAAATATTTATCTTTTGGAGAACCCGGGACAAGCGCAGGCTACAGCCCATCCTGCCCCAGGAGGTTCTGGAGGAGGTGGCCACAACTGGCCCCTTTATTGATGAACAATACAAACTGAGTCGTCGGATTGGAAAAGAACTTCGATTCAATGCTGTGGAAGACCTTTTGGCCTGGGGCAAAAAGGATCGAAAAAAATACCTTGACGCCCAGAAAGATATTGCCCGGGGGGAACGGCGGCGGTTTGATTTGATGGTTCAGATGTACAAGCTGCTCCACCAGAAATATAACCTAAGTTTTCAAGAACTTAGGGAAGAACTCATGGAGGCCCAAAGAGAAGGCTTCCCCGGCATGGAGGCCCTGGCCGATGTGCTGGAGGCCGGGAATACGGAAAAGTCCTTAAAGGCTCTACTGACTTGCCTGGAAGGTCTTAAGGAGATTATTCTTTCCACTGAGACCTTTCCCGCCAAAGAAGCCATTTATCACAAGCGTCACATTGCCGTGGATATCCCTTCTGTTTATGGTCGGTACCAGGAACGAAAATTTGACAGCCTGAGTCTTACCTTTCGCATGGAAAACCTGGCCGGTGTTTTGCTGGAAAAATTGCCGGGCACCGTAAATTTGTCTTTTATCACCCAGGCCACTTTTTTTCGAATTGTCTCTTGTCTGAAACTTTTCATGCGGGCACTGGCCGTTGATGGCATCACCTCCCGACGTCTGGATACCTATCTTTCCATACTGGAAAGTTCCCTGAAGATTCGCCGGTTTTCCTACACCCAGTACCTGGATATTTTTCGAGGGCTTTCAGAAGGGGTTAAGGATGTTATTTATGCCAACTACACCAACATCCACCAGAACAATCTTTCCATCATTATTCCCCAGATCGGCCGGGACAATCTTTTGGGTAGATACCGCTCCAAATGGTGTGATGACGATATGGTGACCACCACCCACGGCCTTTCCGAAGATTTTTTCCGGGATCTGATATCTTCTACCTTTGGGCTTCAGCACCTGGATCATTTTATCACCCGGATCATACAGACCCTGGAGCGACAGCGGGATGTTCTGGATGAACGGCACCTGGATCTTCTCATGTCCTATAATCCGGAAAAAACAGTTTCCATGCTCCATGATGTCAACATTCACACGCATGACCTCATTCATCTGAGCAATAAGGGGTATAACCTGGTGACACTTACCAGTCTGAATCTGCCAGTGCCTCCGGCATTTATTATCACCACCGAGGTGTTTCGATGCCGGGAGGTGATCCATGGGTTCAGTAAGGCCAAAGAAGAGTTTATACGCCGGGTTCGCATGGCTCTCACAAGACTGGAAGGACTCACCGGCAAGATATTTGGTGACCCTGAAAACCCCTTGCTCCTTTCGGTGAGAAGCGGGGCAGCCCTTTCCATGCCGGGCATGATGGCAACCATCCATAACATCGGTCTCAATGATGAACTGGTGGAAGCCTATGTAAAAAATCATGATCATGGCTATCTGGCATGGGACAACTACCGACGCTTTGTCCAGTCCTGGGCCATGATTTCCGGGGTGGATCGGGACAAGTTCCAGGAGTTGATGGATGATGCAAAAGAACGCCATAATGTTCAATTTAAATGGCAGTTTGCCCCGGATCAGATGCGGGAGCTGGCCCTGGATTATCAGAAACTGGCACGACGTCAGGGAATCAGTATCCCGGATGATCCCTGGCTTCAGCTTTCCCATGCCGTTGAGATGGTCTTTGATTCCTGGAATACCATTAAAGCGGTGAATTACCGGGAAATCATGGATCTGTCTGATAGTTGGGGAACGGCGGTGATCGTGCAGAGTATGGTGTTTGGGAATAAAAGCAGTCAGTCAGGATCGGGGGTGCTGTTTACGGCCCACCCCTATCGCAAGGTCCGGCGGGTGGCTCTGTGGGGGGACTATGCCTATGGCGATCAGGGCGAAGATATTGTGGCAGGGCTTGTGACAAGCTATCCCATTTCTGTGGAGCAGGCCCAGATTGATGGCCGATCCGTGGAAAAGAGTTTGGAGAAAAGTTTTCCAGATATCTACAATGAACTGCTCTCCATTGCAAGGGATCTGGTGTATGAAAAACGCTGGAATCCCCAGGAGATGGAATTTACCTTTGAGGGGCCCGATGCCAAGTCTCTTTATCTTCTCCAGACCCGGGACATGATCACCATTAAAAAGCAGGAACAATTTGATGTCTTTACCCATTCTGAAGCGCTGAATGCAGGGGGGCTGGGTAAAGGAATCGGCGTTTCGGGTTCTGCGTTGTCTGGCCGGGTGGTTTTTTCCGAAGGAAATATAAGGCAACTACGCCAGCAGAACCCAGGCATGCCTTTAATTCTCATTCGTCCGGATACGGTTCCCGAGGATATCAAAGTTATTGATATGGCAGATGGGCTTCTCACCTCCCGGGGGGGGCAGACCTCCCATGCCTCTGTGGTGGCGGTGCGTCTGGAAAAAACCTGCGTGGTGGGCCTGCGGGACCTCAAGGTGCATGAGTCCCGGCAGTATTGTGAAATCATGGGTCACCGCATTGCCTTTGGGGATCGTTTGTCCATTGATGGTCGAAGTGGACTGGTGCTGCTGGGGCATCATCCCACCCAGACAGAAAAGCATATTTTGCCTTTGTGATTTTTTTTATTAAAATGAGACATTACTGGGTTGAGAAAATTAATTATGTCAAACTATATTTCGTTTTTTGCAGGCCCCCGGGCCATGGATTTTATCAGTAAAAATGGCCTTGAACCCAACCATGTGCAATGGGTGGCCGGTGCCGCAGGGGGGCCTAAGTGTTTGATTTTAACCCATCTGGATGGATTCTTATTCGGGCAATGGTTTAAAAATCGGAAAGATCCGCTTTTTTTGATGGGCGCTTCTGCCGGGGCCTGGCGATCGGCAACGGCCTGTCAAAAAGATCCTGCCGCTGCCATGGCAACCTTCCGGGAAGCATATATTAATCAGTGGTACTCCAAAGATCCCTCCCTGGGTGAAATACAACGGGAGTGTGACCGACTGTTGAAAAGGGTGTTGCCCTCTGGGGCCGTTGACCAGATTTTATCCCACCCCAGTTTCCGAATTAATTTTATTTCAGCCCGGGCCAAAGGGCCCGGGGGCAGTGATCATCCTCTGGTTCAGGGAACGGCCTTGGCGCTTGCGGCCCTGGCCAATGCCATGAAAAGAGATTATTTGAAATATTTTTTCCAGCGTATTTTGTTCCACCACCCGTCCCAGGTGCCACCCTTGGGCGATATGGATGCCTTTGAGACCCATACGGTTCCCCTGACCCGGGATAATTTCACACCGGCTCTTTTATCATCGGGTTCCATCCCCATGGTGATGCCCGGCATTAAAGATATTCCCGGGGCACCCCGGGGAGTTGTCAGGGATGGAGGTGTCATTGATTATCACCAGGATCTTCCCTTTGCTTCCCCCGAAGAAAATTCCGCCCAGGGAAAGATTGTGCTGTTTCCCCATTATACCCCACGTATTATACCCGGCTGGCTGGATAAAAAACTGTTCTGGAGAAAACCCCATGCCAAAAACATGGACAATGTGCTGCTGGTGGTTCCCACCCAGAAGTTAATTGATCTGCTCCCCGGAAAAGAAATCCCTGACCGGGAGGATTTTACGCGGTTTAAAGGGAAAAATTTACAGAGAATTGCCAGATGGTTCCTTGCCTGCAAAAGCTCTGAGGTGTTTACGGCGGAGTTCCATGAAACCGTGGCATCGGGAAAGATTAAAACCTGTCTTCGCCCCATTGCGTCCCTGTGATTAGATTCTAAAGCTCTTCGCAGATTAGTGTGATTGGGATATGATTGCTGCGTGCAATCCTCAGTGTTTACACATCTGTGGATATGGGATTTCACACTCATCCATGATGAGCCGATTCTAATGAATTTGGCTGAAGGATAGATCAAACCTGAAAGAGGTATTTGTGGAACCGATTGCATTGACAATGGATGTCCTGGCAATTTTGTTTTTTTCCGGATTGTTGGCTGGCTTGGTGGATGCCATTGCCGGTGGAGGGGGGCTCATTGCTCTGCCTGCCCTTTTATTTGCCGGGATTCCTCCCCAGCTGGCCCTTGGTACCAATAAACTCCAGGGCAGTTTTGGCACTTTGGCTGCGGCATTTAACTATATAAGAAAGGGAGAGGCTTCGTTAAAAGAGGCGTGGAGGGGTATTTTATTCACATTGGTAGGGGCGGCAAGTGGTGCGGTGCTGGTGCAGCAACTGAATCCAGATTTTTTAAAGCCAGTTATCCCGGTGTTGTTGTTTTTGGTATTTATATACACTCTTTTTTCCAGGAATCTGGGATTAAAGGCGGGCGTTCCCAGAGTGTCCCCTGGGCTTTTTTTTATGTTTTTGGGTCTTGGGCTGGGATTTTATGACGGTTTTTTTGGCCCGGGTACAGGCTCATTCTGGACCATGGCCTTCATGGTGCTGTTGGGGCTGAACATGACACGGGCATCGGGATTTACCAAGGTTATGAATTTTACCAGTAATGTCGTTGCCTTGTCATTTTTTATTATGGGGGGCAATGTTCTCTATTCTGTGGGGCTTGTTATGGCCTGCGGGCAGATTGTGGGTGCGGGCATTGGTTCCACCCTTGCCATTAAAAATGGGGCGCAGTTTATCCGTCCTGTTTTTCTGACGGTGATCTTTCTCACCATTGTTCGATTGGGATATCAGAATTTTTTTTAGGGCATATGCTGGATGCCAGGATTTTTTAAGAAATGAATCCAAAATAACTTTGCCGAGCCAGGAACAGATTTATTGCTGGTGATCCATCAATAAAAAAATGCACCATGAAATAGAAACATTGTCCAAGACCGTTTCTTCCCGTGGTGCACTTAATGCTTATAGAAACTTGATCATTCAATCAATAAAGCTGAATGAGGCTTAGATCAGCTCATTGACATCTGTGTAATCAAGATTCCAGGCTTCGGCAACACCCTTAAAGGTGATCTTTCCGTCTACAACATTGACACCTTTTTTCAACTCTTCATTATCCTGAACGGCTTTTTTCCAGCCCTTGTTGGCAAGTTGAAGTGCATAGGGAAGAGTGGCATTGGTCAGGGCAATGGTGGAAGTGCGGGCAACAGCGCCGGGCATATTTGCCACACAATAGTGGGTTACACCATCAATCACAAAGGTGGGCTCGGCATGGGTGGTGGCCTTGGAAGTTTCAAAACAACCGCCCTGGTCAATGGCAACATCCACGATGACAGAACCGTCTTTCATGTCTTTGAGGCACGGGTCAAGAGTTTGGGTGCCTTGGTGCCGGCTACCAGAACCGCACCGATGACCAGGTCTGCCTGGGTGACAAGATCCTTGAGAATGGCAGGATTGGACATGATAGGGAAGCAGTTGGCGGGCATGATATCATCAAGATATCGCAGTCGGTCAAGGTTGGTATCCAGAATATAAACCTTTGCGCCAAGACCACAGGCCATTTTAGCCGCATTTACACCCACAACACCACCGCCGATAACCACAACGATTCCAGGCTCAACACCGGTAACGCCACCAAGAAGAATACCCCTTCCCCCCATGGGCATTTCAAGATATTTTGCGCCTGCCTGGGTGGCCATGCGACCTGCTACTTCACTCATGGGTAGCAGCAGGGGAAGGGAGCCATTGGTTTTTTCCACGGTTTCGTAGGCGATACAAACAGATTTACTTTTGATCAGACCCATGGTCTGGGGCTCATCAGCTGCCAAGTGGAGGTAGGTGAAAACGATCTGGCCTTCCCGGATCATGTCGTACTCAGAAGGCTGAGGCTCTTTCACATGCATGACCATGTCAGATTTTGCATAAACCTCGGCAGGGGTGTCCACAATGGTTGCACCGGCTTCCATATAAAGCGCATCTTCAAAGCCACTGCCTGCACCGGCATCTTTTTCCACCAATACGTTGTGTCCGTTGTGTACCATGGCTACAACGCCAGCGGGGGTCATGCAAACTCTTTTTTCCAGCACTTTGATTTCTTTGAGGATACCTACGATCATTTGTCATGCTCCTTAAGTAATGATTTGAATAAAATTTAGTCTGTTCAATTTTTTTGAGATTCATGCCATCACTCTTCCTGAATTGGATTCATTCGGTTAGAGGATCGCATTTATAAAATTTTTATTTATACAAAGCAAAATGCTTGCCACACATGAAATAAAAACACAAAAAGACATTTAATATCTGATACAGCAATTCCCGGCCACTATTTGACTACTTGATATTATTTAATATTTACCAAAGTGGTTTCGTGAACTTAAAAAACTTAAATCTAACAATTATAGATAGTTATCCTGAATTTGACAGGGAATAGCTGTATCTGATATCTCTTGAATTGATGGTGTTTTTTTATCTTGTTGCAGGTGGTATGAATAGATTTTAACTTAATTGGGAGTACCGGGAAAGGGCTGTTTTTTGGTAACCATAGGTACCAAAATCACATAAATATGATGTAAGGGCCTTGTATTATAGCTAAAAACAATATTGTTAAGTTTGGTTACCACTGGTAACTTTTTTGATGATAGAGATATCATATTTTTTCATCTTCTTTAACAGGGCAGGGTGGGAAATTCCCAGGGTAAGGGCGGCCTTTCTCACGGTTCCCATTTTTTCCAGGGCTTGCTTGACGATTTTTTTTTCAAGATCCGCCACCTGCTCCCGTATGGGGCGAATGGTGTGGCCGTTCACACTGACCATGGGCTGATCCCCTGGCTGGTTCATTTCGTGGCTGAAAAGAATACTGTCTTTGTCAATGGTCTCTCCGGTACTTAAAAAAGCGGCCCGTTCAATGACATTTTTTAATTCCCGGACATTCCCCGGCCAGTCGTGGAGAAGCAGTTTGTCCAGCGCGTTGGGGGTGATCAGAGCCATTTTCTTTTTCAGCTTGATCAACAGTTGAAATAAAAAATGTTCCGCCAGGATGGGGATGTCGCTGACCCGCTGGCGCAGGGGAGGGATGTGAATGGGCAGTACATTGATGCGATAGTATAGATCTTCCCGAAAGGCATTTTTTTCAACGAGTTTAACCAAATTTTTGTTGGTGGCAGTAATGATACGGGTGTTGATGGGGATTTCCGTTGCCCCTCCAATGGGTCTCACCGCCTTTTCCTGGAGAAGTCTCAATAGTTTGGCCTGGGATCCCAATGGCATTTCCGCAATTTCATCCAGAAATACCGTACCCTGGGCCGCCTTTTCAAACAGTCCTTTTTTTCCTTTTTTCTTACCGCCGGTGAAACTGCCCCCCAGGTATCCAAATAGTTCACTCTCCAGCAGATGTTCCGGCAATGCGGCGCAATTGATGGGGATATAGGGCCCCTGGCAATTGGATGCGGTGTGGATGGCCTGGGCAAAGAGTTCCTTGCCGGTGCCGCTTGCTCCCTGTATGGCAACGGTGACATCTGTGGCTGCAATCTTCTGGGCAAAGGCAATGGCCTCTTGTATGGTGGGGTGATCACCTATGATGTCACTGAAAGAGGTGTGCCCGGGTTCAGACAATGTCTGGGCAAGCTTTTTAATTTCCCACATGTCCTTGGCAATTTCCACCGCCCCCACAATGTGATCCGAAGAGTCCCGAATGGGTTTACATGTGGATATATACTGATACCGGCGCCCCCCCGGGGTGATGATACTTTGCTTTACATTATCAAGGGTGATGCCTTCCAGGGATTGAAGTATGGCATATTCCGGCAGATCCAGTTGCTGGATACTTTTCCCCAGCACCTTGTCCGCCATGCAGTTAAATACCTGGCAGGCCACCTCATTGATGGTGGTAATCCGCCCCTCCCTGTCAATGGAAATAACCCCGTCCCGCATGTTGTCCAACACCACGCGGAAACGGTTTGCCCGTTCTTCCTGGGGTAGAATATTTATGAATAGGGCTTCTTTTAAATTTTTTATTTCCGCCATCAATCTCAGGATTTCTTGCTTTGCCAGGGGCGTTTCCCGGTTTTCGATTTCCATGTATACATGGGCCTCTCTGGAACTTCTGACCACATCCATGGAAATGATATTAAATTTATGACTGGCAAGCAGGGTTGATATGTCCGCCACGATGCCGATGCGTTCTTTAAACTTGAGTTTCAGTTTGAAAATCAAATTTCATATTCCTTTAACCATTTTTGGTGGGGATTAAAAGGTGGCGCAGCCAGCCAATCAAGGTATTCCCTTTGAGCAGGGCCTGCTCTTGGAGATCCAGGTTCATGGAAATGGTGTCTGTGTCGCCAAATCGATCTTTGCGGGTGGTGATTTTTTTGTCAGGATCAAGGGATTTGATGATTTTTGCCGGATTCCCCGCAGCAATGACATTGGCAGGGATATCCCCTGTGACCACGCTGCCCGCCCCGATGATGCTGTTTTCTCCAATACTAACCCCCTTGCACACAATGGCACTGTCTCCGATCCACACATTGGGGGCAAGAATTACAGGATGGGCCGTGGCTGGCGGCAGGCTCCGGTCATAAATGCCATGCCAGTCCGAGTCCGTGATATAGGCGTTGCTGGCAATCATGCAGTTGTCTCCAATGACAATACTTTGGGCCGCGCTGATCCTGACCCCCGGGGAGATGAGTACATGATCACCAATAGTGATGCCGGGAACCTCTTTTTTGTCTGTCCACACGGTGAGCCGGGTTTTTTTATCCGATGATGCCAGAAGTGTAATGTTATCCCCAATGGTTACAGGTTCGCCAAAAATCTCTACATGCCAGGGTTTTACCACAAAGGCATTGGCACCCAGATGTTGCATCTGGGGTTCCAGAAAATGGCTGAGGTGAAATTTTAAGATGCCAAACCAGATCTTTTTGATAAAATAGGGGCGATGATCCCGTCTCATGGCATTGTTTCCCCGGCACACTCTTTAAAGATAAAGCCCTCCCAGGCATCATGGGCAAAGAGCCGGGCCGCTGGGGTCAGCCCATAAAGGGCATCCGCTGCCATGAGAACCACCCCATTGGTCCAGGAAATTTTCTCTTCGGGCCAGATGACCATGTCCGGAAAAGTATACCCACACCAGAAGGTGCCATCCTCGTAGGTGCGTTCCTGTATCCAGGAAAATACGATGCGGGCAAGCTTGACATTGCCCATGGCAGACAGGGCAAGCACCAATTCCGATGTTTCAGCCATGGTGACCCAGGGCCGATCCGACACACACCGAACGCCTTGTCCTTCAATGATATATTTTTTCCAATATTTTTCAATGCGCCGGGTGGCTGCCTCTCCGGTGAGTGCCCCAGATAAAATGGGATAGAACCAATACATGGAAAATCGAGATTTACTGATATTATAGAGAGATATGTCTTCTTTAAGGGATCGTCCCAGTTTATAAAAAGCCGTTTCCCACAGGGAGCGTTTTTTGTTGAGCAGTCGGGCAATGGTCAGGGCACATTTCAAACTCATATAAATGGAGCTGCACCCGGTTAAAAGAGCCATGGGATCAATGTTGCCCTAGGGGCTTTTTGCCCAGTAGATCTCGCCGCTGTTCGTCTGGAGGCTGATGCTGAAATCAATGGCCTTTTCCATGCAGGGCCACATGGTTTTAAGAAAAGAGGTATCCCGGGTGGTGATCCAGGTGTGCAACAGCCCCGTTGCAATGTAAGCTGTCATGTTGGTTTCCATGGTTCGATCTTCGGGAATCCCTTTTATATAAGATGAATACCAGGACCCGTTGCTGTTCTGGTTTTTGGCCATCCACCCAAAGGCCCGTTTTGAGGCGTCGTAAAAACCGCCGATGTTTAACCCCATGGCGGATTCCACAAGATCCCAGGGATCTGTCTTTCCATCAATGTGCCAGGGGATTTCTCCGGATTGATATTGAAGCTGGCTGATGAACCGTGCCACTGAGTCTATGTTCATAGATAGGCTTGGGCGTGGGTGGCGGTTTTTTAAATCCATTTAACTCTCCCATTGGATTTTATCTTTAATACATTTGGTAAGTACCCATGCATATATTCCTCAAAATAAAATCCATAAATATCAATGATATATGGTTGTGGAATACCGGAAAACATATGTGTGGGTACTTAGCTTGAATACCATCGGTTCGACTATTTCTTTATAACAGATTGAATTTATTGATATAAAAAACAGCAAATAAAAAATCTAAATAAAATTTTATTTAGATTACAGTAGGTTATGATGGCTATCGCACCGAGTATGAATAGGCGTTTGACCTTGACAGGTAATGCCTTTGTATCAAAACACAAGTGGATTGGCAAGTTACAAGTGGATTGGCAAGTTGATACCTCCTAAAAAATATTTATGAATTTATATTCATCGTTTATATGAAGGCAATATAAAAATATCCATCTCCTTGTAAATACGTATTTAAAATTTTAAACATTTATAATTATTGTATATAGTAAAAATAATCCCCGGGGAAAAAAATTATTTAAATCCTTGACATCAGGGGAGTTTCTCTGTTAATTAGAAATGAATAGTTATTCATAGTTAAAAGATCGTATGATAAATTATATATAGGAGGTCGTCATGAGTAGAAAGATCAGAAAGGCAGCAGTGATCGGTTCCGGTATAATGGGTGGAGGCATTGCCGCTCTTCTTGCCGGTGCTGGCGTGGATGTGCTTTTGTTAGACATTGTTCCATTTGATTTAACAGATGAAGAAAAAAAAGATCCCACAGCAAGAAATCGCATGGTGAAAGCGGGCATGGATGCGGCACTTGCCTCCTCTCCATCTCTGTTCATGACCAAAAAAGATGCTGCATTGATCAAAATCGGCAATCTGGATGATGATTTTGATAAATTGGCAGACTGTGACTGGATCGTTGAAGTGGTGGTTGAAAACCTTAAAATTAAACAAACCCTTTTCGGTCGCATTGAAGGGATTCGAAAACCCGGTTCCATCATCAGCTCCAATACATCCGGTATTCCTTTAAAAGATATGTCCCAGGGCCTGAGTTCTGAGTTTAAACAACATTTTCTGGGAACCCATTTTTTTAATCCGGTTCGTTACATGCATCTTCTGGAACTCATTCCCGGTGAGGAGACTCTGCCTGAAGTGTTGAGCTTTATTGCTGGATTTGGTGAAAAAAATCTGGGCAAGGGCATTGTCTGGGCCAAGGATACCCCTAACTTTGTGGGTAACCGAATTGGGGTCCATGGTATTGGGGCCGTGATGTCCTCCATGCTGGAGGATGGATTGACCATCCCTGAAGTGGATGCCCTGTTTGGTCCAGCCCTGGGTCGACCCAAAACCGCCATTTTTAAAACCACTGACCTTGTGGGGCTGGATACCATGGCCCACGTATGTCAGAACTCCTATGATCTTTGCCCCGATGACGAACAGCGGGATGCCTTTATTGTTCCTGAATTCATCAAACAGATGATCGAAAAAAAGCTGTTCGGTAATAAAACCCGGGCTGGTTTTTATAAAACAGATTTGACACCGGAGTGGAAAAAAATTCGAAAGGTGATCAATCCGGCCACACTGGAATACGAAGACCTCACCCGTCCCACCTTCCCCTGCCTGGATGCCGCCAAAAAACTGGCCACCCTGCCTGAAAAAATCAAATGTGTTCTCACAGGAGACGACAAGGGCGCAAAATTTGCCTGGAAAATGGCTGTGAAGAGCTTTCAATATGCGGCCAATAGAATCCCGGAGATTTCTGACACCATCATAGAAATTGATAACTCCATGAAATGGGGATACAATTTTGAGATGGGTCCCTTTGAGTTGTGGGACACCTATGGGGTTGCCGATGCGGTGGAGAGAATGAAGGCCGAAGGGTATGACATCCCAGAAAATGTTTCTGCCATGCTGGCTGCTGGAAACACCTGCTTCTACAAACTGGAACAGGGTAAAAATTATTTTTATGATTTTGCAACGGCTGCCTACAAAGTCGTTCCCATGAGCGATTCCATGGTTTCCCTTGCTGCGGCACGGGGTAACAATAAAGTGGCCCAGGAGAACAGTTCCGCAAGTCTCATTGACATTGGAGACGGGGTATTTTGCCTTGAGTTCCATACCAAAATGAACGCGCTGAATGCCGAGATCATTGACTCCATTGATGATGCATTGGAATATGTGGATGCCAATGGGGCAGGTCTTGTCATCGGTAACCAGGCAGGCGGCATGCCCGGAGCTTTTTCCGCCGGTGCAGATCTCTCCTTTGTTTCCCGCATGGCCCATGATAAAAAGTATGCAGAGCTGGATGGCTTCCTTGAAAGAGCCCAGACCGGCATCCAAAAAACAAAATATGCTCCCTTTCCTGTGGTGGCAGCCCCCTATGGCATGACATTGGGCGGCGGTTGTGAGACCTGCCTGGGTGCCGATCGCATTGTGGCCCATTCAGAGCTTTACATGGGGCTTGTGGAAATCGGTGTGGGTCTTTTGCCCGCCGGTGGTGGTTGCATGAATATCTGGAAAAAGTTCATTGATGCACTTCCTGCAGGCGTTGCTAAGGATACCGATCTTGCCAAGCTCTTTCTTCCCGCCTTTATGAACGTGGCCATGGCCAAGGTCTCTATGTCTGGAGCCGGAGCCCGGGCCAACGGATTCCTGGGACTGGCTGATAGAATTGTGTTCAACCGGGATAACCTGGTGGGCGAGGCCAAGAAAGAGGTGTTGAAAATGGTGGATGACGCCTATGCACCTCCCCTGAAAAAGCCTCTTCGGGTCATGGGAAATGCCGCTCAGGGTATGGTCAATGCCGAGCTTTATAACATGCTCGAAGGTAAATTTATGAGCGAGTATGACGCTTTTCTGGCCAAACGTATTGCCTATGTTATGAGCGGTGGAGATGCCAATAAAAATACCATGATGGCAGAAGAGGGCATTCTCAAACTGGAACGGGAAGCCTTTATTGATTTTGTCAAAGAGGAAAAAACGTTGGCCAGAATTGATCACATGCTGAAAACCGGTAAACCCCTGAGAAACTAAGAATAACCGTGCATTCTTAATTTGCTGGTTCACACTTGTTTTTCAAAAATCCATTTTGAGAGAATTTTACAAAAAGTGTGAACCAGTCAAAATGATATGAAAAGACGATGAATAGAGAGGAGTATCCATGAAAGATGCATATATAGTACAATCTGTAAGAACCCCCGGCTGCAAACAGAAAAGGGGACTGTTTAAAGAAACCCGACCCGAAGAGCTTCTGACCTTTATCATGAAAGAGGCCGTGGACAGAACTGAAAATTTAGACTTTGGAGACTTTGAAGATGTGATGTGCGGCTGTGCTTTTCCCGAGGCAGAGCAGGGGCTGAACATTGGCCGGGTAGCTGCCCAAATGGCCGGGTTTCCCGATCATGTGTCCGGTGCCACAGTGAACCGATTCTGTGCGTCTGGCCTGGAAGCCATTGCCCTGGCATCGGCCCGGGTGCAGATGGGATGGTCTGAAATCACCATGGGAGCTGGTGTGGAATCCATGACCTTTGTGCCCATGGGCGGTAATGTGCCTCGACCCCATCCGGAATTTTCCAAGAACAACCCTGATAAGTACATTTCCATGGGTATCACCGCAGAAAACGTGGCCAACCGCTATAAAATCAGCAGAGAAGAACAGGATGTGTTTGCTTCAAAATCCCAGGCCAAGGCAGCAAGGGCAAGGGACAATGGTCTGTTCACAGAAATTATACCCACACCGGCCTATAAATATGTAGCCCAGGCCGATGGTACCATGAAACGAGAGACCTTTATTGTTGAGCACGATGACGGTATTCGTGAATCCACCCCGGCAGGTCTTGGTAAATTGAGAACGGCTTTTGCCGTCAATGGATCCGTCACCGCCGGTAACTCTTCCCAGACCACAGACGGTGCTGCAGCCACCATCATTGCCTCCAAAGCAAAATGTGAGGAGCTGGGATTGAAACCCATTGGCCGCTTGGTGGCCTACACCAGTGTGGGGTGTAGATCTGATGAAATGGGTGTGGGTCCTCGGTACGCCATCCCCAAAGTGCTGGAACTTGCCGGTCTCACCATTGATGACATTGATATCTATGAGATCAACGAAGCCTTTGCTTCCCAGGCCATCTACTGCATCCGGGAGCTCAACCTTGAACAATACATGGATAAAATTAACATCCATGGCGGTGCCATTGCCCTGGGTCATCCCCTGGGATGCACCGGTGCCAAGCTTACTGCCACATGTCTTGCCAACCTGAAAGAAGTCAAGGGTAAGTATGGAGTTGTGTCCATGTGCATTGGCGGTGGTATGGGCTCTGCTGCTGTTTTTGAAAGATTCTAAAGTACTAAGTACCCACACATATGTTTTTCGGTATTCTACAACCATATATCATTGATATTTATGGATTTTGTTTTGAGGAATATATGCACGGGTACTTATTGCCAGCCTAAATACTGTGTTAAAAAAAGGTCATCCGTTTGTTAGGATGGCCTTTTGGCGTTTTATAAAATAACAAAAGCCCGCTACAGCATCATTGCGTAGCGGACTTTTTATAAATTAGGGACATCCCCAGAGCAAGAGGCTCATTGTGAGTATGGCCTGTGGGGAATGTTAATTAGATACTTGTTACATGGCTGATTCTGGATGGAATACATCCACTTCTTTAAGATCATCTCCCAGGTATTCCCGTTCATTGGGCCCCAGAATGCCAAGGGAGAGGCACAAAAGCGTCCATAGATGAACGGTTTGCCATGCATGATCATTGACATCACTTAAGTCATGAACTTGGGCATGGCAATTATGACATGGGGTGATGCAGTAATCGGCCTTGGTGGCCAGAATCTGGTTGGTCTTGGTCTGACCATAGGCCCGTCGTTCTTCGGTGAATCCAGACTGAAGAAAACCGCCGCCGCCACCGCAGCAAAAGTTATTAGATTTGTTAGGGGTCATGTCGATGAAGTTCTCTTCACCCACCACGGCCTTGACAATGTACCTCAGATCATCGGCAACGGGATCTCCCAGTGTTTTTCTCACCAGTTGACATGGATCCTGGACGGTGAATTTTATTTTTCTGTCCTTGTTCCACTCACTGCTGGGTTTGAGCTTTCCTTCCCTGATCCACTTTGCGTAGAGCTGAATGATGCTCAGAATTTCAAATTTATGTTCTATCTTGAATTTTTTCAGTCCTGCCAGGACTGCGAATAGTTCGTGCCCTCACTCGGTGTTGAGCCAGTACTTGGCCCCCAGATCATCCACTGCCTTGGCTTTGGTTCGGACAATTTTTTCCCAGGTCTCATCCTCAGCCATGAACATACAGTAGTTTTCCGCAGCAAACCCTTTGGAACTGTATGTCCAGTCGGCCCCGGCAAGATTCAGAATCTTCCACAGGGGCACCATCTCATCGGGCTCGGTTACCGGTTCTCTGGAGTTTTGATTTAGAACATACATGGCACCTTCGCGGTTGACATCGGCTGTCATTTCAGCAAATTCAGGTTGTGCTTCCTGGTATTCTTCCAGAACGTCAGTTACCACAAACTCAAAATCTTCTTCTGTGGCACCCATGGCGCTACAGGTGTCATTTCGAAGGGCCATGTCACAGGAACCCAGAATACCCTTGGGTTTATCTTCCCTGGCCCAGGACTTTCTGGCATGATAAACCAGTTGGGGGATGTTGATTTCCATGGGGCAGACATACACACATCTTTGACACATGGAACACATCCAGACCCAGTTGGAGGTCAGGATTTCTTCATCCATTCCCAGGGCCGCCATTCTCAGAAATTTTCTGGGATCCATTCCTTCAAGGCCCGTGGCCGGGCACCCCGACGCACATGCACCGCATGTGAGACAGGCATTGAGATTTCCCCCATCTGGTAAAATTTCCATGACCTTATTTTTGAAAACACTTTGGTGTTTTCTTCCAATTTTAACTGCTGCTTCACCCATGCTTTACGTTCCTCCGTATCCTACGTTTGTAATTTTAAAGTGGGTCAAAAGTTTGGGCGTTTGACGACACTTTTTCTTTGGACATCTTTATGTTTTTTGAAAAGTCTGCTCATGGTTTGGGGGTTTTAAAATTATCATAACAATACAAGCGTTTTATGATATTATTGATGATGTCAATCTTACAAAATCATGCCTGTTAAAGGCTTTGACATCAACGAACCCTTTTGGGCACCATGCCTGCAACTTTCAGGTAATAATTAATAACCCTGTTTATTTAGTATAAATTTCTGGATTTCAGATACATGATGATGGATTTTAAATCACCGGATATCAATATATTGTGTGCTTATTTTTCAAAAAGCGACTAAATCAACAGCCTCATTAATCTCTTTTTGACACACGTATATTTTAGTATTTTTCGCTTATTAACAGCATGTTGTCAACCTATTTTAAGAAAAGATTGTATTTATATCCCCCTTTTAAGTTTATGAAACCTCCGGTTCGTAATTTTATTTTTGGCCCTTTGGAGGCGTGTGATTTTTTTTGTTTTTTCATTTCAGGAGGCGGGGACAGATTTTTCAATCTGCCATCTAAGCGCACAAATGGGCAACTTTTATATGAAAATGAAGTGTTCCAAGTAGCCTCAGCAGAGCCCCCCCTCCGATGGGTAATAGGAACCGGCCAATTGTGCCGTCTACGGTTCCGGCCGGGCCCATTGCCCATCGGGGGGGGGGGGGGGGGCGGCATGATAGCATTTTCAATCTTCGTTGTGGGCAGTCTGTGGCCAAAATGTGGTCTGCCCGTGGCAGTGATTTAAAACTCATTCCTAAGCCTCTGAGTGGAAAAATGGGAATGCGTTTTTGATGACATCTGGTTTGACATTTTATTAAGGTGCCCTTAATATCCCCTTCCTATGAAAGAGATACTTCCTATGAAAGAGATAAAAAAAATAGAAAAATTGCTGAGCCGGGTGATGTGTGTGGATCGGCCCCATTTAATCCGGGGACTTCGTGGATTGAAAAAAAAGGGGACGGGGAACCAGGATGTCGGAAAAAAAGAAAAACAAGCTGCCCTGCTTTTAAAAAAGGCCAAGCGTTCAGCAGACCTGCGGGCTGCCCGTGTCAGGGCCATGCCCAAGATTGTGGAATTTCCTGATCTGCCCATCACCCATAAAAAAGATGAAATTGTCCATGCCCTGAAACATCACCCGGTGGTGATCATTGCCGGAGAGACCGGTTCGGGTAAAACCACCCAGATTCCTAAGTTTTGCATGGAAGCGGGCAGGGGGGCGGCAGGCAGAATCGGGTGTACCCAGCCCCGGCGCATTGCAGCCATCACAGTGGCCAAACGTCTGGCAGAAGAGTTGGGTGAGGAGTTGGGGCAGTCTGTGGGGTATAAAATCCGCTTTGATGACCGATCCAGCCAGAACGCCATTGTCAAGGTGATGACCGATGGCATCCTGCTTGCAGAAACCCAGAAAGATCCCTTCTTAAACGACTATGATACCCTTATTGTGGACGAGGCCCACGAGCGGAGCCTTAACATTGATTTTACCCTGGGCATTCTCCGGGATCTGGTGCGAAAACGTCGGGATTTAAAGCTTGTCATCACCTCTGCCACCATTGACACGGAAAAATTTTCCAAAGCCTTTGATGATGCCCCGGTGATAGAGGTGTCCGGCAGAATGTACCCGGTTGATTTACGCTATATGCCGGTGCAGAACCATGATGATCCAGACCAGGATGATCAAGGATATGTAGAGGCGGCTGTGGACGCCGTGGATATGATCCACCGGGAGTCCCGCCAGGGGGATATTCTGATGTTCATGCCCACAGAGCAGGATATCACTGAATCCATTGAGCTGTTGCGGGGACGTCAATACCCCGGGGTAACTGTGTTGCCGCTTTATGCCAGGCTGTCGGCCCATGAACAGGCCAGGGTGTTTTCCCGGGGACCGGGACGTAAGATCATTGTGTCCACCAATGTGGCAGAAACTTCCCTGACCATTCCCGGCATTAAGTATGTGGTGGATTCAGGTCTTGCAAGAATTCCCCATTACTCCCCCAGAACCCGGACAACGGCCTTGCCGGTGTCCCCCATTTCACGCAGCAGTGCAGACCAGCGAAAGGGCCGTTGTGGACGAGTTTCCAATGGTATCTGTATCCGGCTCTATGATGAGGCAGACTATGGATCAAGGGCATTGTTTACCTCCCCTGAGATTCTTAGAAGCAATCTTGCCGAAGTTATTCTTAGAATGATTTCCCTGGGGTTGGGAGATGTCTCCTCGTTTCCCTTTATTGATGCGCCCGCAGGTAAATCCATCAAGGACGGATTTGATACCCTGCTGGAACTGGGAGCCATCTGCCTGAAAAAGAAAACAGGGAAAAAGGTCTATGCATTAACGGGAAAAGGGCGGATCATGGCGGGTATTCCCGTGGATCCCAAGCTTTCCAGAATTCTCATTGAAGCCGATGAGAGAGGGTGCCTTGAAGAGGCTGTCATCATTGCCTCTGCCCTTTCCATTGCTGATTTAAGGCAGCGGCCCCAGGATAAATCCCAGCAGGCAGATCAAAAGCACGCCATCTTTAAAGATCCGGCATCGGATTTTATCACATTGTTGAACATCTGGAAGGCTTGCCAGGGGGCAGAAAAGACCCTGAAATCCCGCAACGGTGTCCGCAAGTTTTGCAAGGAGCATTATCTCTCCTTTAAACGTCTGCGGGAGTGGAAGGATATCCATGGTCAGATTATGTCTGTACTCCGGGAGCATGGCATCACCGGAAAAAACAAGATGGCTTTGCCATCAGGCACCAAGGGGCTCAAGTCAAAGGAGTTTGATATTGGGGGGCCTTTGTACATTGAACTCCATAAATCCTTGTTGTGCGGATATCTTGCCAACATTGCCCATAAAAAAGAAAAACATCTTTTCCAGGCGGCCAAGGGACAGGTAGCCATGATTTTCCCCGGGTCTGGGATTTTTAACAAGGCCGGGAACTGGATCGTTGCCGCTGAGTTTGTGGAGACCAGCCAACTCTTTGCCAGGACTGCTGCCACCATTGATCCTGATTGGCTGGAGGAGTTGGCAGGGACTCTTTGTACCCGCACCCACTCTTCCCCCCACTGGGAAAAAAAACGAGGGGAGGTGGTGGCAACAGAGCAGGTGTCCCTTTTTGGACTGGTCATTGTTCCGGAAAGGCGGGTTTCTTATGGTTCCATAAATCCGGATGAGGCCGGTGATATTTTTATCAGAAGCGCCCTGGTGGAGGGGGAGGTGCCCCGGCGGTTGCCATTTATGGATCACAACCAGGAACTGATGGATGGATTAAGCAAACTGGAGGAAAAGACCCGAAAACGGGATATCCTGGCCTCGGATGATGAAATATTCTTCTTTTATAAAGAGCGGCTGGAACAGCCTTTTTTTAATCTGAAAACCTTTGCCAGATATCTTAAAGAACGGGGTGAAGATGCATTTTTGCGCATGAGTCTTACGGATTTGCAGAAAAGTCAGCCGGATGAGGCACATCTTGCCTCCTTGCCTGACACCCTTCAGATGGGGATGAGTCAATTTGAGTTGGAATATGGGTTTGATCCCGGGGCCGAACACGATGGGATTACCTTAAAAGTTCCGGCCATGTCTGCAGAATCGGTGGAAAATGCCTCCCTTGAATATTTAGTACCAGGTCTTTTTAAGGAAAAAATAACGGCATTGATCAAAAATCTTCCCAAAAAATACCGGGTGATGCTCATGCCGATATCCACCAAGGCCCAGATTATTGTAAAAGAGATGCCCCATCGCGACAGGCCCTTGTTTTCCGAACTCAGTCAGTTTGTCAACCGGCGGTTTGGTGTTAATGTGCCCGCATCTGCTTGGTCTGACAAAGGACTTGAAGATCATTTGAAAATGCGGATTTCCATCCGGGATGAAAAGGACCGGGAGATTGCGGCATCCCGGGATCGAACGGTTTTAAAAACGTTTTCAGATACCATGCGCCCCAAGGAAGATGCCTTTGAAAAGGTGTGCGCAGAATATGAAAGGGAGAATATTGTCTCCTGGAGCCTGGGGGATCTGCCTGATTCTATACCCGTTGAGGCGGTAGAAGGATACACCTATGGGGTCTATCCTGCCCTGACCCGGGAGGGGGATACGGTGCATCTTCGTCTTTTTAAAAAGCAGAGTGCGGCCCGGGGATCTCACCGGGAGGGAGTTATGGCGCTTTATGAAATCATTTATGAAACAGACGTCAATGCCCTGAAAAAAGATCTGAAACGGGCCCGGAATGTTAAAGCCCACGCTTCCCTGGTGGGGGGGAACCTTTCCTTTGACAGCGCATTATTTAATTGTGTGATGCGGCATCTTTTTTTAAAAGAAATTCGTACCCAACATGATTTTGAAGACCATGCCAGCCGTACCATTCCCCAATTGTACGGCATTGGCCAAACGTTGATTTCAGAAGTGGGCCAATTGTGCGAAGCCCATGATAAAACACAGGATATTTTAAAACAAATCCAGCTGAAAAATATCAGTCGGCCCCAGGTAACAAAATGGGTGGAAGATCTTAAGGTGGCTGTAACAGCTCTTATTCCCAATGGATTTTTGGAAATGTACACTTTGGAGAAAATACCCCATCTCAGACGGTATGTCATGGCCATTGGCATTCGGGCCCAGCGGGGTATGGTGGATTTTAATCGTGATCAGCAAAAGGCAGCCGCCGTGGAAAAATATACCACCCGGTTAAATGACATGCTCAACACCCTTTCCGTGGAATCCTCCCGGGAAAAGGCAGATGCCATTGAGGCGTTTTTTTGGATGATCGAGGAATATAAGGTCTCTCAGTTTGCCCAGGAATTAAAAACACCCGTAAAAATATCCCCCAAGCGGCTGGATGAACGGTGTCGGGCGATATCCCTTATGGTGTAGTGTTCCAGATAACAGATAGGGGTTTGGAGGTTTGGTAAAGCGAAAAACACAATGGTGTAATGCCGCCCCCGACGGCTGCCCTGACCGGAACGGGAACGTCGGGGGGTATTTTTGCCCTTTTAGGCTAAATCACAGAAACTGCGGGCAAGTGTGTCCTCAGACAGAGTCTGTGCTTCTTAACGCCTAAAAGGGCAAAAATCCTCCCCCTTTGGTTCCCAATGTTCCGCTCAGGTCAGCCGTCGGGGGCTCTGCTGTCGGTGCTCCTGTGCTACATTTTCTTACTACAATCAGATTCAATGGGAATAAAAGCTCGGAAGGGCGGCTTCCCGGTCAAAGCACCGTTGGCCCTCGTCCAATTTTCCCCGTTTGATGCAGCCTTGGCCGTAAATGGCATATTTTTTCCTTAGTACGGTGATAGCTGCCTTTTGCTGGGGGGGGCTGAGAGTATCGCCTTTGAGAAGAGCCTCAATGGACTGTATCCTATATTTGTCGAGGGAGTGGGCCGAGGAGAGTTGATCCGAGTGGCCCCCCTGCTTGATGGTGCAGGGCTGATCCACCAGAAAAATGGGCATGTCCGTGGCTGTCCTTAACCAGAGATCGTAATCTTCACAGGCGGGTAGGGTCTCATCAAAATAGCCTTTGATTTGAAAAAATTGACAGCGCATCATCACCGCTGAAGGGCTTACCAGACAAAGTTCCAGGGAGGATTCAAATATCATTCCCGATGATTTTTTATGCTTGAATTTGGGATTTACCCTTTTCCCGTTGCGTATCCATATTTCTTCCGTCTGGCAGATCATGGCTTGGGGGTGGTGCTGGAAAAAGTCCACCTGGCATGTTATTTTATCCGGTGTCCAGCGGTCATCGGAGTCCAGAAAGGCCACAAAATCACCGCTGCTTTGTCGGATGCCAAAATTTCTTGCCGCGCTGACCCCTGTATTTTTTTGGTGTAATAGTGTAATGTTGTCCATGTAAGGTTCAAGCACTTGGCTGGTGTTGTCCGTTGAGCCGTCGTCCACCACAATGATTTCCATGGCAGGGTATTTTTGATCTATCACCGATGTCACAGCTTCCGCCAGACACCAACCCCTGTTAAATGTGGGGATGACGGCGGTGACAAGGGGCATGTTTTTTATGAGTTTCATGGGCATCTCTTACCACAAATCGTATACTTTTTCTAATAAATTCAGGTAATCCTTGACTTGGTAACTCAAATAAAATAATCATCACAAAAAGCGGATAATACAATTATTTATTTTATGAATTGTGTTCTTCTTTTGACTGGAAAAAAGGTCGTGTATCATCCAAGTTAGGTACTGTCTTTGGGCATCCTTCATATGACCATAGAAGTGCTTTACAGTCTTTTGGGAAAAAGCCCCTGCAAATAGGGAGTGCCCTAAAAAAGTGTAAAGTATTTTTGAAGGATGCCTGTTTTTGATACAGTCCTTTTCCGGAATATTTAAATCCTGTGTGAAAGCGTTATTATGGTAAGCCCATTCAAACGGTTGAGTGGGGTGCCGGGAACAACGTGGTTCCAGCTTTCATACTTATTAATGCCCTAAAACGGCATGGACAGACACTAAGAGGAGTGTATGGCAAGGCTTAAACTAAAGGAACATGTCATAAATAGAGACTGGTGTAAGGGCTGCGGAATATGTGTGGATTTCTGCCCCAAACAGGTTCTTGAACTTGATTCCAAGGAAAAAGTTATTGCAGCAAGACCAGAGGATTGCATCTGCTGTAAATTATGTGAACTAAGGTGCCCTGATCTTGCAATTGAGGTGCTTACTGACCAGGATGATAAAAATGACTGATAAAATAAAATTTGTCCAGGGAAGTGAGGCATGTGTAGAAGGGGCACTGTATGCAGGTGTTAATTTTTTTGCAGGGTACCCCATTACCCCGTCCACGGAGATTGCCGAGGTGTTGTCCAAGCGTCTACCGGAAACGGGGGGAAAATTTATCCAAATGGAGGATGAAATTGCCTCCATGTGCGCCATCATCGGGGCATCATTAACCGGACATAAGGTCATGACCGCCACCAGCGGGCCGGGGTTTTCCCTGAAGCAGGAGGCCCTTGGGTACGCCTGCATGGCAGAGATCCCCTGCGTGATTGTCAATGTCCAGCGTGGGGGGCCTTCCACGGGTAACCCCACCCACGTCAGTCAGGGGGATATCAACCAGGCCAGATGGGGAACCCATGGGGACCATTCCATCATTGCCCTGACCGCCTCCAACCATCAAGATGTGTTTGCCATGACCGTGGACGCATTTAACCTGGCCGAAACCTATCGAACCCCTGTGGTACTCCTCTTTGATGAGGCAGTGGGCCACATGCGGGAAAAATTGATCATTCCGGAAGAGGGTGAGATTCCCCGGGTGGATCGTCTGAGAACCTCCCTTGGCAAGGGGGTTGATTATCATCCCTACCTGCCCCGGGAAGATGGCCGTCTTCCCATGTCCGATTTTGGGGGGGATCATCGATACAATGTAACGGGTTTGTTCCATGATATGTGGGGGTTTCCCTCCAACAACCCCAAGGTGGTCAGTGGACTGCTCCACCATCTCAACGATAAAATTGAAAACAACGTACACAACATCACCCGGTATAAAGAGCATTTCATGGAAGATGCCGAATATGTCCTTATCTCCTATGGTGCCTCTGCTCGATCTGCCATTCACATTGCCACCAACCGCCGGGCCCGGGGGGAGAAAATGGGGGTTCTGGAGTTGCAATCCATCTGGCCTTTTCCCGAAGCCATGATCCGGGAAAAATGTGCCAATGCCAAAGCTGTGCTGGTGGTTGAAATGAACATGGGGCAAGTGATGCGTCATGTAAAGGCCGCCGTGGATCGGCCAGAAAAGGTATTTCTTGTGAACCGCATAGATGGAAAATTGATCACACCGACGGATATCAAATCACTCCTTCGGGTTATCCAGGGAAGGGGGGTGTAACATGAGTGTAAAAAATTATATCAGGGAACGGTTTTTTCCCCATATGTGGTGCCCGGGATGTGGGCATGGAACCATATTGAACTGCCTTTTGCGGGCTGTGGATCAGCTGCAACTGGACAAAAAAGATCTGGTCATGACCTCTGGCATTGGGTGTTCCGCCCGGATTTCTGGCTATGTGGATTTTCATTCCCTTCACACCATTCATGGCCGGGCCCTTGCCTTTGCCACCGGAGTTAAGCTGAGCAAACCGCAACTCAAACTCATCGTTCCCATGGGGGATGGAGACGCCCTCGCCATTGGGGGGAATCATTTTATCCATGCGGCAAGACGAAATATTGACATCACCGCCATTGTGATGAACAACCGGATTTATGGCATGACCGGGGGACAGTATTCTCCCTTGTCAGGCCCCGGGAAAAAAGCCACCACCGCTCCCTATTCCACCATTGACAATGACTTTGATGTGGTGAAACTGGCCACGGCTGCCGGAGCCTCTTTTGTGGCCCGATCAACGGCCTATCACGTCCTTGAAACCGTGGATGTCCTGAAAAAAGCCATTGAGCATAAGGGCTTTTCCGTGGTGGAAATCCTCTCCCAGTGTCCCACCCACTATGGGCGTAAAAACAAGGAGGGAAATGCCTCCCAGATGCTGGAAATTCAAAAAAACACCACGGCAAAACTGGGTTCCAAAGCCCTGGAAAAAAATCCCCTGCTGATTCCCCGGGGTATTTTTGTGGACAATGACGCACCTGAGTATTGCCAGGAGTATGATAAAGTGGTTGAAAGAGCCATGAAGGGGAGAAACGCATGAAACGAACCAGATTGATTTTTTCAGGATCCGGAGGCCAGGGCGTCATCACCGCCGCCATTATTCTGGCCGAAGCCGCTGTTATTCATGAAGGAAAAAACGCCACCCAGTCCCAGACCTATGGGGCCGCAGCCCGGGGAGGTTCCACCCGGAGTGATGTGATCATCTCCGATGGTGACATCATGTTTCCCGAGGTGAATCAAGCCAATATTCTGGTGTGCCTCACCCAGGAAGCGTACACCACCTATAAAGATTTAGTCCGGCCCGGCGGCATCGTCATCACGGATTCGCGTTTTGTGACCACCACCAAAAAGGTGGATGCCAAGCAGATCGAGCTTCCCATGTACCAGACCGTGATGGAAGAAATCGGCAAACCCATTGTCTTTAATGTCTGCATGCTGGGGGCCGTTCTTGGGGTGACTGAAGTTTTGAAACCACCGTCGGTGATGGAAATTTTGAAATCAAGGGTTCCCGAAGATTTCATTGAGATGAACCAGAAGGCCCTGGATCTTGGCATGGATCTTGGAGCCATGCGGGCAATTTGATTCCCTTAAAATTGATATTGGGGTCCCATTATTTTGTCTATTTTGGGACCCTGGGAATTTTTCTTCCCTACTTTAATCTGTTTTGCCATCACCTCGGTTTTTCAGGGATGGAGATTGGTGTCCTCTCCACCGTGAAAACTGCCGGGGTGGTGATTTTTCCCGTATTATGGGCCATGGCAGCGGATAAGCTTAATGCCCGCAAATCCATTCTGCTATTTTGTTCCCTTGCCAGTGCCTTGGTGTGGTTCTTTCTTTTCTTTTCCCGGGAATTTATTCCCATCCTGATCATTCTTGCCGTCCATTCAATCTTTTTTTCACCCATTATTTCCTTTGTGGAAGCCTTTGCCATGGATATTCTGGGGGCTGAAAAGAAAAAATATGGGGCCTCCCGGGCCTGGGGTTCCATTGCCTTTATTTTGATGGCCGTGGGACTTGGACGCATATTGTCCGATACCTCAACAACGCTTATTATTCCTCTCATTTTGGCCGGTGGCTGTCTTCAGTTTCTTCTGGGGCTGGGCATGCCAAAGGGAGAAAAAAAAATGCGAAAAAGCCCTTCCGGATTCGGGTTGAGCACTTTTTTTTCCCTTAATACCAGCTTGTTTCTCCTGGCGGCCTTTCTCATGCTGGTGAGCCATGGGGCCTATTATGGTTTTTTTTCCATTTACCTGGATGACATGGGGCTCTCCACCGGATTTATCGGTATGGCATGGGGCCTGGCGTCCCTTGCCGAGATTGGTGTTATGGCGGGCTCTGATCGGATTTTCAGGCATTTTAAAATTCGCAGTGTCTTGGTGTTCTCCTTTGGGGCGGCCATGCTCCGCTGGTGGATATTGTTTGTGACCTCATCTTCCATGGTGATTCTTTCTTCCCAGTTGCTCCACGCCTTTTCCTATGGGGCCTTTCATGTGGCAAGTATCCTGGCCATTGAAAGGCTTTCACCCCAGGGGGGGAAAACCATTGGACAGGCCATGAACAACGCGGTCACCTATGGGGCAGGCATGATGGTAGGGTTCTTTTTCAGCGGTTTGTTTTATGATACCTGGAAGGGATATCTCTTTCTGGCAAGCGCTGGTATTGCCATGGCAGGAGGGGTTTTGATGGTTTTTCTTTACTGGAAGAATGCGTTTTCTGAATAAGCGCCACATGCAGACTACCGGTTCGATGGGTTTAAGATCTAAATCCTTAAATTTCATTTCAAATCATATTTGTTACGTTAAATGGCATATTTTCTTCAATCATCTTAAGTGATATGCCCCCAAATCATTATTTCACCCTCATTTATAACTTACATTTTGCACCTTTTGTACATGATTTTATGAATTACGTTGATCTCGCAGTTTGGGGTACGATTGAATGTGAAAAAAGCCACCATTCAAACGATACGGGGACATTTCCATCAGCCGTGATGTTAAAGCCGAATACAATTTGTTTACAGTCTGGTCGATGATCTTTATTAAACCCGTTTTTAAGCTTAACGGCTTCAGGATATTCATCCTTATAAGAACCCTTAAAAGTAATGGATGTGCTGTCGTTATGAATTCGATTTGTTTCGAGTTGGTGTATTTTGATGGCATTTATGGACAACTCAGTCATGAGGGCTTTTCGATCTGCATCGAAAAGCCTATCAAGATTCTTGGCAAGTTGATCATCATTGTAATCTGAAGCATTTCTGCCTGATTCACTTATGCCATCCATGTAATTTAATAGTATAGGAATTTCCATTTTATGAACTGTTAAATCAACGGGTTGTAAAAAGCCCGCCCAAAGGGCGCTAAGTTCATAATGGTAAACCCCCGGCTATGCTGGGGAGACTTCCAAAGTTTGACATTTGCGGGAGTGTCATAATACTACAGCGACATTTAGGTGTTTGCATAAGAAAATGTCCCTTGACCTATGATTAATGCTGATCCAGTACATTAGAACCAATTATCATGAGGTTTTTAGAGATGCATGAAGCCAAAGCCAAATACTGCCATTGGCAAGAATAGTTAATTCCCAACAAACGAATTGTTTAAGATAGCCTTGCCACCTTTAGGTGGTTCACGCTTTTAAGACCGCTTTGAGCGGTTCACAATACAAGCCTTCGGCTCTGCCGGAGGTCGTTGACTAATTTTACGACTGTATAATAGAGTTTTTGTGTATTTCAAATGAGATCGTTCTTAAAGGTAGATTCTGCCTTTGAAACGTTAAAAGGGTAAAAAAATTATGAACTTAGATGTTGGCAATTTAGAAGCACCTGTATTCAGACCTCCTTCGGAGTGGGATGCATTATTAATCAAGGTTACAAACGGATGTACACACAGGTGTACATTTTGCTCCATGTATTTGACAAAAAAATTCTCAATGCGCAAGGACATTGAGGAGATCAAGAAAGATATTCATAAGGCCGGAGAAATGTTCGGAAGCCGGGTGGAAAAAATATTCTTTGAAGACGGGAATGCATTTGTCGTGAAAGCAGATATCCTCGTTGAATTGACCAAATATTGTTATGAGCAGCACCCGAATTTGAGGAAGGTCAGCGCCTATGCCCATGTCCAAGATATCCTCAACAAGTCTGATGAGGATTTAAAACGGCTTGCCGACGTCGGTTTTTCAATGGTTTATGTCGGCATTGAAAGCGGGAACGACCAGGTACTCAAAGACTGCAACAAAGGAGCGACCCAGGACGACTATGCACTGGCTGCCCAGAAATGTCACCGGGCAGGAATTGACTGGTCCGGAATTTTCCTGTTGGGCCTTGCTGGCAACGATCCTGTAAAAAGCCATAGCCATGCTGTTGACTCAGCAAAATTGATAAACCGTATGGCACCCTCCATTCCAAGGAAGTGGTATATTTCCCCGCTCACATTGGAGATGACACCGGGGTCAGGGATACTGGCGCAGAATTTAAAAAATAAATTCCAGCCATGCACCTCAACCCAGATTCTGGAGGAATTGTATACGCTGATAGATCATACCGATGATGACCTGACAGGCTGTATATTCAACACCAACCATGCGTCCAACTATCTGAGTTTAAAAGGTGAGTTGGGGAAAGATAAAAAAAAGTTTCTAAGACGGGTTGAAGACGGTATCAAAAATCCGGCGGTGAGGCGGCCTGAATATATGCGTGGATTGTAAACAGTAAGGGAACATGACACGTTGTTCATTGTGGGATGATCTGTGCGCGGCCACGTGTATTGATTGTCAGGATATCTGCTGCAAAAAAGCCACCATCTGGTTTGATTTCAAAGATCTGCTTTACCTCTATTTTACCTTTGGCAGACTTCCCCGGACACAAATTTATAAAGATAAGAATCACACTGGCCACCGCCAATGTTGTAACTTCTCAAGCACTGGCTGTCTTTTGTCTCGTATGGAACGGCCTTTTGTGTGTACCTGGTATCTTTGCCCGGATCAGAAGCAAATTCTCATGTCAGGGGATAATGTCAAAGGCGAAGTTTTGATGGAAAAAATAAATCGGATCAAAGGATTGAGAACAGAGATGGAATCCCAATTTTGTTGCCTATAGGCAGGAATGAAGGCTTTATTTTTTGATATTGGCTTTATCCATCTTATATCGAAGCACCCGTTCACTGATGCCAAGGGCTGCTGCTGCCCGGGTCTGAATCCAGTCATTATCCTCCAGGGCCGCCAGCAGCATTTGTCTTTCCACCGCTGCCAAACGTTCATTTAATTTACCAGAGTAAGTCTGGCGTTCCCGGATCATGGGGGGCAAATCCTTAAGGTGGATCACCTTTCCCCGAACCAGGGTTCCCAATCGCTGGATCATGTGTTCAAGCTCCCTGATATTGCCCGGAAAATCATATTTAACCAGCTGGGCTGCGGCATCGGGGTGAAAGGAGATGTCGGTAAAATTATATTTGTCAAAAAAATGATGGGTCAGTTCCATGATGTCTTCCCGCCGTTCCCTCAAAGGCGGTATCATCAACTCCAGAACATTGAGTCGAAAATAAAGATCCTCCCGGAACAGACCCTCGGTTACCATCTGCTTTAAATCCCTGTTGGTGGCAACAATGACCCGGATATCAACATGAATATCAGTTTCTCCCCCCACCCGGGTAATTTTTTTTTCCTGTAGGGTTCGCAACAGCTTTGCCTGGAGTTGCAGGGGAAGTTCTCCCACTTCATCCAAAAACAAAGTTCCATTATCCGCCAATTCAAAGCGGCCCTTTCTCCGGGTTGACGCCCCGGTGAATGCACCTTTTTCATGGCCGAACAATTCGGATTCAAAAAGGGTTTCCGGTATGGCTGCACAGTTGACCTCAATAAAAGGGGCATCCTTTCGATGGCTCATGAGGTGCAGAAGCCTTGCAATGAGTTCCTTTCCCGTGCCGGTTTCTCCCCGGATGAGAGCAGACCAGTCAGTGGGGGCAATGCGGTATACCATGGACAGCAACTCCTGCATCGGGCTGCTGGTGCCGATGATGGCCAAGGGCAGTTTCTGGTGTTCAATTGATTCTGTCACCTGGTCGGATTCCGTTTCCATGGCGATTTCTTGTTCCATGGTGTGGATTTTATCGAGGAGTTTTTTTAAATCAATGGGTTTTTCAAGAAAATCATTGATCCCGAGTTTCATGACTTTGACAGCGGTTTCCACATTTCCATAAGCCGTGATCATGATGGCTTTAACAAGGGGGGACAGAGCCTTCATTTTTCTCAGCACCTCATCTCCGTTCATGTCTTCCATGCGATGATCCATAAGAACAAGCTGCACCGGGTGGTTTTCAAAAAGGGCCAGGGCTTCTTTTCCACCCGAAGCGGTCAGGGTTTGAAATCCCTGTTTTTCAAGGAACCCTTGCAGCATGTTGCGTTGCATTTCCTCGTCGTCCACAATCAATATCTTCATGTTTTTTGCTCCTGCTCTGGAATGAATCGTTTTGCCATATCCCGATGTACACTTGTGTGATCAAGCCCTTGGAAGTGTCACAGATACTGAAAAGATATTATCGTTACAATGGGTTTCAAGTTGCCCGGCATGGGCCTCTATTATTTTTTTGCTGATGGCAAGCCCCAAACCCGTGCCATAGGTCTTTGTCGTAAAATAGGGATCCAATACCCGTTGGGTCTGTTCGGATGTAAGGGTAGGGCATGGATTTTCAATGTGTATGATGTTGTTTTTCTCTTTTTTTGACAGCCTAACCTTAATGTTACCCCCATGGGGCTGAGCCTCCACTGCGTTTTTTAGCAAATTCTCAAAGGCTTGACCAAGATAATTTACATCTCCTTTCACCGTTGCTCCGTCATCAAGTTGAAAATCAAGGAAAATCTTATTTTTGTTACATTGAGAATGATATAATACCCCAAGCGAGTCCAGAAGGGGAGCCAAAAAAATCTCTTGGTGACCCGGTTCAAAGGAGTGGACATATTGTTGTAGATGGGTAATGACCCCATTGCTGCGCTCCACCGCTTCTCTCATGCTGGTGATCAGTTGACGATGATCATCGTCAAGAGCCCGGGACTCCATCTCCAGGCGCTGTAGCCCCATGCTGATGGCATTTAAGGGATTTCTCATTTCATGGGTGATGGTTGCCGCAGCCCGGCCAAGGGAAGCCTGCTCCAGTTGCCGGGCCATTTTTCTTTCAAACGTCCGGGTCTGTTCCAGTCTATGCCGCTGTAGGCGATAAAGCCACCCGGATGAAATTCCGCCAAGGATCACCATTAGAGAAATAAAGACCATGAGTTCTTTTTTAAGGCTTGCCATACGGTTGGAAAAATAGTTGGCCTCAAGACCCACAACTAACATTTTGTCTCCCATTGTAATTCGGGTTTCAGAAACCGGTCTGTCATTGATATGGATGAGTCTGGTGTCATGGGAACCGGGAAGGCCAGGAGGCTTTTGGGCTTCAATGGCCTCAAATCGTACATACTCAATACCCTTCATTTGGTTCAGACGTTTGATCAGATGATCCACGGACTGGGTTTCCTGGATTTTATCCATTTGTTCTGAAGACATTCCCACAACAATGCCGTCATTTCCATGGGAAAATGGTTTTTGGCTCAAAGGGGGAACCGCAAAAAGATAAAGATGGGCGTTGGGTAAAAAAATCAGGCCATTGTCCTTATCGTCTATGGGGCGGTGCAGCCATCTCTGGGGGCCAGCTATTGTTGATTTTATTTGGGGGTTGAAAATGGTGATGCCTTCCAGACCAGAAGCGTTGGCAAAGGCTTCCAGTTCTTGGGCCGTGAAGGGTTCCAGTTGGTTCAGATAGCGGACAAACCGAGCAGTGTTTTCAAGGGAATGGCCAATCAGGGTTTCCAGGGCACCATGGTTTGTCATGGAGTTACGGATATTTAGCTCCACCACGCCCCCCAGAACCGTGGAATGGGTTAAGGAGTGTTGTTTGAAACTTTTGTTGATGCGTTGCGCCTGCCAGTAAAAATTGCCCAAAAGGAGCATGATGAGGATTCCAAAGACAAATAGAATGCCTTTCCAGCTTGGATTCAGTTTCAATGGCTGCCACCACCACCACCACCACCACCTCCTCCTCCTCCTCCTCCTCCACCGCCTCCACCGCCTCCACCGCCACCGCCGCCAGAACCGTTGCCGGAACCAGACCCTCCACCGGAACTCCCATTGGAACCGCTGCCAGCAGTACCACCAGAGGCGTTCCCTGACCCTCCTGAGTCTACCTCTCCCATGATGTTTCTTGCACTTTGATTTTTCTTGAATCCCAATGATTTTTTCAACCGGGACAATATTCCTGTGGGGTCAGCGCATCCCCCTCCGGCACATCCTTTGATATCATTGGCCAGAAGCACATTTTGCCCGGGTTTTTCCCAATGCCCCCATACACGCACATGGCTTCCGGCTGTTACGCATTCAGGTAACATCGTCTCACCGGCACAAAGGGGGAGAATATTTTCCATGGCAGGTCGAACCCGGATACTTTCCTTTCCTTGGAAGGCATCTTCCACATTTTTTGGGGGGATTTCAAGGTGCATCACAAATTCCTTTTTTTGTTCATTTACCTCCAAAACCTGGCCGGAAAGGAATTCCTGTGCGACAACCGGATGGGAAAAAATCAGGCACCATAAAATCATGATTGAAAAAAAATGTGGTCTTCCCATTTGAAAATTCCTTTGCACCATCCAATGGACAGCTCTGGTGTGGACACTTTCCCGTGTTTCATCGAATCTACATCTAACAAAACACACTTTTTTTAGCAACCGGTTTGAAGGCATGAGAGCCGTGCCAGACAGGAAAACCGAGACAAAAAAGGCTGCCCCTGAGGACAGCCTTTATTTAAGCTTGATCATAACACCGGACAGTTTTGGGAGCAAATCACACCAATCCGCGAAGAGCCATTAATTTTAGAGATCATGGATCATCGAGTCTCCAGTCATCAGGCGTTGGGGCAGTCTCCAGTGCCGGTACCCTCTCCCGGGCCATTTCCAGTGCCATCTCCAGGTCCGTTTCCGCCGTTACCGGTACCATCCCCGGGACCATGTCCGCCCTTGGCCAGGGTGAATGAATCCAGCGTTGTCTGCATGGTGATGCTACAGTCACCAGGGCCGTTTCCACTACCGTCTCCCGGACCGTTTCCACCGTTGCCGCTGCCGTCTCCAGGCCCGTTGCCTGCAATGGCTGGCAGGGTGATCATGAGCAATGATGCTGAAATTAGTGTGGCTTTTTTCAATGTGGTTGTAAATTTCATGAATAATCTCCTTGTTGAATAGATTGATAATAACAGTTTTTAGTTGTGTAACTGTCTGTTGTTATTTTAACTATTACAGGAATCGTGCCAAGGAGATAAAAATATTTTTTTTAATTAATATCAATGACTTATGATTATAATGTAAAATTATGGGAAGAGATCAATTCGACGGAAGGCGTTATGGTCGACAATAATGTCGATGGGTTTCCGGAATGGGTAGACTGATTTTATTTATCACTCGATCGCATTTTATAAACCCACATGTCCAGCAGGACATACCCGTTTATATAAAACAGTAGATATGTCTAACATTCTTTCATGCTTCGTTGTGGGCAGGCCAGAGCCAGAATACGGTCTGCCCGTGGCAGTTATTTTGAAACAATATCCGATTCCAGTTTCCTGGCAATTTCAAGGGCATTGTTCAATGAGTCATTGATATTGAATAGCTGAATTTTAAGGGTTTTTAAAGACGCTGGGGTGGTTGAAATGGTGCTGGCACTGGACAAGACCTTAGATAATTCCTTTGATTTTGCAGAAAAATCAATGAGCTTTTTACTGAAGTCGTCGATTTCTGATGCCCATTTCTGACGCTCATCCTGGGAAAATTCCATGGGGGCGTTGCCGGTACCGTTGATCAGGTCATCTATTTGATAATCTTCTGGATTGGCTATGATTTCATACATGATGGTCTCCTTGCCCGGGGGCTTTTTGTGTGGATAACTGTTAAGAACTCCATTCAATAACGTTTCGATTTTATTCGTTTATATATGTTAAGTCAAGGACGAATATCTGGTATGTAAATTCTCATTTTGGAATTGTCGTATCAAGAAAAAAATGGGGTTTGTCCTTAAGACCAAGCACCTCATCCGGGAGATTTTGTAAAATTAAGGATTTGCCAAGAGCATGATTCCGGACACCTATTTTATCTCGATAGTATAGGAATTTCCATTTTATGAACTGTTAAATCAACGGGTTGTAAAAAGCCCGCCCAAAGGGCGCTAAGTTCAGTTTCTAAAGTGCTTTTGGGCTCATGTGAAGGACTTCAATTGGGAATACTTCTTGACTTGCTGTGGCGTTGGTTTTAGTGTAAACCCTTTATAAGGGGGTCTGCATAACTTAAAGAGCCCTGCGGGAGCTGATTATCGGCTGAGAGGGGTGACTATTGTCCCGACCGCTTAACCTGATCCGGGTAATGCTGGCGTAGGGAATTTTCAGTGAATTATATTATATTAAAATCCATTGAACCTGTTCCTGCTTGTGCCGGAATGGTCAATGGATTTTTTTTTGTAAAGGAAATAAAAATGAAGATACACTATGGACTGCTTCTTTTGCTGTTAAGTGCTTTTGTAATGTGTGGCTGTTCCCGGGACAGTGAAAAAGAGAAGGTGGCATCAACACCTGTGGTATCTGACACTACAGTGGTATCTGACACTGCAACAGAGTCAGAAACACCGGTGGCGGTGACTGCACCGGAACCTGTGCAAGAGATCACCCTCATGACCCATGACAGTTTCAGTGTCAGCGCTGATGTCATATCCCTATTTGAAAAAGCTCATAATGCCAAGGTGATTTTTTTAAAAGCTGGGGATGCCGGGGAAGCCTTGAACAAGGCGATTTTATCCAGAAACAATCCCCTTGCCGATGTTTTTTACGGGGTGGACAATACGTTTTTAAGCCGGGCTTTGGCTGCGGATATGTTTATTCCCCATCTATCTGAACATCTTTCTGATGTGGATGACAGCCTGAAACTTGATCCCTCCCATGGCTTGCTGCCCGTTGATTTTGGAGATGTATGTCTTAATTATGATCGGAAATGGTTTGAAACCCATGAGATGGTGCCCCCTGCCATGCTGGAAGATTTAATAAAACCCCAGTACAAAGGACTGCTGGTGATAGAAAATCCAGCCACCTCTTCCCCGGGGTTGGCCTTTCTTCTGGCCACCATCAGCCGATTTGGAGAGGCTGGATATCTTGATTTTTGGAAACAGCTCAAAGCCAACGATGTGTTGATCACCAGTGGGTGGAAAGAGGCCTACTGGGGAAAATTTTCGGCCGCTTCAGATGGCGATCGCCCCCTGGTGGTGAGTTATGCTTCAAGCCCTGCCGCAGAAGTATTTTATGCCAAGGAAAAACCGGCACAAAGCCCCACTGGGGTTATTCTTGGTCATGGATCTGCCTTTCGCCAGATTGAATTTGCCGGAATCCTCAAGGGCACAGATCAGGAAATCCTTGCCGGAAAGTTGCTGGATTTTTTGCTTTCCCCGGATTTTCAGGCAGATATCCCTTTACAGATGTTTGTATTTCCCGCCAATAAGAAAGCGGTGCTGCCCGAGGTTTTTCAAAAACATGCCAGGATTACCCCGGAACCTGCCACCCTTTCAGCTAATCTCATCCAATCCCATAGAGACCTCTGGCTTAGCCAGTGGACTGAGTTAATGTTGTAATGAAAAAAAGATTCACCATTTCTCCTGCGGTGTTGGCCGGGGTGATTCCCCTGGTATTTTTGTCCCTGTTTTATTTTTATCCCCTGGCGGGCATTCTTTTTAAAAGTTTTTTCAGCCAGGGGGACTTTTCCCTGTCAAGCTCCGGATATGTGGTTCAATCAAAACGCATGGCCAGCATTGTGTGGTTCACCCTGTGGCAGGCAGGGGTTTCCACACTGTTGACCCTGGTTATTGCGCTTCCCTGCGCCTATGTCATGGCCAATTTTAATTTCCGATGGAAGAAATTATTCATGACCCTTGCCACCATCCCCTTTGTATTGCCCACCATTGTGGTGGCCGCGGCCTTCCAGGCCCTGGCCGGGGAAAAAGGGCTTTTGGGCAACATGGCCGCAGAGCAGTCCCTTGCCATGATTTTTGTGGCCCATATGTTTTATAATTTTTCTGTGGTGCTTCGCATCGTTGTGGGATTCTGGTCCGCCATTGGTCCCCAGATGAGGGAAGCCGGTGCCATGCTGGGGGCAACGCCTGTACAGATTTTGTTCCGGATAACCCTGCCTCTTTTAAAACCCGCCATCTTTGCCGCCTCTTTTCTGGTCTTTATCTTCTGTTTTTCCAGCTTTGGGGTCATTCTTATTTTGGGGGGGCCGGAATTTTCCACCATTGAGGTGGAAATTTACCGCCAGGCGGCCCATCTGTTTAATCTGCCCGTGGCGGCCATGCTCTCCTTGCTTCAAATCGTAATTACCTTTGCCATGATGTGGGTTTACACGGCTTTGCAAAAACGCCTTGTCCAGTTCTCTCCAGACACCGAGGCCGTGTCTGCCAAGACCCCATCGGGTGTGATGGAAAAGTGCATGGTGGGAGGCTGTGTGGGATTTATCACCTGTTTTTGTCTGTGTCCCATGCTGTCTCTGGTGATCAAGTCTTTATGGGTTGAGGGGGGGATTTCTCTTATTTTTTATAAATCCCTGTTTTATAATGTGTCTGGTTCCATTTTTTATGTGCCTCCTGTCAGGGCCATGGGAAATTCTCTGATGTTTGCCATGGCCACCCTGGGCATGGCCCTGGTGGTGGGGGGATGTGCAGCCGTGGTGACCCATGGGGCAAAGGGGCGCTTTGCCGGTTTTCTTGATCCTTTGTTCATGCTGCCCTTATCTACCTCTGCTGTTACACTGGGATTTGGCATGATTATCACCCTGGATGCCCCCCCTTTGAATTTGCGAACCTCGCCTTTTTTGGTGCCGGTGGTACATACTCTGGTGGCTTTTCCCTTTGTGATGAGATCGGTGCTGCCAGCCCTGAGATCCATCCCCAATTCCCTGAGAGAAGCTGCAACCATGCTGGGAGCCTCACCTGGCAAAGTCTGGTTCCATGTGGATCTGCCCATCATTGGACGGGCCCTCACTGTGGGGGCCGTTTTTGCCTTTACCATCAGCCTGGGGGAGTTTGGTGCCACCCTGTTCACGGCCCGGCCCGAGTATGCCACCATCCCCGTGGCTATTTATCGGTTTCTGGGACAACCCGGAGCCACCAATTATGGACAGGCCATGGCGGTTTCTTCCCTCCTGATGCTGGTTACTGCTGCCGGTTTCATGGTCATTGAGAAGGTGAGACCCCAGGGTCATGAAGGCTTTTAAATGAAAGAGTTATCCTTACAAAATATTTCAAGTGATATGGGGGGGGAAACAATCCTTCACTCGGTGAGCCTGTCCATGGATCGGGGGGAACGTCTTTGCCTGCTGGGACCCTCGGGGTGTGGCAAGACAAGCCTTCTTCGAATTGTGGCAGGGCTTGACACCTTCCATGGGGGAGAAGTGCTGTTCCGGGGTAAAAACATCAAGGATCTTTTCCCCCATGAACGAAATTTTGGCATGATGTTCCAGGATTTTGCCCTGTTCCCCCATAGAGATGTCTTCCAGAACATTGCCTTTGGTCTGGAGATGAAACAAAAAACCAAGAAAGAGATTAAACATCGGGTGGCAGAAATGCTCGAACTGGTGGGTTTATCGATCCATGGTAAGCGGCGCATCACAGAGTTGTCCGGTGGGGAACGCCAGCGGGTGGCCCTGGCCAGAACCCTGGCGCCGGAACCAAAGCTTATCATGCTGGATGAACCCCTGGCAGCCCTTGACCGGCTGCTCCGGGAACGATTGCTATCTGATCTTTGCACTATATTGGACAAGACCCGCATCACCACCATACTGGTCACCCATGACCAGCAGGAGGCCTTTGCCGTTGCCCATCGCATCTGCGTCATGAGCCAGGGTAGGGTGGAACAGATGGATCCACCGGTGAGACTCTACAACCACCCTGAAAATCGCATTGTGGCGGATTTTCTCGGTTTTCAGAACATCGTTGAAAAGGGTATCTCTTTTACAGATGAAGGACAAGTGCGCATTGCCCATGAAAAGGGCGTTGCTTATTTTACCATGCCCCCCATGGAACACATGGGCGATAAAGGAAAGGTATCTCTTTTGTTTTTGCCCGATGGGGGCACTATTGTTACGAACAATGAGCATGAGGGATCACAGGAATATTTGCTTTCTGATGCCAGTAACGACAGGCTCAAGAACGCTGTTTTCCATGAAAAAATACAAGGTAGCGAGTCAGCAGATATATATGCCAGTGAAGGTCTTGGAAAAAACAGAAGTAATAGAATTTTCGGGATTCTTGAGGATGTTTTTTTTCAGGGCAGTGTGATGCGCATCCGAATAAAAACCCTGTTTGGATGTCGTTTTTCCTTTGATGTACCGGCCCGGGGCAGACTTCCGAAAAAGGGAGAAACCGTAGAAATGGTCATTGATCCTGAAAGTATCCGGGTGATCAATGGGTAAAAGGACAAATGGGGCCACACAAGCCTGACCCCATTTGACTAAAAACTAAATTAAATATTTATTGTGGCAAGCTCTCTTTCCATGATCGTTATATATCAGTTTTTCCAGATGGAAGAATATCAGAAAATTGATACTCCTCCACCTTTTTACCCAGACTCAGTTCAAAGTCCGTTTCCCCCCATTGTTCAATGGTGAGAAACCGGGTGCCATCATCATCTTCATAACACCATTGGATCATTTCCCGACCCTGTTCAGCCCCATCTGCATGGAAATGTCCCCCTCCGGTCTCCTCCAGGTAGAACACTTCCCCTTCAAAGGGCAGGGTATCAGGTGCGTCCTCTCCGTTTTTAAGCTGTGTGATGATACCCGAGTCTAATTTTCGTAAAGGCACCTTGCGACTGAGGGACCAGAACATCTCATCATCATTTTCCATTTCCAGAAAAAAGGTATCATCGTGGCATTGGAGTTGCCACTCATAGGTGATGTCATTGTCGCCCCAGTCATAGGTGTTGGACGCCAGCACCTCCCAGGTTTTCATGTCATAATCCAGGTAATAGCCTTTTTTCAGGGTATCCAGGGTGAGACCGGACAGAGGATCCGGTTCCTTGTTTGTCTTTTTTGATTTAAAAAAATCCATTAAGCCCATGGTATGTTCCAGGGATCAGGAGATCCCCATCCTTTTTTTAAGTTCAAGAAGATTTTCCGAGGCGCTTGCGGTTTGTGCACCCCCCAGGGCCGCGTCAATTTCAGAATCAATGGAGCCGCCAGCGTCAGCCACTTCACCATATGCCTGGGCCAGGGACTCATCTTCTTCCACCCGGGCTTTCATTTTTTCCAGCATTCCAATGGTGGAGGAGGAGTCAATATTGGCCAGTTGGGCATTGATTTTCTTGGTGGAGGAGGCGGTTCTTGCCCGGGCCTTTAAGGTGATCAGATCATTCTCATAGGAGGTGACGGTGGATTTAAGTTTGTTCACCTTGGATTGAAGATCATTGCCCCTTGTTTCATGGGCCGTGGCTTCTTTGTCCAGTCTCAGGGCATCGGCTGCATTTTCCTCTTTTCGATTCAATGCTTCAGTGGCCAGGCGTTCTGCCTCGGCAGCGGGCATTTGATTGCTCTGCATTTTCTGGAGCAGCAGCATGGCTTTTCTTTCATAGTCAGCAGCCAGATGTTTTTTCTTGTCGGCCTCTTTGCGGGTGCGGATGCCAATGCCTTTTACTTCAGCAAGGCCGTGCATGGCACCGGTGAGATCTTTTTTAAGATCCCGGATTCCTTGCTCCGTCATTTTGATGGGATCTTCCATTTTATCCACAAGGGCATGGGCGTTGGACTCGCCTACTTTAAACAGTCTTTTAAAAAATGACATTGTATATCTCCTTAATTACTCATTTCTTCTATATTAGACATATTCCAAAAGTTCAGCACCATATTCGGAAAGGGCCAGGGTCAGGGCGTGGATGGAGCCTTCCAGTTCGTTACGGTCAAGGTTTTCCAGTTGAAGGGTGTCCCGAAAAATGATGTATTTCTCATCTGAGTCCAGCACAAAGGCACCATGAACCAGTTCCCGATTGAGTTGCAGCAGTCTTTTGTAAAATATTTCGGTGTTAGCTGGCACCTTCATAATCACCTGTTCCAGAACCACAATGGGGGCCTCGCAGTCAATGACCATATTTTTAATACCGTTTTCTTCGTCTTCCACCACCACAAGTTCTTCTGCGGCGTCCTCTTTGATGATTGAGATGGACATCTCCTGCAAAAATTCTTTAATAAGGCTGAATTTGTCTTCCATTGCGTTCTCCTTCTCCTTGTTTGATTCGGTCAATAAAGTGGGGTCAAATCTGCATTGTTGCCCTTTTGACAACGGGCCGGTTATAACGACCATGGCAAGATCCCTTGCCACAACAAAAATGAAAAAAGTATGGTACGCAAACCCAGTACCCAGTACCCAGTACCTAAAACCCAGCACCTACTTTTTCATATCAACAATAAAAATGTCAACAACGCAGACCTGACCCTAATAGATTCTAACTGACTTCTGGTCTGTCCCATGAAATGACTATTAAGAAATCATTTTCATTGAGGAGATGATCATTGTCTGGATTGGTTGTTAATTTCTTACCCGACGTATCCTCAATGCCGATGCAGATGATATTGTGTTTTTCCTTAAGGTCACACATCACCTGGAAAAAAGATTTCCCCACAAGATAATGCGGGCATTTTAGTTTGTAAAGCTCTTGGCCGTATCTATTGCTCACCAGTTCGCTGACCAGCCGGGTGATTCCATGATCCAGGGCTGCCTGAACCAGAAGATTGGTGGATAGCTCCCCCACAACAATGATTTCATCGGCCTTGGCCAGCCGGCAATGTTCCATATTGGAAGGATCCATGAGTTCAACACAGGTATAAAGATCTGGACAATGGGTTTTGATGGTCATGGTGGAAAGTATGGCTTTGGCATCCCGGGAATAGGTATCCAGATTGTCATCGGACAATATAATGGCAGTCGATGCCGCATTGGCATTGGCTTTGTTAAGGGTTCCCGGCTCCACAAGCCCTTTAATAAATATCAGATCCTTCCCCTGTTCTGGGATTTCATCCACATCGGCAATGACCACAATGGGTATTTTGCGGCACTTGGGGTCGGCCTTCATCTCTGATATAATGGTTTTACCCCTGAAATTCCAGCCACAAATGATAAAATGATCCACAATATGGGTCTGCTTCATGCCTCGTCTCTCCAATAATCTGTTTTCTATAAAAATACCGGCAATGGTGGCTGTTAAAAGAGCCAGAAGACCGATGCCGCTCAGCATAACAACGGTGGCAACGATCCTGCCGCCCAGGGTTACCGGGGAGATATCACCATACCCCACAGTGGTCATGGTGACAATGGACCACCACATGGCATCAAAAAAGGTGAGGTCTTTTTCAAGGTAGCACAAAAGGCCGCTTCCTCCCCCAATGAGAGCCAGAACAAAAATAAGTGTCCGGTGCATATTGTGATGTTGCAGCAAGTTAAAAAACTTTTTAAAGGCCATGATAAAATGCAACATGGGTGGGAATTCTCCTTGAAAAGCAATTTAGCCGGTGATACTATCCTGTGTTTGTGGTAATAAGCCTTTTGTCCCCCAATGGATATGTGAGCCTATCATGGCTTAAAATAATGTCAACCACCCCTCCTGAATCAAAGATCCAGAAGGGGCTTGTAAAAGCCCAAGTTGAAATGAGTGTGTTAAAGATGGAACAAAAAAAAATCGATTTCTGGCAGGATCATTCCCTGGAATACCTTGAGATGGCATTGAAACATGATTACCAGGAACGGGTGACCCATGCCGATGGATATGGCAAACGCACCGGAGAGTGCGGAGATACCGTGGAGTTTTTTATCATGGCAACCCATGGAGAGATTACGTCCATCTCCTATGATATTGATGGATGTGTCAACACCAATGCCTGTGCCAATGCCGTCATTGAACTGACAAAGGGAAAATCCATGGAGGCTCTGTGGTCCATCACCCATGAAGATGTGTCCGCTTTTTTAAAAACACTTCCGTCCCATGAGGAGCATTGTGCCCAGCTGGCAGTGGGTGCCTTTTATCTCGCCTTGAGAGATCTTGAAAAAAAACGGGAAACAGTCCAGGAGTACACTGGTAGTTGAGATCTTGGAAGTAAATAATTTTTTTTATATGAAAATGAAATGTCCAAGCACCCTCAGCAGAGCCCCCTCCGATGGGTAATAGGAACCGGCCAATTGGGCTGTCTAACAGTCCCGGGCCGGGCCCATTGCCCGTCGGAGGGGGTGGCATGATATCATTTGGCTCCGCGTCTACGACCCAATATTCGTTGTGTCCGGTAGGACATGCCCGTTTATAAGAAAGTCTCACCAACACGCTGGAATTAAAAGACTTTCATTTTTCGTTGTGGCTGGTTTTACAGCCATGTAGGTTATAAGAAAGTCCTGTCAACTCTGATGGATTTTCATGATTTCTTGTGGGCAGACCAGAGCCAGAATATGGTCTGCCCGTGGCAGTTATACCAATATGGCGCAGCATTTCAACTCGTATTCGAGGCTCTTAGATCCACTCAATGTCGTTCAGTGCATAGGTTAGCATCACCCGGGAGCCGGGAAGCAATTTTGATTGAATCACCGCTTCCGGATTTGCCCGGATGGTGAAGTTCATTTCATTGACCTTGATGGCCATAATGATATATCCATTCTTTTTATCCCCCATGAGTCGCAATACCTCCCCCCTGACTGTGTGATATTGTTTCTGCTCCAGTTTGCCAGGCATTTCCTGGATGTGTGGGTTTGCGGCCAGATTTTCTGGAGATTCGTTAGAATCCTTTTCCGGTCTTTCTTCCTTTGGGGGAGATTCTTCGGCGGTGATGTGGATATGATCGGTTTTCAGGAGGGCATAAGCCTTGTCATGGGGCGGGGCCGTTACCCGAAGCGTTTGTTCAGCCTCGGTGGTAGAGGAGGGGCTAAAAAATTCTTGACCATCCTTAATAAAGGGGCCAGGAATGATGTTTTTTGAACCTGCCTGGAAGATTTTGCCATGATATAATTGAAATAAATTGTCACAGGCTCCCTGGAGCCATTCATGGTCATGGCTGGCAATGATAATGGTGGTGCCCCAGGTCTTTCTGGCATAAAGGGCTGCCCGACGAATCAGTGTGGCACTGTTGATATCCACACTGGCCGTGGGTTCATCCAGCAGCAATACCCGGGGTTTTAAAATCAAACGCGCTGCCATGGCCACCCGTTGTGCCTCGCCGCCTGAGAGTTCATAATCCATGCGATGGGCAAATTCTTGAAAGGAGAGCCCCACCCTATCCATGACCTCCTTGACCTGTTTGCAAACCTTTGGATCTTTTCGACCATGGGCCTTTCCCCTGATTTTCAACCCATGGGTGATGTTTTCCTGCACTGTTCGTTTAAGCAGATAAGGGGTCTGGGTCAACAGGGTAATATCAAACCGCACCTGTGGGGAAAAGGGGGCTTCAACCTTTCCATTAAAAAAAAGGCTGCCTTTTACCGGTGGGGAGACAAATGCCAGGAGCTTTAGCAGGGTACTTTTACCACTGCCGTTGGGCCCCATGAGTCCGGTGATGGAACCGGGGGCAATGTTCAAATGGGGGATATCCAACGCGATTTTACCCTTGTATGCCTGGACGATATTTTCAAGGGTATATATGGAAGGAGGGGTCATTTTTACCTAAGCCTACCGTTTCCTGAGAAAAAAAAGAGAAATATTAACCGCAAAGGCAATGCTCACCAGCACCAGCCCCAGGGCAATGCCGTTGGCAAACATTCCCTTGCCTGTTTCCAGAGCAATAGCCGTTGTGATGGTTCGGGTGTGCCACTTGATATTTCCCCCCACCATCATGGAGATACCTACTTCGGTCATCACCCTGCCATAGGCGGTCACCAGGGCGGCTACAATGCCATAGCGAACCTCCCACATGCAGGTGAGCATGATGTCTTTTTTTCCGGCACCCAACGAAATCAAAGTCAATTTCAACTGGGCATCAATGGTTTCCACGGCCGATGCGGTAAGGGCTGTGATAATGGGAAAGGCCAGAATGGACTGGCCCATGGCAATACCGGCCAGGGTGAACAAAAGGTTGAAATCCCCCAGGGGACCCCGGCTGGAGATTACAGCGTAAATCATCAGACCAATGAACACCGTGGGCAAAGCCAGCATGGTATCAAGAAGGGTTCTAACTCCCCGTTTTCCTCTAAAATCAAAATATCCCAGAAAAAAACCGCAGGGAAGACCCACCACCACACTGAACAGCATGGAAAGGGTAGACACCTTCAATGTTGCAGACACCGCTGACCAGGTGGAACTGTCACCGGTGGTCAACAGATGAAGTGCATGAAAGAACCCTTGAATGATAAAATCCATTGGCTGATGGAATCCTCAGATTGGTTGACACCCTTTATATGGCCTGAAAAAATACGGCATCCTTCATCGCATCCCAAAAGTACTTTACAGTTTTTAAAAAACGAGTACCGTAAAATGGACAGTCACCTCGTGAAAGTGTAAATCAGGAATGAAGGATGCCAAAAATACTATACACTTTTTGGAAAGGATCCTCGAACAACAGGGATATCACTCCAAAAAGTGTAAGTTGACAAATAAAGGCTGCCGATTCGTCTTGTCTATTTTGTGGCTACCCACTTAAGGCGGGACAGGCTTTAGAATCAAGCGTCTTAGCAACCTTACTTTTAGGGGTTAAAAGCTAATTATTCACATAAAAAGCCTTGAAAACATCCCGCCTTAAGTGGGTAGCCTATTTTGCATTAGGGATAAATAATTTTTTATCCAGCAATCGGAAATTTTTAATAAGGCTCTGGGCACTTTCACCGGCCATCCAGTTGGAAAAAGCCATGGCAAGGTCATACTTTGCATTGGGACAGTTTTCCGGGTTCAGGGTCAGGACACTGTATTGATTGAGTAAAACTGAGTCTCCTTCCACCAGAACGACCAGGGGAGCATCTCCACCTTTCTGAGACTGATATTTTATATAGGTACCCCGGTCGGTCATGGTGTAGGCATTTCTTTCTTCACACACATTGATGGTGGCCAGCATGCCCTGTCCGGTCTGAACATACCAAGCTTCTTTTTCAGGAAGGGCTTTACCCGTTTCTTTCCAGAGGATTTTTTCTTTTTTGTTGGTACCGGAATCATCCCCACGGCTGGCAAAAGCCGCTCCGGCATCACGAATGGTATCCAGGGCCTGGGCAACACTTTTACCCTTTACACCAGCCGGATCATTTTTAGGACCGATAATGACAAAATCGTTGTACATGATTTCCCTTCGGTCTTTACCAAATCCCTGCTCAATGAAGTTTGCTTCAGCACCCGGTGCATGAACCAGGAGTACATCTACATCACATTTAGACCCAAGCTTCAGGGCTTTTCCTGTGCCTGTGGCAGTCCATTTCATTTCAATACCGGTTTCTGTGGTGAAATGGGGGATAAGATAATCCAGAAGCCCGGTATTGTCTGTGCTGGTTGTAGTGGCCATCATCAGTGATTTTTCAGCGGCCAGACTGTTGACACTGGTAAGCACCAGCAGGGAAACCATGACGGCCAGGGTGGTGGATAATATTTTTTTCATTTTTAAACTCCTTTTTTGATCCGGCAATCCCATTGATTAACGGGATTACTGTAAATAAATTATGAACATGTTTGGGTTAGAATGAAGGACAGGGTAGACCTTAAAATATGCAAAATAGGGATGAAAGTCAAGGGGAACGGGTATTTTGTCATGAATAATGGGGAATCACAACTTATAATTACCAATAATTACGAAAAGACAGGACGTGAGAATGATATTAATTCAGTCTTTGTTTTTATATTCATGAGTTGAATTCTATTATCATCCATAACTCCATAGGTATAGAGCCCGTTCCGGGGAGAGGTGAGGGAACCGGGATTGAGAAAAAATGTATGGTGCTTTTTTTCCAGGGAGGATAGGTGGGTATGACCCTGGATGATGAGGTCTGCCTTTGTTGAAAGTCCGTTCAGAGGTCTGTGGCCATGGTGAAGGAAAATATTCAGTCCCATGAATTGAAACTCCAGTCCATGGAATTGATCGGGATAAAAGGAGGGTTCATCACAATTGCCATAGACATAATACATCTTGTTTTTCATCTCTTTGAGACTATCCCGGATATGATTGGGCTGAAAATCCGGGGAATTCCATCTGCCATAACGGGTGTCAAAGAGATCTCCTGCCACCACCAGGATGTCATCCGGTTTAAGAAGAGATTTTAAGGTCATCCATGTGGCATAGCTGCCATGGACATCAGCGGTGATAAGAAGTCTGGACATGATTCTACCTATCCTGTGAATATTCCCCTCCTGAATCAAAGATTCAGAAGGGGCTTTTATCAGGCCGAAGCCTGAAGCGTATTCATCCCAATACGCAATATGTTTAGAGCTGCGTTATGATCACGGTTTGCAACAAAACCACATTCACAACGATGTGTACGGGTGGACAAAGATTTTTTGACCAATATGCCACAAGATGAACATATTTGAGATGTATAATAGGGCGGCACTGGAACAACCTGCTTGCAAAGTGCCATGGCTTTATAGTGAAGAAACTCAAAAAAGCGCCCCCAACCGGCATCGGCAATGGATTTGTTCAATCCTGCCTTTGCACAAGCACCATTTGGGAGATATTCGCCGGTTTCTTCATTTTGTTTGGGTTTGGGTCGTCGAATCATGTTCTTGATTGTCAGTTTTTCATGAAAGAGTGTGTCCGACTTATTGAGCAACTCATTTGCTCTTTTGTGGAGAAAATCATTTCTCTGACATTTTACCCGATAATGACACTTTTGAAGGGCTTTGAGTATTTTGAGGTATTGTTTGCTGCCTTTTTTAGCTTTTGAAAGCCGCCGTTGCAATCGCTGAAGTTGCTTTTCTTTTTTTCTAAGATATTTAGGAATAGAAACTTTTGAACCATCAGAAGCATATAAAAAATCAATCAATCCCATGTCAATCCCCACAGGTGGCAGCAGGTCTTGTTTAGGCTCCATTACGATAAAAATTTGAACGGAGAAACAAGCAAACCATTTACCAGCCTCTTTGGTGATTGTCAGGGTTTTGATTTTTGCATCTTCGGGGATTTCCCGGTGATACACAATTTTTATCTTGCCAATTTTGGACACAACAATACGGGAAGCTACTGGGTGTTTTTGATACTGCGGAAAGGAGATACTATTCCATTGGCCCCGTTTTTTGAATTTCGGAAAACCGGGTGTATCCCCATTTTCTATACGCCTGAAAAAAGCTTGATATCCATTATCAAGACGTCGAAGAACGTCTTGCAATACCTGGGAATGAACAGATTTGAACCAGGGACGTTCCTCTTTAAGTGCGGGAAGATTGTTTTGTTGTTGATTGTAAGAAAGTGTTGTTTTGTCTCGCAGGTATGCTTCAATTCGTTCTGTCAGATTCCAGTTGTACAGATGCCTGCACATGGAAAATTGATTTTCCAATGTGGATATTTGAGCCTTGGTAGGATAAATGCGGTATTTGAAAGCCTTTTGAATCAACAAATCCATATTCATTTGCCTTGGGTTTCAACATATTTTTTTAGGTCATCCAATGAGATTTGTCCCACAGATGCAAGAAAGTATGAAGGAGACCAGAATGTACCTTTCCAAAGGACTTTCTTTACTTCTGGATATTCTTTCCTTATCATGCGGGAGGTCACAGACTTCAAATTATGGAACTGAATGCAATAAACTGAATGAACACCCTTATCAATTTTGTATTTCATGAAAAACATATTACAAGAGACTGAATATAATGTCAACCAACACAATTATGCCGATTCATCCCCCACCGAATCAAAGATTCGGAAGGGGACTTCTCTGTAAAAAGTTAAAAAAAGAGCATGATATTTATCTTCGGAGATGTGTCGCTTTAAGTACCCGATCATATATTCCTCAAAATCAAACCCATAAATATCAATGGGATATCTCTATGAAATACCGAAAAACATATGTATGGGTACTTAATAAGCGGTGGATGAATTCATAAATTTCATCCAGTTCTTTGTCACCAAGGAGTGGAACCAAGTGTTCAAGTACCCTCAGCAGAGCCCCCTCCGATGGGTAATAGGAACCGGCCAATTGGGCTGTCTAACAGTCCCGGGCCGGGCCCATTGCCCGTCGGAGGGGGCGGCATGATATCATTTGGCTCTGCGTCTACGACCCAGTATTCGTTGTGTCTGGCAGGACATGCCCGTTTATATGAAAGAGTAGGCGCATCTAACATTCTTTCATGCTTCGTTGTGGATAGGCCGAGGCCAGAATACGGTCTGCCCGTGGCAGTTATAGCATAAAAAAGAGGAAATACAAAAATGGAATTTGACTATTTCAGGGCAGGGGATAATAAATTGATTCGTTATGGCGTGGCCCAGGCTCCCAATGGAAACCCCAAAGGATGCCTGTTGTTATTGAATGGCCGGTCGGATTTCATGGAAAAATATCAGGCTGTGGTGGAGCAACTTATCTCAAGAGACTTTCATGTAATAAGTTTGGACTGGCGGGGGCAAGGGCTATCGGTGAGGGAGCTTGAAAATAGAGATAAGGGGTACATTCATTCATTTCAATGTTACCTGGACGATCTATATCTTTTTTACAACAGGGTTGTAATTCCCCTGGGACTTCCTGTCACCGTTCTGGCTCACTCCATGGGGGGACACATTGCCCTGCGGTTTATGGCCCGCCGGGGTGCAGATATAAAAAATGCCGTGTTGGTATCTCCCATGGTGGATATTGTCACCACTCCCATCCCCCGCTTTCTGGCTGGAATTCTGGCCCAACAGATGGTCAAGTGGGGGATGGAAAAATTTTATGTCCCGGGGAACGGGGATTATAACAGGAAGGGTGTGCGGTTTGCTAATAACCCTTTAAGCCATGATCCCCAAGGCTTCTGGCAGGAACATCTCTGCATTGAAAAAAATCGTGATCTTGCCCTGGGAGGCGTAACCTGGGGATGGCTTAAGGCCGCCTTTGACTCCATTGACACCTTGACTGCCAAAGGTGTTGCTCAACGGATTAATCTGCCTGTATTGCTCATGTCTGCTGCTGAAGATCAGGTGGTTTCTTGCAAAGCCCAGGCAAAATTATGCCAGAATTTATCCCAGGGACGTTTTGTTTCCGTTCCCAGGGCTCGGCATGAGATCCTCAATGAGTCAGCGGACGTACGATCCTTTTTCTGGCAGGCGTTTGATAAATTTATCGCTGAAACCCATGTGATCAATCATCATTGATCATTACATGCTTGAACTGATTTCTACCAGCCGCTTTGGCCTCATACATTGTTTTGTCAGCAGCCTCAATAAATTCTTCAATGGGCGTTAAGTCATTGGGATTTATGGTGGCTCCCCCCATACTCACGGTGATGCAATCACTAACGCTGGACGAGCTATGTTCAATGGCAAGTTTTTTAATATTATCTGCAATGTGCTGGCAAATGGTAACGGCCTCATTGTTGGTGGTGTCGGGCAAAATGGCCATGAACTCTTCCCCGCCGTATCTGGCAATAAAGTCGCTTCCCCGGCGCAGACTCTTCTTCAGGGTTGCGGCCACTGTTTTCAGGCAATCATCTCCCCTGCCGTGGCCATAGGTGTCATTGTAATATTTAAAATAATCAATGTCGATCATGATCAGTGATAAAGTGAAATGAGATCTCTTGGCCCGGTTCCACTCCTTTTCCAGAACTTCGTCAAAGCGACGACGGTTGGGAATTTCCGTGAGGGCATCAAGAAAGGCATATTTTTCCAGAAGTTCTTGTTTTCTTTTCAGGTTCAGATGCAATTTAACCCGGGCCTTCACCATGGGGGGATGAAAGGGTTTGGTTATATAATCCACTGCTCCCAGATTAAATCCCCGGCTTTCATCCATCACTTCGGAAACAGCCGTTACAAAGATAATGGGGATCTGGTTGGTTGCTGGAATTTCTTTTAGTGTGGCACACAGTTCATATCCATCTATTTCCGGCATTAAAATATCCATGAGAATTAGATCTGGTGGGGAATCGGATTGGGCTATTTTGAGGGCTCGTTTGGCATTGATGGCCGCAGCGATTTTGTACTCATCCTTAAAAAGGGCCATGAGTATCTCAATGTTTTGTCTGTTATCATCAACAATGAGTAGTTTGGGACGATCCTTTGTTTCAGACATGGGATTCCTTTTCTGATCGTATGGACGTGTAAATATTTGTCAATTGTTCCTGGGCACCGTCAATGTCAAAGTTTTCCAGATCCTCCAGGAGTGAAAAGGCACGGGTTTTTCCAATTAGCGCCTCAAGTTGCGGCAGCACAGAATCAAGAAGGGTGCGGGCGCTGTTCAAATCTTCATCCAGAAGGTCTGTGACGGTTTTAAGGGTGGATATCAGCTCTGTCCGTTCCTGGCCGGTGGGTGCCACTGTAGGGGCTGGGGTGTTTTCCGGGGGTGCAGAGGACTTGGTGGGTAAATACCTATTTATCCCTTCAAAGACCCGGGTCATCTCCATGGAAAAGTCATCCCATATTTGTTTATCAATTTCTCGACCAGGGTCGGCAAGAGCCATCTCCAGAGCTGCTGCCCGGGAAGATAAGATTTCTGCGCCAATGTTGGCCCCCACCCCTTTGATGGAATGGGCCATTCGTTGTGCGGATTCCAGATCATTTTTTTCCATGAATTGACGGATTTCTTCACCGGCATTGGAAAAATCACGGGCAAAGGTATGGATCAGTTTCTGGTACAATGGTTGGTTCTGGTTCACCCGGGAAAGGCCGATCTTGGTATCAATGCCCGGTATGTCCAATGGCTGGTTGTTTTGATTTTTTTCATTTTTCTGTTCAGCGGGTAGAGACGATATGGCTTCCTGGGGACAAGAGGCGTGCGAGTGGGCAACAATCTCTTCATGGGGGGGGGAGACTGTGTTTGCATGGGCTGGATTCGGGGGGATATCCCCGTTTTTTCCGGCCAGCCATGTGTCCAGGGTGGAAAAAAGTGTTTCAGGGTCAATGGGTTTGGCAATATGATCGTTCATTCCAACAGCAATACACCGCTCCCGATCCCCTTTCAGGGCATGGGCTGTCATGGCAATGACAGGTAGATCTTTAAATCTGGACTGGGCCCGAATCTGCTGCGTGGCTTCAAATCCGTCCATCACCGGCATTTGAATATCCATGAGTACGCCATGGGGGCAGTGGTCTTTTAGACGATCCAGAGCCTCTTTGCCATTATTGGCCACCATGACGTCCATCCCAACGGTTCGGAGCCATTCCAAGGCTATCTCCTGGTTGATTTCATTGTCTTCCACCAACAATATTGTTTTCCCTTTTAAGTGGGAGTATCTTTTTTCCGGCATCTCCATCTTCTCAATGGGAGAGGTTCCCACCACGGAGTCATGGCGACCAAACAGTTCCATAATGGTGTCAAAGAGCAATGAAATATTCACCGGTTTGTGCAAAAAGGCATCCAGAAAGCGTTTTTCAGAATACTGAAGCAGGTCTTCTCTGCCATGGGCTGAAACCATGCAGATAATGGGAACCCGTTCCAGTTGCAGATGGGATTTAATATGCCGGGCAGTTTCAATACCATTGAGTTGGGGCATTTTCCAGTCCATGAGTACAAGATCAAAAGGCTGGTGGGGTTTTGTCAAAATCTCAATGGCCTCTTTTCCCGAAGATGCCGTTTGGGCCTCCATTTTAAATGAGTGAATGGCAGAGGAAAGAATTTCAAGGGCCGTCTGGTTGTCATCCACAATAAGAACCCGAAGCCCCCGGAGATCCCGGGGGGGAATCATGGCAATCTGATTTCTTTCCGGCTGACGATCCAGGCAGATGGTAAATGAAAAGGTGCTTCCCTTGCCAGCTTTGCTTGTTACGGTGATATCTCCCCCCATGAGCTGGGTCAGGTTGCGGCATATGGCAAGCCCCAGTCCGGTGCCGCCATATTCCCGGGTGGTGGAGTCATCCGCCTGGGAAAAGGATTGGAATAACCGGTTAATACGATCTTCAGGAATGCCGATACCCGTATCAGACACAGCAAAATCAAGGGGGATGGTATCCTGGGCGGAGACGTATTTCTCCATGGGTGCCACATGGATCACAATTTCGCCTTTTTCCGTAAATTTAATGGCATTGCCCACAAGATTAATGAGAACCTGCCCCAAACGCACCGGATCCCCCACCAGGGCACCGGGGGTTGTTTCATCAATGTCAATGATCAGTTCCAGCTCTTTTTCGTGGGCCTTATGGGCAAACATTTCCGACAGATTGGCCATGACCTCATGGAGAGAAAAATTTGTTTTTTCCAGGGTCAGACGACCCGCTTCAATTTTTGAGAAATCCAGAATATCATTGATCACCGAAAGCAGGGTCTTGGAGGCAATCTTGATTTTGCGAAGATATTCCTGCTGTTTTGATGTCATGTCGGTTCTGGCCACCAGATCCGTTAATCCCATAACGGCATTTAAAGGGGTTCGGATTTCATGGCTCATGTTGGCCAGAAATTTGCTTTTGGCCAGGGATGCGGCTTCGGCCACCTTTTGTTGTCGTTGGGCCTCCTCTTTTTCCAGGCGGATGGTGATATCTTTGAAACTTCCTTCTATGATTTTATGCCCATTTTTTTGATAATCCTGGATATGAGCGTTGAGCTCCATCCAGAAAAGAGAACCGTTCCTGTGTCTGGCCTGTATTCGCAGGGATTCCACGTTACCTTTTTCCTCAAGTTCCTGTAGCATCTCCTTCCGATCCTGCGCATTTTCATAAATCTGATGGATCTTGTTGTCAATCGCCTGCTGGAATTCATCAAAGGCGTCATATCCCAACATTTTCACCATGGCAGGATTGGCCGTGATCAGTTCACCTGCCGGGGTGGTTTGGAAAATACCCTCGCTTGCATTGTCAAATATATTTCGATATTTTAAGGCCATTTCTTTGAGTTGTTGTTGCTCTTTTTTCAGGATCACCGTCATGTGATTCAGGGCATTGGCAAGGGATGCAAGTTCTTTAAAGGACGATGTTTTCAGTTGAACATCAAGATTACCCCCGGTGATCTCCTCTGCCCCAATTTTCATGGCGTGAATGGGGTTGCCGATTTTGCGCCCAAAATAGATGGACAAAATCAACATAAGGGGGATGGAGATAAGGAAAATAGAAATTGCAATAAATAAGAGTTTATTTTGGTGCTGTAGAATTGTTTTAGCGGAAATATCAACCCCCAGAACACCAGCTTTTTCACCTGTTCTGGTATAAAAAGGCATATATCCTGAAAGCCATGTCCCCCAATGATCTGTGTAAAAGGATGATTCCACCACAGGGCCTTTCAATTGATCAAAATGATCTCTTAAAAGCTGACTGGCATCGGTGTAATGTTCTCCCAGTTGAGCCATCTGGGTCGGGTCGGATTCTGCATCCACCACAAAGGTGATGGCACCCCCGGGCTCTTTTGTCATGGTGTAAATAAAATGGATGTTCGAAGAGACCTGTTTAATGTTTTGCAATGTGTTTCTAAAGGTATTGTATATAAAAGAGTCTTGATCCTTTGTTGTAACAATGTAGGTGTGCAGATCCCCATCAAGGCCCTGGGCGGCAATGGCAACGGTGTCGGTGAGGCGTTGGGCAATATCACTCATGGCCTGCTTTGAGGCTGCCTTGTAAAATGTTATGGTAAAAATAACATTGACAAAAATACAGATGGCCATGAAAAGAAGCGTCAGATAATGGGATATTTTAAGATTACCTGGCTTCACTAAATTAATGATATTGATTGACATTTTTCTCCAGATTGTGTTGGCTATTATTAACCCCCAGATAATTAATGCAGTCTTTCCAATAAATCAAGCTTTGTTTTTTTGCATAGTTGACAAGTTAATGCCGAACTGTCAATAAAGTATGGGGCATTTGATTTTAAATAATAATGTTGAGATTTTTTCACCATGATGATCATAGAATTAAAAAAACAGGAGAACTGAATTGAACGAAGAACAATCCTCCTTTGACGATCGGTTCCGCATAGAGCAAAAGGGGGTGGATGACACCCCCCGGTCTAAGAATGTACGATACTCCAAAAAACGAACCTCTGGGATCAGCACCATTAAGCTCATTTCTTTGGGAGGGGGCGTCATCATCCTTCTGGTGGTGGTGATTCTTATTTTCAATCTGGGTACCCGGGCCCCAACGCCCATATCAGAGACGTCCAGTCTTCCTATAGTCAAAAGCGCTGCCATGATTTCTCTGCTGGAGCAGCGCCTGGGGCAGCTTGAAACAAGTTTGGGTGCAATTTCAGAAAAAATATCCACTGTTCAGACAGGTTCTCCGGGCCCTGGAACAGATCTGGATGTGTTTACGGGAAGGTTAGATCGGGTGGAGAACGCCGTCTCCACCAAGTTCAGTATCATTACAGACAATATGGACAAGGTGGAGGTTCAGATGGCAGATCTGCTGAACCGTATTAAGAATCTGGAATCAAACGGGGCAGGGAGGTCTTCTTCCCCACAGGTATCCCAGGTTCCGGTGTCTTCTGTTAACGCTCCTGCAAAAACACCCCCGCAGAGCAGTGTTAAAAAAAATGCATTGAAAAAAACGGTATCCAACGCTGTTAGAAAAACAACAACTTCACGGGTGTATCATGTTGTTCAAAAAGGAGAAACCTTTTACAGCATCAGTAAAAAATACGGAACCACGGTGGCGAATATCCATAAACTTAATAATTTGTCAAAACAACCCACCATCTATCCCGGGGATAAACTGATTGTGAAATAGCACAGAATGGTGGGGGCAAGATTGGCTTATGAACTTGGGATAGACGGGCTGTTTCTCACCGCATGAATCAACCCCTTGACTCGATCCAGATTCTTTTGACCCGGCGCACTTTCCACCCCGGAACTGACATCCACAGCCCAGGGGGATGTGGAGACGATGACATCAGTCACATTTTCGGGTGTAATGCCCCCGGCAATGATCAACTTTTGTTTTTTTCCTGTTGCCTTTGCACTTCCCCAGTCCCAGGTTTCAGCATTTCCTCCGGGAAGGGGGCCTTTACCGTATTCCACCAGAATGGCAGATGCGGCCCCATATTGATCGGCTTTGTTAATGTGGGGCTCTTTTCCTGCAAACAGCGCCTTGAAAACCAGTATTCCCTGGTTTTTCAGATCTTCCACCATTTTTGGCGTTTCATTGCCGTGGAGTTGCACCGCCTTGAGACCGCAGGTCTTTACCTTCTCCATAATAAACTCAACCGAGGCATCCACAAAAACACCGGTTGTTATAATGTTCCCGGGCAATGCCCGACAGATCTCTGTGGCCTGGGCTGTGGTGACACTCCGGGGACTTTTGGGATAAAAGATAAGCCCAATGGCGTTGGCCCCAAGTTCTGCACATGCCACGGCTTCATCGGGCCGGGTGAGCCCGCATACCTTGACCAAGGGGAAATGGGAGGTGTTTTTTGTAGCGTTACTTCCCGTTGAAATCAGATCCTGGATAAATTTTTCCGTGTCATCGGCCCGGACAATACTTTCCCCCACCAAAAAATTAAAGAGGCCTGCATCCATCCCTTTTTGAATATCTGCCGGGCCGGAAACGCCACTTGCTGACACCGGGATTTGATCTGCTGTGAAAAAAGGAACCACCCGGGCCGCCACGGTGGTATCTGTTTTAAGGGTTTCCAGGTTTCTGTTGTTAATACCGATGATTTTTGCATCCGCATACAGGGCATTTTCAAGTTCCCATTCCGAATGAATCTCCACCAGGGGTTCCATGCCAAGCCCCCGGGTGAGCAATACGTACTCTTGTAATTGCCGTTTGGAAAGGATGGAGACGATGAGCAAAATGGAGTTGGCCCCGGCAGCAGCCGCTTCATATATCTGATAATCGGAAATGGTGAAGTCTTTTCTCAATATGGGAAGATCCGTGGCATTGCGCACTGCTATAAGATCGTTGAGACTGCCCTTGAAAAAATGTTCTTCCGTGAGAATGGAAATGGCAGCAGCCCCGGCCCGGGTGTATTTTTCAGCATAAGAGCCCGGATCAAGATCCACACGGATATCCCCTTTGGAAGGGGAGGCTTTTTTGATTTCAGCAATGATACCGGCCCGGCCTGGCCCACTGTTTTCCATGGCGGATAGAAAACTTGCCCCAGGGGGCATCCCTTCGGCATCCCTTCTTAAGGTATTCAGGGTACACTTGGCCATGGCCCGGGCTATATCTTTCTTTTTTTCTGCAATGACGGTTTTTAAAAACCCCTTGGGTGCCATTTTATGCGTTCTCCTGTGTGAATTGAGCCAGGGCTTCCAGTTTTTCCAGGGCCTTTCCTGAATCCAGGGCCTGTTCGGCCTTTTCAATCCCCTGTTTTAAATTATCCACATCATTGGCGGCCAGCAGGGCCGCAGCAGAGTTGATCAAAACAATATTTCGTTTGGGGCCCTTTTCTCCCTTGAGGACACCAAGGGTGATGGCGGCATTTGTGCTGATGTCACCGCCTTTGATCTCCTGGGCATCGGCATAGTCCGGGAAAAATTCCAACGGATCAATATCATAGGTGCGAACCATTCCGTCATTGAGTTCGGACACCCGGGTGGGGGCACACACGGTGATCTCATCCATGCCGTCATGACCGTGAACCACCAAGGCTCTTTTGGTTCCCAACAACTTTAATGCCTGGGCAAACATTTCTGTTAGCTGGGGGGCAAATACCCCCAAAAGTTGATGCCGGGTGGCTGCCGGGTTGGTCAAGGGTCCCAGCATGTTAAAAATGCTCTTAATACCCACCTCTTTTCTGGCCTGGGCTGCATGGCGCATGGCGCTGTGAAAATTGGGGGCAAAAAGAAACCCAATGCCAATGTCATTTACTGCCTCTTCCACCACCTCAGGGTCGGTGTTGAGGTTCACCCCCAGGGCTTCGAGCACATCGGCACTGCCGCATTTACTGGAGATGCTGCGGTTGCCGTGTTTGGCAACACAAATGCCACATCCTGCCACCACAAAGGCCGTGGTGGTGGAGACATTAAAGGTGCCGGACGCATCCCCGCCCGTGCCGCAGGTGTCGACCACCTGCTGGGTCATGGTCTGGATGCGGGTGGCTTTGCGGCGCATGGCCTGGGCAGCTCCTGCCAATTCTTCAAAGGTTTCTCCCTTGGTGGCAAGGGCTGCCATGAATGCGCCGATCTGGGCGCTGGTAATATTGCCGGAAAAGATATCCCCCATCATGGCTGTCATGGTCTCATGGCTCAGGTTTTCACCTCGGATGATGGTGTTGAGGTACTCAGTAAAGTTCATTTTTGTACTCCTTTTACAAAATTTCTGATCAATCGTTTGCCCACAACGGTCATGATGGATTCTGGATGAAATTGAACCCCATAGGTGGGGTGGGTGGCATGGCGAAGACCCATGATTTCCTGGTCATTGGTGCGGGCCGTGACAATGAGACACTCTGGCAAAGAGGCTTCTTCCACGGCAAGAGAGTGGTACCGCATGGCGGCAAAGGGTTTCTTCAACCCCTTGAAAATACCCTTATCATCACCGGTGACCATGGAGGTTTTGCCGTGCATGATGCGCTTGGCATGGACAATGCGGGCACCAAAACAGGCGGCAATGGCCTGATGGCCGAGGCAAACCCCCAGAATGGGTAATTTCCCAGAAAAGGCGTTGATCACTTCCATGGAGATACCGGCATCCTGGGGACGCCCAGGACCTGGAGAGATGACAATGGCATCGGGGTTCAGGGCAATAATATCTTCCAGGGTTGCTTTATCGTTTCTGAATACATTGACCATGGCCCCGCACTGTCGGATGTAGTGTACCAGATTAAAGGTAAACGAATCGTAGTTGTCAATCACGGCAATCAGCATGAGGTTCCTCCATTGTCACGGCCCAGGGCCAGGACCAGGGCACGTTCCACGCTTTTGGCTTTATTAATGCACTCCTGATACTCTCGTTCAGGATCAGAGTCTGCCACAATGCCGGCACCGGCCTGCAC
>Ga0208900_1000037_pt1 | contig 79524 bp, 61 predicted proteins | sample AntAceMetag02UKK_FD_184763 | JGI IMG/M metagenome (GOLD analysis project Ga0208900, IMG submission 184763) | Saline lake microbial communities from Ace Lake, Antarctica - Antarctic Ace Lake Metagenome 02UKK (SPAdes) (version 2) | ecosystem: Environmental > Aquatic > Non-marine Saline and... | reverse complement strand
CTGAGAATGGGCTCCGTAGGTAAGCTCGTCGGAAGATTTGGCTTTTGCTGGAGGGGATTAAAGCAAGGACGCCAAGTTAATTTTTGCAAATGATCCGATGAGGCGAAAAGTATGTTGACACCTACCGATCCAAAGCTCCTCTTTCAGGGCCATAAAAATTTCATCCTAAGTGTTCTTAATTAAAAGAGCGTGATACTTGACAACTCATCACAATGTTTGCTCTACGAATAGAGCGTATAACAACCTGATCTCACTACTATGAAACGTTGTGATAGGAGTGATAGGGGTTATCTAATATGTGATCATGACATAACAAAGCCCCTATCAGATAGCTCTGACAGGGGCATATAATTGTAACGCAAATCGATAGGAGTAAATTTCGGTGACGTATCCCTAGCCGCATACTGAAAACAGGATATCCTTACAACATTATTGTTGGATGTTTTCTTCCTTTAAAACCTGACTTTGCTCAACAGGAGCCTCTCCTGCCCCATTCAGCTCCGTAAAAGCATCCCTAACAATGGGTATTTCTTCTTTATCACCAACAAGCTCTGATTGTGAAATAAGCATTGGGTCTATAGCATTCATCTCTTTTTCGACTCGTTTAATATTCCCCAATACCTTTTCAGTGATACCAACATCCGGATACTTAATAAGAATATCGACCAAACGTCTTCTTGACTCGACCAGTAACGTCTTTCTTGATTCTATATCCGTGGTTTTAGTAAAACGGATAAAAAGATCAGCGGCCTTTCGTCGCTCAGCCCTTGCTGCTAGCAATGACACCTCTGCTATTTTACCATCCGCTTTAACTGCATAGTCAGTATCAAGCATAGTTGTTAAAATTTCAATGGCCTGATCAAATTCACCTTTATCGACAAGCAACAGAGCATCATTCCATTGACGTTGCTGAGCCTGTATTTTTTCAATTTTCTTTTTCTCACTGCTCACCGCAGCAGCAAGCGTTAAATCATCACTTTTCTTACGGATTTCAATTAACTTTTCACCACTCAGAATATCTTCAGGAATGGTTTCAAGTCTCAACAGTGCATCCTGAAACTGTTCTTCCACTGCCAAAGCATCTACTTCAACCATAAAGGTCTGTATCCAATTATCCGCCTCCATCAAAGTTGTACTCTTAATGATATCGACATTAGATGATACGGGTGAATAGGGATATTCAGTCAAAAATTTATCTGATTGCCAAACCAGTTTATAGCCATCCCGCTGAGGGCTGTAACCAAGAAAATTTCGCAGTAACTCCGAGTATTCCGTCAATTCTGGACTACCTGTTTCGCTTCTTTCCAAAATAGAGAGTTGCAAGGTGGCCCAATCTTCAATCTTTGCAAGATCGCTGTAATCTTTGGATATCTCCAGATACTGTTCCTCAGCCTTATCATAATGTCCCGAGGCAATATAGAGATCAGCCAATACTTTTCGCAGGGACAGTATATCGGTACGCTGATCATCCGACGATGCCATCAAATCTATAATTTCCTGATAAACCAGCGCTGCTTTCTTTTCCTGATGAAGTGACATCAGTGCATTTCCATATGAAATTCTGGTGTTCAGATGAACCCTGTCAAGCTGATGTGCTGGAATCTGCTGCCAGACCTGAAGAACCTCTTCGAACTCATCACTCCCGGCATAACGCTCAATAAGGGTTTCTATCTGGGGAAGATCTGCCTGTTCACCGCGCTGCTCCCAGCCCTCCCCTCTATCATCACCACTTTTGAGTAGCCTTCCACAGCTTGATTCGAGAAATGAGATATCACGCTGTTCAAGTGTCATCACCTCTGCACTGCTAATTCCATTGGTCGAATCCATAAAATCCTGACGTAACAAGGATTCATGAATATGATTATAACCATTAAGAACCTTCTGCAGATCTCTAAAACAGCGAACCATCTCTTCAGACGCCTCCGCATCAAGATCAAGAACGATAGCTTGATCGTCCAACTCCTTCCAACGATCCAGTTTTCTACCGTATTCAAAAATCCGATCTTTTACATATTGCATCTCCGGTAATTCGGAAATTTCTTCTGGAAACTCTGAAACGATCTGCTGTCTGTTATCGGGCTGATATTGAAACCCATCATGAAGACCAACAGAACCCGGCTGAACAATACTTTTACCAACTATATCCTCCGTAGTTTCGAGTCGTTGCACTGGTGGTGCAGCACTTCCTGGAGAAATGATTTTTTTCTTAGCAGAACTACAGCCAGAGGCCAGAAGAGCCAAACAGAGAGCAGCTGTCACAGTTTTATATCGAATATTCATGAGCTATTTTGTCAGTTGTTAAGGGGAATACTATTACCTGAGAATACCTCAGGTTTTAAGCTATCATAAAACGGATAAGCATGTTGTATCACATAGATGTTGAGAATTCAACACAGCTTCCTTTCAAGCTATAAATCGGTCTCATTTATCTGGTCTCTATTGACCCAAAAAGGAACGTAGAATCGCTTCGGCTTAAACCTGCCACTTTCATACAATTGCCCAAAGGTGGTGATTGAAGGATAGGTTCTGTTTTTTTCATCTATTTCAACTGCTGGTTGCTGTAATTGTCCACCATTTTCTTTATCGACACCAAGGTTCAACTGGCCATGCTCACTGTGAAGAAGAGTCAAGCCATAAAACGACAGATCAACAGGATCGAGTTTTTCTCCATAGGACTTCTCACGCAAGATGGTATTTACTATATCTGTCCATGTCGGAAGTGCACCACTTGCACCAGTAATCCGGGTGCTTTTACGCCGCATTGACTTATTATTGTCAAATCCGACGTATACGCCAATAGTGTAACCATTTTCCAGAACCATACCAGTGCCTCCCATTGAAACAGCTGGTAAGTACCCAAAAAATGAGGCATTTGTATAATTATTTGCCGTCCCTGTTTTACCAAGCAGCGGGATCACTAAGTTCATAGCCCCAGCTTCTTCCAAGGCTGCTGTTTCATCAAAGGGTAACCGAGCATGCTTCTGGGCATACCTTCCCGTACCAAACTTTACTGTGTTCTCAAGGATACTTCCGACTGCAAGAGCCTGTTCGGGCGCAAGAAGTGTCTTTTGATGAATTTTTGCACTGTAAACTACTTCACCATCTGCAGTCTCTATACGATCAAGAACAGTTAGTAAGTCTCTGTTTGCCCCAGATTTTTCTCCCAGTAAGGATACGGTCCCGGTAACCAGAGACTCATACATACGAACAGCTTCAAGAAGTGTTACAACATTTGAGCCTAGGGGAAAAGAAAGAACGGGATCAAGCTGAGAGCTTATTCCCATTGCTTTCCCATATTCAATAAGATACTTCAAACCGACCAGAACACGAAAATCATCCGCTGCTGAAAGAACCTCAAGACTATAAGGGGAAAGAGCTGACAACCGTTGATATTCAATTTCAACTTGTCTTTGTAGCAATGACAAAGCTGCTACGCTGAGTGTACCCTCAAGCAATATATCTTCCCAGAATTCGTCCTGTGTCTCCACTGTCTGTGTTTCTAGATAACGCTTCAAGCGGTCGCTATCTACCAGATTCTGATCCAGAGTTAAGGATTCTCTTTCAGTAAAGGAATAGCGCTCCATTACCTTATCGTAACGGAGAACCGAAGAGCTGGTCAAAGAATAGATACCAAAGGGGTCTTCTTCTTCGGTTAAACTCAGCGACTTTCTGTATTCCAAAAGTTGCTGCTGACGCAACACAAGTGAAAGGTAATTTATCCGAAGCAGCTCCTGACGAAACTTCTGTTCCTTTATTTCATATTCTTTAAGCGTACTCTCTGAAAGAATAACATCAATTTCTTCCTTATATTTATCATAGTTCAAGCCGTAATGAAGACCTTTTAGCACCTCATATTCTGCTATACGATCCTCAAAAATAAAATCGGTTTCAAGATTCTTTACAGCTACATTAAATGCTGCTGTCTGAAGAACAGATCGGTTTAAAACAATTCCATTAATATCTCTGATTCTAGTCCGGTAGAGAGTATAGGGCTCTTCTTTACCATTACGAACACGAGGAGCCAAACCAACTTTTGTTGCCACATCCTTAAATTCATCACCCGAAAGGCGGTCACAGAGATGATAGAGCAGCCATACGGAGGCGATATTTTCAGATCGAACACCGGTCCAACTCATTGAAACCTGCTTACTGGTTATTTTATGGTCAGGTCTTGGAAAATAAGGCTGCCCTTGAAAAACAAAGATATCCCGATTGTTATTCATGAGGTCAGCGGTATTCCAGCCAAGTTGAAGAGCTGCTGCAAATAGATAGGGTTTAAACGCTGAGCCCATGGTTCTTTTAGCAGCAATGGCTCTGTTGAAGAACCTGTTCTCAACGCCTCCTGCCATCGCCTTAACCATGCCGTTTTGAAGAACAAGAGCGCCTCCCTGCATCTGGGGAAAACGTTCCAAATCTAGCAGAACACTTCCATCTGCATCAATTTTGCGAACACTTACCCAAACCTTATCCCCATTCTGCAACTGTTCAAGAAGAAGAGGGAGGTCATCTTTGCCACTTTCACTCCAGCGGTTTTTCTGCCATTTTACGAGTGCAGTAAGGGTTCGTTCAAGTCCTTTTTTATCTATTATTCCAACTCCCAGTTCACCCCCTAAATCTACGGTTGCCTGTCCCCCACCCATTGAAACAGAAGGGGGGGTAATATTAGTTAGTGTCCCGAATAAGAATGCGCCCTTCTTTACTTCACGGTCGCCTCGATATTTCGTTTTAGCCAGTTCTTCCTGAACTTCATCCCGAGCATAGCCGCGAAGCCGTACATCAAGCCTCGAAAGCTCATGACGCAAAGCATAAAGAGTGTTTTCCTGCAATCCCTTATCAACACTGGTAATAACCCGCACTCCTGCCGTTGCAAGATTGGAGATACCATGCTCCTCAAGAGCAGTGGTGACCTCTTCTGTAGCAACGGCATCCTTCACCATCTCCATTACATAATCAAGAGCATAACCAACCTGCCCTTCGGTGAACACGATATCCGTGGCAATCGCCTCGTCGTATTCTTTCTGGCTCACTTTCCCAAGGCGGTTCATCTGCTTTAGGACATATGCCATTCGTATTTTAACTCTGCTGCGAACTTCTTCCTTAGCCTCTTCCGATTTTCGATTAAAAGGATTGTAATAATTGGGGCGTTTAACACTGCCTGCAATAAAAACACTTTCAAGTAGAGTTAACCCTTCGACATTCTTGTCGAAATAATACCGAGCGGCCACTCCAAGACCATGCCCATTGCCTCGGACATAAAACTGGTTGCAGTAAAACTCAAATATCTTTTCCTTTGGGTAATGATATTCGAGTCGTAGCGCATACAGGAGCTCCTTCAGTTTTGCCTCATAGGATCTACCAGAACGTTTAAAAAGATTTTTTGCAGTCTGTTGAGTCAGGGTACTGCCACCCTGGACCACCCTGCCGGCTTCATAATTCTTGATTGCTGCTCGGGTAATTGATACAGCATCAAACCCATAATGCTCGAAAAAACGATTATCTTCAGAAGCAACAAGAGCATCGACAAATGTTACAGGAATTTGCTCCCAGGTCACATACTGTCTATGAGCATCATCGAAGAAAACACCAAGTGATGTCGCACCATCGCTGTAAAGAACAGGGCTCTCCTTACCAAGAATAGACTGTATGTTTTCAATAGCTATCTCTTCACCAGGATGAAGAACAACCAGATAATAGATTCCACCCGCAACTGCCAGCAGCGCAAGAACAATTAAAGTGAAAACGAAAAGGACAATTTTTTTTAACATAGAAACAACGGAGTGAAAGTGCGCCTACTAAAAAGGAAAGATTAGTAATGCTAACACGGTGTAAATGAATGGTTATTGGATACGAGGCAAGTATTTTATGTTGCAATTTCTAACTGCTTCGAGTTTAAGTAATAAGATTTACGAGATTGTACTGTTTTCGGACGTATATCTCAAGTATGCTTTTGGTATGTCATACAGTTTTTTTAATGATTTTCATCCTACTCCTTGATTGGCGTTTTTTCTCTTAAATTACACTATTTATGTTCCAAATCTTATCAAATATTATTAAGTCTCTTAGCCTCCTTACGCTCGTGCTGCTGCTCAGCTCTTGTGGTACGCAGAAAACGGCCGTTCTATACCCCTTGCCTAGTGGTGAAATAGCCTCTCCTGTCAGTTCACTCTCAACGGACCCAGAGCTTCTTCTAGTTGAAGCAGAACCTGAGCAATGCCTGACGGAAGAACTTGAGATACTACGTAGAACCGGCACATGGCAGCCTGACAACAAGCATCTGTCAAGTGAGCTGTCCCCAAAAAAAGTAAGCTATGACTTCCCGATTGTCATCAACAAGCAGGTAGAAGCATACCTTGATATCTTTCAAAATCGTCAAAAGAAAACCTTCAAACGCTGGCTAGCCCGTTCAAGCAAATACCTCCCAATGTTTAAGAGAGAATTGCGTGAAGCCGGCCTTCCCGAAGATCTTGCCTACCTGTCAATGATTGAGAGTGGCTTTAACCAAAGAGCCTACTCCCGTGCAAAAGCCGTTGGCCTTTGGCAATTTATGAAAGCCACTGGTAAACAGTACAATTTACGGATAGACAGATATGTTGACGAACGGCGTCACGCCGAGAAATCAACAAAAGCAGCCGTTGCCTTTCTCTCCGATCTATACGCAGATTTTGGTGACTGGCACCTTGCAGTAGCCGGCTATAATGCCGGAGGTGGAAAGATTAGGCGTGGTCTGAAACGTTATAAAGCTAATGATTTCTGGAGTCTTGCCCAGCATCGTTACCTGAAAATGGAGACAAAACGCTATGTGCCAAAACTGATTGCAGCGATTATTATAGCTAAGAATCCTGAACAGTACGGCTTTAGTAATATTGACTATGAGCAAGCAGTCGAATATGAGACACTCCGTGTTGGCCCAGGCCTTAGTCTTGATGCTATAGCCCTTATTTGCAATAGCAATAGTAAAACCATCAAGCAATTGAACCAGGAATTAAAAACCGGAAAGACTCCGCTCAATAAAAGCCATTACAATGTCCAGGTTCCGCTCGGCACAGCTGAACTGGCACAATCCAACCTGCCAAAACTGAACAGTGTTGTCAGTACCGGCTACAAAACACACGTAATCCGCAGGGGAGATACCCTTTCCAGAATTTGTAAACGGTATAAAATTAACAAAACAACCCTTCTTAAAATCAATCATTTAAGAAGCAGTAAGCTGATTGCAGGAAACCACCTGCGCATTCCATACAGCACTACCCGCTACCGTCTACTCTCTAGTCGCAATAACGGTAATATCGCATCTAATGATCTTATTCTTCATACCATTACGGCCGGCGAAACGATCTCTAAAATTGCGACTGCCTACAACGTCCCTGCTGACTTAATAGTCACCTGGAATGGACTTAAAAGTGTCCACAAGATCAGAGCAGGACAGCAATTGGCACTATATATAGAAGGTGCTGGAAGTTCGGTTACAAATGTTACAATAACAAAAAAACCAGTGGCACGTATAGCCGCTACCAAAACGATAAGCAAAAACGCATCCTCGATGATCGTCCTTGCGGAACAGAAGAAGTTTGCAGTGAAAAAGATAGCTTCCAAGGGAACCAAACCTGTGCAAGTCAGCTGGTACCAAGTTCGACAGGGCGATTCTCTCTGGACCATTGCCAGAAAGTTTAACCTTTCCACCAAGCAACTGAAATCCTGGAATAAGCTAAAATCCAACCGCATTCATCCAGGTATAAAACTGAAAATAAATAATGTTTAAACAGTTTACTCTGCCGAATATCTCTATTGGATCGTCTTACTCTCTCCTCTCCGATTTCTCCCTTTCAAACCATATACGTTCATGGTAAAAGAGTTCCCTGAATAATAACAAAGACACTTTAAATCTCACATCTCCAGCTATACAAAAAATGTCAAAAATAATATTTCCCAAATTTGAATATCCAGAAGATGTTCACGTTGTTACCCATCAGGAAAAAACTATTCTCCTGATAGGGACAGCCCATATCTCCCAGGAATCAGTTGCCCTCGTCGAAGAAGTCATCTCACAGGAGAATCCTGACTGCGTCTGCATTGAACTTGATGAAAAACGCTACAAGGCACTTACTCAAAAAAAGAAATGGCAATCTCTTGACCTTAAGCAGATCATTAAAGACAAACAACTCTCAACCCTTATGGTCAACCTGCTTATGGCTTCCTATCAAAAGAAGCTTGGAGGTCAACTGGGTGTAAAACCGGGTGCAGAACTCTTAAAGGCGGCAGAAACCGCCGAAGAACATAATATCCCCATTGCATTGTGCGACCGTGATGTACGGATCACCCTTCGTCGTGCCTGGAAGTCCACTTCATTCTTTAAAAAAGGCTACCTTCTAACAACACTTTTTGCCTCACTCTTTGATTCAACTGAAATAAGTGAAGAGAAACTGGTCGAGATGAAAAAAAAGGACGTCCTTTCTGAGCTTATGGATGAGATGGGAACGGCTTTACCAGATGTAAAAAAAGTACTTATCGATGAACGGGACATTTATCTTTCTGAAAAGATTAAAGCTGCGCAAGGAACTAGGTTGGTGGCAGTCGTTGGCGCTGGCCACATTCAAGGCATCAAGACTGTTTTGAACGATGACAGAAGTGCTGAATTGCCAGATATCACCACTATCCCTCCCGTTTCCAAAATTTGGAAAATTATTGGCTGGACCATCCCGGCACTGATCATCGGTTCAATTGTTGCCATCGGGCTGCAAAAAGGGATGGCTGATGCTGGAGCAAACCTTTTATACTGGATACTCGCCAATGGCATCCCATCAGCCATTGGAGGCATACTTGCCTACGCCAATCCACTCACCGTAGTTGGTGTCTTTGCAGCTGCTCCCATAACCAGTCTGACGCCTGTAATTGGGGCAGGTTATGTGGCCGCATTTATCCAGGTGATGCGCACCCCACCGGTTGTAAAAGAATTCGAAACCGTTGGTGATGATATGGGCTCAATTATGGGCTGGTGGAAAAACAAGCTGCTGAGAGTCTTCCTGGTCTTTCTCTTCACAGGAATCGGCTCTTCAATTGGAACCTATGTTGGCGGCTATGAAATCATTAAAAATCTGGTAAGTTAACCAGAACAAACAGAAGAAGCGTATAATGACTGATACAAAAACAAAAAAAGAAAAAAAAGCAGGTCCTGTACTTAATTCTAAACAAAAAAAGATGCTGAAAGGATTAGGCCATTCCCTGAGCCCCGTCGTATCCATTGGAAAAGAGGGCCTGGGGGACAGAATAGTTAAAGCGACAGAGCTTGAGTTAAGTCGTCACGAACTTATCAAGATCAAGGTTGGTAAGAGCAGTCCTGCCTCCAAGCAGGAAACTGCAGAACTCCTTGTAACTCAAAGTGAAAGTAGCCTAGTTCAGATTATCGGGAATACAATTCTTTTATATAAGAACAACCCGAAGATTGATAAGGATAAACAGATTAGAATGCCCTAGGTTTCAGGCCAAAAAGATCCGACGGAACATCCTGCGCAGCAACATGCAACTGACAGCGATGTTCCTGTTTCATAACTGCAGCGGCACTTTTTAATGCGAGTTCAGACCTGTTATTTGTTTCACTCAGATGGGCAAGAAGTACTACCTGCAAATTCTCGTGAAGAATCGTTGCCAGAAACGATGCGGCATCTTCATTGGACAGATGTCCGTGGGATGAGCGAACCCTCTGCTGGAGTGAAAGCGGATATGGGCCATTTTTTAGCAAATTCGGGTCATGGTTAAATTCAAGAATAAGAGCGTCACAGCCCATTAGTTTATTGGCAACAAGCGTTGATACCTTCCCAAGATCAGTGCAACAGGCAATGGACATTTTTGAATCACTGATAATAAATCCCACGGGATCAAGCGTATCATGTGAGATTCTAAAGGGTCGTATTGCAAGATCCTTTAACTGCACGCCTTTCCCTGTTTCAAACTCTACTCTTTTGTGAAGCTTCCCAACTATACGATCACTTCCTTTGAAGGTACCCTCATTGGCGTGTACCGGAAGCTTACAGCGCCTGGAAATAACCCCTGCTCCCCGTATATGATCACCATGCTCATGGCTTAGAAAAAGCCCGTCAAGATCTGACATTTCTCTTCCATGGAGTGCAAGACGTTTAGCCAACTCCTTTCCAGAAAACCCAGCATCGATCAGAATGGATGTCTTGCCAGACTCAATATACAGGGAATTCCCTTTGCTTCCTGAACCAAGGAGTGAAAACTTCATTTTCTATACGCCTGTGTGGCCAAAACCACCGCTACCACGACTGGTCTTATTAAGTTCTGTTACCAGTTCGAGTTGTGCCTGAATCACAGGAGCCATTACCAGCTGGGCGATACGATCTCCACGATGAACCGTAAAGGCAGTACGGCCGAGATTTATCAGGGCAATCTTTACCTCGCCACGATAATCTGCATCTATGGTTCCTGGGCTATTGATCACGGTGATACCATGCTTTACTGCAATGCCACTTCTTGGCCGCACCTGAATTTCATAGCCTGGAGGAATCGCGACAGAAAAACCGGTGGGAAACAGATGGACAGCACCGGGATCCAGGATGTACGATTTTTCGATTGCCGCTCTCACATCCATGCCAGCTGCCAATTTTGATTGATACTTTGGTAGAGACAGGTCCCTATTCCTATCAGAATCCAACCAGTATATTTTTACGATTTGTTTTTCCATCCTCGCAACATACCTGATACTCTTTCATGGAGCCATAAAAACAGCTGCTTTCCAAAGCCAAGACGGCACGAAACAGGTTCAAACACAAAAAGGCTGCCCCGTCACCGGAACAGCCTTTTGGATAACTCTACGCCTGGACTGTTTTTTACAACAGTGCCTTTCGACTTAAACGAATACGTCCACGAGAATCAACCTCAAGAACTTTAACCTCAAGCTCTTGTCCTTCTTTAAGTAAATCTGTCACTTTAGCAACCCGCTCATTGGCAAGCTCTGAGATGTGAACAAGGCCATCGGTTCCTGGCAGGATTTCGACAAATGCACCAAAGTCCTTGATGGTTTTAACAATCCCCTTATACACCTTACCAACCTCAGCGGTGGCAGTCATCTCCTGAATCTTCTTCAAAAGAGCGTCGGCTTTACTTCCATCTTTAGTAAACATCTTCACAAGACCGGAATCATCGACTTCGATTGTAGCATCATACTGGGCAGACATCTCTTTAATAATCTTTCCACCAGGTCCAATAATATCACGAATCTTATCGGTGTTGATCTTATGACTGAAATACTTGGGAGCATGCTCGGCAACATCGGTACGGGATGCATCAATTCCTTTGGCCATCTCGCCAAGGATATGAATGCGACCTTCCTGTGCCTGTGTAAGTGCGCGTCCCATAATATCACGGTCAACACCATCGATCTTAATATCCATCTGCAGGGCAGTGATACCTTCTGCAGTTCCAACAATCTTGAAGTCCATATCACCAAGATGATCTTCATCACCAAGGATATCAGAAAGAATAACAACCTTATCTCCTTCCTTGATCAGGCCCATGGCAATACCGGAAACGGGTGCCTTAAGCGGAACACCTGCATCCATCATGGCCATACTTCCGCCACAGACAGTTGCCATGGAAGAGGATCCGTTTGATTCCATAATGTCTGAAACCACGCGGATTGAGTATGGGAAATCCTCTTCATCGGGAAGTACTGCTGATAATCCACGAAGAGCAAGGGTTCCGTGACCAACATCACGACGGGATGGACCACGCAGAAAACGAGCCTCACCAACACAGAATGGAGGAAAGTTATAGTGAACCATAAAACGACGATTTTCTTCACCCTGAAGCGTCTCAACACGTTGAGAATCACGCTGGCTTCCAAGAGTTGCGGTACAGATCGACTGCGTCTCACCACGGGTAAAAAGCGCTGAACCATGGGTCTGTGGAAGATAGGTTACTTCGGTTGCAATGGGGCGAACCTGATCAAAGGAACGTCCATCGAGACGAAGAGCCTCATCCACAATCTTGGCACGCATGGTTTTCTTTTTGTAACCGGAGAGCAGGTTACCGATCTCTTTGGCGTTTTCACCTTCAGTATCAAGCTCTGCAACAACACTCTTCTTGAGCTCATCATACACGCGATTACGTTCAAGTTTATCCGCGGTGGCAATAACTTTTACCATACCCTCGGCTGCAATTTCCTGAACTTTCGCAAGTAATTCTTCATTCACAGGAATAGGCTCAACAACACGTTTTTCCTTACCATTACTTCCCTGTAAATCAACCTGCATATCGATAAGCGGCTGTACAGCATCAAAAACAAAAAAGATCGCATTCAGCACTTCTTCTTCGCTCATGGTATCAACTTTTCCCTCAACCATGGTTACTGCTTCGCTCGTACAAGCAACAATCATATCCATACGGGAATTTACAAGTTCATCCTTGGTGGGATTTAATACATACTCACCATCGATAAATCCTACGCGACCGCCTGCAATGGGGCCTTTAAATGGAATATCGGAAATACTCAATGCGCAGGATGCACCATTTAACGCGAGGACATCAGGATCATTTTGCTGATCAGCTGAAAGGACGGTGGCAATAATCTGGGTCTCTGCAAAATACCCTTCAGCAAACAGAGGACGCAGAGGACGATCTATAATGCGACAGGTAAGAACTTCCTGATCACTGGGACGACCAATTTCACGGCGGAAGTAGTTGCCAGGAATACGGCCAACTGCTGCCATTCTTTCCTGATACTCAATGGTGAGTGGGAGAAAACCAAGCTCGGGCTTATTTACTTTTCCAGCAACAGCGGTGACAAGCACAACGGTGCCGCCAGTCTGCATAATAACTGATCCATCTGCCTGTTTGGCTACTTTTCCGGTTTCAAGGGAAATGGTTTTACCACCTACTTCAACTTCAACTCTTTTAAACATATTTACATTCTCCAGCCGCCTTATTGCAGCATGGTTGATTTACCTCTCTGAGTTACCCTCAAAAAAAACAGGCGTATCATTGCAGCAAAGCAGCAAAAACACACCTGAATGGCAAATCGGCACCAAGTTAGGCACCATATTTACAAGTAAGAGATGCCAAATGCATCCCTTGGGGGAAAACTATTTTCTTATACCAAGAGCCTCGATAAGCTCACGGTATTTGTTGACATCTTTTTTCTTCAGATAATCAAGCAGACTTCTTCTCTGGCCAACAAGTTTCAACAATCCCTGACGAGAATGATGATCCTTTTTATGGGCTTTAAAATGATCGGTGAGATACTGAATTCTGTCAGTAATCAGTGCAATTTGCACTTCGGAAGAACCGGTATCACTTGAATGAAGTTTAAACTTCTCTATAATCTCATTTTTTTTAACTGCTGATTGTGCCAAGACAAACCTCCTGTTTCTGTATATGTAAAACGATTATTATTATATTAATTCTTACCAGGTCCCGGTGGCGGGGACTTTTTTTTTGTGCCTTATTCAATAAAAACTATCATAAAAAAAACCAGATACTTATGAAGTATTTATGTACATAAATGCTACTGTCTACACAAGGCACTTATACTAGTTCACTTACTGTTCACCAGTGTTAAACATTAATCTACCACTACCATGTACCACGTCACAGATTTATTGCAACAGATTACATAGCTCAGTAACAGATAAGACATTATTCATAAGCCTTTCTTTTGCATCCTCTTCGAGCAAATGATGCCCCTCGACACTGTCCCGCACATGAAAACAGCCACTTCGCACACGACGCAACGCTGTCAGATATCCTCCACAGCCGAGGACTCTGCCAATATCAGCACCGAGCGTCCGAATGTATGTTCCCTTGCTGCAGACAACTCTGATGGTAAGGTAGGGCGAGGCATCGTTTAGCTCAAGGTTCTCATCGGTGCGTTCAAGATCAAAGATGGTAATACTGCGAGGCGGCTTTTCAATAGCAATACCTTTACGAGCGTAATAATAGAGTGGTTTTCCTTTATGCTTTAAGGCAGAATAGATAGGCGGGACCTGCATCTGCTCACCACGAAACCGCAGTAAACACTCCTCAACAACCGTCGCTGAGAGAGAGCCAACAGGCTTTGTGGCCGTGACCTCACCTTCAGGATCTAAAGTTGTTGTTTCAATACCGAGACGAATAGTGGCAAGATATTCCTTTTCACCGTCCATCAGCTGACTAATCATTTTCGTTGCAGGACGTCCTGCACAAACAATCAAAAGCCCAGTGGCAAAAGGGTCGAGGGTACCGGCATGACCAACTTTCTTCATGCCAAGAGCTTTTCGCACCTTGCGAACTATGTAGAAAGAACTCGAACCTTCAGGTTTATCAATCAAAAAGGTTCCGGCTGTGAAATCAGTCTCCATAGGTAAGAAAACCAATTCAGTTCAGGCAAGAGCCTGAGTCAATGCATCAAGTACAAGGGCCTGAACATCTTCAATGCTAGTCCCGGAAAACCGAAACCCCGCTGCATTTTTATGTCCACCACCACCGAAATGCGCTGCAATGGCCGCGACATCAACATTTCCCTTTGCACGAAGGCTTACAGAAACAGTACCTTTTTTTATTTCCTTGATAAAGCCAGCAACCTGAACGGTACTTAGAGATCGCGGATAATTAATAAAGCCTTCAACATCATCACTGGTTGCACCACTTTGCTTAAACATGGCTTCGTTCACACTTACCAGTGCAATTTTACCTTCCGCATGGACAACAAGTGTTGCCAGAACCAGTTCCATAAGTCGCAGACGCGCAAGGGTATAGTTATCATATACGCTTTCAGCCACTTCATCGGGCCGAACACCCTTTTCAATAAGATCTGCAGCTACCCGCATGGTCCTAGGGCTGGTACTCTCATAACGAAAAGAACCTGTATCTGTGACAATGGCGACATAGAGACAAAAAGCCGCTTCCACGGAAACGTTTGCATTCAGGGCAAGAGCGAGTTCATAAACCATTTCACCTGTGGAAGAACAGCTACTCTCAAGCCAGAGGTGGTCACCAAACTCACGGTGGCCATGATGGTGATCAATGACAATAAATGGTGAGATGGCAAGAAGCCTCTCCTTTGATTCGCCAAGACGTTCCGCGTCTCCACAATCAAGTGCCACGGCCACAACTTTATTTCCGGCAGCGCTAGCCTGTTCTGCAAACTTTATTGCAGCGTCAATATTAGTATTTACAAGTTTAGCAGTGGGTAGAAAATCATAGAGATGGGAAACTGGAGCATCGAGATAACGAAAAACCTTTTTCCCCTGGGACTCTAAGATATCTGCAAAACCGAGCAATGAACCTAAGGCATCCCCGTCAGGATGCACATGGGTGGCAAGCACAATATGAGTAGCATCCTGAATACACTGAACAATTGTTTTATCAGGAATCACCTTCTCTCCTATTTCTTTCCGAGGCAATATCATCCAAAAGAGTCTCCATCTCTCTTACCTGCTCAGCCTTAGCATCATAGATAAATACCAGAGAAGGTGTATGCCGAAGATTCAGAATTTTTGCTAGATGACTACGAACAAAGCCCGTGGCATTCTTAAGAGCAGATGAAGCATGTTTCCGGGAATGCTCTCCGCCGCTTAGTGTGTAAAAAATACGGGCACTCCTTAAATCATCAGTAACTTCCACTCGTGAGATCGTGACCTCACTCAGTTTCTGATCCCGAACCTTCTGTAAAAAGAAAAGAGACAACTCCATTTGAATGGCTTCCGCCACCCTAGTCGAGCGTTTCCGTTCCCGCTTGCCGAGGCCAACGGATTCAATAGTTTCTTTGGGATCCCACATAATCATTCAGTATTTAACTTATCCATCTCAAATTGGTCCCTTTTACGAGCTTGTCAAAGGTTGATAGACTCATATAAAGGTAAAATCTACGATGGCTTTGTAGATAAGCGTAGACTTCGAAAAACTTCATATTCGAGGCGCGCAAAATTCATATCATTTCTGTGCACTAGGGTACGTTGAAATGATGTGAATTTTGTAGCAACAAAGAAAATGGAGAGTTTTTACGAATCCATTAATGGTTGATAGACTTTGTTACTCGTCTTCCTCTTCTGCAGCTTCTTCATCGGCTTTCTTGTCATGAAGAGTGGCACCAAGGGTAGCAGCTACTTCTTTCATAACGAACGCTTCAAGATTATCTCCAACCTTGATATCATTAAACTTCTCAATAGACATACCACACTCGTAACCGGAGAGAACTTCCTTGGCATCATCCTTAAATCGCCTTAAAGATTCCACTTTTCCAGTGTAAACCACAACACCGTCACGAAGAACATGGATCATGGCATTGCGGGTGATTTTCCCATTGGTCACCGAACAACCAGCAACGGTTCCAACCTTTGGTGCCTGGAACGTCTCACGGACTTCAGCGTTACCGATAACGTCTTCAACGAAATCGGGTGCCAACATACCAACCATTGCAGCAGTGATATCATCAAGCGCGTGATAGATGACATCGTATGAACGCATATCAACATTTTCTTTGGCGGCGAGTTCCTTCACCTTACCAGAAGGCCTCACGTTAAATCCGATAATAACAGCATCAGAAGCGGAAGCAAGCAGCACATCGGAGTCGGTTACAGTCCCGGTACCCTCATGAAGAATCTTCACCTTCACTTCCTCGGTGGAGAGTTTCTCGGCAGCCGAGCCAAAGGCCTCTAGAGTACCTTGTACATCGGCACGCAGTACAACTCTCAGTTCCTGAACATCACCTTCATTCAGTTTTTCAAACAGAGTATCCAGTGAAACCTTAGAACCTGCAGCCAGCTCATTTTCACGAACCTTAAGAGATCTTGCCTGAGCAACACTCTTAGCCATTTTTTCATCGGTCACAACAACAAACTCATCACCAGCGGATGGCACACCAGTAATACCCTGAATCTCAATGGGCATTGAAGGACCTGCATCCTTAACTGGCTTGCTCTTATCGTTAAGCAGAGCCCGAACCTTTCCATTAAACTGTCCTACGACAAAGTGATCACCAGGACGGACTGTTCCCTCCTGAATAAGCACAGTAGCAACAGCTCCACGTCCCTTGTCAAGCTTAGCTTCAACTACTCGTCCCCTGGCCTTACGATTAGGGTCAGCCTTCAACTCCATCATTTCAGCCATCAGCTGAATATTTTCCATCAGGGTATCGATGCCAATATTATTTTTGGCAGAAATTTCAACGAAGATAGTCTCACCACCCCACTCTTCTGGGGAAAGATTAAGCTCAGCCAACTCCCGTTTTACTCGTTCGGGATCAGCGTTATCCTTATCTATCTTATTAACAGCTACCAGCAGTGGTACTCCAGCAGCTTGGGAGTGATGGATTGCCTCACGAGTCTGCTCCATAACACCATCATCTGCAGCAACAACGAGAATAACCAGATCTGTGATCTGAGCACCACGGGAACGCATTTCAGTAAATGCAGCATGACCGGGTGTATCAACAAAGGTGACTTCTCCAATCTCTGACTGAACATGATAGGCACCAATATGCTGGGTAATTCCTCCAGCTTCACCATCCGCCACATCCGTCTTACGGATGGCATCAAGAATAGAAGTTTTACCATGATCAACGTGACCCATAACCGTAATAACGGGAGACCTTGGAACAGCATCTCCACCTGCTTCCTGGATATCAAGCTGTTCAACACCGATCTCTTCGGTCATTGCCTGCCCCACTTCATACCCAAAGTCAGAGGCAACCAGTGTGGCAGTGTCTACATCAAGGGATTGATTTACCGTGGCCATAACGCCAAGTCCCATCAGTTTAGCGATAACTTCATTTGCTTTAATGCCCATACGATGAGCAAGATCACCAACACTGATGGTTTCATGTACCTTAATCTTCTTCTTACTAGCCTTCATCTCGGCAGCAGGCTGTTGAGGGATACTCTTCGCTCTCCCTTTGCCTTTTTTACCACGTCTGCCCTGACGATCATTCTCATAACCAAATCGTGTTACGCGAACATTTTTCCGACCCTTCTTGGCGCCCTTCCAGCCAGCTTTTCCACCTTTCTTGGCGTCATCTTCTGCCCCTGGTGCCCCACCTTCCTTTCGTCCCTTCTTTTTAACGCGAGAAGGAGCAGACGGATCAGTTGTTGCCTGTGCACCCTGTGGTTTTGGAGCAGGTCGCCTTGCGGGGGGACGTCCAGTTTTTTTCCGTGGCGATGGAGATCTTGGTTCTTCCTTAGGAAGCTCTATGGTACCAACCACTTTGGCAATTCCTGATTTTGATGGAATATGCCCTTTAGTAGTTATGATCAAATTCTTCTGTTTTTCAGGAACTGCAGTCTCCTCAACTCCCTGAACCGCAACTTCTGCTTTACTGTCAGGTGCCGATTCTCCCTCAACCGTTTTCTCAGGAGCTTCTGCTTTGACTTCTACGTTCTCTTCCTTCGCTTCCATTTCAGTTTCAGCAGCGACCACATTTTCAACAGATGGTGCCTCCTCAACTTTCGCATCTGAAGCTTCAGAAAGTTCAGACGTTTCCTCAACTTCTTCCACGACAACTTTTTTCGGACGCCGAATAACGGTTGCACGACGACGAATCACGGTGGTATTGCCAGAATCACCATCGATCCGTTTTTCAACCAGTTTAGAGTCAGAATTTTTCAATACTTCTGTACGGATCTTTAAGGCCGTGTCATCATCGACCGTTGAGCTATGCCCCTTAATATCATAACCAAGCTCAATCAGTTTCTCTGCCAAAGCCTTACTGGCCATACCGGCCTCTTTAGCCAACTCATAAATCCTAACCCTGCTCATGCACTACTCCCGTTATTCCCATTTTTCTTTAACAACACAAATAAATAGATAACAACTCTATACATATTTCAATTTAACCGAAAAGCCCTTTTCCATCCCTGCCTGCGAGCTAAAAAACGTTCTACACATAAGGCATCCGTACAGCAATATGCTCCTCTTCCCTGCATCTGCTGCTGTTCATCTAAAACAACTGTCGCAGTCTCGGGATTCCATACATATCGTTGCAACAAGCCTTTGCCACTCTTCCTGCGACAGACAATGCACATACGCTTCGGTTGTATATTCTTACTTTTGCTCATCCTCGACGGATTGCCCTTCTGCAGTCACGGCAACATTCTCTACCACTTCGCTTTCTGGCTCAACTCCCAACTCGGCTTCCACAGTAACTTCAGCCTCGGGCGCATTTTTAGCGTCAGTCTCAGTTTCAGCAATGGTTTCAGCTTCAGCCTCGACTTCAGTAACTATTTCAGCTTCAGTTTCAACTTCAGTCACTGTTTCAGCTTCAGCCTCAACTTCAGCAACTTTGTCAGCTTCAGTCTCAACTTCAGCAACTGTTTCAACTTCAGTCTCAACTTCAGCAACTGTTTCAGCTTCAGTTTCAACTTCAACCACTGTTTCAACTTCAGCCTCAGTGTTCGGTTCCGTTGAACCTTCTTCCGTTGCATCTTCAGCTAAAGCAACACTCACCACACCCTCTCCAATAAGCCTTACAGCTGTATCGATCAGATGCTGAGCCTGCTCTTCATTAATGGAGCGAATAACAATTATATCCTCAACAGCCGCCTCCGCAAGTCGTTCGATGGAGAATATACCTCGAGCAAGAAGCTGATCAGCCAGAGGCTCTTCAATACCAGCAATGGCAAGAAGCGTCTGATAACCTGGATCTTCAAGATTTGCATAGCGCTGTTCACTTTTCACATCAATACGCCAGCCAAGAAGCCGAGATGCCAGACGTACATTCTGTCCCTGACGACCAATGGCCAGTGACAGCTGATCGTTCGGCACAACGACAAGAAGAGTCTTCGCCTCTTCATCGGCCATCACCATGGAGACATGGGCCGGAGCCAGTGCATTATAAACATATTTGGCTGGATCCGGACTCCAGGGGACAATATCAATTCGTTCGCCCTGCAGCTCCTGAACAACATTCTGTACTCGAGACCCCTTCATACCAACACATGCGCCCACTGGATCAACATCGGTTTCAAGCGAACTAACAGCTATTTTGGCTCGAAATCCGGGCTCGCGACTCACACCCATTATTTCAACAATTCCTTCTGCTATTTCAGGAACTTCCATGGTGAAAAGTTTGGCTAGAAACTCATTACAAGTCCGCGACAAAATAAGCTGTGAATCTCTTGCGTTCTGACGAACATCATCAAGATAGGCGCGAATACGATCTCCCTGCTTAAATGAGCGTTTAGGTATCTGCTGATCACGGGGGAGGATTGCATCGGTACGCCCCAGATTAACAATCATATTACCACGCTCAAAACGTTGCACTATCCCGCTTACAACTTCTCCTTTACGATCCTTAAACATTTCAAAGATGACATCACGTTCAGCGTCCTTCATCTTATGAATAATAACCTGCTTGGCAGACTGAGCGGCAATACGCCCAAGATCTTCGATATTTTCCATCTTTTCGCCAAGCTCGTCTTCAAGCTGGACTTCGGAGTCAAGTTGCTGAGCTTCCTCAAGGGTAATTTCCGTCTGCTCATCCTCAACTTCGTTCACCACGGTGCGAAATTGAAACACTTCGACTTCACCAAACTCCTCATTGAAGCGTACTTCGATATCACGCCTAGAGCCGAGTTTCTTCTTCGCAGCCGACTCCACAGCTTCCTCAATGGCTTCAATCAGAAGTTTTTTGTCAAACCCACGATCTCTGCATATTTGATCAATGATACGTTTTAAATCTGATAGCATTTCATTCCCCACAAAAAAACAATATTATTTTTTTTGTCTTTTATTCTTGTTACTGCTTATTAAACATGTCGATTTGTAGCTGCCTGGTATCACTTATAGTGTCAATCTAGCTTTCTTGACCTCATCCATCAAGAATCGGCCCGTCGCTCCATCTTCGAACAGTAGATCAAAGCCTGACTCATCCGGTGCTCCTATCATACCGACAAACACTTTCTGGCCACCGCGAGGATGTCGTAACTTCACCCTCGCTTTTTTCCCTAAAAATCGTATAAAATCTTTCAAATCCCTTAATGGTCGCTCAAGTCCAGGAGAAGAAACCTCCAGATGAAACGCATTGGGAATAAGATCCTCCACATCAAGGAAAAAACTCACTTCTCTGCTTACCTTGCTGCACTCATCAAGACCAACTCCGTCGGGTGAATCGAGAAAAAGCCGTAACACCCAGCCCTCACCCTCTTGACGATACTGTATTTCTACAAGTTCAAGCCCCATGGAAGGAAGAAGACTTTCCACAAATTCCTGAATCTTTTCTGTTACATATTCACTCATACTTCCCTGTCCATCATGCGCCCATTCCTGTAAAACGGGCATAAAAAAAAGCGGGCATAGCCCACTTTCATAGCCACATTCCTTCAAAGGTTGTGGTATGGCATCAACGAGAAAAAACAAAATCCGTTGACACTGGAGCGGGCGACGAGGTTTGAACTCGCGACCCCAAGCTTGGGAAGCTTGTACTCTACCAACTGAGCTACACCCGCATACATCCCGTTCCAATCCCCCAATTTAAACATAAAAAAATACTACTGTCAAGAAATGATGATTTCTGAAAAATGCTTGTTTATCAAGCTGAAACAGAGCGATTTTCCAGAAACCATTATGCACCCTTCGCCAGAAAACGTGTTATAAACTTCTTCAAAATTAAACGCACAGGTACTTCATTCATTAAAGTGCTTTTCTTCAGCATGTAGTATATCGACTTAATTAGCCGCGTAATTGGTACCTTAGGAGCAGACGGACCTCCTCTATTTTTTTATCACTTAGGTGCCCAACAATTAAATAATCAACAAATAGCGATTGACAAACCGATGAGGGATTAATACAACATCTCAGACTTTGAGTAGGAAAAGAAAATGAAAACAAAAAAAACTCCCACTCCACAAATACGGAATTCCAACTAAATATCAGTAAAACAACGATTGGATTTCCCATGAGAATTCAGGGACAACATAGAATGCAATCACTTGAACGCACAATGATAACTATAAATGGCTTTCCCATTAATGTGCTGAAGGGTGGCGATTCTTCTAAAACTCCATTGCTCTTTCTCCACGGAAAAGCATTTCAGGCTGAGACGTGGAATGAACTGGGAACCTTGGAAAGTGTTCTTAACGCCGGGTTTTCTTTTTTGGCTCTTGATCTGCCGGGATTTGGAAAAAGCCCTGAAGCTGATATCGACCCAGAAAGTATTATAACTGGAGTTATGGAAGCAGAGTCCATCGAACAGGCCATTATAATTGGGCCCTCCATGAGTGGGAAGATTGCAATTGAATACGCAACAGCCAACCCTCAAAAAGTTGCCGGTCTTGTCCTTATTGGAGCTGTTGGCGTTCAGGAAAATCGTGACAAATTGAACACATTACCAGCTCAAACACTGATTATCTGGGGTGAAAATGACCAAATTTCTTCCCCTGAAAACGGAGTACTACTCAACGAACAAATTGCAGGATCGGAACTTGTCATTTTTACAGATGCCCCGCACCCCTGCTATCTTAAAAAAACTGACCTCTGGCACGAAACCTTGCTGAACTTTGTAAACAGGATTAACAAGTAATATTACTATGACTGACAAAACTCTTATAATCGCCGAAAAACCAAGTGTTGCCGGTGACCTTGCGAAGGTTCTGCCGGGTAAATTCAAAAAGACCAAAACCCACTATGAAAGCGATACCCATATAGTATCCTATGCTATCGGCCATCTAGTGGCAATTCAATATCCCGAAGAAATTGATCCAAAGTACAAGAGCTGGGACCTTGGAAATCTTCCGATTATTCCAGACGAGTTCCCTCTCAAGGGGCTCCAGGGCACCAAAGGGCAACTCAACGCCCTGCAGAAGCTTATTCGCAGAAGAGATGTGACCGAAATTATTAATGCGTGCGATGCGGGCCGTGAGGGAGAATTAATATTCAAATATATTTTGCGCTATGTGTGGAACACTTCCGTTGCCAAGAAATCATTTAAGAGATTATGGCTGCAATCCATGACTCGCGATTCCATCAAGGAGGCCTTTGCCAACCTGCGTGAAAATGATGAGATGCGTACTCTTGAAGATGCGGCTCTTTGCCGTTCGGAATCGGATTGGCTTATCGGACTCAATGCAACCCGCGCACTCACCGGCTTTAATTCTAGAAAAGGAGGTTTTTTCCTCACCTCCTGCGGCAGAGTACAAACACCCACACTCTCGCTTCTCGTAAAACGGGAACAGGTTCGGCTTGGTTTTAAACCTCGTGATTTTTTTACCCTTCAAGCAACATTCGCCTACGACAACAGTAGCTACACCGGCAAATGGATAGCCCCTGATTTCAAAAAAGATCCAGAAAATGAGCATGCTCGCGCCGATAGACTCTGGCTTGAAGAAGAGGCGGATAAGAGGGTGGCCAAATGTACCGGACAGCCTGCAGAAGTCACAGAAACTAGTAAAAAATCGACACAGCGTGCCCCTGGACTCTATGACCTGACCTCCTTACAACGAGAGGCAAACAGCCGTTTTGGGTTCTCAGCCAAAAACACCCTGTCCATCGCCCAGGCCCTGTATGAGCGCCACAAAGTTCTTACCTATCCCCGTACCGACAGTCGCCACCTGCCAGAGGATTACCTCAGCAACGTAAAGAAAACCGTCAAAATACAGCAGGGATGGCAACTTGGAGTTTTTGCTAAAACAGCTCTCAGTGAAGGATATATCAAAAAAGAAAAACGGATATTTGATAATAAAAACATTTCCGATCACCATGCAATCATCCCTACCACCAAATTACCGGACACACTGAGTGAACCGGAACAAAAGATTTACACCATGGTGGTACAGCGTTTCCTTGCTGTTTTCTTCCCGCCCGCCAAATATCTCAACACCAGACGAATCTCCATGGTAAAGAAAGAAACTTTTCTTACTGAAGGTAAAATTCAGACCGATCCGGGTTGGAAGATTATCTATCAGGGGAAAAATCAGGAGTCGGACAAACTCCTGGTGGCAATACCAAGCGGCACAGACGTTCACTGCGAAGTAGTAGCAAAGGAAAAATCAGAAACCAAACCGCCACCACGCTTTAATGAGGCAACGCTACTCTCCGCCATGGAACATTCCGGAAAATTTGTGGAAGATGAAGAGCTTGCGGAGGCAATGAAGGACAGTGGACTCGGGACGCCAGCTACTCGAGCTGCCATTATCGAAAAACTGATCAAAGAAAAATATATCGTCCGCGAAGGCCGTGAGCTCACTCCCACCGGAAAAGCATTTGAGCTCTTCTCATTGCTTGAAGCACTGAAGATTGAAGTCCTCGCCTCGCCTCAGATGACTGGCGAGTGGGAATTTAAACTTAACCAGATTCTCCATGGGAAGTTCACCCGGGAAAAGTTTATGGATGAGATTCGTGAACTCACCAGACATATTATCTCCCAAGTTCGTCAATTTGAGAAATCACCGACTCAGAAAGAGGCTGCTTTCAGCCCGGTGGGTGACGTTCATTTTTCTGAAACACCAACCGCCTATGTGTCAGAAGATGAAAAAATCACTCTTCGAAAAATCCTTGGCGGCAGAATTATGAGCCAGAAGGAAATCGTCAGTATCATTAACGGTGAGACTCTTGGGCCGTTTAGCGATTTCAGGAGTAAACGAGGAAAACTTTTCACCGCCTCTCTACGATTAACAAAGAATAAGATAGAATTTCTTTTTGCCGATTCCATAGAAGATCTCGACATTGAGGCAATTAAAAAAAGTGAGTCACTCGGACTCTCTCCCGTTGATGAGTCACCCGTCTTTGAAACGCCTGCTGCATATATGTCAGGCTCACGACTCGATGGAGACAAGGAGCAAGGATTGCAGATTGGCAAAGTCATTCTGGCCCGCGACATTACCTGTGACCATATCAGACAGCTCTTGACCGATGGCAAAACAGAGCTTATACCAAACTTTATATCAAAGAAAAAAAGACCATTTGACGCTTACCTGCTAATAAGCAAAAAAGGTAAGATAAGTTTTGAATTTCCGCCACGAAAACGGAAAGAAAAGACAAAGAGTAACAATTAAGAGGCAATAGCCTCCACCTACTATGAAAAAACTCAAAAAAGAACTACAGGACAAAACAAGTCTTGAACTGGCTGAAATCTGCGTAAAGGCAGCACTTGACACAAAAGCAGAAGACCTTGTTGTGCTCAACGTAACAGGAATGTCCTCCTTCACCGACTACTTTGTTATTATGAGTGGACGCTCAAGCCGACACGTCCAGGGACTGGCTGAATCCATGGAGAAAGCTATGCGATCCAAAAGAATTAGCACAGCAAAGGCCGAAGGGATCCAAGAAGGAATGTGGGTTCTGCTTGACTTTGACGATGTGGTAGTTCATATTTTCTATCATGAACAGCGATCTTTTTACGATCTGGAAGGGCTGTGGCACGATGCCCCAAGAGTGGAAATAAACGAGAGCTAACAGATGCAATATATCAGCACCCGCGGCGGCATTGAGCCCGTCTCTTTTACAAAAGCCGTAATGATGGGACTTGCCGACGATGGCGGTCTCCTCCTTCCAAGAACAATTCCCCGCGTGGGAAGTGAGACCTATGGAGAGTGGAAGGATCTCTCTTATTCAGAACTTGCCTTTGAGGTTATGTCACGCTTTATCGATGACATCCCTGCAGCTGACCTCCGCGACATCATAACTCGTTCCTACGATTCATTTGATGCAAAAGATGTTGTTCCTATCATCCATCAGGGACCGCTTCATATCATGGAGCTATTCCACGGCCCGACACTGGCCTTCAAAGATATCGCTCTGCAGTTTCTTGGCAATACTTTTGAGTACCTGCTGGAAAAAGAGGACTCAGTTATGAATATCCTGGGGGCCACCTCCGGTGACACCGGAAGTGCTGCTATTTACGGGGTACGCGGTAAAGACCGGATCAATATCTTTATTCTTCACCCTCAGAACCGGGTAAGTAAGGTCCAGGAAAAGCAGATGACCACGATTACGGACGCCAATGTGTTCAACATTGCTATCCGTGGCACCTTTGATGATGGCCAGGCCATTGTTAAATCGATATTCAACGATCTTGATTTCAAAGAAAAACAAAATCTTGGAGCAATAAACTCCATCAACTGGGCCAGAGTTCTTGCCCAGGTAGTCTACTATGTATACGCCTGCCTGCACATTTCCAGTCATGAAAATGATAAGGCAACGGATTTCTCAGTTCCCACCGGGAACTTTGGCGATATCTTTGCAGGATTTATAGCAAAACGTATGCTCCCAGAAGGGACCATCAGAAAGTTAATGCTTGCAACCAACTCCAACGACATTCTCTCACGAATGGTTAGTGAAGGATATTATTCACTTGGTGATGTCGTAGCCACATCGAGTCCGTCGATGGACATCCAGTCAGCATCCAACTTTGAACGTTACCTGTACTATCTTCTAGATAAGGAACCGAATCGAACCAACCAGGCCATGACTCTATTTCTTAAAAACGGTCAAATTGATCTTACTGACTTCCAGGATCAGATTCAGAGAGACTTTATCACCGAAAAAGCAACGGAGGAAGATGTCTCCACATGTATTCGTGAATTTTATCAGGAATATGGATACATTCTAGACCCTCACACCGCTGTCGGCGTCCATTGTGCCCTGAAACACCAGGAAAAAGGAATCCCTATCTGCTGTCTTGCCACCGCTCATCCCGCCAAATTCGGAGACACCGTGGAAGATGCCATCGAAAAGCCCCTTGAGCTCCCTGAGTCCATCGCTCTATTAATGGAAGAAGGCAAAGAATCACGCTGTGAGCTTATGGACGCTGACAGAAATGATATCCAGGAATTCGTCAGAAAACATTCCCTAAACAACTGATTTGACAATGGCTGAAATGAATTCATACCAGGCGCGGGTGGAGGAATGTGTTGCCTTTTTGCAAAAGATACTCCCCTTCACACCCGACCTGATCATTCAGCTCGGAACGGGACTTGGCAGCTTCGGAGAAAAAATCAACAGTGAAGCCACGCTTTCCTATTCCGAGATCCCTCATTTTCCAGAATCCACCGTTGAGAGCCATAGCGGCAACCTGATTATCGGATATCTTGGAGAAAAAAAAGTTGCTGTCCTCCAGGGAAGATTTCACTTTTACGAGGGCTACTCCACAAAAGAAGTCGCTTTTCCCATCCGGGTACTCTCACTCCTTGGTGCTAAGACCCTCATTGTAACCAACGCTGCCGGTGGTCTCAACCCGCTCTTTCAAGCAGGATCCATAATGGTTTTCCGAGATCACTTAAACTTTCTGGGTGAAAATCCGCTAAGAGGGCCTAATGTGGAAAGTTGGGGCCCGCGTTTTCCCGATTGTTCAACCCCATACCACCCGGGACTGATAAAAACCGCTCTCGACAGTGCCAGCCACTGTAAAATCAACAATGTGATCAGCGGAGTATACGTCTGTATCCCAGGACCAAGCCTTGAAACACCTGCCGAGACACGATGGCTACGTGAAAGTGGTGCCGATGCTGTTGGCATGTCTTCCGTACCTGAAATCATCGTAGCAAAACATGCGGGTATGGATATCCTCGGTTTATCGGTTATTTCCAATGTGAACGATCCTGACAATTTCGAACCCATTATCCTGGAAGAGATCATAGCTACCGCGGCGGCCATGGAACCAAAACTTGAGCAATTGATTGTGGAAATCACAAAACGACTTCCATTATGAACAGACAAAAAGTTAATCTTATCCTTTCCGGCAGCTATCTCCTTCCCGATTCCAAACAGGAAAATGTAATTACGGATGGTGCTGTAGCAATCTCAGGCGACACGATCACAGCCATCGGAAACAGTGAACAAATTCTGGCAGAGTATAAAACAGAACAACATATCCATACTGATCACGGCCTAATCATGCCAGGTCTTGTAAATACCCACACCCACGCAGCAATGGCTTGTTTTCGGGGCCTTGCAGATGACCTGCCGCTTATGACCTGGCTTGAGGAGCATATTTTTCCAGTGGAGGCACGGTGGACACCTGAAATGATCTACCAATCAACCCTACTCTCCCTGGCAGAGATGATCAAATCCGGGACAACCAGTTTCTGTGATATGTATCTCTTTTCAAAAGATGTGGCACGAGCCACTGCGGAATCCGGCATGCGGGCATGGATAGGTGAGGTACTCTATGACTTCCCCTCTCCCTGTTATGGAAATCTGGAGAATGGGTTTTCCTACGTGGAAGACCTCTTCAGCGAATATGCAGACCACCCACTGATCACTGTTACCGCGGATCCTCATTCAGTCTACACCTGTGCCCCGGAACTGCTCACGCGACTGGGACAGGTGGCGCATGACCATAACAGCCTCTATGTTATTCACCTTGCTGAAAATGAGGCGGAGGTTAATACCTGCAGGGAACGATACAACTGCTCCCCGGTGTACCACTTGGAACAACTTGGACTCCTCGGGCCAGAAACAGTGGCGGCCCACTGCGTTATGCTGGATGACAAAGAAATTGCACTTCTTGCTGAACGCAACGTTAAGGTGTCTCACTGTCAGGAATCAAACATGAAACTGGCATCCGGAACGGCTCCCGTTGTCAAAATGATACATGCTGGAATTACAGTTGGAATTGGAACGGATGGTGCGGCATCCAATAACGATGTGGATATGTTCGGAGAGATGAACACCGTGGCTAAAATCCATAAAGTCGCCCGTATGGATCCCACCGCAATGAATGCTGAACAGACTCTTTTTGCGGCAACCGCCGGAGGTGCAAAAGCGCTTGATGCTGGCGAGCAAACAGGCAGTCTGAGAGTCGGCAAAAAAGCTGACATGATAGTATTGAACATGAATCAGCCGCATCTCACCCCACTCTACAACATCCCGTCACACTTGGTCTACGCCGCCCGTGGCGCCGATGTTATTCATTCAATCATTAATGGACGTTTAGTTATGCTGGACAGAATACTCCAAGGCCTTGACGAGGAGAGAATACTTGCCCAGGTACGGGAAATCGGACAAAACCTGGTCAGGCATGGAAAGGATTGACATTATCGCACTACTGCTCTACATTTAATAGTCTAAGGAAAGAGTTGTTAACTAAGATTTTACACATATAGAGGGTGTATTATGTTTGGACTTGGAATGCCGGAATTAATTGTTATCCTGGTTATAATTGTTATTATTTTTGGTGCAGGCAAACTTCCGGAAATTGGATCCGGCATTGGGAAAGGCATTAAAAACTTTAAGGATGCCACCAAAAAAGAAGAAAAAAAAGTTATTGATGACGAGACGAAAGGCGATTCACAGAGCTGAGCCTGCCTCAGGTACAGACATCACCCTAACTGGAGAAAACCATGTTTGGACTCGGAACCCCTGAATTAATAGTTATCTTGGGTATTGCAGTACTCGTTTTTGGTGGAAAAAAACTTCCTGAAATTGGATCTGGTCTTGGTAAAGCAATTTCATCGTTCAAAAACGGTATTAGCGACGTTGAAGACAGTGGTAAAAAAATCCTGGAAGATGTCCCTGGGATTAAAGAAGTTGCTGCCGTAAAAGATAAGGTTGATGCTGTAAAAAACATCGGCAATATTTTAAAATAACTTTCCCCTAGAGTCTGTCTGAGAATAGACATTTCGGACAGTTTCTTAGATTTACCTGAAGGAGAATCCTTGTGATTCTCCTTTTCTTATCCCCTCCCCTCCTCTATTCACTGCTTCATCTTTCTTGACAGTTCTCCCCATTTTGACATATTCTAAAAGAAAGAGAATTCCTCTTTCCGGTTAATGAACATCTACTTTTACAAAAAGGTACTCCATGTCAAACCGTCGAAACTACGAGCGTCTTCTTATTCAAAAGTTTGCTCTCTTAAAGCTTGCAAACGGTAAAATCATTGAAGGGCAAACCCGTGATATGAGCGTGGGAGGAGCCTTTATAGAGTGTGAACCAGACATCGAACTGAGTGAAGGAACAGAATGTACCATAAGTCTGGTGCTTGACGAGGAAAATGAGGAGATGACAACGGAAATCTATGGCTGTATCAGCCATTGTGACGGTGAAGGACTTGGTTGCAATTTTCTAAAAGTTAACTCCACATACTATCAATTTATCGGAGAAACATCGGACTAAGATAGTCCTGCTATTTTTTACATTCTTCCTTAACGTCAGGGGCTGGAACGAGCAAACAATCCACCAGGTATTCCTGCTCTTCTTTATTTAACATAGCGCCACGCCGCTTAACCATCCGTTTTACGGTCGCGATCCAGCGTCGTTTTGATTTTTCACCCACCTGCCCACAAACACGATTCAGATAATGACACGTCTGACAACGATTCCGCAGTAACTCAGCACATCCAGTTGTGCCTTCAGCCTGAACTGTTGCCGAACCACTCAACCAAACCAAGACTCCTGCTACAATAAAAACCTTCACAAGCTCTTTTCACCTCTGCGCATACTAATGTTTCCATTTTAAAAACAGCATCGAACAGTTCTTCTAGAACAAGCTCCAGGAGAAACCAGATACTTTTGACATAACACTCTTATACCATAGAGAATGCCGAAAAGCACATTCCGGCATTCTCCTGGTTGTCAGAGATGCACGACTTCAACTAAGACTTTATAGTTCCTTCATTTCTGGTAAGCACTGAAGCAAGTTCTCTCTCTTTTTGCCAGTCAGGAAACAACGTCTCCCACAGGTCGCGCTCTTCCTTATGAGCTTTTCGTGACACACCAAAATTTGCCATTTCCCGCACTTCAGTCCGGCGAACACCCACCATTTGCTGGAGGAAAAATTGTGCCTCCAATGACTTTTGTTCTGATATCATTGTTTCTGGCTCTTCTGCTTCTCCCTGCAATGCAAGTTTAACTTCCTGCAGGGGACGGACTTCCCCATCTTCGGTAAGAAAAAACCCATTGGCGGCCACTTCTCCCATCAGAGTATTATCACGATCTCTTAATTGAAATGCTTTCTTGTCATGGGTCAGACAAATAGCACCAACCCCTGCCTGACTGAGACTGATCAGACTTTCTCCACCATTTTCCTCTGGAGCCCAGATCATCAATTTTTCAAAAACAGGGTCGTTTTCATCAATCCAGCCATTTCCATCGAGATCATGCATGGCCAGCTCCCCGAACCCATCCCCGGTTCCCGGGCCAAAGAGTTCACTTCCATCACTTATTTGTCCATCATTATTAAGATCAAGTGCCAGAAATCCACTGCCGGGTTTAAGTGAATAGGATTCATTGTTCTTTCCATCACAATTCAAATCAAACTGGAAACTACGGTTGACAAGACTTTCCAAATCGCAGTCAAAAGAAAACACCAGCGGATCCATCAAAACCGCTCCCGCTCCACGCCATGCAAAACTTTCGGTCACAAGGGATTCTCGTTCCATGGTAAGATCAAGGGAGAAGTTAATCTCCCTGCCATCCTCTAACTGGACGAACCCCGATGACTGAACAGACACCTTTTCGTAATGATAACTGGATTGAACAGACTGGAAAGTAAAATTTGTCTGTTGCCCTGGTGGGTTCAGAGGTTCCGACAAAAAAACTCCACCCCCATTTTCCAAGCCCTGAATCCTTCGTAATCGAACTCGTTGTCCAACCACTTCGGTCACCATCTGTTCCATGGCAGAGTCAACGGATGTCTCATATTGTTTTTCTTCGCAGGCGCCCTGCACCTGACTACTGGCATTACACTGCTGAGACTGTCGATTTTCCTCCGTTCGTTCCCGACGCCCCCCCATTACTCCTGGTAAATTTAGCTGAAATTCGGGTGTGCTGCCCCTTTTTTCTGCCTCCATTTTCGTAAATTTCCCTGTCACATCCTTGTGCTCTGCTGACGCGTCCATGCTGATCTGGGAAGTGTTGATTTTCATATCACTCCTCCTACGTCAAATACTATATTATGGCCGATGGCCATTTCCCCTTTTTCACCATCCGAAAAAGAGCTACATCTATTCATATCGACAGATTATGAAAATTGTTAATAGTGCTTCTACCCTTTCATCTTGACAATATATGGATTTCATTGTAACCATCTGGGTTTGCCTATTCTTTTAGATCATTTTCTGTGAAAAAAGAGTAACCGCATACGCTTTTTTTTAATTTCGAACAAATAATCCTGTTGGTTTTTTTCAAACAAACAGGTCTCTATTAACTCATCAGGAGTAATGCATGTGTCGTTTAGCCCTGAAAACCGCCAGTGAGGCCTTCTCCCCCTATGAAGTGCTTCAGGGGATGGAGGCTATGCAGGAAGGTTACGATGGCTCCGGTCTCGGACTTCTTCTGCGCGGTCTTAAATTCGAGGATTTTAAATATAACTCGAGATTCCCCATCCTCTCAGGTATTGCCCATACCGAAGAAGCTTGGCATCGCCTGAACAACTTTATGGAGAATCGCGGTTTTGAACTCAGGTACGACCATGAGTTTGAGACCAGGCCAGAGCTGATTGAAGCCAAGGATAGGTATCGTTATTTCATTCGTGCTTACAAAATGCCCGCATCTTTATCTGCCAAATCAAAAGACGAGATAGAAACCGAACTGATGCTCACCCGCCTGGCACTTCGTAAAAATGGCGAAGAGCATGGCAATGACCTGACTGTCTTTTCCTTCTGGCCCGATGTTGCTACCATCAAGGAAGTTGGCTGGCCTCTTGAAATTGGTGATGCCCTTAATTTATCCGATAACCGGATTCAATCCAGAGTATGTATGGCACAGGGTCGGCAAAACACCAACTACGGAATCAATCTCTACGCATGCCACCCCTTCTTTATTCAGGGAATTGCCTCCATGACCAACGGTGAGAACACCGCATTTGTTCCCATCCGTGACTGGCTGCTCGGCAAGCACTTCCCCGGATACACTGGATACCAGAGTGACTCGGAGACATTCACCCATATTCTCCACTACACCCTGAAGAAGCTTAAGCTTCCCCTTCAGGCATATAAGCATATCATTACTCCCCTTCGGGGCGAGGAACTCACCCAGCATCCGCAGGGAGAATTTCTTACCGGTCTGCGTGATTCTTGTCGCCGTCTAATTATTGACGGCCCCAACGCAGTTATTGCAACATTACCCGATGAAACCTGCATGCTGGTAATGGATCAAAAGAAATTACGTCCTGCAACTGTGGGCGGAAGACCAGGAGCATGGGCTATCGCATCTGAAATGTGCGGTGTGGATGCCCTTATTCCTGACCGTGATCCAAAACTCGATTTCCAGCCCATGCGCGAACACACAATTATTGTACCACCAGAACGAAAGGAACTGACAATATGGTCTCAGCACGATCCGTATCCATTGGGCCAGGCAGCTTAAGTTACACTGACCTGCCCTGGATTATCCAACACCGCGAAGATAGATGTACCCTCTGTGGTCACTGCACCGCAGTCTGCCCCAAAGAGGCCATTTACCTCGCCTATCGACGTCAGAGGATGCCAAAGCTTGACGTCCTCAAGAAGAAACGTGGCAACGAATACCGTACATTTGTAGGTATCCGTCAGAAAAAGAACATGGCCAATGCCTGTATCGGCTGTTCCATGTGCTCTATGGTCTGTCCGAACGAGGCGATTCAGCCCGTTCCCAATACCAATGAGAACCGAACACTCTTCTTTAATAATCAGAAGGGTGAGCCAGCAAAACGTGGCGGACGGCGAAATAAATCCGGCCCCACACTTCTTGACCGGATCATGTTTAACCGTATCTCCATGCTCACCGATCCGGCACTTGATGCTGGCCGTCATGAGTTCACGGTTACCACTACTCTTGGCCGTACTCTTGATCCGGAAGAATTTTTAAAACGCACCCAGAACGGTGGCTGGATTCCTCCAACACGGGAAATCTTCCCCTTTGTAATCGGCTCCATGTCCTTTGGTGCACTGTCGCCAAATATGTGGCTTGGATTACTCCAAGGTGTTGCCTACTGCAATGAAGTACTTGGTATTCCAGTTGTTATGTGTACCGGTGAAGGTGGCTGCCCACCATGGATTCTTAAAAGCCCTTACCTCAAGTACATTGTTCTGCAGATTGCGTCCGGTTATTTTGGATGGGATGAAATCATCCGCGCTATTCCTGATATGCAGTGTAATCCTGCAGCCATCGAAATTAAATATGGTCAGGGTGCAAAACCGGGTGATGGCGGACTGCTTATGTGGTTCAAAGTTTCCAAGTTGATTGCTCGTCTACGCGGTGTACCGGAAGGTGTTGATCTTCCGTCACCTCCCGTACATCAGACTCTCTATTCCATTGAGGAATCGGTGATGAAGATGATCCAGACTCTTTCCACTGCCTTTGGTCACGAGGTACCGATCTATCCCAAGATCTCCGCCTCGACCAGTGCCAAATCGGTGTTAAACAATCTGGTGCGTAATCCATATGCCGGTGGTCTGCTGATTGATGGTATCGATGGCGGGACAGGCGCTGCCTATAACGTATCCATGGATGCAACTGGACATCCCATTGCTTCCAATGTACGCGAATGCTATCTGGATCTGGTTGCCCAAGGGAAGCAGAATGAAATTCCAATTTTTGCAGCTGGCGGAATCGGCAAAAACGGTAACGTCACCCAGAATGGACTGGCACTTATCATGCTTGGTGCATCCGGCGTTCATATCGGAAAATATGTTATGCAGGCAGCTGCCGGTTGTCTTGGGAACGAGAAAAATCGCTGTAACGTCTGTAACGTTGGTATCTGTCCAAAAGGAATCACCAGCCAGAATCCAAAACTGTATCGCCGTCTTGATCCCGATGCAGTTGCCGAACGAGTGGGAGATGTCTTCCAGTCCATTCGTACAGAGATGAAAAAGATTATGGCACCACTTGGACGTTCGCAGTCCCTTCCGGTTGGCATGTCCGATGCACTCGGTATTGGTGACAAGGATGCTGCAGACAGATTGAATATTAAATATGTGTGTTAAAAAGACAGGTTAATAAGCTGTTCAGGCCGAAAGCTTACTGCTTTCAGCCCATCAACCTGTATTTTAAATAAGGAGTTTTCAGTGAGCGCAACTGTTGTAAAAGGCCTAGACGAAAATGGCCGTAGAATCAGTTCCATGGACTTTGAAACCATGGTTCAGGCAGCTGCCGAAACAAGCAGTTCCCTTCAGATTGAATCCATGGGGCAACATAACCTTGGTATCCGTCTGCAGCACGCAGATGGTCTGTCCATTGAAGTTTCAGGCCCAACCGGACAGCGTCTTGGCTGTATGGGATTGCCTGGCACCACCATCACCTGCAAAGGAGCCGCATCCGATGATGTTGGCTACCTGAACATCGGTGCAGAAATCACCGTACTTGGTGATGCAACGAACGGTGTCTGCAATGCCATGGCCAATGGAAAGGTCTACATCGGGGGTTCCATTGGTGCCCGTGGACTGACCATGACCAAATGGAATCCCGCTTACGACAAGCCCGAACTCTGGGTACTCGGATCAGCAGGTGATTCCTTTGCCGAATTTAACTGTGGTGGTGTTGCTGTCGTTTGTGGTGTTGACAGCAAAAACATGGACAATATTCTCGGCTACCGTCCCTGTGTTGGAATGGTTGGTGGAACCATATTTTTCCGTGGCAAAACAGACGACTCTTACTCAAGAAACAATTCACGCCTTGCTGTTCCAACCGATGAGCAGTGGCAGTGGCTTGTGGCAAACATGCCAAGCTTTCTTGACAGAATCGAACGCGATGACCTCAATGCTTCCCTTCTTGTTCGTGATGAGTGGCAAGTCTTGAATGCTGTTTCCCCTCAGGAACGAGCGCTTATGTTTTCGGGCCCCATGCCCATGGCTGAATTCCGCAACAAACACTGGAATCAGGCATTTGGCGGTGGCGATCCACTGCGTGATCTGGCACCCGGTCTTGACCGTAGCCTCATTGGAGCCGTGCCAACCGGAGATATGCGCCGTAAAAAGCCTTTCTGGGCCAACCGCGAATCCGCGGCACCTTGTACCTATTACTGCCCTGTCCATATCCCAACCGTTGATCGCTTGCGCCTAATTCGTGATGGCCAGATCGATGAAGCGTATGAAATGCTGCTAAAGTACACGCCACTGCCCGCCTCTGTCTGTGGTGCTGTCTGCCCGAATCTCTGTATGGAAAACTGCACTCGCCAGGGAGTTGATGATCCAATTGAAGTACAGGTTCTTGGACGTGCAGTAGGCACTGCAAGATCTCCCGAAGTGGCTCCGTCTCTTGGGAAAAAAGTAGCCATTATAGGCGGTGGGCCCGCCGGTATGAATGCTGCCTGGCAGCTGGCGCATGCTGGAGTTGAAGCTCATATCTTTGAAAAAGATGCATTTATCGGTGGAAAGCTTGCTCAGGTTATCCCATGGGAACGCCTCTCTCAGGCAATCTGGGATCAGGAAGTAAAGCGCTTTCAAGAAACACCCAATATCCAGACGAACCTTAATGTGGATATGAACAAGGAAACTTTTTCCCAACTGCAAAAGGATTACGACTATGTAATCGTTGCTGTAGGAACACATGAACCGCGTAAAATTCCTTTCCCCGGACATGAAGCTGTTATTCCTGCACTCGACTTTTTAAAGAAAGCAAAAAGTACAAGCCCCGATAAAGTTGGTAAAGAAGTTGTGATTATCGGTGCTGGTAATGTTGGATGTGATGTTGCATGCGAAGCCTATCGTTTAGGTGCCGAAAAGGTAATCCTTGTCGACATCCAGAAGCCCCTTGCATTCGGTAAGGAAAAAGAGGCTGCCCAAGCACTTGGCGCCGAATTCCGCTGGCCGGTAATGACCAAAGAGGTAACCGCCGAAGGTCTTGTCATGGACACGGGTGAAGTTATTCCTGCCCAAACTGTGATAATCTCCATTGGAGACGTTCCCAAACTGTCATTCCTTCCTGATTCCGTTGAGACAGTCACCGTAGGTGGGGCTGCCTGGATGAAAACCAATGCAGCACACGTGACTACCAACGATAAAGTTCTTGCCATCGGTGACGTTGAAAAACCTGGTCTTGCCACAAATGCACTTGGTGCCGGTAAGACTGCTGCAGAATTTATTGTCTCTCAGTTTAAAGGTGAAGAGTGGAAACCATTCACCAAAGAGCTTATCACCCAACAGGCACTCACCATCACTCATTATACCCCGGATCTTGAGCACGAACACTCCCAGGAAAACTCAGCTGATCGTTGTCTCTCCTGCGCTTCATGTCGTGATTGCCATCTGTGTGAGACCATCTGTCCAGAAGGTGCCATTACGCGCCGTGAGCTTGAATACTCACACATAAATGGCTATGAGTCTGGTCTTGGTGCCTCCTATGAATACGTGTCCGACGATAAGAAATGTATAGCCTGTGGCTTTTGCGCTGACACTTGTCCCTGTGGTATATGGACTTTAAAACCTTTCTAACCTAATAATTGAACCACAGAAAACAACTCACATAATCCCTGCAGGCTACAGTCTGCAGGGATTTTTTGTTTCTTGACTTTCCCCCCTCTTTTTGAAAGACTTTCAGGTAAGCAGTTGCTCTTTGCTCCACTCACGCCACTCTTTCAATCATGCTCAGGAGGTCACCACATGAAACAACGTTTTTCGACTGTAGCCATAATCCTTCTTTTTCTGTTTTCTATTTCTGCACATGCTAGTGATTCAATTAAAATTGGAATTCTTGCTAAAAATGGACCGGCAAAAGCTTTGAAAAAATGGACAGCAACCGGAGAATACCTCTCTGCAAAACTTGGGAGAACAGTGATAATCGTCCCTCTTGACTTTGATAAGGTAAACCCAGCTATTGAAGCAAACGAAGTTGATTTTTTCCTTGTCAACTCGTCCATGTTTGTGACAGCGAAAGTAAAATTCGGTGCATCTGCTATTGCCACAATGATTAACTCCCGTCAGGGGGAGGCTCTTAAATCATTTGGTGGTGTTATTATCACAACTGCATACAATGACAGCATCAATTCACTTGCTGATTTGAAAGGAAAAACCTTTATAGCTGTGAAGAAATCATCTTTTGGCGGCTGGCAAATGGCTTATAAAACCATCAAAGATTCTGGAATGGCCCCCTATACCGACTTCACCAAGATGGACTTTGCCGGAAAGCATGACAACGTTGTTTATGCCATTCAGAATGAACAGGCTGAGGCAGGGACAGTACGTACCGACACCCTGGAACGCATGGCTGCATCGGGAGCAATTGCCATTGAAGATTTTAAGATTATAAACAAACAGATTTCAAACTTTCCATTTGTCCACTCGACCACCCTCTATCCTGAATGGCCTCTTGCCAAAACAGCCGCGACATCCGAGGCACTGGCTCAGGACGTTGTAGCAGCTTTAAAGCTGGTACAAAAAGATGATTCGGCTGCGAGCAAAGCAAAGATTATTGGCTGGACGGATCCTCTTGATTACGGCCCGGTGGATGACTTGCAGAAAGCTCTTGGCGTGGGAGCGTATAAATAAACTTTTTTCTGCCAGACAGACAGCATATTTTGTCTGTCTAGCTACCCCTTTGACTGTAAAAAGCGAATAAGTGACTGCTCAAGTGTTGACTGTGCAGTCAACAGTTCTCCTGTTTTTTTCTCCAAATTCTTCAGCTGCTCCTCATCCGACTCTTTTTGGATACGATGACAGAGATAATTCAGACAAAATATTGGTTTAAAGAGTAAAATACATCCTCTTTGGCCAAGAAAGCAGCACTCCACCCCATTATCACAGACTCGCCTCACCTCTATCCCGGCAAGAATATTCATAAGCAGGAGCAAAGCGTCTGTATTCTCATTTCCCATATACGCACTGCAGCAACCGCCCCCGGGTATTTCAGCACAACGGGTACACGTTTTCCCCATATCCATGACTGCCATATGATTATCCAGTGACAGCACCAACTCTCCAATGGTTTTTAGCTGACGGCTGATATCTACCTGGGCAATCAACTGATCACCATAGCTATAGGCTAATTCTTCAGCCTTTTTCAGCTTTGCTGAGCCATCTCCACAGTAACAACTGCTTATAATTGTCTGATACTTCATCGTTTTTATTGAGCCTTTGTTTGCTTCATAAAATCTCGCCAGATGGGGGCTGCAACCACACCACCGCTCTTTCCCTTCCCCATACTGCGATTATCATCATACCCAAGCCAGACACCGCCAAGTCTCTTTCCAAAAAACCCGACAAACCAGGCATCTCTGTTCTCATTGGTGGTTCCGGTCTTCCCACCGGAAACTTTTCCCAGCCCTGCAGCTCTTTTTCCTGTTCCGCGCCGAACCACCTCGGTCAACAAGCCGTTAATATCACGAGCAACAGTTGATTTCAGTACTTTTTTTCCAATGGGAGTTGCCCGAAAGATTTTCTCCCCCTTACTGGAATCTATTGCGCTGATGAGTGTGGGTGAGAAGTATTTCCCCTGGCAGACAAAGGGTGAATAAGCAGCAGTAATTTCAAGTAAAGAAACCCCGGTAGCACCGAGTGCGAGAGAAAGGTCAGAGGTAACTGGCGGGCTGATACCAAATGCTTCCACAAGTTTTTGAACCCTTTTAATACCAATCTGCTGCAACAACTTGATGGCAATAATATTTCGTGACTTTACCAGGGCCTCCCGCAGTGAAGTCTTGCCATAATGTTTTCCAGAAAAATTCCTTGGTTTCCACTCTTTACCATCGTGGCCACGAACAGAAAATGGAGCATCGTTTAGAGTGGAATCAGGGGTATATCCTTTTTCAAATGCAGCAGCATAAAGAAGTGGTTTAATAAGAGACCCAGCTGAACGTCTCGCCTGGGTGGCGCGATCAAAGGCACTTTTATTAAAATCACGTCCGCCAATAAGTGCCCTGACCCGCCCGTTACAAGCATCAAGTGAGACAATTGCCCCCTGAACGTTCTGATTTTTCCCAAAGGATTTGCGTAATCCTCTTTTCAGTACCGCTGCCGCCGCCACTTGCTGCCTCGAATCCATGGTGGTTGTAATCTTCACCCCTGCACGATTAAGTGACTGGCCTATAATCTTTTCCGCCTGTTTTCGTACCAGTTGGACAAAGTAACCATTCACCATTTTTTTCCGAGCAGATTTAGTACTAAGTTTGACAGGATGGGAATAGGCAACACGAGCCACTGACTCTGTAACATAGCTGTCGGCTGCCATTCGATTCAAAACATAACGCTGTCTGTTCAACGCTGCATTCATGTTCCGATAGGGGGAATACCTACTTGGGGCCTGCGGCAAACCAGCCAGAATCGCTGCCTCTCCAAGACTCAAATCCTTCGCCCGCTTACCAAAATAAACCTGTGAAGCAGCCTCAACACCGTAGGCCCCACTACCAAGGTATATCTGGTTCAGATAGATATAGAGGATTTCATCTTTCGTAAGAAGAGTATCGATGCGCCAGGCTAGAATTGCCTCTTTGAACTTTCGCAGATAGGTTTTTTCAGGAGTCAGTAAAAGCGAACGTGCCACCTGTTGCGTAATAGTAGAACCACCCTGTCCCCGGCGTCCGCTTCTCACATTATTAATAAGAGCACGAAAAACTGACCAGAAATCAAGTCCAGGATGTTCATAGAAACGACCATCTTCAGCGGCAACAAATGCCTGTGGAAGAAATCCTGGCATCTGCGACAGAGAAACAACAGTACGATTTTCTGTATATATTCGCTGAATCACATTGCCATGACGGTCGAGAATTTCAGAGGCCTGAGAGGGATGGTATTCGGCAATACTCCTAATATCAGGGACCTTAAGCAGGGCCAGAACCAGAAGAAGACTGCCAAGAAAGAGGGTTAAACTGAGGCATATCCCAAAAAGAAAACCAATAATATGCCTTTCATTATACGGCTTCTTATAAACTCTTTTCGGCTTTGCAGCAGGTTTCGCAACAGGTTTCGTAGCAGATTTCTTTTTGGATGGTGGCACGATATCAAAAGCCAGAAGTCAGAGGAGAAAGCGGGAAAAACAGAGTGATTACAATTCCATTTATAATAGTTTAGTGAATATTAGACAATAAACGTTTCCCCGTGCCTCGGCAATAAATGAGCGGGCTATCCCATAATAGCTATCTCTCTATGGGGTAGTCCTCTCATTTATTGCCGAGGCGCTGGGGAGCGTTTATCAACCAAACACACCTTTTAGGAAGAAGAAAAACACCATCGCCATAATCGCCCCGGCGGGAAGAGTCACAATCCAAGAAATTATAATATTTAAAATGACCCGTAGATCAAGTGCACCAATTCCACGAGCCAGACCAACCCCAAGGACCGAACCAACAAGAATATGGGTGGTCGATACCGGCAACCCGGTACGAGAGGCAAGAACAACGGTACTAGCTGCGGCAAGCTCCGCACAAAAGCCACGTGAGGGGGTGAGCTCCGTGATTTTAGTACCCACCGTTAGCATCACCTTATAGCCAAGAGTTACCAGGCCCACAACGATACCTGTTCCACCAACAAACAGTATCCAGATCGGCATATCAGAGGACTGCATAACTTCTCCGCCCGAGGTAACAATGCTGATAACAGCAGCCAATGGCCCAATACCATTTGCAACATCATTGGAACCGTGGGCAAATGCCATGGAACAGGCAGTAAAAAGCATCATGGGAGTAAAGACCTTTTCCACACTCGCAAAATGAAAATCCCTGTCCGCTTCCGGGTCTTCCTTTACATTTCGAATAAAGTACCAGCCAATAGCCGCTGTGAACAGACCGATACAAATTGCCAGCCCAAAACTCTGTGGCCCGGTAAGATCGATATGGAGATGTTTCAATCCCTTAAACAGGGTCACCAGAGATATTACAAAACCGACAAGAAAGATATAAACCGGCGCATATTTTTTTGCATTTTTTAACGGATTTTCAGTATTAAAAATCAATTTCCTGGTCGACATCACCAGCAGGAATGCTATGGTGCCACCAATGACTGGGGAGATCACCCAACTCGCCACAATCTTGCCAACTTTTCCCCAGTTTACAGCATCTGGCCCAATACCGACAACGGCAAAACCGATCAAAGCCCCGACAATAGAGTGGGTCGTAGAAACAGGCCATCCCTTGCTTGATGCAATCATCAACCAGACGGCTGCAGCGAGCAATGCTGCAAGCATTCCATAGACCAAAATTTCCGGTGTCGCAATAATATTTGTTGGATCTATAATTCCCTTGCGAATTGTTTTTGTCACATTCCCGCCGGCAATCACAGCGCCTGCAAATTCAAAAACGATGGCTATCCCGATGGCCTGCTTTACTGTGACCGCACCAGCTCCCACGGAGGTTCCCATGGCATTTGCCAGGTCATTTGCTCCAATGCCCCAAGTCATATAGAGCCCAAAGATCACAGCAAGTGCGATCAGAATCGTTCCATACGCAGCAATAACTTCCATTTTTTTTCCCTTAATATAAAAAGTTAGCAACTGATAATAGGTTGATTTCCCCTGAAATCCCTCTATTTAGACAAAAATAACAACAGACGATCTGCCATGTTTTCAGCATGATCTGAAATGTTTCCAACTTCTTCAATGATCCGATACCAGAACATAACGGATACAGGATCCAACTCCTTTTCAATGCTGAAAAGGGTTCTGTTTAACTTTTTCAAAATATTATCAATATTGTGCTCGGATTTTCGGACCCCTTCTATCATGCTGGTCACTTTATCATGTTCCCGGCCGCTAAACCCCACATGCACCAATTCATCAAGCTCTTCGATCATGTTTTTGGCCAGAGTGGCATTTTCCATTGTTCCTTCGAGTAACTCATCGAGTCTGTTTTTAATAGCATCTGGGACCGTCATATCCCGATTTGTTAGAATCTGGCTGATTTTTTCAACACCGTCTGCAATTGAATCCTGTTCATGAATCAGACTAAGAAGGTCTTTTCTATCAACGGGAAGCAATAGTGTTTTGGGCATACTGCGACGATAGGTGGATTTAATCCCGTCCGCTTCGGTTTCAAGCTTTCCAATCTGCCTGGCAACTTCACTCACTGCGGCTTGATCTTTTTTATAGAGTGCATCAAACAGAGACGGAAGCAGCATAACGCATGAAAACACTGTCCGCATATGTTCCTGAATCGGCTTAAATGGTGATTTACGGAGTAACCCCGCTAGGGGGTTGGTTGACATCGCTACCATGATTTTCTTCTCCTGCTCACGTGAGCTGGTAAGGGGATATAAATATTCAGCGTACCTACTTCATTTCATTAATTATTTTTGTGAGAGGCTCCACTGGATAACTCAAAGGAATCATCTTTTTCTGTATCTGTAAAAACAGAGCCGGCCCCTCTTCACGGCCACTATATATAATATGATGGCCCTTAATATTACCAGCATTTTTCCAAAAACTGTTAAATGGGTCGAGTGGTGTATGCCCAACTACAAAAGGTGTTCGCTTGGGAAGATCGAGGCTACTGCGGAACTGTTTTACATCCCTTTTTTCGTACCCTGCTAAATAGTGGGATCGTTTAAGTCTGTTTGTTAAAATTTCATGGAAAATTTGCGGATGTTCTCTTAAATTAATCAGTATTTTTCGGGTAATTTTCTTTCTTGGGGGAGCTGCATGACAGGCAATACAAGAGTTCGTCTTCAAAACCACCGGAAGCAAATCATAAAACCTCTGCATCTCCACAACATACTCTTCCCCACGCAATTCCAATAAGCGTTTTCGCATCAAAACCCCCTGCAAAATACCAGTTTTACTGATAGAGCGATGAAAACTATCGTGATTCCCGAGAAGATAAAAGAAATTATCAGGGAAGTGACACTTCATTTTAAAAATCAGATCCATCATTAGGATGGAACTATCCATATCTTCCATCTCTTTAGAAATCTCTGAATGAACAGCGTCTCCAAGTATAATAAGTGAAGCACGATTGGAAGTCAAATGGGCCAGAAGACAGTTTTCATTCAAAATCTTCAGAAAGTTATCCACCTGAGCATGCAGATCACCAACAATTACAAGCCGTGTTTGATCTGGCAATTCCAGCAATGCCCCGGGGGTTCCGGAACTCGTTTTTTCCCGAAACACTTCCTCTGAGAGGATTTCATTAACCTCCCTGATGCTTTTCAGCGCCTCGGAAGGAGACTCCATAATAATAGAATCACCATAAATCTCACGAATACCAAGAATTGCATTATAGCGATTCGTCCCAATTCGCTCCCGAATATCCTGATTACCACTGCGAACAACCTGCACCGGCGTACAGCCATCAAACAGACTAATCTTGAGATCGCCACGGATATTTGTAACCGTTAAATGCCTCTTTGAGACACTGTGCGGGAAATGAAATATTTCATCATACTGGTGATTTTCCCGGCCAATAAGTACCCGTTCACCGATTTTAATTCTTGCAAAGCCGTTAATAGTATCAGCGGTACATGCCTTAGTCGGGGAGATCAGCCAATTTTTCTGAAGATTTTTCTTTTTCCCCCCTATGGGGATTTCGGGATGGAAAACAAGTTTTTGCTCTCCAATGATCATTTCAAAGGTTTTGCCATCGTGCGGAATACGACAATCTTTTTCAAGAACCTGTAACTGATCAGTCACAGTAAACCACTCAATGGTGTCCTTTCTTAAAATAAGCGCTTTCCACCCTGAAAATGTCTTAAGGTCTCGCCGGTTTTCAGACTCTCCTCTGGCCCATCTCGGAACATTGACATCGTCCTTCCCTGCTATTCGCATGGGAGGCTTGCTCAATCCGCCCCGGACATACACCTGCATCTGTGCTTTATGCATATAAAGTGCAACTTCACGGTAGATATCAAGCTGGCGAACTACCATTTCAAAAGTGAGATTCTTATCCACCGGAAAATATCCTTCCTTATGTCGAGCCATACGTCGCCTGAAAATTGTTTCAGGATCGGGAAGTAAAAATTCAAAGATATAACGGGTGCGCCAGTCTGTTTGAAAAAAATAGTTCTTTGAAGGCGGGATCTTAATCCTTTCCAGCTCGAGAAACAGCGGCTCCTCAGCGTCCAACCACTCCTTATCAAAAACAGTCAGAGCCTCGGAAAAGCCTTTAAAAGGAAAACCAAGATGCACCTCCCGTGGACGGTAGGTAAGAGTCTGATCCTTCCACCATCCCTTACGGGTTAAATCCACATAGCCTTCATTGGGCCAGCCATGAACATGGTTGATATAGTAGGTTTTCCCAGCACCCGGAGGCCCGGTCACCACAAGCTGCACGAAATGAAGACGAACCGGAAGCTGCACTCCGCGAATATCCTGGAGATGCTCGATAGGAACCAGATTTTTTTTCAGAGGATCAAGCATGAGTTTCAAAAAAGCTAAGGGAAACGTAAAAAAACTGTTATATTACATTTTCAGTTACAAAAATCTAAAACAGAACGTATTGATACAGAGTACCATGAAGCTTTCACCCGGGTAAACCGGATTCTATAAATACGCACTTAATTCTTATCAAATGTCAAAAATCCGTGTCCTTCCCGAACAACTTGCCAACCGTATTGCCGCAGGCGAGGTGGTGGAACGCCCAGCATCTGTTGTTAAAGAGCTAATAGAAAACAGTCTGGATGCCGGCGCCACCCGAATCGAAATAGAAATTGAGGGCGGCGGTACGCGACTTATCCGGATCATTGACAATGGAGAAGGGATGGACGAGGACGATGTCCTCCTCTGCCTTGAACGACACGGTACTTCCAAAATTGTCCACGATGAAGACCTTGAGGCGATCAGTTCGCTCGGGTTTCGCGGAGAAGCCCTCCCCTCCATCTCATCGGTTTCACGAATGAGTATCACTTCAAGGCGGCAGGGTACTGACTTTGGCACAACGGCCATCTTAAACTATGGGAAACTCTACAAAATCCATGAAACTGGGTGCACACAGGGCACGATCATGGAAATTCAAAATCTCTTCGGGAATACCCCGGCGCGCAGAAAGTTTCTTCGTACCAGACGAACGGAACTCGGACATATCGATGAGGTTGTAAAAAACTATGCCCTTGCTGCTCCCGACGTTGCTTTTATCCTCCGTATTGATGGTCGTCAGACACTGCACATGGATCTGAACCAGGATCTTCCCCGGCGTCTTTCCACTATTTTGCATTACAATGGTTCTTTTCTTGAAATAGATCATTCTGAACCTGAAGGTTCTCTGCCGCGCCTTACAGGATTCCTGGTGCCACCGGACCAGCCGATACAGGGATCGGCTCGTATCAAAATACTGGTCAATGGCAGGTCGGTAAAGGACAGAATGTTAACCCATGGCGTTGCTGAAGGCTTACGCGGATTTCTTATGAAAGGGCGTAATCCCGCAGGTTTTCTTCACCTCCATCTTGACCCAGCAGAGGTTGACGTGAATGTTCACCCCACAAAACAGGAGGTCCGTTTCAGGCGCAGTCGTGATATTCATCAGCTTATGGTGCAGGCAATTCAACAAGGGATAGAGGGATATCAGCAAACAATCAAACGCTCTTTTTTTACCCCCCGGATTCCGGAAACTCCACCTCCTGAATCAACGGCTCAGCCCAAAGCATATCTTGCAGCCTCAACGGCTCCCCAACAGACAAGTATTCAGACAGAAGATCGAATACAAACACCCGCCACTCCCCAAATACCTGTTGCGACAATAAGCACGGCAGAACCCGTTGACAAACCGCAGCAAAGAAAAGAGAAGCAGTCACCAGCGCTACAAACTCCGGAAGCGGCCATGCCAGGACTTCATCGGCAGACCTCCCTGGAACATGGGCTGAAAATCATTGGTCAGTTTGATAATCTTTATATTTTCTGCCAGTCCAGCGATGGCCTGGTGGTCATTGATCAGCACGCAGCCCATGAACGATTGCTCTTTGAAAAACTCAAGAAACAGTTTCTTGGGGGAAACATTACCCGACAAACCCTACTCTTTCCAGAAACCGTTGAGCTTTCCGTAACCGATAGTGCAAAAGTTGAACTCTATGATAAAGAGATCGACAAAATGGGATTTTCGATTCGGGAATTCGGCGGGAATTCCTACGTTATCTCGGCAGTCCCTGCGTTGGGAAGCCAGTTTGCACCCGCCGAACTCTTGCTCGATATCCTGGAACAATTCGGAAGCTCTTCAGGCCAGCAGCGGAAGGGATCACTCCTTGAAGATATCCTCGCCTCCATGGCCTGTAAGGCTGCAGTGAAAGCAGGGGACTCCTTAGAAAACAGAGAAATCGAGGCACTACTGAGCAACATGGCAAAGGCCGACCTTTTCTCCCACTGCCCTCACGGCAGACCGGTACTGAAACAGTTTACAGCAACGGAAATCAAAAAATGGTTTCATCGTTCCTGATGCGACGGCCACAAGTAAAATGGACATGTCTTTTCCTTGGCCTCCTGATTTTTTACGGAGGATGTTCCAAGCAGCCCGTCAGTCGTATGATGAAAACTACAGCATACTGTGGCTGTTCCAGATGTTGTTCCTGGGAACGCGGTTCCTGGTCACACCTCAAACTGGATTTCTGGAATCGTTATGTCAGCGCCGGAAAAGGTGCAGGCAGAGACTATACCGGCCAGACGGCAAACGGTTCATATCCTGAAGAACCAGAAGAAGGTTTTTTTTCCGTTGATACGGTGCAAAGACCATGGATGATACCAACCCGGCTGATCCTCTTTCCCTGGTATTTTCTGCCGGAAGATGGCACCATTGCCGCCGACACCAAATACTATCCCTTTGGAACCAGAATGTATATTCCAGGCTGGGGCTGGGGAGTAGTAGAAGATCGAGGAGGAGCCATCAAAGGAGCCGACAGAATTGATCTCTACTTTGACTCTCACTCCGATGCACTGCAATGGGGCAGACGAAAATTGCATGTAACAATTCAAAAACCATAACTCTTACAACAAAAGCTAAACAAAAAAATGACAACACCACATATAAAAATTATTGGAGGCGGACTTGCAGGCTGTGAGGCCGCATGGCAGGCTGCGCAACTTGGAATCAAAGTAGAGCTTTACGAAATGAAACCACAAAAGTTCAGCCCTGCACACAGTTCCGCCTCACTTGCTGAACTGGTCTGCAGCAATTCTCTCAGATCCAATGCCCCAACCTCTGCCGTTGGGCTGCTAAAAGAGGAGATGCGCAAATTGAACTCGCTGCTCATCCAGATTGCAGATGAGACAGCAGTCCCTGCCGGACAGGCACTTGCTGTAAACCGAGAAGATTTTGCAGCACAAGTAACCTTAAAAATCACAGAGCATCCCTTAATCACTGTTCACTACGAAGAACAGACTACACTTCAGCCCGATTCCGAAACACCAGTCATACTGGCTACAGGCCCTTTAACTTCTGAAGAGATGGCGGAATCTCTTGCACAACTCACCGGAAAAGAGCGTCTTGCCTTTTACGATGCCATCGCCCCCATCGTTTCTGAAGAATCCCTCAATATGGATATCATCTATTCCAAGTCACGATGGCAGGATGGTCCAGGCGACTACCTGAACTGCCCCTTTGACAAGGAACAGTATCTCGCATTTATCGATGCGCTGGGAAAGGGGGAAACCGTACCTCTCAAAGAGTTTGAAGATGAGAAATATTTTGAAGGCTGCCTGCCAATAGAAGTGATGCAATCCAGAGGAGAGGACACACTCCGTTTTGGGCCAATGAAACCAGTGGGACTGCGTAACCCGCGCACTGGTCAAGACCCGTATGCAGCTGTACAGCTGCGCATGGAAAACAGAGAAGGCAGTACATACAATCTTGTTGGTTTCCAAACAAAGCTCACCTATCCAGAACAGAAACGAATTTTCAGGATGATACCAGGAATGGAAAACGTAGACTTTGTCAGGCTTGGATCCATCCATCGCAACACCTTTGTCTGTGCGCCCGAACTGCTAGAACCGAGTCTGCAATTAAAAAACACGCCCGGTATCTATCTGGCAGGACAACTCTCGGGGGTAGAAGGATACGTTGAATCAACGGCCATGGGATTGCTTGCAGGGCTCAATGCGGCTAGATCCATCCTGGGAAAAGCAACAACGGCCCCACCTCCTGAAACTGCGCTTGGTGCACTGATTGGCCACCTTACCCTAACCGATCCCGACTCTTTCCAACCCTCGAACGTGAACTTTGGCCTCTTTCCCGCCTGGGAAAAGAAGGTCCCAAAGAAACTGCGAGGTGAAGAACGAAACAGAAGAGCAATGAAGGCACTGAACCTGTGGCTAGAACAGTTCAAAGAGTAACTCCCCGGGCCATAACAGGAGATCAGTACAGGAGAACACAAAAAGAGAGAAACGAAACAGGGGAAGGTTAAAAAAAGTACACAAAGCCAGACATACGACCGAGACATTCGCGTATTTGAACGTCCCGGTAGAATAGGCTTAAAAAGAATAGTTGAGTATCATGGAAAACATGGATGTTTCCAGGCTGGCCCCCGCTGCGTCTGACAAATTCTCACTATACCCTTCACTATTAAAATTCCACTGACTGTCTCCTGTCATAGTATCATACTTCTCATAAAAATAACTTGCCGTGATGCCAAGGGAGTCGCTCACATCATAGCCAAAAGAGAGATCGACAGCCCACATATTTTCACCACTGAAACCATCCACAACGACAAGATCACGCAGATGATGATTATCCGTGGCCTCACCGCCTACAAAAACACTACCGGTTATTTTGGCAGCAAGATGAATACGATCAAAGTCTCCGCTAAGCCCAATCCCTAAATAGGGTGCGTTGAAAATCTGTTCATACGTAATGCCTAGACTATCGGGAGCAATTGTGCCTGCTGTATCACGGAATTCGTTTACTGAGTAGAGGTAGGAACCTCCCCGAGCTTCCCATTCAAAGCTGTCGCGCCGAAAACCAACAAATCCCGTAAACGAAACCGAAGGAGTGGAGTACATGGTCATCTCTGCATTTATATCAAACATTATCGCTCTTGTTACATCGGTATTCGTATGTTCGGAGCGATCGGTCCAGGGCATTCCAAGAACCTGCCAGTCATAATCTTCCATATACCCACTACCATCTCCAATATTGAGCCAGAGATCACCGTGCACGTTTAACCAAGAGAGTGCCTGAACAGAGCCACCAAGACCAAACATATAAACAGAATCAATATCCCAGGTAAGCTCACTTGCTGTATGCCCCCCTTCGACGGGCCAATATACATATTCATGGGCCTCTCCTGTCAGATACCCAACTCCCAGACGACCGCTAAAACTCACCCCGGATCGTTCACCACTTACTTCCGTTGTAGCTTCTGGTTCTACCGTAGCAGCATTCCCCTGGAAAGCTGTTAACAACAAAGTTGCCGCAACGGCAGTGGTCAATTTTACAGAGATTTTTTGGTGCAAACAAATCGATTTCATATCTTTTCTCTCCTGTTTGGTGAAGTCCAAAGCTCTATTGTGCAATCACACTATAAAGAACAGCAATACATCATTAAATCATAATAAAAAAAAAATTAACAATATAATCGAGGCTTCTAAGATACGTGGCAAGAGTAAATTGTGTGGATTGAGAGGCAAGGCTGTGCATTCAATTAGCACTTAACTAATATTTAAATTAAAAAAAAAGGCCGTTACACCAAGCGGTGTAACGGCCCCTTCTGCTAAAAAAAGATTCTTTTATTTCTTTGTCTTGCGATCCGGACAGGTACGTTTGAGCAACTTATTGACGCTGATTCGCATTCGATCAATGGAATTTGCCAGACCACCAATTTCATCGTTTGAATCGGTGTGGATGGAATCACAGAGGTTCTTGCCGATACTAATATCTTTTGCCGATTCTGACAGATGAATAATCGGTGCAACAACGGATCTATCGAGAAAGACCCAGATGCAGATAATGGTCACAAGCAAACAACCGATACCGACAAAAAAGATTTTCATAGCAGATTGTTTAGCATCTGCAAGAGTCTTGGATAGGGAGATATAAATAATCGATGTTCCGACAGTGGAGTCCATCTTCCAATTGTAGCCATTTTCAATGCCGTAAATATCACGTTGATCAGCAGGAGCATCGGCAGGATCACCATGACAGGTCAGACAGAAGGTTTTATTGACTTTAATGGGCTTTGCTGTGTAAAAATATTTTTCACCCTCTTTATCCATGACTCCCTGCTGCTCTTCAGCCTGGGGATTGGAAGCAAAATATTGAATAACTTCTTTTTCCTGAGCGTTGGCCTTATTGTCTGGCCAGAGAGGATCAAGTGTTGCCTGTTTAAAAATATAACCATCAAGCGTTTCCTGGAAAATTTCATACTCCATACGATTGACAACAAACCTGGACATGAGTTCCGGAATAAAAATATCAGAATCATCGACAAGATCTTTGATCAGCGGATACTGTTCCTTCCCAAAAAATGTGGAACTGGCTTCTATATAATTGTAGATAATTTCGCCTTTGCTTTTCGCCTCGGCGATCGCACTCTGCCGGCTAAGCATATAGCTTGTATACCCTATAGCAATTGTTGCCAGCAGACTTAATACCGTGATGATGATGATAAATTTTGACCGTATCCCCATTCTTATCTCCTTTCTTCCTTCAATTTTTCCTAACGAGCTACTGTTGCCACTTGCCAAATTTTGAGAAAGTATAGCACCTCTTCTTTTAAAAGAAACTAAGAAATAAAAAAGTGCCTGTTTTTTCGTAACTATTTAAGAATTCACTAAATAACATTACTTGCTCTCTTCCATAGAGACGGCGCCTTTCTCCTTGACAAATGACCCAAAGCTCTACTAGAAATAGGTTAGGAGAATGGAGATTGTATCTTTACGATTAGATACATTTATATAGATTGTTTCTTTGGGGAGAAAACATGATAAAGCATTACACAATGATCGGCCTTGCTGGGGCGGTTCTTACTGCGCACATATTCGCAGGTTCAGCATGTGCCGGACAGGCTGCGGTGTCACAGGAAGAAATGATTAACGAGATTAACATGTTGAAAAATATTGTTCTTGATCTCAATGAGCGTCTCGCTGGTGCCGAAGAAATGTTGCAGATGTCACTTGAAATGAAAGAGCAGCAAGATGCACAGGTTTCTGAAGTTATTGAAGTTGTCGACGAGCTTGATGAGAGACTTGGAGACGCCGAAAAGCATACTGCACTTGACAGGGTTACTCTGGGAGTGGAGCTTGAAACCCAGTTTAACTCTATACATATGGATGTCGCTTCCATGCCGGCATCCACTCAGATAATGATCGGCCAAATGGCAGTTGCAGGAAGTCAATTTTCTGCTGCAGAGATGGCCCAGCTTCAGCAAATGATGAAACAACAGGGTATCGAAAAGCAATCCATCGACAACAACGCTCTCTTCACAAGCCGCATTCGTCTTGATCTCAAAGCAAAGCCAACCCGCTCCCTCTCCTTTGTCGGCCGTTTTTCAGCGGCAAAAGTCTTTGGCGATTCCACTGGAGTCAAATGGTATAACGGCGGTCCCAATGCTGTCACCATGGATGGAAACGTTTCCAGTAATGGCAGTGACTCCGCCCTGCGTGTTGAACGAGCATTTTTCACCTATTTTGGGGATATGGGCGATGTCGGCTATCACTTCTCCCTGGGACGACGTCCGGCTCTTGGTGGCGCGCCCATGGAATTTTCAAAGTCCACCATGGTTGGTGGATCCCCCATGTCTCATGGTATCAACTGGCAATTTGATGGTGCCTCCCTTGGCTTTGGGCTTGCCGATGTGACCGGAATTCCAGGTACAAACTTTAAAATCTGCTGGGGAGTCGGATTTGAGTCCGGCGTTGGCTCAGGTAATTCCTACTCCATGTCCTACGCCTCGGATGTCGAGGATATGCAATTTCTAGGCTGGATTGCAAATCTGTACGAAGATGAGACCACCAAAGTCACCAACATGTTTGCTCATGCAATGAATGTTACCGATGGGTTTACGGGGCTTGTTGTTGCACCATTCACCCTGAACGGGCAGGACAACAACGGTGACGGACGATACGATCAATACCAGATGAACGCCAACAATGGTGCGTATATCAGTCGTACCGAACCAACTGCAAATATCGGGTCTATTGATATAGTGACTCTGCTTGGTCAGTCGAGCTTTAAAGACATCGGCTTCTTTGTTGATCTCGCCCTCAGTCATGCAAGACCATCCGGAATATCTGGCAACCCAACCATGCAGCTTCTTGGCACCGATTCTCTGCTGAATTCCAATGGCGAGCAGAATAACCATACCGGTTATTCCGTCTGGGCCGGTCTTAAAACCGAGCTTCCATGGCAAGCAACCCTCGGACTTGAATACAACTGGGGTTCCGAGTACTGGATAGGATTTACTGGAGGCGAGGATAATCCTGCTGGTTCCAAACTTGCTACCCGCGGAAGTGTTTACGAACTTTTTTACAACCACCCAATGGTTGACAATAAACTTATTCTTTCAGTTGGAGCTCAATACTACGACTACGAATATTCAGGAAGCGGAAACCCCATGGGTGCACCGGTTAAAATTGCAGACCTTAACGCACTTGATGCCTTCCTTCCTGTTACTGAAAGTATGTGGAACTATTACATGAACATTGTTTATCGTTGGTAAGTCCTTTTTATTGAGTTACTCACACTCACTAGTATTAGACTTTTAGTAACTATTCAGCAGCACTCCAACTACGTCTATTTTAGCCTCCTCGAATAGCATGAGTATGCTCCGAGCCCAAAATAAACGAATTTGAAGTACGGAGTCTGCGCTTACCTGCTAAACGGTTACCGTTCAGAGTTAAGGGTAATGAGTTGCCTTCGCAGAATAATTACGATTTTTCTATATTATAAAGGGCAGGCCGATAGTTTCGACCTGCCCTTTCTTGTTTCTAGGTAACACCACAAAGAAAAACTATTCTTCTCAACACCATACCCAGCTGGAGAGATTGTCCATGTTTTCTGCTCAAACTGTTGCTCTATGTCTCATTCTTTTCCTGAACGTTCTCTTCATGCCAGCCGCCCCGGCAGGCGCTGCAGAGGAGAATCAATGTGTACTCTGCCATACTGACCCGGATCTAATAGATGAGCTTACAGAAGATGCCATCATGTACGGAGAGAATGTTCCTGAAATTTCAACCAGACAAAAAGGAAAAGGCTACGGGGTAAAACAAGCTCCTTTTGATCTCTTTGAGAAGGTTCTGGTAAAGGAGACTTTTCTCTCCTCCCCCCACGGACAAATCCCCTGTCAACTCTGTCACCTTGGTGACCCAAACAGCAATGATCCTGAAACTGCCCACAATGGGATGCTTAAAGACCCAAGTCTCAACAGTGAAAAGACCTGTGGACAGTGCCATGAAGAAATCAGTTCCAAAGCTACGAACTCGCTGCATATAAATCCTGCCCCCCTCTATAACAGTCTCGAAAAAAGGTGCAGTAGAGAACAGGTGGACAAGCTGGAAGAAACAACCCTTCAGGCTCAATGCCTTAGCTGTCACTTAGGAAGTTGCGGATCCTGCCATGTCAGTAGACCGGATATTTCAGGTGGAGGACTTCGGGACGGCCATTTATTTAATAAAAAACCGGGTTTTATCGACCAGTGTCTTCCCTGTCATACTTCTCCAACTGGTAATGACTTTTTAGGAAAAAAAGGGAAAGGTGATGTGCATTATCGCAAGCACAAGATGACCTGTTCCGCCTGTCATTCAGGAGAAGAGATGCATGCCTCTGCTGCTGGTGCAAAGAACAGATACCACTTTGAGCAGCGCCCTCAATGTATTGACTGCCACGACAACATTGCCGATGGCCCTATCCCTGAACATGTGCTCCATAAAAATGTCTCCTGTTATGTATGCCACGCAGCACCATACCAAAACTGCAGTTCCTGCCACATCGGAACAGATGAGGATGGTATAAGCTATTCTCAATCTTCTCCGTCCAATAAAAACTTCAAAATTGGCTTAAACCCTGACAAACAAGGGGCACGTTATGTCCTTATGCGCGAAGTTGGTATCCACCGGGAAACCTTTAAGGATGACATTGGGAAAATGAAGCGATTCTCCTCTCTTCCCACCTTCAAGAAAGCAACACCACACACGATTCAACGTCGTACCTGGCAGACAGCTAACTGTAACCACTGCCATGGAAACAAGGAGATCTTCCTCACTCAGGACTCTGTTCCCTTTGATTCCATTGTTGCTAACAATCACGTACTACTAAAAACAGAAGATATCCCTGTAAAGGTTCAGGCAAAACGTTCCTTTATCCTCTCTCCCACCCACCCTGACAAGGCTATGCGAGTATCTGCCGCCTGGCTGAAGAAACATCGCAGGGATAAAAACCTGATTATTCTGGACACCAGAACAAAAGCACAATATGAGAACGGTCATATTCCAGGCGCATATCATCTCTGCTTTTGTCTCTTTAGGACCGGAGCAGATTCAACACCACCCTATATGATGTTGCCTCCCGAAGAACTCGCTACGGTTTTTGGTGGAACCCGCCTTGGGCTTTCCCAAAACAGTCGTGTGGTTCTCTATGATGATAGCCATAGCGGACGTGGAATAGCATTTCTTGGATTACAAATGATGGGCCATAAAAAGATCTCCTTTCTCGATGGCAATTTGTCGTCCTGGGAAAAAAGTGGTTACAAGATGGCCAAAGGGAAAGCACCAAAGACAACAGCTAAACACTATCCAGTCACAGCAGCGGACCTTCTGGTTGACAATCACGCCATTATTGAAGCCATGGGGTCCGGACAGGCAATCGTGATTGATGTTCATAATGCTGCTCAGCATAACGGTGATATGAAACGCAGTGATATCACAAAAAAAGGGGGCTCCATTCCAGAATCCCTCAGTTTCCCATTGCAAACCATAGTTGACAATGGTGGGGAATTTTACCAAGATGAACGTCTGGCCTGGCTTCTCTCCACGGCAGGCATTAGTCAGTCTAAGGAAAAAACACTTATAATTACCTGTAATACAAATACGCTTGCAGCGGAACTCTATATGGTACTGACCTATCTTGGCTACGAGAATGTCAAAGTACACGATGGTTCATGGGCTGAGTGGTCTGCGGAATTCGAATAGAATGATAAGAGCTGAATTCTGTACCTATTCAGTGAGGGCAACTCATTTCCCTTGATGAACTCGTAAAAAGTCCAGAATAAGGATGGATTTGTTAAAAGCTTCATCTTAACTCTGAACTGTACGTGTTTAGAACAAAAAAAAAGCCCCTTTCCATTCTCTGGAAAGGGGCTTTTTTTATCAATTGCTACCAGACGTTTTTACTCGCAGGTTTTAGGTTTCTCAGCATCAAGTGCATATTTACGAAAGAACTGATGCAGATGCTCCATCTGGGCGACAGAATATTTATAGCTATCAAATTTGGGCATTGCCTTCTTAAACTTTTTAAAGTCATGGGAAAAGAACCGATCCCACGCCTTTTTGGTGCGATCGCCAGGCGAGATAATCGGAGCATCATTCTTCTTGTGACAGGAGAGGCATTTACGAAAAATATATCGCCCTTTTCCGGACGAACCAGCATCCATATCAAATTTTTTTCCACTAGATTTACTTACACTACCTGAACTTTTCCTTGCAGCAGATGAAGGTCTGGCTCTGCCCGTTGAAGCTGCACTTGCAGCCACAAATGCTGCACCGCTTCCTGTAGCCACACCACTGTCCGCAACATTACTGCCAACCCCACCACCTTTGGCAGCAGTATCTATGAGGTAGCGATGAATATTCTCGAGCTGTCGATCATTAATACCAACGGCGGAAAAGTCATGATCCATCTCTCTTAACTTTCTGTAATTGTCGACAAAAAACTCTTCCCACATTACGGAACTGCGCTCCTGTGGATCAAGAGACGTTAGCCCCTTTTCCTTATGACATGAGCGACACGTTTGAATAGCATATTTTCCCCAGAGGGCATTCCCTCCCATGAGATCAAATCCGGCATGTGAATTCTGTGCCGCAACAAACAGCAAACCAGCAACCATGGCTGATGCAAACAGTTTCATAAATCACTCCTCAAAAAAACATTTCCATTCACGAAAGATACCACAAACGATTACTTCTTTCTTCTACTAGGAAAGATACATGACCGAAGAAAAATTACCAGTTAAATTACTCCACCTTTCTGCTATTCATTCTTTTTCTTTCAGAATTAGCCTTCAGTGAACCCCCAATAGGGATAATCAACCTCATATTCAGCGACCAAACCGGGACTGTGCTCCCTGCTGGCCACCAACCAGAGTTTATTTTTTCGTTTCTGTTCAGCCACATCACTCAATGGGTCCCAATCCGGATAGAGTACTAAAGCATTATCAGCACTGTATTCTATATCCCCTGAGCCTTTAAAGACCCCAAGGTGCGGTGTCTCCTTATAACTTTTACCATCCCCCCTTGAAAGCTCTGAAATAACGAGAAAAGAGACATTCAGTTCATCACGAATAGACTCCATCTGCCTCAACCAAGCATCAATACCGGTTCTTCGTTCTGAAAAATCTTTAAAGGGTAATTTATGAAGACTGTCTATAACAACAACCGTATACTCGTTTTGTGTTTCATGGCGAATAAAATCAATATGACGGCGCATAATTTCAGGAGTCACCTGTCTGTCATTGATGACTCTGAAAAACTGCAACATCCGCTCGAGACGTGTACACGCATCCATGTAACGCTGATCTTCTTGAGGGGTCAGTTTTTTTCTGCGTATCGCCTCCGATGACAACCTGCTCAACCGACAGAGTGTCCGGTGATAAATCTTCTGCCGACCATTCTCAAAATCATAGTATAATACTGGGATTTTTCTGAGTGCCATGTCCGTTGCAACCTGAATCAGAAAAGTTGATTTCCCGGCCTTTGGGGCACCACCTATTATATTGATTCCATGAACCCCGTCGAGCGCCTTGTCAAAACGGGAAAAACCGGATTTAAGCGCACCATAGTCCGCCCCACTCTCCATGGAAAGTTGCTCCTGAAAATGATCATATTCCCTTGCCGGAGTAGCAAAAGGAGAAAAAGCTTGAGCACCATTAATGAGTGAAGAAACGGCACTACGGAAATGCTCGCCCTTATCCCTTGCCAACTGACAGAGAGTGTACCCTTTGCCAAGGCCCGACGGCCACTTAAACGGCCTGACTTTATACCCGATACGAGCAGCCAGCTTCCGCATGCTAAAATCAGCCTCGGCACTGTTGCTTGTGACCAGAAAAAGAGTCTTAATAAAAGCAAATTTTCGCGGATCAATCAGTTCCATCGTCTGGCAATTGGGAACGGCTACCGCCGGATAGCCCAACTGCTTCAAAGCAAGCAGAGTGTCCTCCCCTTCGCAAAGAAAAAGAGTCCCATTTTCGCAGCGATTAATATCCTGAACATTGAAAATCTGATATTTTTCAACAAAAAACTGTTCATTGCCATGCCAGAAAAAGTCTTCCCTGCGACCGGGAAAGAGGCAACGGGCAGAATAACAATTCCCATCTTCCTGAAAATAGGGGTATACAAGATAACGCCCATTAAACCCAACCTGCAACTCCGACAGAGTCTCCTCCCCGATTCCACTTTCCTGAAAGCGGACCAGCAGCTCTTTGGTCATACTCTCCTGGTGGGATTGGATCTCAAGATTACAATTGGCAGAGGGATAGTCGGTAACGGTCAAAAATGGTTCCCTGTCGGGATCAAAACCTGGAACCTGAGCAGGATCAAGCCCAGATATTTTAGCAAACCAGATGGGAAAACCGCCGGGAGTACAGCGATTCAGGCAACGGAAGTATCCATAAAAGAAGCCACCTTTTTTCAGAAAAACAACCAATTTCTTCCGAGGATCAAGCCCCTTTTCGCGGCAAAACGGACAATCGGCTGTCAGGTACTGTTTTTCAGCGGTCGCATTGATTAAATTCTGCTTATAAAAATCAGTAATCGCGTCACTATAATCAGCTGCCATTGACAAAATCCGTCATCTTCTTGGAATCAAGTTCTGTATCAAAGCTGACATGAACAGATCGGCCAAGCTCAGCAGAGTGCAAATTGCGAACAGCTACAACGGTACCGCTGAGCTCCATCTTTGTCTCCTCACCCGTGCTGTCTTTAAAATCCATTGCAACCCGACGTCCGAGCAAGGTTCGCGCCTGTTTTCTCTGGCTAATCCTTGATAAAAAGGAGACTCCTCCCGTGGAGATATCAATACCATCCCCACGTATAGTAGTATCAGTTGCAACTCCCGCATCATCAAGCAGGGTAATTGCTATTGCATCGGATATTGGTAGCCTCTCCTCCTGCCGCCGTTCGGCCCCCGAGGTAAGGAAAAACTCATTCACCCGATCAAACCTGAGACAGTAGTCCTGAATCTTCGTTTCTATGCCCGGATACTCCTCGGCCCATTCTTCAACGCACTTCATGGCAAGAGTGGAGACTTCAACGTTCCCCATGCTTGCAGCATTCAATGTCCAGATTGAATCATCGAAAAAGGATGCTCCTCCAAAAACATTTCCCTGCCCAATAGTTTTAACCAGGGTTTCATTCTCCTTTTCATTAAAATAGAGTTTAACCCTTCCCTTATTCACAAAAAACAGTCGCCATTGAGGATCGCCCTGTTTGACAATGACGGTCTCAGTCGGATAGGTCGCATGCTCAAGCGCATGGTAAAACGTATTAAATTCTTCCGTTGTAAGAAGGTCGTACAAATCAGCCCAGATAAGAATATGGTTTTTATCAATCGAGTCGCTTTTGGCATCCTCTATTATTTCTGCTGCCTTGATAATCTCGGACAGGGCCATGCCGTCAATCTCGATTAAACGTAAACGCAGAGCCTCTGCCTCGTTAAACCGTCTGAGCTTAGCCGTTTTCTCGATTAGTTCGACAAGGAGATTTTTAGAAGCCTGCTTCTTATCTTTTTTCAATAATTCATAGACTTCTTTTTCTTCAGGATAATCCGTAATACATGGGTACTCTTTCGTGACTGAAGGCGGTGCTTTCACTCCCACTGTCTTTACGTCAGCGACCTTTCCTTTAGCCTCAACCTTTTCTTTCTTCTCCTGAATTTCCCCCTGTCTGTTTCCCTGCTCCTGAATAAGGGTAATTGCAAGTTCTGCCGCCTTGATACTCTTTTTCCCAAACTGTTTAGCACCACCATTAATGATTCTCTGTAGCACAGCAAAAGCATCGGATGAGCCGCTCGCCCCTAGTGTATTACATATTTCAAGAGCCAGTTCATTTTTTTCAGGCCCGTTGCTATACAAACTGCACTCTCCCACAAGCTTGGCAAGTGGAGCCACAGCAGACTCATTTGCCCCCCTCCTCAAGTTCTTCACGACCTGAACCTTTGTCTTCACACCGGTTTCAGGAAGAATCATAAGCAGATATTTCTGGGTGGATGTTTTTCCTATTCGAACAATGCACTGCAGCATCTCCTGCTGCACACGCAGATCTTCGTGGGAAGCGTATCCTAAAATTGCCTCCACATCCTCTTCACTACCAGTTACAGCAAGCAGGCGGATTATGTTTCGTTTCCCAAACCATGGCATGGGGTCGGGAAGACGTTCAAGAAGCACAGGAACAAGATCACTTTTAAGCTCACTGAGAATTTTTAACAGCCGTATCCGATCGGCTCTTTTCTCAGTAGTAATCAGAGTATCAAGAAGAAACCGGGCAGCCACAGGCCCCTGCATAAGAATCTTCCTGCAGATCATCTCATCGACTGGTCTTACAAAACAGCGTTCAAGATAGCCTCGTAAAAGGACAACATCCACATTCTTGTCTTGGATACGACCAACCATCCTGCACACATCATCATTCTTTTCAAAGGCCCCGGAGCGAATAAAATAAAATAGATCTAAAATCTGTTCAGCCAATTCAGAATTTTTGGAATACCAGGCATGGTTCATCATCGCCTGTAGGGCTCTAATATGATGCTCCAGTCCCCTGTCAGCCGTTTCATTCTCCCGTACCCAGGCAAGACATACCGGAGTGAGTTTTTCAAGCCATCCCCAACGATTCAAATACGCCAGTTTTGCAGCTATCCCGCCAAGAACCCGAGCAAATGGGACTCGCAGCGCATGTTCCTTGTCCTGCAACCCTTTCACCACATTCTGAATAATGGCCGCCGCAACACTTTCTTTGTCGTTGTTCAGGAGTTTTTCTATAGTGGCAGGGAGACTGAGACACACCTCCTTGTTTCCAAGGCTTGTTAGATCTCCCTGAGCAAGAGCGGAAATCCCAGTGTGAAGTCGAGTCTCTTTTCGTCCCTGCTCAGTCTGCTGCAATACGGATCGTATTGAGCCCATGGCAAGAATCTGCTTGCCTCGAGAAGTTGTAGAAAGTTTTTCATACCCTTTGGCAACAACCTTATGCTGTAACGGAAGTTTCTCCCCTCTCTGTTTCACCTTTTTCTGTTGTTCCTGCATCCACTCAAGTACTTTTGTCAAAAGTTGACTGTCAGTATTAAGAAGCAGAGCGTCGTAGAAGGTGCGTCCAAAGGCTGATGAAAATTCCTGACAGACAAGCATCAAAACAGAACGTTGAACAAGATAAGGGGCTAACAGGGAGGCAACTTTGTCACTCACAGTTTTATGTTGACCTGCGGGGAGAATCGAACTTACGTTATCGAGCATCTTCGAAAAAGCAGGGGCGACAACGACCAGATGATCTTTACGAAGAACCTGAAGTATTGAATAGATGGTTGTGGCGATAATATGAGTGCTCGCCTCGGGTGATTGAAATACCTCCTGCAATACAATTTGCAGTTCCTTCCCCTGTTTGCGTCCCACCAGATACAAGATATGGCTCGATCGGACAAAACCGGCGGAAAGATCCTTTAAAATTATATCAGCTTTCTGCTTCTGTTTTTTCTCTTCTTCACTTTCACCTGGCGGAAAATACTCTTTCGGAAAAGTTGCAACAAGATCGAGGTTTTCAATAAAAGCTCTGCTTCCGCCAGCTCTACTGACCTGCTCGGGTGTAGCACTGAAAACCGAAAGAATTTTTTTAAATGTACTTCTGTCAACTCCCTTGGATAAGACCAGTTCGTCAAGTTCCATCTTCTGTAAATGGTCGCTGAATGTTAGCAACTGAAGACGTTCTTGAGTCGGTTTATCTACGGGTTCACCGTTTAGCAGATATCCGCCATTGAGAAAAGAAAAGCGCAGTAACTGGTTATCGCGAAGGAAGGACTTCGTTCCCTGGTATGCATTTTCGACGGAGTTAGTCACTTGAGCGGACTCTTCCGGATACAGACGAAGAGCGGTGGACGCTGCATTAATCAGTTTTAATGTGTTCAGACTTTCTTGTTGCTTGTCACCCTGCGTCATATAAAAGCACCAGATTGTGGTAGATGGTTTACAACGATTCAGCAAGAAATGAGACTGTCTTAAATTTTTATCTGCCTGAGAAAGCTACCAACAACGCCTCTTTGGCGCAAAATAATTACACACCAACAAAGAGCTAGAACAAAAGGATTTTCCCCTGGATAAATGCCTGATCAAAATTCTCTATGCATCAATCCTGTTGCAAAACACTCCTACTATAGTTAGCTACACCCAATCCAGGCAGAAGTCAAGAAAGACACCTGTCATCCTGCTGGTTTAAAGGAATAATGTGGCATCAATTATCACATTAATTCTCCAACAATCCATATCGATTCAGCATCTCGTAAAATTCATACAGAGGTAAGCCCACGACATTCGAATAGGAACCATGTATTTCCCGGACCAGAAAAGCCCCTTTTCCTTGAATGCCATAACTTCCTGCCTTATCCATTGGTTCACCCGATCGAACATAGGCTAAAATCATACTTTTGGTTACATCCCAGAACACCACCGTGGTACTCACGATAGAGACATCACAAACGCCCAGCATCCCATTCCACAAACAGACCGCCGTGCGAACGCTATGCTTTCGACCGGACAAACGTTGCAGCATCTCAACTGCGGCAGTTTCATCAACAGGTTTTTCAAGTACAGTATCATCGATACAGACAACAGTATCGGCAGCAACAATCCAGTGCTCTGGATTGTTTACAGCAACATGTTCAGCTTTTTCTCTGGCCAGACGTTCAATATAAGCTCTCGATTTTTCTTCTGGTTGTCTCTGTTCCGGAATATTCGCAGGTACAACACGAAAAGTAATCCCAAGATCTTCAAAATATGCACGCCTCCTTGGAGACCCGGAAGCCAAAACAATTTCTTCTCTACAGTTAAATAATTGAGACATAGTTTAATTCACAGCAAAGCTATTTCTAACGTTTTGTTATAAAGACGCTAAGGATTTCAACCGCCACGTCCAACGGTAAAATAAAACCCTTTGAAAAATATCTTTTCATCCTACACTCATTTGAGTATTCTTGTCTAATAGATATGCGCCTAGCAAATAATCATCTTTTAGCTCAAAACCATCACACACACCATGGCCGAAAATAAATTTATAACAAAAGACTTTGCAGTGGGGGAAGCTCTCTTTGTACAGGATGATATTGGTGACTATATTTTCATCATTATCAGTGGATTAGTTGAGGTGTGCAAAAATATTGATGGGGAAGAAGAAATTGTCGCCCGAATGTCGAGTGGCGACATTTTAGGAGAAATGGCTGTCTTAACGGATGCCCCGCGATGTGCAAGTGGTATTGCCATAGAACCCACCCGAGTCATTATGGTAAAAGACCGCACCCTTCGTCTGGCACTCCTTAATAACGATCTTCCAATCCTGAAACCTCTCACCAGTCAGTTGATTTTTCGCTTCAAGGAAGCAGAACAGCAAGCGAACTATTATCGCAAAAAATTCAAACGACTTCAGAAAGAAGTCGAAGAGCTCAAAGAGAGTCTTCTTCAATATGAGCTTCCAGAAAACAACTAGCGGCGGTAAACGATAAATAATGTCAACATTCAGTACTGCAGCTCTTAAACATTGTAGACGCCTCAAACAGAAACCAGACAAAAACAACAATTCCCCATGGGAGCAGCCTCTTCCAGCAACTCCTTTTTACTTCAAAAAAGAACCTTGTACATACAATATGCGAATTCTTTCTATATCTGACAGGGTTGAAAAAAAGTTGCTTAAACCTGCTACCCATATTCTCCCCGCGCCCCCTGATATAATCCTTGCCTGTGGTGATCTTCCTCCTGAATACCTCACCGACCTAAGAGAGTTCTACGCTGTTCCTCTCTTCTACATTGAAGGCAACCATGATATCAGATACAAGGAATCGCCACCGGTGGGTTGTACTAATATTCACGCAAGAATCATTACGGAGCAAGGGCTACGCATCATGGGGTTCAGCGGTTCCCGCTGGTACAACGGCGGCGCAAATCAATATACCGAGTCGCAAATGAAGAAATTTATTCGCTCTCTTTGGTTTCAACTCTTGCAGGTTAGCAAAGTGGATATTATTATCAGTCATGCTTCACCACGATTTGTGCATGATGAGGAAGATCCGTGTCATAAAGGCTTCAGGAGTTTTACGCCCCTTATCAAGAAACAGAAACCGGCCTGGTTTGTCCATGGCCACATACATACGTTCTTCAATGATCCCGCAGAACGGATAACCCAGGTCTGCGACACACAGGTACTTAACAGCTATGGCTTTTTTTTCTTTGAAACAGAACTGGTGGAAAAATAAACAAACGGATAGCTCCTCAACTCACAGAGGAACAGCACCCGTCCAGGAAACCAACTTTGATCAGGTTCGTGAAAGTGAAAAAGCATACGAAACTGTTAAACGCGGCACTGCAACGGTTCCCCTTGATAAAATCAAAGGATCCGTCGGGCGCTATAACGACTTTGACCAGCAGTTTCGTCTTAAAAGCGCAGGATCTGAAGAACGATTAAGGTCTCTTACTCAGGCCATGCAGGAGGGACGCCCCCTGCCCCCTGTTTCCCTCTATCAAATCAAAGAAAACTTCTATATTGTCGATGGACATCACCGTGTTACTGCCGCAAGAAAACTTGGCCAGGGTGATATACAGGCAAAAATCCTAGAACTTCTCCCGGCCGGAGAAAGTGTAGAGAACAGACTCTATCTTGAAAAAATTGAGTTTAGAGACAAGGTAGGGATTCCTAAGGTTGTGGATTTCACCGAGCCGGGACAGAGTGAATACCTGCTCGAACAGATCACAATGCACCAGCGCTTTCTTGCAGAAAAAAGTGGGGGAGATATCGACCTCAAAGAAGCAGGGGCAGACTGGTATCGTACCATTTTCCTCCCCCTACGAACCCTTATTAAAAATAGCGGTCTCCTCCGTTCTTTTCCGGACAGAACAATGGATGACCTCTATCTGTATATCTCCACCCATCAGTGGCAAAAAAAATCGGAAAGACAGTATGGGATAGGGGTGGATAAACTTATTCCACGCGACATGGAAGCATTTCGAAGGAAGATGGCCAGAAGTACACAGGGAGACTATCCTGAGATGAAACGGGATATTACTATTTTTATCCTTGTTAATGTCGACGGCACCCAGGAACAACGAATACTAGACAAACTCTTTGCCCTTCCCGAGGTTATGGAGCTACACTCTGTTCACGGCTCTATTGATTTAGTTATCAAGGCCACCCTGAGTCGTGATCTCCTTGCCTCAGACGCCGAAGTGATTTCTCAATTCACCCATTCTTCACTTCGATGCATAAAGGGAATCCACTCAACTCAAACTCTTATCCCCGGACTTTCGCTGATAAAACCTCAATGCTAAAGAGCAGCTTTCACCGCTATCGAGCCCAAAACTTTATCTGGAGACCATCCTCTTTAAAGAGCTTTTTAAGTATCTAAAGGAGCCAAACCGTATCGGAATACGTATTGCCGGAAGGGAAAAACCAGACCCTGCAAACGTACTTGGTGAATATTGAGGAAAAACAATATCCCGAAGGCGTGAGCCTTGGATTTTCTTTTCCTGCGCCGCACGTACCAGAGGTACCTCATCCCTATCGACCTCAAGTACCTCGATCATTGCTCGGTCAAGTGCCACACTGCTTCTTGATGCCGCAAGACACCCCAGCATCAGCGAATTTCCGTGCATAGGGCCTTTGTCACTCATAACCTCAATCCCATCGGCAAGAACAAATGCAGGGGGCAAGAGTTCCTGAAGATCCAGAATCATGCGCGCAAAGGTCTCACAGGAACCGCCATGGCGCATATGGAGCCAGGCCTTCCGTGCCCCAAGAACAATACCAAAGACATTTTTCACCGCCATGGTGACTCCCATCTGACCATGCGCCTTGATGCGGGGAAGATTCACAAAATAATCACAATCCAAAGCTTCGGCCGCCACACCAACAGAGATTCCACAGGCAAGTTTTTTTACCACACGGGTTTGAAAACTAACAGGGGTGATGTCTCTGCCACTAAAATGTGGGACAAAGCCCTGCTGTTTTAATACCTGAGCCGCCGAACCAAAAGCCGGAGAATCACCGAGCAGCACAGTCGCTCCCCGGGACAGGAAGCAATCGGCAACAGCTACCGTAAACAAGGGGCTCGAACAGGCAAGTGCAGGAGCACGACCACTCAGTAAATTTGGTTTAAAAAGGACCCTTTTGAAGGAAAGATCCGATGGTACCTCAAGGAGATCGAGTTGTTCCTGTAGAGATGTTCGTAACAATTTTGTCTCGTAGGAAGCACAGTGATTCAGACAGACGGGTATTGCTGGCATAAAGTCCGTTTTTTATACATTAAACAAGAAAAAGCCGGATTCATCAAAATGAATCCGGCTTTTTCCAGGAGAAAGAAGAGAGAAGAGATAAAGCATAATTTACTTTGCATTTTACATGCCAATCCGCGCAAAACAGCGAACACATAATAATACCAGACACATAGGTCTTTCTATTCATTTTTCATTTTTTCAAAAAGTTAAATATTTTATACTTCCGAGGCGGAACAATAGAATTTTTGTATTCTTATCAGGCAATTGCATAGGGACACTTTTTTAAACCGATAATAAATACCAATACTTTTCAAAGAGTTCGCTCAGTCGGATTACGCCAGTTTCGTCCCTGATGGCCATTTCTTTTACATAATGTTCAAAAAATTGGATTCCCTTTTGGTTTCTCTAAAATTAAAAAAAAGCTTCTTTTGCTTTTCCCTTTCTCTTGATAGTATATTAAAAATAGTATCTCCTACAACTCTTCAAACCCCGGACGATGATGCCTACAAATGTAACCATGGCAATATTTATTGTCGGTGCCCTTACCATAGGATTTCTATTCCTGCGTCTGCGCAGGGAAATAAGAAGCAATACACTATCTTCTCCGCTCAGCAGCGACAGTGATGGGACATTCCTTGTTCAAGACATCTGTTTTCAATCACCCCATGAAGCCATAGCACTCTTTGACGGTAACGGCCTGCTTGTCCTCTCAAACAAGCTCTTCAAAGAGCAATTCCCAAGCTCCCCAAAAGACAAACACCACCCTGAAATATTAGATTTTTTTCCAGAAGAAGTCTGGCTGGAACTTCAGGAAGGCTTCTCCGAATGTCAACTGAATAACAAGGAAGTCAAACGGGAGTTCCAACTGCAAGAGACGCTCTATCGCTTCACCTTTTCTCCTGCTAATCAAAAAAGTGGTACACTCTCACGAATTTTTCTCTTCTGCAAAGAGCTTGCGGTCACTCCACATCCTCACCGATATATATCACCCGACGATACGATATGGAGGAGTATCCTCCAGCTCACCAACCCTAGCGCTCTGCACTCTGACTGGCACAATTGTTTTAACCAGGTTCTCCCGGATATGTGTAACGCCCTGGAAGCGAGTGAACTTTTCCTTCTTGATAACAGTCCACCCACCGGCACCCCTCTATCTATTCATGGTGAGAACCTGAGCAACACCTACAACCATGACTGGATACTCTCAGTCCCTGTCTGGATGAACATTTTAAAAAAAGGACAAACTATTCAAAATTTGGCGGAACATTTTGATCAGGAAGAACAAATCATACTGGAACAAGAAGGGATCAAAACCCTTCTCCTGATTCCCCTTATCGTGGGGAATGAGTTGGTTGGGCTGATCGGACTGACTAAAGCCAACGACCCCAACTTATTTCATCAGCATCAGATTAACAGTCTTCTGTTTATAGCTGACATTCTAACCATGGCTATCAGTAATCAGCAGGACCGCCTGGAACGTGATCGTCTTGTCACCGTCGTCGAACAATCATCCGATTGTATTATTATTATAAACAAAAATGGTACCATCCTCTATGCAAATCCAGCCTGTAAAACGGTCACCGGCTTTTCTCCTGAATCAATCACAGGACAATCCATAAAACGCATCCACACGCCCATTATCAGACGGAAATTGTGGTCAGAGATTAAAAGCTCACTCAAGACAGGAGAGGCATGGAGCGGACAGTTTGATAATTTTCGCAAAGACAAAACCCGCTACCAGGAAGAAATGCTTCTTTCACCCGTTCTTGACCATGAAGGACGGGTGTCTAATCAGGTCTTAGTAAAACGTGATATCACAGAGGACAAACGACTGGAATCCATTGCAGAAGCTGCAAACCTTATGGAGAATATCGGCTTTATTTTCTCCAGTATTCGGCACGAACTGGGGAATCCCATCAACTCTATCAAAGTCTCCCTTTCTGTGCTGGAATCAAACCTTGAGACCTACGACACTGAAGCCATCAGTCGTTTTATCCAGCGCGGTCTATCGGATATCGGCAGGGTTGAATACCTTCTCAAAACTCTACGCAACTTCTCAATTTTTGAACGACAGGATATTCAGCTAACCGATATGCGTGCCCTGCTTGACAAACTCGTCCAGCTTACGGGAAAAGATCTTGCAAAACAGTATGTTATGCTGGCAATACACCATCCCGAAAAACCTCTTTCCGGAATGATAGACCCACGGGCATTTCTTCAGGTTCTTCTGAACCTCATCACCAACGCAGTTGCTGCACTCGAAGAGAGTGACAATAAAACCATTTCCATTTCCCTGATTCAAAACCATAAAAAACAAATAACCTTTATATTTGAAGATAATGGCTGTGGAATGGAAGAGGATACTGTGCGAAACTTATTCCGCCCGTTCTTTACCACAAAAGCCAAAGGAACTGGTCTGGGGCTGGTCATTGTCAAAAAAATGCTCTCAAAAATGAACTGCTCCATCACTGCAAGCTCCGAAAAGGGCCAGGGAACAAGAATGGTAATCATCATTCCAACGGTATGATTGTCTGGTTTTACTGGACTTTCCACATCTTTCCATGGTAATCCTGAATGATAATAAATCAGAGCAGTACATAAAAAAAAACTCCCGTCTGGCGTGGCAATTCCTTGTCGAATCGGCTCCTGTCACAATTTCCTGACCGGTGATACAATACCCCCTAGACCGTTGTCCTTTCAGATAAGTTGACCGATTTTGGAGAACCGTATGAAAAAAGTTTTAATTGTTGATGATGACGAGAGTTTTCTCCATAGTCTCATTGACGGCTTTAAAGCCTATGAAGACAGATTTGCCATAACCACAGCAGGGGATGGGATTGAAGCACTCACTGCCCTTCGGGAACAGGACATCAACCTGGTGCTGACCGATCTCAAAATGCCGCGGATGGATGGTTTTGAACTGGTTGCTCACCTCAGTAGCAACTACTCCAGTATTCCGGTAATCGTAATGACTGCATTCGGTACCCCGGATATGGAAGATAATCTCCGGGAGATGGGAACATTTCAATATATCGAAAAACCCATTGATTTCGGAGTGCTTGTTGAAAAGATTCTGAAAGGACTCGCTGGCCCTTCAAAGGGATATATCACGGGTGTCTCCCTCTCATCTTTTTTGCAACTCCTGGAACTTGACAAGAAGTCCTGCACACTCACCATTCATGCAGGCAGTAAAAAAGGAATTATGTACTTCAGAGATGGCAACCTTCTTGATGCCAGCGCAGTGGGTACTCAGGGAAGTGAGGCGGCTTATGCGATTGTCAGCTGGAAAAATGTTGAAATAGAAATAGAGAACAGTTGTCCCGTCACGGAAGTAAAAATCACGGAAACCCTTGGTTTTATCCTGCTGGAAGGATGCAGAAGAAAAGATGAAGACAATGCAGCAAAAAGTCCTCAACCCAAAACCGGGGCTGCTGCTCTTGGAGGCCTCGACTCTCTGAACATGGAAGATCTCGACCTTAATCTTTCAACTGCACCTCCACCACCAGCTCCCCAGCAGTTCTCACCACAAACAAATCCTGTGCTGGCACAGTTTATCACCATCCTGAGTTCTTTTCCGGAGATCATAAGCTCCACAATTAGCTCGAATGATGGTACCATTCTGCATCAGGCAGGAGAACCTGAAAACAACACTGCAAACTTCACAACATACGTTGCAGTGGCTGCCGAGCAGATTAGAATTGCAATAGGCGCATCCGGCAGGCAATACTCGATTTTCACCCTTCTAGATGACACAAAGTTACTGGTACTCTGCGGCCAGGAAGTTATCGTCGGGCTTAAAGTCGGCAGCTCCGTTTTTCCAGAGAGTATTGCAGATGGGTTGCGCCCTGTGCTCAGCAGAATTAAACTCACGGCTTAGACTCTTTTTTTGAAGATGAAATAAAAAAAGCATATGACTCCGGTCGTGTTTAACAATCTATAAACTTTATGGCAAAAGTCATATCAGGACAGCTTACAATGAATTCATTGCTTCAGGAAATCACCGTACTTCCAGGCGTTCTCGGTTGTTTTGTCTTCAACAGCAAGCAACAGATTGCTGGAAGTAAAATGCCTCCTATTTTTAAAGAAAACAGCCTCCAAACCATCGGAAATCTTATTAGCAGGACAGTTCAGATAGGCGGTATGGCCCAATTGGAATTTAAAGGAATCGAGATCAAATATAATGAATCTCTTCTTTTAATCACCCCCCTTGAACAGAATGCACTACTCGTCATCATCTGCGAACCAGGCGCAAACAAATCCCTTATAGCCATGACAACGGGAATGCTTGCGGTAGACATTTCTACTGCTTTGGCAAACCCCATGGCATCCTCCGGGAGTATCAGTCAACCTGCAGCAACGCCACCACCGTCACAACAGCCACAGGCTGCAGTTCAGCAACAGGAAGTAAAAGAGGCTGAGATTGATGCGGACCTTGCTCCTGTCCTTGAACAGGTCAAAGATGCACTTGCCATGGCCATTGGCCCCATTGCCGCACCGGTGATGAAAGATACTATTGAAATATGGGCAAAACTGGCCATTCCATCCATTGCAACCCTTCCTGAGCTTAGCAAGCTACTCTGTGCAGAAATCAATGATGACGACCTGGAGCAGGAGTTTATGACGGAAATCGCAAATATCACCCGTTAAAGCGTTCTCATTAGAACAAAAAAGGGGAGAGTGGCAAATTTGCCACTCTCCCCTTTTTTTGTTCGCTGTGTTCCGGGCTGCCCAAAAAACTATGGGCACCCGGTTATCACTTCAACACATTATTTTCCAGCGCAACGCTCCAGAAGTTTTGCTGTACTGATACGCAGTCGATCAATGGCCTTTGCCAGATCACCGATCTCATCCTTACTGCTTACTCCGATATCCTCATCAAGCTCTTTGCCAAGACTGATCTGAGTTGTCTTCTGCTGAAGCTTTGCAAGAGGTGCAACAACTCCGCTGCTGAGGAAGAACCAGATCACTCCCATCAGGACAACAATTCCGGCCGTTCCCATGGCGAACAGGCTGGTTGCTGATTTTTTTGCAGCAGCCATCGCTCTATCAAGTGGAACGTAGACGATACTCGTAGATACAATTTCACCATTTCGCCAGTCATAGCCTGTCTCGGTTCCGTAAATCTCAATCTGATCCTTCGGCGCCTCATCGGGAGTACCATGACAGCGTAGACATTTTTCAGTAACAACAATGGGTCTTGCAAAGTAATAGAACTGCTTACCATTTTTAACCATGGTCCCTTCTGTATTTTTCTTCCCCTTACTCCCTTCAAACATCTTGATGAGCGCAAGTTCATCAGTATCTGCCTTATTTGGTGGATAAAGAGGATCGATGGTCGCCTGCTTAAACTTATAGCCAGGAAAGCGTTTTTCAAAAATTTCCCAAACACCGCGAGTCATGACAAAACCGGACATAATCTCAGGATAAAAACGATCTTCCTCAACAAGCTCTGCCACCAGAGGCCTCTGAGACTTTTTGAAGTACATCCTGGAAGAATCGATCATATTAAAGACAATGGCTCCCTGTGTTTTGGCCTCTGTCATTGCATTCTTCACACTGAACTGATAGCTCGAATAAGCAAGTGCAAGGCTAGCCACCAGACTGAGAATTCCAATAATAACGATAAAACGGACTCTGATACTCATGTTTCCTCCTCTCTCTTTTTCCTTCGATCAGGAAAAAGTAATTTCACGGGTTCGGATCACATCTTTATTTGCTGTAAGTTCTGCTAAAATATTTTCATCAAGTGCAGATTCCAGATCGATAATATTATAGCCAATCTTCCCGTTGGATTCATTTTTAAAGCTTACGATATTCACGCCATGAATCCCCAGAGTATTGGTAATAAAACCGATCAGCCCAGGAACATCCCTATTGATAATAATAAGCCGGGTGTGAACGGTTGATGCCGGGATGGACTCAATATTGGGAAAATTCACACTGTGGGTAATATTTCCATAGTGCAGATAGGCTGACAATTCCTTCACGGCCATACGGGAACAATTCCCTTCCGATTCAGCAGTGGAAGCGCCAAGATGAGGTGTCGTTAAAATTCTGGGATGAGCAATGACCCCAGGTGTTGGAAAATCTGAAATAAAGGCTTCCAGTTGTCCGGATTCCAATGCAGCAAGAACAGCCTCTTCATCCACAATCGGGCCTCTTGCGTAATTCACAAGAATGGCACCCGGTTTCATTTTAGAAATAAAATCAGCATTTACCATCCCCTTTGTTTTCTCATTCACAGGAAGATGAAGGCTGACAATATCTGCCTGAGCCAGGGTATCCCGCATGGCACGAGTAACCGTTACCTCGGGAAGAAGATTATGGATATTATCAAGACTTGGAAAGGGATCAAATCCATACACCTTCATAAAACGCTGTATCCCGCCATTGGCAAGTCTCACTCCAATTTGCCCAAGACCGATAACCCCAAGTGTTTTTCCGGCAATTTCCACTCCACGAAACGCAGCCTTACGACTCTCGACTTCGCCGCTCACCTGATCCGATGGGATTTCAGCAAGTGATTTGCAAAAGGCAATTCCCTGGTAAATATTACGCAGCCAGATTCCGATCATGGGGAAAACCAGATCAACAACGGCGTTGGCGTTGGCACCAGGGGTGTTAAAAATGCAAATCCCCTTATCAGTGGCCTTTTCCACGGTGATATTATTCACACCGGCACCAGCTCTTGCAAGCGCCAGCAACTCCGGATAATCATCCACATCCACCTGCGAACTACGTACAACAATTCCATGGGGATTGGCATCATCTGGGTCAACAGCGTACTCATCACCAAGAAGCTCCAATCCCTCTGAAGCGATAGCATTAATAGTTTTAATCCGAAATTGAGTCATCATTTTCTCCTCTAGTTGCAGAGCATACAACTGCAATACCTACAATGTAGTTTAATTTATATTAACTTCTTTTACTTCATTCAGCTTTCTAACACAAATCCTTTCTATTTTAGGAGGTTCAGTCCGAAAGCTGAACAACTCTCTGCAAACACATAAGACTGTTTTCCCGTTCCTGTAAAAAGGCAAAACAGGCGGGACCTTTCGTTACTGTCCCAAGTTCATTAAAACATTTTTGTGAAAAGCGGTAGAACAGGGTCTGTTTAAAAAACCTGTTTCTCTCCTTGGAGAGATACAAACCAGGAATTTCTGACGGCAACTGCTGATAGAGTTCATCTTTCAGGGCTCGCTCCCTCCCACCTGTACCAGCAAGACATTCCGGAAGTTTACGTTTGCCACAACGCAGCCAATCGTAGATAAGCAACTCACGGGTCAATGCATTGTCGTTCCGCGAGCTCAAAGCCTCCACCAGCAATAAACAGAGAAGTTCCTGGGTTGGAGCAAGTTCAAACAGTCTCCCGTTTTGGGCGATCCTCAAAAGAGTCATAAAAAAAGATCCAATATCGATCTTTTTTTCACGAAAATAGCGCCACAACGAGGGAAAATACCTGTTATTACAGAACTTCTCCACACATTCTGAAAACCAGTACAACTCGCTCAGCTCCACACCATCAAGCCATTGATTCGCAAGAACTGAATAGGGTGGTTTACTGCACGATCGATAGGAAAACTGTGAAGCATCGTAACTGATTGCGGTATTCGGTAACAGTTTCAGTAAACCCATCTGAATATAATGGGGTCCCATTGCAAAAATATCAGCAAAAGATTGCAAATAGCTCTCTTTTGTCTCAAGAGGAAGCCCTAAAATTAGATCCGCATGGAGATGAATATTGTCCATGGCAGCCAGACGTGACACGGTATCAAAGGCAACTTTAGGATCAATTCTGCGATTTATGGCAGCCAGGGTCGGCTCATGGGTAGATTGGATTCCGATCTCAAATTGAAAGCGACGGGGAGGAACCGTGGCGAGAAAAGAAAACATCTCTTCACTGATACGATCAGGCGCAATCTCAAAGTGAAACAACGCCTCAGAATCATACTCGAGAACAAGTTTCCAAATTGCCAGAGCTCGCTTAGGCATATCATTAAAGGTTCGATCTACAAAACGGAGCACTTTGGTGTCATGAGCCATAATCTGATCAAGTTCAGCTCGTATCTGCGGTAGATCCTTATGAACCGTTCCACTCTCGGCAGAAGAGAGGCAATAGGAGCAGGAAAAAGGACAGCCCCTGGAACTCTCGTAATAGATATTGCGATTTTTTAAGTGAGCGGCAAAATCCTCTTCCCGATAGGGAGAGATAAACTTCTCTTTTTTATCTTTCAAGTGAAAGAAGGAGCCGCCATAATGTGGCTGTAAAACAGCTGCGGTCAAATCCCCGTAAAAGGCTCCCCCCACAGCTTCTATTGCACCGCTAACAACCGTACAGCTACCAGGCCCTACATTGTTTCCAACAACTTCGGCCTGAGGCCCTCCAACAACCAGCTGACACTTTGGCAGCAGGGAGTGCAGGTCAACGATCAAATCCTCAACGCGATCGGAGTTCCACACTGCAGCAGAAAACAAAATCGCATCGGGGCTGTCTTTACTCAGTCTCAGAAGGACTTCATAGCCGGGATCGCGGATGGTCATCTGTATAATTTCGGTGGATACATTTTCACAATGGGTTTCAAGTTCATTGCGTAAATGAAAGAGGGCAAGGCTTGAATGAGTATACCGCCCGTTTATGGCAACTAGTTTTATATGCATAACTGAAAAATGATTTTTTTTGGGAAAAGGAGAAATTGATATGGTACATATAGAAGTCTATAGTGTGCTTATTAGTATCTTATACATTTTTTCAAAGTCTGTGCGTATCTCATGTTTTTTTGAAAGGAATTTGATGAAGGTACGTATACTGACGTACTTACTCTTTACCACTGTTTCAATAATGATCCTACCATATCACTGTCCAAGGAGAAAGATGTGATCAACGTTTTCCAAAACAGATTCCCCCTCCCTTCGTTGCTCGGAGCTTTTTTATTGTCTCTCTGTTTCCATGGTATCAGCTCTGCCGCACCATCTAGCTACCATCTTGATATCGAATTTATTCCTGAACAGCATCTTCTGCATGGAAGGGCCACGATTAGTATCCCTGCAGGAAAAAATTGGCAACTCACCACCGGAGGACTTCAAATCAACACACTGATGCTGCAGGAAAAGGGGAAGGATTCTTTTCTTATGCCTCTGCCAAAAGCTGATCAGATCACCATGTACGCAAGTGCAAATGATATAGAGGCGACAGTTCACTATTCATTACACGTTGCAGCAAACGATCCAAACAACCTGATCAGCCCGCGTGGCATTGTTCTCACATCCAACTGGCACCCTCTCCCTGAAGAAGATATGCTTTTTTCTCTTACTGCAAAACTTCCGCAGGGATTTAAAGGAATAACGGAATCGGATGATATCCCGACACAGGAAGCGGACGGCACCATAAAAAGTGCTTTTTCGCAACCGGTCCGGGCAATTCATCTGGCAGCAGGCCCCTACCAGGTAACCCGGGAGAACATCCGGGAAGGCCTTCTCCTCTCCACTTGGTTTTTTGCAGAAGACCAGCAACTCAGCCAGGAGTACCTGGATGCTGCAAAAGCGTATATCCTTCGATACGAAAAGGAGATAGGAGTCTTCCCTTATAATCACTATGCGGTGGTTTCCAATCGCCTCCCAAGCGGATTCGGTATGCCTACCTTTACCCTTCTGGGTCAGATGGTGCTGAGGCTTCCCTTTATAAAGGAGACATCTCTTGGTCATGAGATTTTACATTCATGGTTTGGTAATTCCATCGAAATTGCCGCAGACTCTGGAAACTGGTGTGAAGGACTAACCAGCTATCTGGCTGATTTCAGTTATGCAACGGACCGTGGAAAAGGTACTGCCCATCGCAAAGCCGCACTGATTAACTATCAAAGTTATGTGCGCGAAGGGATGGCAAGCCCCCTTGCAGAGTTTGGTTCTGCCAGCCATAATCAACCGCTGGCAAAGGCAAAACGAGCCATTGGCTATAACCGCTCCGCCATGCTCTTTCATCAGCTACGCGGCGTTATCGGACCTGAATATTTTACCGAGGGAGTACGACTATTTGCTAACTCCTATACAGGGCGTTCCGCATCATGGAAGGATATCCAAACACTCTTTGAGACGGCATCCGGAAAAGATCTTACCCAGTTATTTAGTCAACAGCTCATCCGAAATGATGTCCCGGACCTGCAGCTGCAAAATGTGCGATCTGGCAACAAACAGGACAGCTCCATCCTCCAATTAAGTATCGTTCAGAACAGTGAACAGCCCTACAGTCTCAAAGTCCCAATCCAGATAACAACGATGAGTGGGACAAAAACCGTTATACGAGAAGTTAGCGAACGGGAAACAGAGATCAGTATAGATCTTGAAGAACCACCCCTTTCCTTGAGTATTGACCCGGAATATGATCTGTTCAGAAAACTTTCACAATCTGAACTACCGCCTGTCTGGTCCCGCTTTATGGGATCACCCCATAAATTAATCGTTACCGAAAAAAATTCTCAGCAAACTCTTTTTGCTCCTTTAATCACCTGGGCTACACAACAGGGCTGGAGTGTTATAGATGATAAGTCGGTCACAAACCAGCAGCTTGCAGAAAGCTCTGTTCTTTTTCTTGGTGCCAAAAGTACTGCCTTTCAATCCCTGTTTGGAAAAGCAGACCCTGTTCAAGAAGGCTTTCATCTGAAAGTAGAGAACAATCCTCTCAACGAGAAAGAGGTCGCAGTACTTGCCCGCAGCAGTTCCGCAGAAGAGACCGCTGCGATTCTCTATAAATTGAAACATTACGGAAAATATTCCACGCTTGCTTTCAAAAAAGGCCGAATTAAGAATAAAAAAATTGCAGCAAGCAGTAACGGTCTTGAATATTACCTAGAGACCCTACCAAAGGGTGGATCAACGAGTGCTATAAACAGCTTTGAGCAAATCATCACAGAACTTACAGAAAAACGAGTCATCTACCTGGGCGAAACCCACGACTCCATGGCTGACCATCTGCTGCAACTCAGAATCATTGAGGGCCTGCATAAAAAGGGTGTTGATGTCATCATCGGAATGGAGATGTTTCCAGCCAGTAGTCAACAGGCACTCGATGATTATCTACTCAACAAAAAAGAGGTAATGAGTGAAGCAGATTTTCTCCGTGAATCACACTGGTTTGATGTGTGGCGCTATGATTGGAGACTTTTCAGACCAATCTTCAACTTCTGTCGTAAAAATGCGATCCCAGTGGTCGGTATCAATATTGAGAGAAAAATTGTCAGCACTGTATTCTCTGCCGGAAACACGGATACACTGAGCCCTGAACAACTGGAGACCATTGCCAGCAGTAGGGATCTTTCCATTAAGGGCTATGTGGAACGGTTGCGTCAGGTACACGGATTCCACGCACAATCACCACATGGCAAGAACAAGGGAATTGCAGGATTTCTACAATCACAAGCTATATGGGATGAATCCATGGCAGAAAATATTGCAAAAATGCTGGAGGAGAATCCCAAGAAAACCGTAGTAGTGATCGCCGGATCACAGCACACCAGAAAGGACTCTGGAATCCCGCCAAGGCTTGCTCGTCGGCTTAATATTGCTCAAAGCTCTGTTCTCAATCTCTATGCGGATAATTCGCCAAAAACCCCGAGTGTACAGGCGGATTATTTCTTTCTGGCGGAGCCTGTTTTTCTGAAAACGAAAGGGAAAATCGGGATTATTCTCGATCCTAAAAAAGAGGACGACGGTAAAGAATATATTCGGATCAGTGGCCTAAGTCATGCTGGTAAGGCTAAGGAGGCGGGGCTGCAAGAAGATGATATTATCATTTCCATTAATGGCGCATCTGCAAAGAACATGGCGGATATCGGTATCCTAATGATGGATTCAATGGCGGGTGACATCCTCAGGATAATCGTTCAGAGAAAGGATGATACCGGAAAAGACGAAGAAAAGGAGATCGAGGTGGAGCTCTCCAACCTCAGCAAAAAGCCCCCCAATCACCCATAATCTCTAAGGAAAAATGAAAAACCCTGCTAGACACAACGTTGCCAGCCTTGAAGATCTACCCAATATTTGCCCGGTAATGGCTCGTGCTCTTCGTCTGCTCGACATTCAGGCGCCGCAGCAACTCAAGGGAAATGATGCCTATCAAATGCACAGTGATCTCTGCAAAATAACGGGACAGCAACAGGACCCGTGTGTAATCGAAGTATTCCTTGCTGCCATTGATTTTATGGAGGGCGGCAAGGCAGCTCCCTGGTGGGATTTCACGGAAGAAAGAAAGAAGTATCTTCCAAGGGAAATATAACTATTATTCCTCTATCTCAAGCATATCCATTAACTCTTGTTGAAACTCTTCATCGTTCGTCATCTTCTGGGCGATCACCTGGCAGAGAGCACCGGTTAAGCCTTCATGATCACCAGATGCAACATTCACAGAAATACCGCCATCTCCATCCGATTCCAGAATAAGGGCCGATTGGTTTTCCTTCAGTTCCATTGTCACTCCTTTATACCATCACTTTATTTATCTTCTCTAATCTCTTGGTCGTTGTACACACTGAGTGGGCAGTATTTGCAAGATCGAGTGCATATGATTTAAGAGACTAAAGGCTAAAGAGCTTGCAGGGTCCTTTCTTTACCTTCAGTCTTTAGACTACATACCTTCAGCCTGACACCACTTATCTGGTGAAGACAAAGCTGTTTTCCCGGGAAAGATCCGCTTGAAACCGATACTCATCCCGTCGAAATTCTTTCAACTCCACAACACTCCGTATCCTGTTTTTCACCGCAAAGTCCACCATCATCCCGCGAGCTCGTTTTGCATGAATAGCAACGGTTCGAAAACTGTCCCCCTTGCGTTCCTTGAAATCGATATGCAGAATACTACCATGTAATTTTTTCTTTTGTATTACACGACTATATTCAGTTGAAGCAAGATTAACAAGTACAGGTTCTGTCAAATCTGCAAGGGCAAGATTTATTCTCTTCGTAACCCTGTCTCCCTATGTGTCAGAATAGTTTGCACCTCAAATATTTCAACATATAACAAATGGGCGAAGTGAGAATTAACAGTGTCAAAACGCTACTCAGAAGAATTCAAGCAATCAGTAATCAAAAAGATGATGCCTCCCAATCCGAAATCCATTTCACAATTATGTAGTGAGACAGGAGTTTCAGATGTTACACTCTATAAATGGAGAAAATCATATAGAAACAAAGGGGTGGCTGT
>Ga0208900_1000033_pt1 | contig 83657 bp, 101 predicted proteins | sample AntAceMetag02UKK_FD_184763 | JGI IMG/M metagenome (GOLD analysis project Ga0208900, IMG submission 184763) | Saline lake microbial communities from Ace Lake, Antarctica - Antarctic Ace Lake Metagenome 02UKK (SPAdes) (version 2) | ecosystem: Environmental > Aquatic > Non-marine Saline and... | reverse complement strand
GCCAAGCTCCATCAAGCGCTCGATGCTTTGGTGCTGAAGGCCTATGGCTGGAAGGCCAACGAAGACATCCTCAGCAACCTGCTCGATCTCAACCTGGAGCTGGCGGAGCGGGAAGCTGCAGGGGAGATGGTGGTGGGGCCGTGGGCGCCAGCCTGACCCAACCGGCCCGCTTCGCCTCAACCTCTGCCAGAGCAAGGGTCTCCCGCTGAATGGTTGTTTTTAAAACAGGAGCGCGAATGTGTTGAGTCTTTGGCCTGGAATAGATCGCTCTCCATCCCGTTGTGACTGCCTTGTCAGGGGAGATTCACTGATGGCAACTCCGAGATGCTGAGCCATGAACATCTGCACCCCCAGCATCAGCCGCACCCTCGCCATCGTCATTGGTGATGTCAAAGCATCGTCTCGCTGTCGCGCTCGCTTTATCGCCCTGGCAGAGCAGGCTGTCAGCTACCGCGATCTGCACGACCAGGCGCTAGCTGAGGGTCTCTACCAGGGCCCTGAGTGCGCGCAGGAAGCCGCCGATGCTATGGGTCTGACCTTTCCGTTTCAGCACTCCTCTGATACATCAGCACAACCTTGATGGAAGCTCTCTCTCTGGCGCCTGCCCGTAGCGCCGAGCGTTGTCCCGTCTCGGATTGGGCACTTGCTGGCCAAAATCAAGCCGCCACTGATCCTTCGCTCTTCCAGATGGTCCGGCTTGCAATCTGAAGCCACCAGGCCCCGCCCTCCGGTTGGTGGAGTGCTCACTCGCTCTCAGGTCTTGGTTCGCCGGGTCCTTTTTTTGTTCTGAGGGTTGAGGCGCAGCATCTCCCTGGTTTCTGACGCCACCCTCTCCCAGTTGATGTCGTCGCCGTCGCTGCGTTCTTCGGGGGGGTTACTTCCCTTGTCCTCCGATTCGTCGAAGAGGCCTTCAGCCATCCGATCGCCCAGGCTGCTCAGCTCAGGGCTGCCTGCCGATCCCGGCCAAACTGCTCTGCGGCCTTGGCTGCGGCTTCAGCGATCGGTCCCCATTCAGGCTCGGCATCCTCGCCAAAGATGGCATCGAGCACCGGGCCCGGCTGGTAGGCCAGATCGTTGGGATTCCAGAGCTCTTCCTTTCCATCCTCAACCCGGCCCCAGGCCACCAGCCGCCCGTCGTCGTCGTCTCGCTTGCCGTAGTAGTCCGCCATTTACGAAGCCTCGCCTTCCCATCTTCCCCGTTTTCTATTGGTGTGTCAATGTGTCTCAGACACACCGGCACAGTTATGGGATCGTCAGCTCTGGCTCCTGCTCGCAGCGCCGAGCGTTGCCCTGTCTCAGAACGGGCCTTGCTGGCCAGGATCAACCGCCAGCTGGCCGGCCGCGGCCAGAGCCTGAGGCGCTGCCGGCGCGATTCTCTCAGCCGTAACACCCTTGGCCGCCACTACCTGCTGGACTTCCGCTCCAACCGGGTGCTGGAGGCGAACCTGGACCTAGAGAGCTGGGCCCGCAGCGCCGATCTACTTCGCACCTATGAGGTTCTGGCCGATGGCTGAGTGTCCTGCTTTGCCATGGCCCCTCCCCAAAAGGTCGAAATACTGACGTACCGCGTTATTATTCAGCGATGATCCGATCGTTCCGCTGTGCGGACACCAAGGCCCTGGCTGACGGTGTTCGAGTTCGGCGGTTCATCGCCTTTGAGAAGGTCGCCCGACGAAAGCTCCTGCAGCTCAGCATCGCGACCACCCTTGAGGATCTGCGCATCCCACCAGGAAACCGCCTCGAACTCCTTTCTGGAGATCGCCGTGGTCAGCACAGCATCCGCATCAACGATCAGTACCGCCTGTGCTTCACCTGGAGCTCGGCCGGCCCAGAAGCCGTTGAGATCGTCGATTACCACTGAACAGTTCGCCCCGGAGAGCGCCATGCCCCACCTTTCCCCCATCACTCCCGGTGAGCTCCTGCGCGAGGAGTTTCTCGATCCCATGGGCATTACCGCTTACCGGTTGGCGAAGGAGATCGACGTGCCCCAAACCCGGATCAGCTCAATCCTCAAGGGCACCCGAGCTATCACAGCTGACACCGACCTGCGCCTGTGCCGGTTCTTGGGGTTGAGTGAGGGCTACTGGCTACGGGCACAGGTCTGCCACGACCTCGAATTGCAGCGCCTGGCCATTGCGCCGCAGTTGCAACAGATCCGCCCACTGGCAGTAGCAGCAATCGCCAGCTGAACGGGTGGCCCTGCTGGCCTACTTAGTTGAACCGGCAGGAATGAAAAGCCCAAAGGCCGAAAAGCAAGGCGCTCAGGCTGGATTGAGCAAGTTGAGTACCCGCGCTACGGCTAATCCGCCAATTTGTAAATCTGCATTGGCGCCAATCTGGCCGTATGAGTTGCTGACAAGGCGAACAGGCGGCAGCCTGGCGCCATGGTTCAGCAAGTCGTCACCATCGCGGGCCTCAAGGGGGGCACCGGCAAAACGTCCACGGCCGTCAACCTGGCCGCGTTCTGGAGTGCAAGCAGATCCACCCTTCTGATTGACGCGGACCCCAACGGCAGCGCCAGTAAGTGGCATCAGCGCAGTGAAGGCGGCTTGGGCCGTTGCGTGCCGATCCAGCAGGCACCGATGGCGATGGCTCAGAGCTGGGAGGTGGTGGTCATGGACACGGCCGGCGGTTCCCGCGACGAACAGCGCACCTATGCAGAGGGATCAGCCTTTGTGCTGGCCCCTTGCCCGCCTGCGGCCAGTTCGATCGAGCAGGTGATCGACTTGGGGGAGCTGTTGCAACAGGCCCAAGCCCGCTATGCCGTGGTGCTGACGATGGTGGATCAGCGCCGAGCACAGGATGCGAGCAAGGCCCGCGAGCTACTAGAGCGCCTGGGGATACCGGTACTGAGCACCCAAATCAGCCTGCTGTCGGCCTGGCCTAAGGCCGAGGCTGCCGGCGTATCTGTCAAGGATGCCCGCGCCGATTCTGGTCGCCCCGATCCTGGCGCCAGCCGGGCTTGGAAGCAGGTGGCGGCGCTAGCGGCAGAGATCGAGGAGAGGTTGACCTGATGGACTTCGAGAAGCTGATCGCTCAGCGGGAGGGGAAGGCCAAGGTCAGTGAGCCTGAGCAGGCGATCCCTTCCCAGCCTCAGGCCAAACCCGGCCGCAAGCCAAACGCCACCAGCAAACGACAGGGCTGGAAGGCTGCAACCTTCTACGTCAGGCCGGAGACGAAAGCCCGACTAGAGCGGTTGCTGATGGAGCGCAAGCTGGCCGGCGCCGCTGGTGCAGCGGATCAGTCCGAGGCGGTGGAGGAAGCCCTGCAGACATGGCTGGCCCAGCATGAGCCGCAACCAAGCTGAATTGGCGCCAAAGCGATCTACCGCACATTCGCATGTTCGCCAATTCGCCTTGGCGAAAATCTGCATTGCGTACCTGCTCTCTTGGCAGTGACGCAACGGGCTGGACACGTTGCAGCGCAAGGGGTTTAGGTCATGCCAATGGCCAAATCTGCCCGATTGGACAAAAACGGCTGGACAGGGCCGCGGCAGGCAAGGCCACCCGCAGTGGTTAGGGCTGGCCTGATCGAGGTGATCCATCCAACGGGCTCAACCTGAAGACATCCATCTGAAGAACAGCCGTCATGCGTCAGCCGCTGGTGATCGAAGACCACCGCCGCCCCGGTGAGGCCATGCCCCAACAGCAGTTCCGCCTCCCTTTGGAGGCCTTGGAGCGTTTGCAACGGCAGGCCGATCGCCTGAAATGCAGCCGTTCTGGCCTGGCCCGTGCCCTAGCGCTCAGGGGGCTGGCGGAACTGGAGCAGGCCATCTCCAGCTGAAACCCGTTGCGCTGCAGTGTCTAAGCCACTTTCCAGGAGGCTGCGGCGTTCTTTCCATGTAATCGCCCAGATCCATTGCAACCACTGGGCTGCTCACCTCTCACCGGCCCGCCGTGGGCGCCCGCGCCGGATTTCACCTGCCGGAGCACTGTTTTGAAGACCAAACGACCCTGGGCTGAGCTCTGCAAACGCCTAACCCTGGTGGATGTTCGACCCTTGGTGAAACCGGGTCAGAAAGCCGTCCGCCTTGCCGATGGCACCGCGCTGGCGCTGCACTGGGGGACGGTGCGCGGTTGTTATGGCGGCGAAAAGCCGGGCCGGGCCCTGCTGCTGATCTGCCCGAGCTGTCGGCACAACAGCCGTGTGTTGCATCGCCCGCCGGGCAGGCCCTGGGGCTGCTGGAGCTGCACGCCGCTCAGCCGGGCCTCCCATCGCCGCTCCGGCGCTCGATCGGGGAAGCCCAAGCCGTTGAGTTGGCGGCGTGCCCAGATTGCGGCCCAGCAACAGCACTGCGCCCAGTTGCTGGGCCTCGCCCACTGGCCCCCGAAGCAGTTGCTCTGGCGGCGTGAGGATGTGTTGCTCTGGCCTCGACGCCCTGGGGCACCCCGGCTCAGCGCCGCTCGCGGCGAAGCTCTGGCCCGCCGGCTGGACATCCTCGAACTGATGTGGTGGTCGTTGCCGGATGCAGCCGCCATTGCAGCTGGCTGCCAGCGCTTCGGCGTTCCGCCTCTTTTGAGCGGTGAAGATCGCGGCGGGCTGAATCAATTTGTGGAGTATCAGCTGGCTGCCACGGGCTGGGCGGTGCGCCGTCGGCGAACGGATCCCCGCCAGCAAAACGCCCGAAAGCAGAAGGGGACTGGCGGAACAGACCCTGCCGCGTAATTCTTAGATGTGATCACAGCCGCTGCGCCCATGACCGCCGCTCCCTCTCCACCTACGACACGGGGCTGCTCCATTCGGATCCGCGCTTCTGCGGCCGAACGTGATTCGTTCCACGCGATTGCTGCAGCCCACGGCATGACGTTGAGCGAAGCCCTCCGCGCTGGCATCCAGCAACTACGAGTGAATCAAATCCATGACCAGCCCTAATCTTTGGGTAGGCGTACTTACTGGAGAGATGGCACAGCAGGCTTACAACCGGCTTCGGCCCACCAACTTCCCGCTGGCGACCAGCAGAGCCGAACGCTCGGCACTGCGCCAGGCCGCCGCTGAGCGGGGCATCAGCCAGGCCGATCTCTTGCGCTCTGGCCTGAAGGCGCTCGGCGTCTCTATGCCGACCAACTGACCAAAAAGAAAGGGCCCCGAAGGGCCCCCTCTCGTTTCAGAAAACAGATCACCGGCAGGAGCTCGAACTCCGAACCGGCTCAACCAAAGGAAAAATCCCTTGATTCTGCCTGCTTCACGGGTTGCACCCCGTGAAACCACCATCCCTAAATCGGGATGGAATTGGTCCAATAATAGTGCAAGTGTGCCGCTGCTCGCCCCTAAGGGCGAGCCGGCGATCAAGCCGACACATAGGGCCGCAGCCGAGCTGAAGGCGCTGCAGCAACTGGGTGAGGCCGCTGGATGGCCACCTGAGGCCTATGCCGCGATTGCCCAGTTGCACGACCGCTGGAGGCCTGATGAGCCGGCCCTGGGCCACCGCTGGCGCCGCTGGGCGGGCTGTGGCGTCACGGGTCAGCCACGTTCCGGTTCCGGTTCATCCCGGATTGGGGGTGATCTGTGAAGGCCCCGATCACCCGGCCCCAGTTGCCCACTGCTGTGGCGGCCGAGCTGCAGGCCTCCGCCATCGCCCAGGACGTTGCAGCCCTCAACGTTGCATCCTTCGGCCCCGGCACCCCTCGCCATTGGGAGAGCGCACGGGCCGAGCTGGTGGCCCATGCCCGGCTGCAGATCCAGACCGGCAGCATCGCCGGCAACGGTCACCCCCAGGGGCAGCCCGGCTTCCTGGCCGATCGCCTGATCCGCCTCGATCAGCGTTACCGCCACCTGCAGGCCGGAGGCTGGCGCAGCCTCTCGGCCGAGCTGGGCGATCTGCCCCGCTTCGATCAATGGAAACCAGCGCAGCAACGGCCGGGCAGCGACGGCCGGGCCCGCTCGATCAAGTACGAAGCCCCGCCGGCCTTCCCCGATGGCGGCGGGCTGCTGCTGCCCCAGGTGCCCGAGCGCTGCTGGCAGCTGATCTGTGAGCGCCAAGGCCTGGCCCTGCCTGATGCCGCCACCCTCGCCGCCGGGTTCTGGCCCTGGGCCCTGGCCACCCCAGACCTGCAGCTGTTGATCTGCGAGGGATGGAAAAAGGCCCTCGCCGCCGTTTCAGCAGGCCATGCCGCCCTCGCCCTGCCTGGGGTTCAGATGGGCCGCCGGGTGGGTGCCGATGGCAGCGAACGGCTGATCGAGGCCCTGCTGCTGCTGGCCCCTGGCCGCCGCTGGCTGATCGCCTTTGACGCAGAAGCCAAGCCATCCACCGCCGCCAAGGTCGGCGCTGCTGCTGGTGCCCTGGCCCGTGCCCTCCGGGCTGCTGGTGGCCGGGTTCAGATCGCCCGCCTGCCCCTGCTGAGCGGCGCCGACAAAACCGGCCTCGATGACCTGCTGGCCGCTGCTGGCCCCGAGGCCCTCGATCGTGCCCTGGCCGATACGGGCCCCCGCCCGGTGCTGCCACAGCTGCGGGCGGCCGATCGCATCGCCCCGGCTGGTCAGTGGATGGCCCAGGCCTGCCCGATCCCCTCTCCTGAGCTGGCGCCGCTGGTGATCCTCAAGGCGCCGATGGGCTGCGGCAAAACCGAGGCCGTCGCCCAGGCCTTGGCACCCCTCGCCGCCGATGGGGTGCCGATCCTCATGCCCTCGCATCGCAAGGCCCTGGGCCAGGCCGCCGCCGAGCGGGTGGGGGTGCCCTGGTGCCCTGCGCCTGGCTCCGATGAACGCCTCCAAGGAGTGGCTGGCTGCCTCGATTCCTGGTGCTCTGACTCCGCCCTCCAGCTCGCCGGGCATGGCTGGAGCGGTGGGGTGCTGATGCTCGATGAATGGATGCAGCAGATCGAGCACCTGCTGCTCAGCAGCGGCACTGCCCTGGCTGATCGCCCCGGCCGCCGCGCTGCCGTTCTGCGAACCCTCGCCGATCTGCTGCCCCGGATGCGGCAGACCATCGCCTCCGATGCCCAGATGGCGGATTGGGGGGTGCAGCTGCTGGAGCGCCTCGCCGGCCGCCGCGCCCTGGCGATCGCCTCTGAGCATCGGCCGATGGCCGGCCGGGCCCTGCACTGCCCCGAAGGGTTCAAGACCCCCGCCGCCGCCTCCCTGGCCTTTCGCGCCAAGTGGGCCGAGCTGGTGGAGGCCGGCGCCCCCTTCCTATGCGGAACATCCGCCCAGCAAGCCGGGATGAGCAACGCACCCCAGACCCTCGCCGCCCTCCACCTGCAGCGCCGCCCCGAGGCCCGCCTGCTGGTGATCGACAGCAGCACCCCCGAAGCGGCCGCCGAGCTGGCGGCTGATCCCGATGGTGTGGCCGGCCGCTTCGAGGCGATCTACTGCAGCCCCTCGATCAGCAGCGGGATCAGCTTCCAGCGCTGGAAACCGGCTGCGGTGATCGTTCTGGCTGGTGGCCGCCTCGCCCCGGAACACTCCGCCCAGGTGCTCGCCCGCGTCAGATCCCCCGAGGTGCCCGGCTACCTGTTCGCTCCCGAGCGCTGCCCCGGCGCTGCCCTGCGGGTGGGATCAGGCAGCACCAATCCCGCCGAGCTGATCGAGCACCTGCGGGCCGTGACCGATCCCCTGCTGGGGATGCTGGAAACGGCAGGGGATGCCTGGCTGCAGGCCTGGGCCGAGCTGGGGGCCCACCGCAACCGCCAGCGCTTCTCCTATCGCGCCTCCATCGCCGGGCTGCTGGAGGCCGAGGGGTGGCAGCTGCAGGCCCCAGGCCCTGGAGCCTGCCCCACTGCTGGGGCGGTGGCCAGCGCCAAGCTGCAGGAGATCGCCACTGCCTCTCAAGCGGCCCTCGATACCGCTGTGATCGAGGCCCCGCTGCTGGAGCCCCAGGCCGCCGCTGCCCTGCAGCGCCGCCGCAAGCTCGACTCCGCCGAACGTGCCGCCCTCGATCGGTTCCGCCTGGCTGATCGTTGGGCCCTGGGCGAGGCCGCCCCGTCGCTGCAGCTGATCGAGGCTGAGCGCGACAAGCTGCGCGATCGCCTGCGGCTTGGCTGGCTGCTCACCACTCCCGAGGCCCTCGCCCTGGTGCCAGCCCATGACTGGAACCGGATCGTCTCCCTCGATCCAGCCGGCCGACCGTTCGCACCGGATCGCCTGCGGGTGGCCCTCGCCCCGAAGATCGCTGCCCTGCAGGCCCTGGGGGTGCCCGAGCTGATCGAGCGTTTCTCGGCTGGGGAGGTGATCGCCGCCACTGATCCCGCCGTTCTGGCCCTTCATGCCACCGCCACCGCTCACCGCCACCAGCTCGCCGCTGCTGCTGGCCTCAGCCCTGCGGCTGCAGCAGGCGGCACCCTGCGGGCCCTGCTGGGGGCTGTGGGCTGGAGGCTGGAGCGGGCCGGCCGCATCCACAAGCGCGGGGCTGGCCGTGGCGCCCTGACCTACCGCGCCGCACCTATTGCCCTTCCCGAAGCCGTGGACGCCGAAGCCCTCGCCGCCGCCTGGCTACTGGAGTTGCAGGAGATGGCCCGATCGAGTGGCGCACTTTCTGCCCCTATAGAAAAAACCCATAGGGGGGAAAAGTGCTCCACCCCATCCCATGGACCACCCCGCTATCGGCTACAGCCCTGGTCTGGTTGCCGCCAGCAGCTGAAATCGCCGGATAACACGCCAGCAGGCCCTCGATCAGTGGTTCCAGCCTTGGCGAGGGGGTTCAGATGACCACCACCAGCCACCCCCTGGCCTTGGCCCTTTCCCCCGGCGTCCACCCCGTCCACCGGCAGCTGTGGGAGCTGGAGCGCATCGCCACGGAGGTGGCCCTGTACCGCGCCGAGCTGCCCGAGCTGGAGGGAGGCCCGCCGAAGTGGGGCCGTGAGGCGATCGGCAGGCGCAAGATCAAAACCGAAGGCGGTTACGTGCGCTTGGTCTGGACCATCAACAGCCGAGGTTGGTTAGTGCAGCAGTGGTATCTCCGCCCCGGTGATCTGACCTGCAGCGCCTACAGCGGCCCCGGTAGGTCTTGCCCGATCGAGGCGGCATGGCTGGAAACGCTCAAGCCCGGCAGCGAATCCGAGCCGGCATGGCTGTATCTGAGCGGCGCCTCCGTTGACGATCACCCCGCCCGCGATATACTCAGACCATCGATCACGGTGAGCCTGAAGGCCCGTGAATCGATCCTTGATCGTATTTCACACCATGACCACCGCCGACCGCCTGGAGCGGCTGCAGGCCATCGCCGATGAGCTGGCCCAGTTGCTGACCACTGACGAACTTGAGACATACCCAACCCTGGAGCACTTGCAAGACATGATCGATGACCAGCAGCAGCCCTGACGACCGCGCCATCCGCCGCGAGGCCCTGCGCTTGGAGTTAGCGAAGATCCGCCGGAAGCTCGGAACGGCGAAGGATGAGGCCGAGCGGGACGAAATACTGGCCCAGTTTGGAGAGACCCTTGAGGTGGTGTTCGCCCTGGGCGAAGAGCTCACCGTTTGTTGAAGTTTCTACGGTTCCTCCGTAGGCCTCCTGTCGTGCGGTGTTTTCGACCCTTGTTTTGTTCGTAGCGACCGGCCTGAAATCGGGTTACAACCGGCCAAGGCTACAAGCCCAGCCGCAATGCTTAGCCCCGCTATCTGCCGGTTGAGTGTCCAGACTTTCACAAGCGCTTAGACGCTGTCAGAGTGACGGCCGGTGCTTCTATGCATAGATTCCGACCAAGGGGATATTGCTCCCGTCTGAGTTGTAGGCAAGATTCTTCGACCTGGTGCGAGGTTGTCCCTCAATCACTGAATCCATGAAACAAATCATCTTTACTGGTGCCCTATTGGCGGCCACTACGGCAATACCAGCCATTGCCACTGGCTTTTCGGATCTTGCCACCTGCTTTACAGCCGACAAGGCGACTGGGAAGAAGGTCCGCGATCTTGGCGAATGCCGCATTAGCGCCCGCGGAAGCTTTGGTAGTGGTGATGGACTGAACCTGTCGATCAATGGCCGTGTACTCATCGACGCTGACACCCCTGGGCGCAGCTCTCCTGATTTCGGAAAGCGGGGCACGCTGGTTAATGGCCAACCTGGTGAGCTTGATTTTGGTATGGGGCAACTTGTAGAAGGCGGCCCCGATATGTATTGCGCCTACAGATATACCGATCCAGTTGCCTACTGTGCGCTCCCTTACAACCACGGCCGACAATATTGAGCAATCCGGCGGCTCTCTACGGGCCAGTGCCCCTGTTTAAGCTGCTGAAGCCACCGCTCCGGCGGCTTCAGCAGCCAGAGCCTGGAGCGCGGCTCTATGGGGTGTCTCTGTAGGTCTCGCATCTGTGGGCGACTCTCACGACCAGCACCAGCAGCTGAGCATCCTGTAACTCGCAGACCACGCGGTAGTCACCAATCCGGTAGCGCCAGAGGCCGGCCATATTGGCAGTGAGAGCTTTCCCTCGCTGGTCTGGATGCTCGCAGTCCTTGACCAGATTCTTCAGGTACTTCGCTATTCGCTCGGCTGTGGTGCGGTCCAGCTTCTTGAATTGTCGTGCCGCTGCCTGGGTGAAATCAACCTTCCAGGCCAAGGTCTTTCACGAGCTGATCAAGGGGAATAGTGCGCTCGCCTGTTCGGCGGTGCTCTTCCAGCGCGGCGGCACCGAGGTAAGCGTCTTCTATGTCTTCAAGGCCCATGACGACCAGCTCTCGCAAGTAGAAGGCTTTGGTCCGGTTGGTGTCCCGCGCTAAGCGGTTGAGGCGGCTTTCCAGCTCCGGCTCAAGGCGTACCGACGTGGCCATGTATTCAATGGGTGCAAGGTATTCACCATACGTTCCTTTGGAGCCCAGGCGCTCCATTCTCGGAAACTTTCCCTGCTGTCGTGCCATCACCGCGCCAGCATTGACACCACCGCGACGGCCCGCTTGGATGCTGTCACGCCATCACCACGCGAGCAGTGACAGCACCTGAAGCAACGCCAGCGGATCAATCCATCCGCGACCTGGAGCAGCGGTGGAAGCTGAGCCGCAACGGCCTGAAGGCTCGCGCCCGTGCTCTGGCTGTGGAACTGAAGCGGATCAGCTCCACCCTTACGGTCTGGCCCGGTGAGTTCATCGACCTGGGCCAGCGGCTGCACGAACACCTGGAAACCGGCCTGCCGATGGGAAGCTTCCCCGGCCTTCCGCCTGTCACTGATCACCCAGTGCCATCACGACAGCAGGAAGACAGCAGCTCGCTTGCTATCACCGCGCCAGCACAGACAGCACAGCTGGCCGCCCTGGTGGAAGCGATCAGGCAGACAGCTCCCGCCACACCAGCCGATCCGCTCCGCACCGCCCGGCTTCTGGCTGAGGCTGCGGATCTGGGGATCACTCTCAGCACCGCCGAGCTGGCCGAAGCCATCGGGGTGAGCCATGGCACGGTCAATAAATGGAGTGATGGCCACAGCCCAAGACCCGGCATTGTTCTGCGGCGGCACCAGGAAGCAGCGGGCAACCTGATCTGGTGGGCAGTGGAGCGAACCGCCGGCAGTGCTCACCTAGTGCCAGCACGACAGCTCAGCGACAGCACCGGCATGGGCAGACCTGTTGGCTTCGCGGCAGTGATCGAGGCCCACGTTGTTGATGTGACCGGCTCCGATCTGTTCGATCGGATGAGGATTGGCTGAGGATTAGTTAAGCCGTTACGTACCTGCTACAGCAGCAGATGATCCGGATAGAGGAGCCCTCCTGACCTGAGGTGGCGGGAGATCCTGATGAGTTCAGTGTCCTGTCTGACGGGGTGCCGAGCTCCACCCTGCTCTGTCTGAGCGATCGTCAGCTCGCATCACGCCGTTGCTGCATCAATAGGGAGCGGGTCTGGCGTTACCGCCTGGTGGCTGAGCCCTTCCGCGCTGTTGGCACCGGTCTGACCGTTGCCTGCACGTCAGGGCTTAGCGGAACTGGAGAAAAACCGCGTTCACCAAAGACAAGTGCTGGTGATGAGCGGGTGGTTAGTGGGGCCAGCTTTTTCTCAAAGCCAGGAGAACAGTAGCGATTTCCCAACCGGCCCTAAGCAGCAGTAATGCTTTTTCTGCCGTAGCTGGGTTGAGGGAAAAAGCCCCCGTATTAGAGAAAAAGTTGAGGTTCGCTGCACAGGTGCAGTAAACGAATACAATTAGGGCCATCGGAATGTCTCTCGTAAAAGGCGGAAGCGTTTCGACTGTTTCGGTTTCGGCTGAAGCACGGATCAACGGGTTCCAGCCGTTGATCCCCGAATTTGTAAACGACCTGGGGTTTGGGTGCCTCAGCTCGTTCGTCAATTGCAGTTTGCGCGCCGGGGTTTTTTCCTCACAGTCGATCTCTTACGACTCTAGTGATCTCACTCGCTATTTTTTTGCGCCACCCGTGGTCTTATTAAGAAACGATTATGGGGCGATTATGACCCCGTAAACATCAGCCTGCCTCTGGAGTTGCAGTAGTAGCGCTAGTAGCGAGTGGCCACCGTTGCTCAGCTTGATCAGGGGCAATTCCTGAAGCGCTTCGCCTGGATCTATGAGATGGTGATCGCCTTGGGTAATGAGCTGAACAGCGGCTGAGCGCACCGCCACAAAACGGTTCAGCGCATCTTGTGTTCTAGGCACAACGTCGGTTGTTCCGGTGCTCACTCGCTCTCAGGTCTTGGCTCGCCTGGGCCTTTTCTTGTTCTGAGGGTTGAGGCGCAGCATCTCCCTGGTTTCAGGTACCACCAGTGCCCAGTTGATGTCATCGCCATTGCTGCGGTCTTCGGGGGGGTTGCTTCCCTTGTCTTCCGATTCGTCGAAGAGGCCTTCAGCCATCCGATCGCCCAGGCCGCTCAGGGCTGCCTGCCGATCCCGGCCAAACTGCTCTGCGGCCTTGGCCGCGGCTTCAGCGATCGGTCCCCATTCAGGCTCGGCATCCTCGCCAAAGATAGCGTCGAGCACCGGCCCCGGCTGGTAGGCCAGGTCATTGGGGTTCCACAACTCTTCCTTGCCGTCATCCACCCGGCCCCAGACCACCAGCCTTCCGCCCTTCCACTTGCCGTAGTAATCGGCCATTCGTGAACCTCGCCCCCCCATCCTCCCTTCTCTCTGCTGGTGTGTCAATGTGTCCCGAACACACCAGCACAGTGATGGGATCTTCAGCTCTGGCCCCTGCCCGCACCGTCGAGCGGTGTCCGGTTTCGGAGCGGGCCCTACTGGCCCGCATCAACCGCAACCTGGCCGGCCGCGGCCAAAGCCTCAGGCGCTGCCGCCGTGACTCGTTGAGCCGCAACGCCCTAGGCCGTCATTTTCTCCTGGACTTCCGCTCCAATCGTGTTCTGGAAGCCGCCCTCGACCTGGAGAGCTGGGCTCGTTCGGCCGGTTTCCTGCAGGCCTATGAGGCGCTCTCCGATGTCTGAGCCGTCTCTAGCCGTCTTGGACGGGATGCAGCTCTCGGCCTGGTGGGAGTCCCGAGCCGTCCCGAGATCGACCGCCTTCAAGCTCGTGAAGATCGCCGGCATCGAGCCGGGCAAGGTGCGGGCTGAGGGCAGCCGTTCGCCCGTGAGCTTCCTGGATCAGGGTCAGGTCGAGGCTCTGGACGCCCTGCACCGGCAGCTCCAGAACGGGGCAACCCTTGCCCAGCTGGAAGGAGCCCTGACCACCCTGAGGCGTCCTGAGCCGGCTCAAGACATCAACCCTGCGCCGCTGCCTGAAGAGGCCTCCGCCATGGCTCAGGCCGTCCTGAGCCGGCTTAAGGCTGGCCGGCTCGCCCTTGAAACGGGGCTCCCTCTAACCACGGCGGAGGTCGGCTGGCTACTGGGTGCCCGCCCTGGCGGGGATTCCGTCGCCCGTGGCCGGGCGATCGCCCGCCGCCTGGCTCGGAATGTCTGGACCCTGGAGCCATCCAAAGACGACTCAGGACATGATTAGCCCTGATGAAGCTATCTCAGTTTTTGGCTCCAAATTACATACCATCCAAATATTAATAAAAAGAATATGACCATAGGGGAAATTAGAGTTAGACTATCTTGTAGAATCGTCCAATAAACTGGATGGTCTTTCCATGGACCCATTACCCATGTATTAATCCAATAAATAAGGCCAGAAGAAAGGAGATTAGAAAAAGCCGCCGCCAAAAGGGCACCACGAAAAATCACCCCTTGGGCGGTTGCTCGCTCATGAAGAGCCTTTGCCACAATGAATCTCAATGGCTGGAGCTCGATAAACCCTGATTTTTTCGAAGTGCCCAAAAGAAGACCAATAGAAAGCGTTATTTTTTTTAGGAACATCTTGTAAGGCGAGAAATCTCCAGGCAGTGTGGCTGATTATCTTCAAGCGGTCAAGGTTTCACTCTCCTCTTGACTGAGCAGTTAGATTGAACAGGTGCCACCACTGTTTTATGGAATCTTCTTCATTAGTAAGGATCAAGGAAGGGTCCTGGATTTCTGGGGTTTGCACGGGTCTTTCTTATGCCGACAAAGGGAATACTATTGCATGGCGTTTGGCTTTCTCTATAGGCGGTCTGTTCTTTCTTTTTCCAGTTGCTATTTATTTTGTAATGGCAATTGTTATTCCTCTAAAAAAAGGTGATGGCACAGATCCAGTCGATTCAATTGCGATTCGAGAAACTTCAAAAGTTGCCGCTGGCTCAAACGATTCCATGCAAAGCCTGGAAACCAAGCTCCAGAGAATCGAGGAAATGAGGAGCAACTCACTGATCAGCGACGAAGAAGCACAAAAACTGAGAAGCAAGGCGCTTGACCTGGACTAACAGCTTCAGAACGGGGCAATATCGGACCTTGGAGCCATCCAGAGACGGCTCAAGACTTGAGCAGCACTGACAACCGGCTGGCCCGCCGTGATGCCCTGCGTCTGGAGCTCGCTCAGATTCGCCGGCAACTGGAGGCCGCGGCCGATGAGGTCGAGCGGGAGCAACTGCTGGCCCAGTTCGGTGCGATCCATGAGGTGGTGATGGCCCTGGGCGATGAGCTGAGCAGCGGCGGTGACTTTCAAGAAAGTTGTCACCCCTTAGCTGCCATTCAGGCGGCCTTCGTTGATGGTAGCGCCAGGGTCGGTTCTGGCTCTTCTGGTGGTTTGTTGATCCACACTTCTTCGGGTTGACGCCAACAGCGCGTGGATTGGCTCCAGCGTCTTGGATGGGTCTGACGGGCTTTCTCGTAAACATCGGCGCGCTGCTGACAGATTGCTGTGGCGATCCCGCTGTGGCGCTGGTGAGGCGTGACGAACTTGATGCCGCTGTGGCGGTGCCGGTGGTTGTACCAATCCACGAATGCCGATACCCACTCGCAGGCTTCGTTCTTGTTGGCGAATGGCCGGTTGGGGTAGTCGGGACGGAACTTGATCGTGCGGAACAGAGATTCCGAGTAGGGGTTGTCGTTGGAAACCCTGGGCCTGGAGAAGGACCTGAGCACGCCCAGCTCCTCCAGACGGGCTTCCAGGGTGGCCGCTCTCATCGCGTTGCCGTTATCGGCGTGGAGGATCAACGGCGGGCGCTGCTGGCGCCCAAATCCCCGATGGCGAGAGATGCGCTCGCGCAGGCAGGCCCGGCTCACCAGATCAGCAGCGATCTTGGCGTCTTCTCGCTCGGCCACGTCCCAGGCCACCACCTTGCGGCTCCAGACATCAACCACCAGATAGAGGTAGAGCCACACGCCTCGCACCGTCGTGGGCAGATAGGTGATGTCCCACGACCAGAGCGCATTGGGGCGATCCGCCACCAGGCGCGGCACCGATCGCGGTTCCTGCGGCAGGCGGGCCCGGCCCCGTCGGTGGCACTGGCCAGCTTGGTGCAGCACCCGGTAGAAGCTGCTCTCTGAGCCGATATACAACCCTTGATCAGCCAGCGCCGGCACGATCTGTCCTGGCGGCAGCGAGGCGTACTCCGGCTGGTTGCAGGTGAGCAGGATCCGCTGGCGTTCCTCCTCGCTTAGCCGGTGACCCACCAGGCGTGAACTGCCTTTACGGCGGTCCTCGCCGTCCCCATCACCACCAAAAGCCTTACGCCAGCGCCTGAGGGTTCGCAGGCTGATGCCGATCTCAGCGCAGGCGCTTACCAGTCTGGCGCCAGCGGCATTCGCCTCGCCGATCAGCTCGATTGCCTCCCGCCGGTGCGCGGTGCTGGTCAGCCTTCCGCGTCCTCCGAGCAGAAGGCCTCCCACTTTTTTCGCAGCACCAGCAAGGCCGCCATCTCCGCCATGGCCTTCTCCTTGCGCTGCAGCTCCTTTTTGAGGGCTTTGATCTCTCGCTGGTCCTGGGCGCGGAGCTTTTCGAGCTCCTTCTGCTCGGCCATCGTCAGCACCGGCTTGGCATTGGCATCCTGGGCTGCCTGGCGCCAACGCTCCACCTGCTCGGGAAACAGGCCCCGCTCCCGGCAGTAGGCGCTGAGCTCAGTGGCATTCAGGCCAGCGGTCTCCAGCACCACTGTGAACTTGTCGGCAGCGCTCCAGCCGTTTGGTTCCTTCTCGGATGCCGGCACCACCTCTCCCTGCAACCGCCAGGTCTTCCTCCATTTGTAGAGGGTGATCACGTGAATGCCCAGCTCTTCTGAAATCCTGGCTACGCTCTGCCTGTGCGGCGGGCTCATCCGCCTTCTCACATCAGCCTTGACGGCCTCGCTGTATCCGCGCATTGGTCATGTCCTCAAGCCCCCGGGTGTACTGATGAGAGGGGTGACAACTTTCTTGAAACCGGGGGCTTCGCTTTGGCTGAGGTTTTGACTTTGGGCTTAGCTTTTACCTTCGTGGGAGCGTCTACGTCGAGTGCGGCCTCGGTATTAGCTCCGGATTTTGCTTTAGCCTTCGCTTTAGAGGGAGCTTTTGCGTTCGTCGCTCTCTTTGCTGCGACTGCAGACTTAACCTTTGGACAGGCTGCCACTTCCGGTGCTGGCCCGCCTTCCGACACAATCTCGCCTGCGGCTTGCCCAGAAAGGGTCACTGAGGCCTGCTCAGTGACACTTTCAGTAGTGCAGCCTCCGGCCTCTCGTTGCTCTCCTGAACCCTCCGATGCGCTTGCACCCAAGGTGTCGCCCGATGACTGCTCTTCGCTTTCTATAAGATCGTTGCGCTCAATCACTGTCTCTCCTCACAAACTATACTACGTGATGACATATCTGTTTATACCAATAACCCGGCACGTCGAGTTTGGTTTCTTTTGCAGGTTGCAACCCACAGGGCTTTCAAAACTATACACCTAATCAAGCGGGGAGTTAAGTAACACTTGGAAACTCGCTCATGCTACTCGATAGATTTGTGGGTGGAAAACAGTAATGCGCAACCGATCATATAGACACTTTCTGTTTACATCTTTTATAGTGCTTGCTGATCTGATTAGTTTGACTCTGGAGGCACCATGAGTTCATCTCGAGATGCTTGTCCACACAACACATTCATCACTGCACTTATCATGAGCGCTGCGCTTTCCACGGGGCTGAGTGCATGCAGTTCTGACGAGGCTCGCGTCGAAAACACCTCGACCACGTTCCGGGTCGGCTTAGAGGGACCATTGTCAGGAAGCCAAAAAGCTGTAGGCCAAGGCATGTTGCAAGGGGCCGAGTTAGCTGCTGCCAAGCTCAATACCCAAGGGGGCATAAGAGGCCAATGGGTTGAAATCGTTCCCATAGACGATCAAGCCGACCCAGAGGTGGCCAAATCCGCAGCAACCTCAGCGGTTGCGGCTGGTCTCGACGCTGTCGTGGGTCCTTACAACTCCGGTGCTGGAAGGCAGAGTCTTCCGGTCTATATCAACGATGGCTTAGTTCCGCTGCGGCTCACGTCGGCTGATGCCACCGCGGGTTTAGGGTTCACGCTGCAACCCATGACGTCGCAAATCGCGCCGGTAGCCTCTGAGGCTATCGGCGACTGGATCAGGGCAACTTCAGTTGCAATTGTCGTCGACGAAACGCAAGACTACACAAAATTTGCAGCCGAGGCGATCCAGAGCGGTTTGCACGCGCGCGGAATTGCCGTCATGTCGGTCACGAATATTTCCCCGGGAGCATCGTCCTATGCCGACGAGATTGCGACCCCACTGGCCGACGCACCCGATCTAATTTACGTCGTCGCTTACTATCCCGAAGCAGCAGTGATAGCCGCCGACGTACAAGCATCGGGCATTGATGTCACCTGCATGGTCGACTATGGTGGCTTCGACGAGGGTTACATCCGCAATGCAGGGGTTGAAACCGCCCAAACATGCACGGTCGTTGGTGTTCCTTCGCCTAGCGACTACCCTGGCTCCGGAGCACTCATCGACGCATTCGAAGACCTGTTCAATATGCCACCAGATTCATGGTCTCCGTATACATACGATTCTGTATTAATTTTAGCTGATGCCATCGAAAGGGCAAACAGCACAGACGCTGCAGATTTGACCGAGGCGCTCACCAACACCAGCGGCTGGACGGGTTGGACCGGTACTGTTAGCTTTGAGGCAAATACCGGTAACCGACTGCCTGCCCCAGTGACACTGAATAGGGTTACTAATGACGGTAAATTCACTGTTGATTCGGCCTGGGCGGCTGCTGTCGGCTTCATTTTCTAACAAGAATACTTAGTCGGAAGCACCGCACAGCGCGTCGATGGGTCTAGGTGCATAAGATCTAGTGTAGGTCGTCAAACAGTTTGTAACTTATTGAGCTTTTCTCTGCCACGCTTTACTTTCTCCAATATGTCACTCGCGGATTTGGTCCAGATATAGGGCGCTGGAGCTTGATTATGTGTCTCGATGAAGGCCATGACTGTTTGCTCAAGCTCGTCCACACTGCGAAAAACACCTCGCTTCAACTGCTTTTCAGTCAGCTCCCGGAAAAATCGCTCCACCATGTTTAACCACGACGCGCCGGTTGGCGTGAAGTGCACATGGAATCGCTTGTGATATCTCAGCCTGTTAGCGCCAGAGTAAAAGCGCGGTTATCTGCCGCTGTTTAATTTGAAGCAATTGGGCCCCCAGCCCCGCTGGCGTGCCGGTTATATCCTCGTCACTATTCAGAAGCCGATATTGTCATCATCAAACAACAATTCCACCTGGCGGGTGTCGGGTTCGGTTGTCGTCAGGGCGTTCCGGCGCATTTCAATGATTTGCTCGCCGTAGCACTCCCACAGAGTGTCCCTCAGTTCATCCAGGAACGCTACGACGGTGTCGGCTTCACCAGCAGTCCAGTACGTGGTCAGTCGTGTGATTTTCATGCCCATGGCAAAACCCCTCAGGTTGATTGTTTCGGGAGGATTTGTTTCGCGCTGGAATGCGGCGTCCGCTTCTTCCTTTTACCTGCCCGCTCCTTCGCCTCCTTCATGCGATAGGAGTCACCCTCAATCACCACAATCTCGGAGTGGTGCACCAGTCGATCCACAATGGAGACCACGCAGGCGGCGTTAGGGAATACCTCGCCCCATTCTCCAAACGGCCGGTTGGTCGTCACAACGGTGGGCTTGCGCTCGTAGCGGCGGTTGACGATATTGAACAGCAAGTCCGCGTGCCGATTGCCGTAGGATAAATACCCGATCTCATCGATAACCAGGACATCGGGGCGGGCATAGTGCGCCAGGCGACGGCGCAGGGCGCTGTCACCGTCCTGGGCGGCCAGATCCCCCAGCATCTGGGCGGCGTTGATGAACAGGGCGCTGTGCCCCTGCATCACCGCATGGTGAGCGATGTTCTGCGCGATCATCGATTTGCCGGTGCCGTTGGGGCCTACCAGGATGATATTGGCATTGTCCCCGATAAAGCCCAAGGTCATGAGTTCAGACACCGCCGCTTGGTCACACTGTTGCGGCCAGCTCCAGTCGAAGTCCGCCAGCGGTTTGAAGCGCCCGATGTGGGCGGCACTCAGCCGCCGTTCCAGCCCCCGTCGCTTGCGCTCGAGATCTTCCCAGGCGACCAGCCGTTGTATGAGCGGCAGGTCGGATTCCGGCAGTGCGTCCCAATTCGCGATCAGGCCGTGCAGCTTGAGCGCAAGCGCCTGCTGCCTCAGGGTCTCGCGCTGAGGGGTGTCAGTCGGATTCGTCAGGACAGTCATCGGCGTGCTCCTCGTCTGTTGTGTCTGTTGTAATGTCGGGCTCATGGATTTGGTCGTAACCGGCCAGTGAGGCCGGACGCACGACGATCTTCCGTGCCTTGTCGTTGTCCGGCAGAGTGAGTGTCAGGGGTGGCGGCAGGTTGGCTTGCTCCCGGCGCCGTTCAAGAACCAGCCGTACTGCGTTCGGGTGAGGCACACGGCTAGTCAGCGCTTCGGTGATAGCGTATTCCAGCTCGCCTGCACCGTAATCATCCAGCAGTTGCACCAGCTGGGCGGTGACCCGCGCCAGCGGTGTGCCGCGCGCGGCGGCCTGTTGCAGTAGATCACCACTTGAGGGCGCGGCCTGCGCCAAGCGATCCTGTCCGCGGTGATGCCGCGCGGCCTGTTTGGCCGCCACCAGGTCCGCCAGGTGTGTCGGATCCTCGATCTGCTCGCCCCGGCCCCAGGTTCTGGGATGGGTGGCGATGACCGCGCCGCCCTCCAGTACCCGCACGTGATGCAGTGAAGCCAGGACGGTCAACGGACGCCGCACCCGGATGTGGGGTACGGAGTAGTCATTCAGGTCAAAGCGGACATAGGGCGTTTTGCCGACACGCACCTCGACCCGTTCATCGGTTTCAAACGGGTTGTCGGGTAAGGCCAGCAGCTGCGGCTGTTCCTGGGCAAAAGCCTCGCCTACGGTCAGGCGGGTATCCCCGGGGCAGGGCCTTTTTCATTCCCTCTCGCCACCGCGACGGGGCGGGGTTCAAAGCGATAATGTGCCGACAAGGCCAGCAGGGTCGGGTGGAACCGGATAGCATCTGCCCGGCGTTCCAGCACCGCCGACTTCAGGTTGTCATACAGCAGGACACGGGGTAATCCGTGCCACGCCTCGAACGCAGCGACATGGCCGCGCAGGAAGCTCTCCATGCGCTGGTTGAGATAAAACCGCAGGAAGATCCGGCGGCTCCAGCTCAGGACTATCACGAAGGCCATCAAGGGACGGGTGGCTCGACCGATCTGGACTGACCCGAAGTGACCCCAGTCGAGTTGACCCTGTTCACCGGGCAGGGTGCGCAGCCGCAGGTAGGCCTCGGCAGGTGGGCGTGGCCGGAGTTGCGCCACATGCGCCCGGAAGTGGCTGGGACCCCCGGTAAAGCCGCGTTCCACCACCATCGCATACAAGCGGGCAGCGGTGAGTCGGGGATATTGCGCCAGGGTCTCCAGAATGAACGGTGTATAGGGATCTGCTATCGACGGACGGCGGGTGCGCTCGGCCTTGGGCATGCCGGCCCGGGACAGGACGCGATCGACGGTGGAATGGTGAATACCCAGCTGGTTGGCAATGGTGTTCACGCCCCAGTGCTCCACGAAGTGGTAGCGCAAAATCTTTGCCTCGCGGTCTTTATCCATTGTCGCTGTTGCCTCCTTCAGCTTGGGGCTGCAACGGCAGCACCCGGTGTGGCCTGCCTCGTTCCGGCGGGCGCAAAAAGTGGCGCCGCAGGAATGGATCGCAGGGGTTGTGACAGATATGGCAGTGCAGGGTCGTCGGGTAAGCGTGTTGTGGGTGTCGAACCTGCCTGTGCACTGTGCTGCGCAGTAGAGCAAGGGCGACTCGCCTGTTGGAACCGTGATGCGTTACTTTGTTTTGCTGACGCGCCCGGAACCGGCGCTGGCGTTCGGCGTTATTGTGTCGGCCTTGGCGGGTTGCACTATAGCGCTGACCGGCTCGACGGCGTGACGCAGTGCGGGCAAGATCAGCGCAACCATCGGCGCAGTAGACCTGCCCCCGATCACAGTGACGGCAGATGATCACCTGGCCATGGCAGCGGGCGCAGAAGAAGAGTCGGGCACTGGGGTTCATGCACACACCGGGCCGATGAGGTCTGGTGTTTGGCCTGTCCGGGTGCGATTATGGACTGGCTGTGCGAAAGCACGGTTTGGGGCATGGCGTCAGGGTAGACTCTCACATCTTTGCTGGCGCTGTGCCTGTTCTCCTCGGCACCACCATCCATACCGATATTCTGCTTAAAAGTCACTCCGTCCGGGGTGTGCTCAGCCGTGCCCGGGCTACAAGGTTGTTTGAGGTTCGAGCGACTTGGAAAGAAGGGGCGTCAAACGGCTAACGCAGGACAGCGGCAAATATCCGCGCATTTAGACCGGCGCATACACAGCCAGCTTTTTACCTTCGGGTGCTTATGAGTTGCGTAGTTGTCACAGATAATATGAATCTCTTTATCCTTGGGCGTCGACTTGTTTATTTGGCGAAGAAACGTCAACCATTCTTGATGGCGATGCCGCTCGGCGCAGGTGCCCAACACTTCCCCTGTTAAGGTATTTAACGCCGCAAACAGGGTCGTGGTGCCGTTACGCTTATAATCGTGTGTCATGGTCGCCGCCCTGCCTTTCTTCATCGGCAAGCCCGGCTGTGTTCTATCCAGTGCTTGTATCTGGCTCTTTTCGTCACAACTGAAAACAATCGCGTTTTCCGGCGGTGATAGGTAAAGGCCAACGATCGCCTCCAGTTTCTCGGCGAACGCTTTATCGTTAGATACCTTGAATGTATTTATCAGGTGCGGTTTCAAGCCGTGGCTTTTCCATATCCGGCCCACCGAGGACATACTGATCCCCGCTTTTTCTGCCATGAGACTCTGGCTCCAATGCGTGGCGTTTTCCGGTGTCTCTTGCGTGGTAAGTCTGATCACCTGTGCGACCTTACGTGCACTGATTTTTGGTTTTCGCCCTGGTCGATACGCATCCTGCTTGATGCCTTCGACTCCCCTGTCTGCATAGCGCTCGCGCCAGCGACCGGCCTTCTGTCTTGTAATACCCAGTTCTTTACCGATCTCTTCGTTCGTCATGCCCTTAGCGGCCAGAAGAACAATTCGCGAACGCTCTGCGAATCGGACCGACACAGAACGGGATTTAGACGCCTTGCTCAACTCCAGGACTTCGTCATCAGACAAGACAATTTCTACTGCAACACGCACGGCAAGCTCTCTCTGAATAGAAGAGGCTATATGTTACACTGTTTGTGACGAAGTATAAGTAAAACAAACGGGATATAGTGGAAAAAATTTCTTTCCAAAATCCCGCTGCTCTGCAGGAATTGACCGCTGGATGGCCGCGGGGTTAGCTGAAATCGCGTTTGCATTGTCCGAATTGCCGATCTTTTGTGGTCGTTTCCAGACCGCAGGACACAGGAATCTATACCAATCTGTTATTCAGTGGCGTCACTGCTGTGGATCTATGAAAAACGGGTTCTGCTACCGCGCGCCCTTCCCCGCGAAAAGGGGCAACGCGCCCGGCGGGGCTCGGGTGGGTGGCACCAGCAGCGGGAGGGTGGGGATGGTTTGTTCCTTCTCGCGAAGATGTGCCAGGATTCTGTCGATAATGTCCTCATCTTCAATACACGCAATGACCCTGACCGAACCACCGCAGCGGCTGCAAACCTCAATGTCTATATTGAAGACGCGCTTGAGCCGTTGTGCCCAGGTCATTGCCGCATGTCGCTCAGCGGCTGAGCGGACTTCCGCATTGGAAAGAGGCTTGACGCCTTTTCCGCGTTTGGCTGGTGTGACCAGTCCGCGCCATCGGTGATTAGGGGCAAGAACGCCATGGTAGCGGGTGAGGTTGACCCTGGGTTTGGGCACGAGGGCCGCCAATCGCGCAATGAAATCCACTGGATCGAATGCCACCTGGGTCGTCCCGTCCCGGTAAGGCGTCTTCAGGGTATAGAGAACCTTGCCGGTAGAACTGAGCGAGAGGCGAGGAACGGCAACGGCAGGACGGGCGATGTACCGACACAACCTCTCCCGCTTGTCCTTCTGATGCCCTTCGCAGCTCACCCCCGCGTGTAGTGAGAAGCCATTGGCCTTGGCCACCCGCTCTAGTGCGGGATCAGGTCGGTCCAGTGGCCGGATGGTGCGGATCATAAAGGCCTTGCGCCCCTGCTGCGGGCCGACGGCGATCCGGTAGGAGACGGAACTGCCCAGGATCTGGGGCATGGCATCGGTGTCTTCGGCAGGGTCGAGATCCAGCCAGGCGCTCTCAGCGTCCTGCTCCAGTAAGCCTTGTCGTTCTAGACAGCGGCCGACGCGTTGGCTAATCAGCTGAACCAGTTCCTCCAGCTCGCTTGTATCCGGCACCTTGACGCGTTGAAATCGGGGTGATCTGTTGTCGCGGTAGACATAGACGCCATCCAAGAACAGGATGTGAAAGTGGATATTGAGGTTGAGAGCAGAGCCGAAACGCTGGACTAGCGTCACTGCGCCGGTAGCGCCATCTTTGAGCGAAAATCCGGCCTTGTGGATCAGGTGTGTCACTTCACTAGGCCCATACTATCGGCGTGGAGTTGGTAGTTATTCTGTGAATAGCAAGCACCGTAGGTTAGTCACCCCGAACACGTGCAGGCTCAAGGAACGCGAGTGTCTGTAAACGCCCGCTGCAGGCTCGTAATTGGAGAAAAACAGGGCGCAGGCTATACCAAACACCGGTCACTTTTGCCAAATACCTCTGAACTGCCGTAGTGTTGGCGCGTGTAATTATCGATCACGCTATGGCAGCGATCAAACCCAGTCGCGCGCTGGGCATCTCTTTCCTATGTGCTTGATTTGGTTATCTCGTTATGCGTCAAGCTTGTCTAGCCGATAAGCTGCTCAGTTCACCGCCGCATTTGCGCTTGCAATGCTGTCTCGAGCCGCGATCAGTGCCTTAACTTCATCGGGGCTGGGTTCCAATGGGCAAACTCGGTCCCACCCGTTTAGTCCGAGGATAACAGGGGCCGCAATGACTCCCTGCAGCCCTAACCATTCACCATCTAAGTCCACTTGTGCGGGGAAAACCCGCTGCTCGCCATTTTTCAGCGAGGCAACAATATCCACCACCGCATGAGCTGTGGCCATTTCGGTGGTTCTACCCGCGGTAAAATGAGTAAAAAAAGGCTTTACTGTTGCCCGTAGGCCAGGCGGTAGAGATTGAACCAGTTTATAAGCTTCTTTAACGTTTCCCTGCTGCACAAGCTCCAGCATGTGCGCTTTGGATGCCCGCACCTCCCGTGGAAAATCGGCGAGCGTACGGCCGCTGAGAATGCGTTTTTTCATTGCTTCTACGTCAGCTTCGGAAACGCCGCGAACCTGGACCTGACTCCATATTGGAATCGCATTGTCGCCATGCTGCCCAAGCACCATTGCATTAACGTTAGTCCGGTTTACGCCCAGTTCAGCAGCTATTTCTGCTCTAAATCTGAGTGTGTCGGACCAGGCGCCTGCGCCCAAAACGAGGTGACGTCCAAGTCTGTCAGCGAAAACCTTCACTCCCAATTCCACCGGGTTCGACTGGACTATTACCGTTGGTTTTGGCCCAGAGAGATTGGCTAACGCCTCTGCGCATTCAACAAATATTTGAAGATTGGTGTGGCCAAGTGCGGCGCGATCAACTGGGGTGTTAGGGTCAGTTGAAATGGTTGCGCCGGCAAGCATAAGGACTAGGTCGGCATCAATCTCAGAGGGGCTGAAGATGACTTCGATGGCAGGGGCATTATCAACAAATGCATCTTCCAGATCAGCCCTTAGGCCCCAGAGTTCATGTTCACTTCTTCCTCCGCGGTGGCCCACCAATTGCAGGCGACTGGAAGCAGGCAGAATTCGTTGTTCAAGAAGCTGGGCTGCCAGTTGTCGTCCGCAGCTGCCTCCCGCACCAACAATGGCTACGTTCATTTGTTTCCCTTTCTAGTGTATTGAGTCTATACCTGTCGGCCACATAGCAAGATGGGCGCAGGCTAATTTGCACCCTCGATATTGTGAATCATTTCTCTATCGGCCTTGCCAATTTGGCCCAGCACCTGGCCGCGGGGTAATTCTACATGTAGGTCTTCGCATCGGTCGAGCTCAATATGCGCGTTAGTAACGGCCAAAGACATGATATGACCGCCGTGTGTGCGATCTTTAGATAAAAAATGCAGGTGCCAACCGGGTACTTCAATTCCTGCAATAAGGTCAGGGAATCGAAAGCCAACGACGGTGCCTTCTTGTTCTGACATAAACCATTCAGTCTGGTCTTCGACTACTTCGTTTAGGGGCTTAAAAGGTCGCTCTTGCTTGTGTACGCTGCGCAGGCGCAAATCGCGGAAGTTTCCATGAATTCGAACCGCCATAATCGACGCGCCTTCGGGTGACAGTTCATCAATCTTTGCCAATAGCTAAGTATAAGAAAAACAAACGGGATATAGTGGAAAAAATTTCTTTCCAAAATCCCGCTGCTCTGCAGGAATTGACCGCTGGATGGCCGCGGGGTTAGCTGAAATCGCGTTTGCATTGTCCGAATTGCCGATCTTTTGTGGTCGTTTCCAGACCGCAGGACACAGGAATCTATACCAATCTGTTATTCAGTGGCGTCACTGCTGTGGATCTATGAAAAACGGGTTCTGCTACCGCGCGCCCTTCCCCGCGAAAAGGGGCAACGCGCCCGGCGGGGCTCGGGTGGGTGGCACCAGCAGCGGGAGGGTGGGGATGGTTTGTTCCTTCTCGCGAAGATGTGCCAGGATTCTGTCGATAATGTCCTCATCTTCAATACACGCAATGACCCTGACCGAACCACCGCAGCGGCTGCAAACCTCAATGTCTATATTGAAGACGCGCTTGAGCCGTTGTGCCCAGGTCATTGCCGCATGTCGCTCAGCGGCTGAGCGGACTTCCGCATTGGAAAGAGGCTTGACGCCTTTTCCGCGTTTGGCTGGTGTGACCAGTCCGCGCCATCGGTGATTAGGGGCAAGAACGCCATGGTAGCGGGTGAGGTTGACCCTGGGTTTGGGCACGAGGGCCGCCAATCGCGCAATGAAATCCACTGGATCGAATGCCACCTGGGTCGTCCCGTCCCGGTAAGGCGTCTTCAGGGTATAGAGAACCTTGCCGGTAGAACTGAGCGAGAGGCGAGGAACGGCGCCGGGCTCATCCAGCAGCCCCGGGGCTGGCGCTGCACCGTCTGCTCCTGGGCATCGCATGATCCCCGCGATCTCCAGCCGGTTTCTCCACGGGAGCTGACGCTCACGCATTGCCGCCAGCCTCCGGCAGACCCCGGCCAGCTCCTGGAGGCCATCCCCACGGAGCCGCCGCCGCTCACCTACACAGGCCCGGCGGCGCTGCGCGATTCCAGCGCCTTTCTCTCCGAACTGAAGCAGCGTCTGCAGCCCGGCGCCACCGTGCTTGACCTGGGCTGCGGGCCGCGGGATCAGCAGCGCCCCATTGAGTCGCTCGGCTTTCGCTACCTCGGCGTGGACGTGGATTCCCGGGTCGCGGATCTCCTGGTGGACGCCCACTGCCTGCCGTTTCAGGACCAGTCGTTCGACGCTGTGCTGTCCTATGCGGTGCTGGAGCATCTCCGCGATCCCTTCTTGGCGCTGCGGGAGATCACCCGCGTGCTCAGGCCCGGAGGGCTCTACCTCGGAACCGTGTCCCAGGGTGAGCCGTTCCATGCCTCCTACTTTCACCACACCGCATGGGGGCTGCTGGCCCTGTTCAGCAGCCAGCCCGAGCTGGATACGCTGCGCCTCTGGGCCGCAATCGACACCCTGGAATCCCTTTCGCGGATGGGCCGCTACCCGAAGGTGATCCGCAAGGCGCTCGCCGGCCTGCATCGGCTGCAGGTGGCCGTTCCCCAGCTGGCGCCGCGCAAAGTGCGATGGCCTCGAAAGGCGCTGCAGATCGATGCCCTCTATCGTGCCGGCTCGATCGCTTTTGTGGTCCGCAAAATCGTCGCTGGCCGGGAATTGACACATTGATCGATGTTCGTTATTCAATATGTTCAGCGATACTTCTATCCTCCAGGTTAAGTTATCCATTGAATAATGATCTTTCAGGCTGGAGGTTTTTGGTCACCGCATGAAGAAGGGGGTCGTCAGTATCTTGGGGAGAGCGCGCAGGGCCCTGGCTTTTCGTTATCGCTACTGGCTGATCAATGTCTATCCATTGTGGCGAGCCAGGGCGGTGGATTCATTGCGGTATGGCCTCAGGCCATATCCTCCATTCCGCGATCAGGACCGCCCTGTTTCGGTCAAAGTATTTTGCCAGGTCAAGGATGACTCGGATATTATTGAGGATTGGATACTCTGGCATTCGTACCTCTTTGGTGGAGCCAGTCTTGTCTTGATTGCCGACAGGCCAAGCGCAAAGACGGCGGACATCCTTAGAAAATATTCTTTCGCTTCATTGATTCTGGAGGCCCCGCTCGGAAACTGGCCCCAAGAGCTTGGCTGGGATGACAAGCGTACTTACAACATCAATAGGGCTATCAAGGATTACGGGACTGGGGCGGACTTTGTCATTCCTTTGGATGCCGATGAATTTATCATCTTTGAACACAGTCCCTGCAAGGCCGGTGTCCTGCGCGAGCTGCGGCACCTGAGGGATGCTGGTAATTTCGGGTTCAAGTTTTCACGAGAGTTTGAAGCCTGTTCCCTGGAGACCATGTCCAGGCCCGCGGTTGAGATCAGGACATTCCGGGAGGCGCACTCGGCTATTGATTTCCGCAAGTGTTTTGCCAAGTCAGGTCAGCTGGAATGGGTAGGAGCCGGCCAGTGCTATGTGCATACGCTGGACGGCAAAGATCCGATTGTTGTAAGGCTGGCACTTCTCCATTTCCGCTGGCGGGGATTCGATCACATGTATGAAAAGTGCGTGGACCATGTCTCCCAGCTCGTCGTTCTTCCCGATGGGTCCACAAAGCCTCCGCGCGTTGGAGGTCATGTCCTCGAGGGAGCTCAGGCAATTCAGGCAGGTCGGTTTCAGGCTTGGGCCCGCCAGCGGCCCCGCCGCCTCTCCTTCAGGTCGCTTGACGGAGAAAGGATGGGAGAAGGAGGTGGGGCTGGGCGACTTTCTGACCTCCCGGCAAGTGCGCCTGCTGAAGCTCACCGGCCACCGGCTCGAAGCGCACCGCTGCCGCATCGATGAGGAGCGGGCCCGGCTTTACCGCGTGGTGGCTGAGCCTTTGCCGGCTGGCAGCAGCTGTGACACACCGAGCCCTGCTACTGGGCCTAAGCATCTCTCCTTGCTGTAACTGTTTCCCCGAAATCCCATCAGGAATTGATCCCAGTCACAATCGGCGGGCCTGAGGCCTTTCCCGTTGAGCACCCCCCAGGCCCTGCAGAACTTCGCCCACTGGGTGGCCTCGATCCGTGGGGATGAGGACAGCGAGGCCCAGACCTACGTGAATCGGCTGCTGCAGGCATGGGGCTGGGCTGACTCTGTAGAGGCGGGCACCACTTTCGAGCGCAAGATTCCCAAGGGCAGCCTGGCCGGTGGCATGGGCAAGGCGGACGCCCTGATCGAGGGAACACGGGCCACGGTTCTGATCGAGATGAAGAGCCGGGGCAAAGCTCTGGAGCCCCACTTCCCGCAACTGCAGCGCTACTGGATCTACCTCGCACCCAAGCCGGACTATTCGGTGCTTAGCAACTTCGATGAGCTGTGGGTTTACGACTTCAACCAGCTGGTGGATGAGCCCCTGGTCAAGCTGCGGGTGGAGGATCTGGCTAGCCAATCGTCGTCTCTGGCCTTCCTCAGCAAGACTGAGCAGCCGGTCCACTTCGGCCTCAACCAGATCGAGGTAACTGAAGCTCAGGCCCGGAGCATGGGGGAGCTGTTCGGTCGGTTGCGCAAGCGGGGCGAGAAGAGCGGCGATTTCACGGCCTTGGAGGCCCAGCGGTTCGTGCTCCAGTGCGTCCTCAGTCTGTTTGCGGAAGATCGGGGCATGCTCCCGAACCTGCAGTTCACCGAGGCCCTGGGCGCCTGCCAGGGAGGGCAGAGCAGTTACGACGTGCTGGGCAGCCTGTTCGGAGAGATGAACACCCCCGGCATCACATCCGGCGGACAGTTCCGTGGGACGCCTTACTTCAACGGCGGTCTCTTCGCCCATATCCCTCGGCTTGAGCTGCTCTCCGATGAGCTGGATCTGCTCAGCGCCAGCGCTCAGGAGAACTGGCAACGGGTGCGGCCCAGCATCTTCGGGAACATCTTTGAGGCCAGCAGTGATGAAGTAACCCGCCACGCCCATGGCCAGCACTTCACCAGCGAAGTGGACATGCTGCAGATCATCCGGCCCACGATCGTGGAGCCCTGGGAGGAGCGGATCGCCAAGGCCAGCAGTATCGCTGAACTGGAGGGCCTTCGGCAGGCGTTGACTCAGTACCGGATCTGTGATCCGGCCTGCGGCTCTGGAAACTTTCTCTACATGGGCTACAACGCCGTGAAGGATCTTGAGGTGGCGATCCTGCTGCGCATCTCAGCTCTTCGCCGTTCAGATGCGAAGAAAGATCAGGCAGTGATGGGCCTGGTGACGCCGCTGCAGTTCTTCGGCATGGACACCAGCCCGTTCGCGGTGGAGCTGGCACGGGTGACGCTGATGATTGCCCGCAAGGTGGCCAACGATCGCCTGGGGCTTACAGAACGGGATCTACCCCTCGACAACCTCGACGCAAACATCAGGGTCGCAGATGCGTTGTTCATCCCCTGGCCGGAGGCCGATGCATATGTGGGGAACCCGCCGTTCTTGGGTGGGAAACACATGCGGCTCAACCTCGGGGATGAGTACGTCGAGCGGGTCTTTCAGCGGTTCCCCGAGGTGCACGACAGCGTGGACTTCTGCACCTACTGGTTCCGGCTGGCCCACGACAACCTCCAGCCCGACGGCCGGGCTGGGCTGGTAGCCACCAACTCGATTCGCCATGGCAAGAGCCGCCGGGCCTCCCTCGACTACATCCGCGACAACGGCGGTCACATCCATGCGGCGATCTCAACCCAGCCGTGGTCCGGGGAGGCCCACGTGCACGTGAGCATCGTGAACTGGAGCCGCGATGCTGCGGGTAGTTACCGGCTGGATGGAGAGGATGTTTCCACCATCAACACCAGTTTGCGCTCAACCGTGGATGTGAGTGAAGCCAGTGCCTTGGTGGCAAACAAGGGCTATTGCTTTCAGGGGGTGATTCCGGTGGGCAAGGGTTTCAACGTTGACCCTGCGACAGCGGCGGAGTGGTTGGCTGCTGATCCAAGGAACGCCGAGGTGGTCAAGCCGTTCTCGATGGGCACCAACCTGGCGAAGCGTCCTTTGGGGCAGCCCGACCGCTGGATCATCGACTTCAACGATCTCACACTGGAAGTGGCGGAAGCCTATGCCGAGCCCTTTCGGCAAGTGAAAGACCTGGTGAGGCCCCAGCGCATGGAGAACCGCCGCGAAACCACGCGGGTGAACTGGTGGCGGTATGGGGAGAAACGACCAGCGATGCGGGCAGCTATCGAACCACTGAAAAGTTACTTTGCCGTTCCCCGAGTTTCCAAGTGGGCTGTTTTCATTCCATTCCAGAAGGATTGGCTGCCTGGAGAAAAGAATGTCGTGCTCGCCAGCTATGATTTCTATATTGTGGGCCTGCTGACTTCCTCCGTACACCGCATCTGGATGCACGCGCAGAAAGGCACCCTCAAGGGCGACATCGCCTACACCCACGACTCTATATTCGAGACCTTCCCCTTCCCTCAGATCGTCACGCCTGAGTTGGTGGAGCAGATCCGCCAGGCGATGACAGCCCTCAACGACTACCGCAACGAGGTGATGGTGGCGCGGAACTGGGGCATCACCGACCTCTACAACGCCTACTTCAACGAACCCGCCAGCCAGCTTGCCAAGCTCCATCAAGCGCTCGATGCTTTGGTGCTGAAGGCCTATGGCTGGAAGGCCAACGAAGACATCCTCAGCAACCTGCTCGATCTCAACCTGGAGCTGGCGGAGCGGGAAGCTGCAGGGGAGAAGGTGGTGGGGCCGTGGTGGCCGCGGCCTTCTCAGCCTTCACGGCTGGCGCCGGTGCTGCCGGAGCTCCTGACGTAATCCGGCAAGTCTTGGCCCGGCTGATGTGCGAAGCCCCGCAGGGGATGTCATTGCCGCCGCCGGCAGCACCGAACAGCCCCATCTGGCCAGGGGGCGCTTTTGCCTTCGCTCGATCAATCCGCTCCTGGAGGCTGTCAGCCCGCTTGGTGCTGCGGCCGTCGTGGCCATTACGGGCCCGGTTCGCTTTGGGGTCTTCCTTGATCAGCCGATCATCTTCCGTGTGGCTCAGATCCGGGCCACCTTGGCCAGCCATTCCGCGCCGCCGCCGCTCCGTCCAAAGCCGATCTGGGCGGCGGTTGATCTTTCGCTGCAGAGCATTCTTTTTCTCCCTTGCTTCTGGGTTGTTGCGGTAATAGTCGGCCGAATCGCCATCGGCCCGGTCAAAGGCGCTTTTACGCGGGCGCAGGCCAACGGCCTCCAGCTCAAACTCCACCGCGGCGAACACGTCAGATTCAAGCTCTTTGCGCACTTCGCTCTCTGGTTCTCCTGCTTCCACCCGATCAGCTGCCCGGTTCAGCGCGGTGCTGATCGGGCCGGCGGTGCTCTTGAGTTGCTCGAACACCTGCAGCGCCTGCCCGGCTTCGGCGGTCACCCTGCTGCTGGCCTCCTGATTGATCACGTTCCCGGCTTTCTCCGTCAACGAGGCCGCTGATCGGGCCTTGCTGACCGTGCCAAATAGCCGCTTCTCTCGGCTGATCTTCGATTTCAGGCCTGCCGAGAGCTTGGCGCGGGTGATCAGGTTGCTCTTTGACACCTCGCTTGAACCGAACAGGTCGAAGGTGGTCTGGGTCTGCTGCTCGCTGATGCGGGCGTGATCCACCAGCTCGCTCAGGGTCTTGTCGGTGATCCCCCGCCGGCTGCTGACCATCTTGAAAATCTCCTGCTGCTTGCCTGCCTCCAGGCCAGAGCCGCCGATGATCGCCCCGCGGTTGATGCTCAGATCACCATCCACCACCGCCTTGAACACGTCATCGGGCAGCTTGCTGAGCCGCAGGCCCTTATCCGCCTGGCCGCTGTTAAGCGGCAACCCACGGGCCTCTACGTCAGCAGGCGTTTGAATGCCGGTATCCCGGAAAAACTTCGCCGCGTCCATTGGTGTGCCGGCGCCCTCGGCGATGTTCTGCATGGCGCCGATCGCCCGGGCGTCCTTCGCGGTCGGGGCGTCCAGGTATCTCACGGTCACCGCCTCGGCGCCCAGGCGGCGGGCCAGGGCCAGGCGGTTGTGACCATTGACCACGTAGGTCTTCCCATCGGCGTCCTGCCAGACGCTGATCACCCCCGCCAGGTTCGGGTCCCACTTCTTCACGCCCGAAAGGCTTCCCACCTCCCCGGTGGTCGCTGTCGCTTTGATCTTGTATTGGAAGCGCGCAGGATCAAACTCGATCTCATCCGGCGACAGGTCGCGCACAGCGCCAGCTTTTGGCTTGCTCTCGGGCACCTTGCCGGTCCGCACCATTTCGGCAATCTCAGGCCGCTGCAGCAAGGCCTCCAGCCGCTTCACATTGCGCCCCTGACGCAGCTCTGCCGCCTTGGACCCACGGCCGGCAGTCACCCGCTGGGCCGCGCCGGCCGCGGCTTTATCACCTCCAGCAGCCAGGGCCAGCAGCCTCTTCAGGCGACCCTTCCCGATCGCACTGCCTGGCCTGACCAGGCACTCCTTCCGCACCGTGATGCACTTGTTCCCGCAGCCATAGCCAACGCTGCACTTCTTCCCCGCCCGCACCGCGCCGCCACGAAAATCCAGGCGCTGTTCAGGGGCCCGAAGCTGCAGAAACGAATCAGATCGGATCTCCCAGCTGCGCTCATTCACCCCGTCCCACGCCGGGCGAAACGCCACCACGTCAGCATCGCAGCGAAACCGGTAGAGCAGGCCGTCCACAGCCATCCGCCCTGCCACCACGCCACGCGGCGCCAGCTGCCAATCCAGCACCAACGCCCCGGGCCTGGCCTCCGCCATGACTTGCTGCACCAGCAAGCTCACCTGATCGGCATGGTCCCATCGAGGGGCCGGGCTGGGACCGGGGTGGTCCCGGACTGGCAGCAACGCTTCCACGGCCGCCAGGCGATTCCGCAGGCCGTCAGAGCTCTTCATCGATCCACCTCTTGGCCACCAGGCGGAACCACCAGCAGCAGCCGGCCCTCGACCTGCTCCGCCTGGGCCTGCAACACCGCCTGCTGATGCGGCGATTCACTCTCCTGCGGCACAGGTCGCGCCAACCCGTAGACGGCCAGGGCATCTGCTACCCGCGACACCTTGGCCAGCTCTTCGCGCAATGGATCAAGCGATCGGCCCAACGATCCGGCCGCGGCAATCCTGATCTGGTCACCCAGGCGTTGGCCTGCTCGCTGCAGTTGCAGCTCTGCATTCTGGAGCTCCACCGCCAGGGTGACCCGCACCTGGGTGGTCACCTCAGCGCTGAACGTGGCGGCCGCCCGCCGAGCGAACGGATCAACTGTTGCGGCGACAATCCTGGAGAACATGCTCACAGCGAGCTCAAGCGATCCTGAAGCCGGGCCAAGCGATCAGAGAGCCCACTGTCTTCCCGGCCAGCAGATCCCTGCCGCTGGGGCTTGTACGTGACCAGGCCGGAGCGGGTGAACTTGAAGGTGAACTGCTGGCGGTTGCTCTCGAAGGTGCCGGACGGGATCCCGCCCTCATCGCTCATTGAAAGAATCCGCACCGGGTTGATCTGCTCCATCAAGAGCTGGGTGGCCAGCTGAACCATCTCCTGCCGCCGATCCATCTCTGACTTGTCTTGCCTTGAACTCAGTATGGGCCCGCTCCGTGGCTGATCAAGCTGCAGGGAAAGGGCCAATAACCTGATAATGAACCGTCTGATCACTGATCCATGCACCTCCAGGAAGCCGCCTACACCCTGAACAAGGTTTTCCAGTATCGGCCTGACAGGCCAGGCTTGGATCCGTGGCACATTCTTGATACCCGGAAAGAGTCGGCAAGGGGTAATTGTGAAGACTACATAGCCACGATTCTGTGGCTTATCTCGGACAAGCGCTTCTCAGTGTTCCTACGCAACCTACTGTTTGGCGGCAAGAATGTTGTCTTCCACTACTGCACGATTGTTGAGGATGGCCGCCGGGGCAATCACACCGTTCTTGAATACAAGAAAGAATACATAGACAACATCCTAGGCATCCGATCAGACAGAGGCTATTACACGGCTTCCAAATACAAGCACAGCTTTAAGCATCCTTGGAACCGATGGGTGATTCTGTTTCGGTTGTTCCTTGGAACTTTCATAGGTCGCTAGGGCTTCGCTCACGCCTCCAGCCAGCAAGTAACCAGCGATGCCATAGCGGACGCGGAATGCCTCAGCCTCAGGTGGAAGGCGGCCATGCACGTTCACGTAGTACCCGCTGAGTCGGGTCGGCGGGGTGATCTCCAGGCCTTCTTCGTCGTAGGTGCCGTAGCCGCCTTCAGTCTAGGGCTGAGGATCCGGCGCCTTCTCTTTCAGTGGTTGCACAGCCTTGGATGGGGGCTTGGGGGCGATCGGCGCGGGCGGCTTCGGGGCGGCCGGCGGCGCCAGGGCAATCGCCTCCAGCTCTTCCACTATTTCAGCTGCCGAGAGCTTGGGCTTTTCCCGGAGCAGCTTGATCGCATCCTCCATTGCTTGAACGGCTTCGATTGGGCCAACGGTGGCGAGGAAGCGCTTCAGTCCGGTGGCCGCGTGGAGCCGATCAGCGATAGTCATGGCTGGAAGTGACGTGCTGCTCCGAGGCTAAGCCTCCCCGCCTTTATGGCTGCAGCGCTGCGGGTACGGGCGACCGCAAAGCCTGGCTGTCGCGAATGCCGCTGAACACCACCAGGCCACCAATAGTGAGAGCAGCTGAACCGGCAACGATCGCCATCCCAATCCAGTTCTGGCGCAAGGCCGGGGAAGCGGCCGGCCGCTGCTGGCTGCGGGTGCGGCGGCGGGTGCGCGGGAAGGCGGTGCGAGGTTCGGCCATGCGCCGCTGGGGGCGCGACAGATCAGGCAGGACGGGGCTGGAGGGTTTCATTGCGAATCAGGCAAGTGCCAACGAATGATACACGTGAGCTATGGAAGCGGCTACAATTTCGGCCGTGTCCCTCCCCAGCGAAATGAAACCATCCACCTCGACCCTGATCCTGATCAACCTCACCGCCTTGGGCCTTGGTGCCGCCATTGGCCTGATGCCGGTGAGCAAGGCTGATCCCGTCACGGCTGCCTGGCACACGGCCATTGTGACCTGCCAAGCGCTGCGAGCCGGCGTCCCCTTCTCCCGGGCCATGGTGCTGGGCGTTGACGGGGTGCGCAGCCTCTGGGGCTCGTCCACCCGTGACCCAGACTTCGGCCGGCTTGCCGCCAACGCCACCGCCGAGTTGTGCGGCCGGGAGCTGGTGCGCGCCTACCAGGCCTCGAAAGGGCAGGCGCTTTGACTCTGGCAGAAGACGGCTTTGCCTTGCGCCGGCCGGCCTATGTGCGTTTGAGCGCAGCAGAGCAGGACGCGATCCGCCGCGAGGGGGCCCGCCAGGGCCAAACGCGGCCAACGACAACGCGGCCGCTGATCCGCCGGGAAATGACGTGAGCAGCAGCTGGCGGATCGCATTTTCTGGGCTATGGTGTGGCCGCTGAGCGCGCTACAGGCGCCGCCGGCAAATCCCACCGCTCCCCAGCGAAATGAAAGACATGATCAAGGCCGATTGGGGCCAAAGCATTGAAGCGACCATCCGCGCTATCGCCGCCGTTGCTGTGGTGGCCTACGTCGCCGGCTACAGCCTGGGCGAGGCCGTCCACAGGCTGAACGACTGGCTGGCTGCCTGGGCACACCCGCACACGCTCACAGGGGCAACTGGGCTCAAGATTTCAACTGCCGAGGAATCCTCGGTAGTTGGGCCAGAGGTTCCAACTGTCAAGCCAGGCTTGACAGTTCAAAACTCGGCCGTTTCGATCGTAGCCCTGCTGTTCAGTGATGGCTGGAGCCAGCGCCGCATTTCAAGGCACCTGGGCATCAGCCGGCGACAGGTCAGAAGTGCGTTGGCGTGAGCGCCGCTCCAAATTGTCGGTAACCGTGTGATGCCATTGAAATCTCAGAGGCCCCTGATCGCGTCCGTTGCTTGGGGAAAGCCCGGCGTGATCATCGGCGTTCGCTGCAGCACTTTCCCCGATCGAGTTGATGTCTACGGGTGGCCAATCCAACTGGCCTGCAGCTCGCCCTCCCTGGCGAAGCACGTTGTCGGGGGAGTGGCGGGCTGGCGGCTGCTGATACCAGTCACTGACTGGTCGATGGACATGAAGCTGGAAGACATCCTGGCGATGCGCGACGCGATGCCCTTGATCGTGTTCTGGCGGATGGAAGGCCACCGCTGGGAGAACGTACCAAGACAAGATGGCGACCTTGTTCTGGCGGAGCTGCTCGACCGGCAGGTGTCCACCGCCGAAGGCCTCCAGCGATGACCAAAGCCAGCTGGGCGGAAGATGTAGGCCTTGCTCCTGATGGCTGGATAGCGGCCATCCTTTTCTGGGGTGACCTGGCGGACGGTCTTGACGCGGTAGCAATCCAGAAGCAAGGCGCCAGCTTTTTCCGCAGGCACCCGCTCGGCCCGTTGGGAGAGCAAGCCAGCATCGTTACCTGGGCTGGGCCTTTTGCGACAGAGCAAGAGGCAGCGGAATGGGCGGAAGAGAATAATCCCTGCTGTTAGCAACGTGCTACAATATGAATGAAGGCGAGAGGCCTTCGCGCCCCACCGCTCCCCAGCCATGCCCGCAGCTTTTATCGCCCTTGATTACAACCTTGATTCAATGAGCAACCACGCAATTGAAGGCGCAATCTTTATTTGTCGAAGCCATCAAGGATTGGGTGCTCGCAATCTGAATGCTCTGTTTGAAGAAAACTACCGCAGGGCTGGCGAACCAAACCCTGATTGGAACGTGGCCGGCCGCTTTGCCTGACACCAACAGCCCGCCAGAGCTTGTCTGGCACTTGCCCCACCGCTCCCCAGCTGATGACCGCCAAAGACAAAGTGAACGCCAACTACGCCGCGGGCAAACAGCCCTATGAAGGCCTGACCACCGCCGAGATCGCTGCATACAACAGGGTGCTCATGTTTGGCGAAAACGATGAGGCTTTCCCCGATCCCGATGAATGGGCCCGTTGGACCGACTGACCACCAACAGCCCGTCGGGGCTTGCCCGGCCACGTCCCACCGCTCTCCAGAAATCGCTAGTTACAATGTTAAGAAGGTTAATTAGATAATGGCTAAAATGTCTTCAATTGAATTGTTCGCAGGTGCAGGTGGGTTAGCGTTAGGGCTTCACAGCGCCGGCTTTACTCCAAAGGCAGTAGTTGAATTTAACAAAGATGCTTGCCGAACTCTAAGAGCAAATAAATTGCTTACTCGGGGGGCTGGAGTATATGAAGGTGATGTAACCAAGTTCGATTATTTAAGCGTACCAGAAACAATAGAATTAATATCAGGTGGGCCACCTTGCCAGCCTTTCTCCCTTGGCGGCAAAGCGAATGGCCACGATGACGCCAGAGATATGTTTCCAGAAGCCGTTAGGGCTATTAGAGAGAAAAAACCAAGAGCATTCGTATTTGAAAATGTAAAAGGCTTGTTGAGAAAAAGCTTTTTCGAATATTTTGAATATATAGTATTACAATTGCAATATCCCTCGATAGAAAAGAAAAGGAATGAAGAATGGGAAAAGCATCGAGAGCGATTAGAGAAACACCATACTAAGAATAAGTATGCAGATCTCGAATATAACGTATTGTATCGTCTTGTAAATGCAGCAGACTATGGCGTCCCTCAAAAAAGAGAGCGGGTATTTATCGTTGGTTTCAGGTCAGACGTTGATGCAAACTGGTCGTTTCCTCAGTCAACACACTCCGAGGACGCTTTGCTCTGGAGTAAATGGGTTACAAAAGAATACTGGAAAAAGCATAAAGTTCAATGCTCAAAAATGGACGAAAAAACAGAGAATAGAGTAGAAAGGTTAAAGCAAAAATATGGAATGTTTGAACCGGAGTTGGAGCCATGGGTCACAGTTCGCGATGCCATTTCAGATCTCCCTAACCCTGAATCTAAAAAAGCTAATGAATTTAACCATCATGTTTTTAAAGGTGGTGCCAAAATCTATCCCGGCCATACAGGCAGTTATATTGACGAGCCTTCCAAGGCGTTGAAGGCTGGAGGGCATGGTATTCCGGGAGGCGAGAATATGATTCGTTTTGAAGATGGAAGTGTTCGTTACTTTACTGTTCGTGAAAGCGCTAGAATTCAAACATTTCCTGATGACTTTGACTTTGAAGGCTCTTGGGGTGAAGTAATGCGCCAACTTGGAAATGCAGTCCCTGCTGAGCTTGGGAAAAAAGTCGGGCAATCCATTTTTCGTGTTCTCAAACCCAAAAGCACTTAACAAGTTGCTGCACTCGGAAAAATTACTCGCTGCGCTCCTAATTTTCCGGTGAGCAAAGCGATCTGCTGCTGGCTCACGCCGAAGATTGCCGATGCGTTGCCGCTTTTGAGCGCGAGCTTGCCAAGCCCTGAAGGCGATTCCCCAATAAAGGAAATGACCGCTTCCTTTATTGGGGAAGCTTGAACCTGTAAGGGGGGCTTACAGGTTCGCCACCTCAACAGCCACCGCTCCCCACACATGCCCTTACCACCCTCTACAGCTATGGATGAAGAAACAACTGCGAGATTTAAGGGTTACGCACAACTTGAAAAAAGTTTCGCCGAAATCCACCTGCCAGATGATTCCCTTGCGCTCAAGGTGGTCACTCCGCTATCTCAGCAACCTCTCTGACCATCGCTTCATAGGCCACCCGGGCCCCCTGATCCAGCCAGCCCCGCCCAGGAGCCCACACCGGATCGCCTGCAGGCCATGCCTGCGCGCCAGCATTCGCCACCGCTGCACCGGGCCCACGGCGCCGCTGGGTGGCCGGCAGGCTGGTCTTCTCCATCAGCGGGAAATCGCCCGCGCCTCTTGGCTGGTCACCTCCACCGGTTGGCCGCCATGGCCTGCTGTTGGCCTGCTCATACTTGGTGCGGGTGACGGCAGCCAGGGCCTGCTGCTCCTGCTCCCAGCGCTCTGACGCCTTGGCCGCTAAGCTATTCTGAATCACCAGCGATTCAAGGGTAATAGGTGACAATGCACAACGACAATTTGGATGAATCGGCGTCTTAATACTGCCTGCCCAGTATAAACAACCCATCCGTGGAGCGCACCATTCGCACACCCGATCGTCTGCCGTGGTGATGTAGCGCACAAAGCCAGCTCCAACCCGGCGGAACGTGCGCTCTCTGGCCTCCCCGGCCGCGATGTGGGTTTCGGTGCGGGCCACTGTCTCGGCCCGGTTACGGAAGGCCTCATTGATGTTCGGCAGCCTTGCCTTGAGGGTGCGGGCCAGCGCCCTGCTATCGAGGCCCGTTGCCAGCTGGGTGGCTGTTTCCACCTGCACCGCATCGCCCCAGTCACGCCACCACCGATAGAAGTAATCCTTCGCCGCGACCACCCGTTCACTGGTGGCTGCATCGCGCTGCCGGCGGTAGTTCTCCGACAGGCTCTTGAAATCACGCTCGGCGGCGGCGACCGTTGCGCCGATGTTGACCAGCCGGGTGAATGACTGCCCTTCCTGGTAGCCGCCGCCTGGGGTGATTGGTGCTGCAGGCGCTGCGGGCGGCGGCACCTGGCCGGCCTGGGTGATCAGCGGGTGAGTGGCCGAGAGCTTGGCCGCAGGCTCCAGCATGTTCTGGCTGAGCTGAATGGCGTACTCGCTGCCCAGGTCGTGAGCGCGGCGGAAGAGCTCCACCAGTTCAGTGTCCAGGGCCCGGCCGGCGGCCTTGTCCTGCGGGAAGCGACCGATGATCACCTGCAGATCCTGCAGCAGCTGGCCCTGGAGGTAGAGGCTGGCCTGGTTCTTTTGCAGCGGGGTGATGATCTCGGGCCCTGCAGGCGTTGACCCTTGAAAGGCGCCTGGGGTGCGCTTGGGATCGTAGATCGGCTGGGCGTCGATCTTCTCCAGCCGGTCGATCAGGGAGCGGATCGTGCGGCTTAGGGCCTCGTTGAAGATGCCCTGCAGCTTTTTGAGCTGCTGATCCTCCAGGCCACGCATCTCCAGATCGAGATGCTCGAGCAGTTCAACGGAACGATCAGCCATCAGGAATAGGCGTCACAGCGGGCCCCCAGGGCCACCAGATCAGTGCCATCGATCTGCCGGATCGTGGGGCCTGGCCCGATTGAATCGCGGATGCCGCGGACGTGCTGGTGGCCGATCGCCAGGAGGTAGGCGCCAGTCGATGGCTCAAACACCTCCCAGGCGCCGCTGATGTCTGGGCCCACCGCTACCGGATGGGGCAGCTCCTGCCCATAGGGGGCAAGGATGCGTCCGAGGCCCTGGCTATCAATTCGGATGTTCACCCCGCAGCGCTCGATCACGTCGCCGGCCGCGTCAGCGCGGGGGATGGCCGGGGCGTCCTTCCGCTGCTTGCGGCGGCGGCGGTTCGCCGTGATTGAAAGGGCGAGCTCCTGGGATCGGGCCTCGCAATCGTCACAGCAGGCGTCAGCCTGATCACCCCGGCTCGAGGGGGGCTCTTCCTCTGGATCAGGGGGGGCACCGCCTGGATCGGCCTCCTGCTCGGCCAGGCTTTCGCCGAACTCAATCTCGGATTCATCGCCAGCAGCGCCGGCCGGAGGCTCTGGCTGCTTAAGGCTGCCATCTTCCTCGCGATCGATCAACGTCGTCGTGAGGCTGAAACGCGGCTTGCCGAAGCGGGCCAGCGCCACCTCGTTGGTCGACAGCACACCGGCCTGGATGTATTGAACATCAGCGTTGGCCACCTTGCCGCGCAAATCAGCCTGCTCATCTTCTGTTGGCGTGTAGTTGGGGCGGAACTCCACCGCCCAGCTCTCCGGTGGATCCTTCCCCTTCCACGGCCCATCGGAGCAGGCCATGGCCAGCTCAAACGCTCGGCGGAGGGGCGGCCGGAGATCGCGGTCCTGCCAATCAGCCACGTCATTGCCAAACGCGGCCTGCTCGCTGCGGCCATCTGCTCCCATGCCGCTGGGGCTTTCACCCCACAGAATGGTGTGGGGCAGTCCTGAGGCACCGGTGATCTCGCCCTTCAGGCCTTCGAGGATGTCGGCGATGCCTGCGGCTGATCGGCTGAGGTTGGCCAGGGTTTCGCCCTCGCCCAGGACGTAGGCCCCATAGACAGACCTGGCCATGCTGTTGACTCGCAGCCGTTCGCGCAGCTTCTGCTCGCCGCCCGCGTCCAGAATCCGCTGCAGGTTCGGGAGGGTGTGAACCACCAGATCAAAATCATGCAAGATGTCCGCGGCGCTCTGCTGGCCTGTCTCGAACCTTTTGAACACGTCCCAGCACAGATCGACCACCGACAGCCCCCACCATTGGCGCGACTGCATGGTGCGCCAGCTGCAGGGCAGGCCCTCAAAGCGGATGATGCGGCTGGCATGAATATCGACCTGCAACGCATCAGCCAGGCCTGGATCGCCTGAAGCCTTCGTCAGGTCGCGATCCTGCTGTGTTTCAAACCAATAGCTTTCAGGCGAACCGATGCCCGTCCAACCTGCAGACGGGTACAACCTCCAGCGATCGATGGGGTAGAACCCCTTGATGCTGCGCAGCCGCTTGAGGTTGAGCGGCTTGTCGATGGGGGTGCGATCATCCGCCAACACCACCAGCGCACCACCGCCATACAGGCGGGCGTAGGTGGCGGCAGTGGTCACGGCCTGCGGCAGCTTCAGCTCTTCTGTCCAACTAACCAGATCATCGAGCTTGCTGCGCTCGGTGGTGGTGGTTTCATCGCCCAGGCCTAGGTCCCAGCCGCTGCGGGTGCCCTGCATGGGAATCTTCTCAACCACCCGGCGGAGCAGCCAGGATTGCTCATAGAGCGCATTGATCTCTGCCTCGCCCAGAGCACGGCCGCCCTGGATGCCAGTGGCCTGGCTGCGGTCGTTGGACGTGCCCATGCCGGTGAGCACGTTCAACAGCGGCCCATCCATCCGGTTGGAATCAGGCGCCTGATCCTGAAGGAATCCGATGGCCAATCTGTAGCCTTCTACGTGGTTTCAGGTTAATGCTGCCCCTGTTGATTGCTGAGCAACGATGACGAGCCCCGTAGGGTAGGGCCGGCCTGATTAGACCTCCCCTTTGTGAGCTCGCTGGACGATCAGCTACAGGCGTACTCGCGCTTGCCAATCCCTTCCTTTGAAGAGCAACTGATCCATGGCCGAGCCATTCGAGCCTGGCAAGACTGGCCACCGTCGCCAGCTGACGCCCCGTTGCGGGTGAAGCGTTCAGGGCTGCGGTCCCGCGAGCAGATGGTGGCCCGGAATATGCGGCTGGTCGTGACGTGCAGCCGCTCCTTCAATGTCGCGGGCATCATCTCCCTGGATGTCGCCGATCTGATCCAGGAGGGCTCGATCGGGCTGGCGCGAGCAGTTGAAAAGTTTGACCCGATGCGCGGCTACAAGTTCTCGACCTATGCCGTGCCTTGGATCCGGCAGAGCATGATCCGGTTGATCCATTCCGCCAACGGCATCAGGGTGCCGGTGAAGCGAAGCGAACGGATGCACCAGCTGCGGCAGTGGCGGGAGCGGTTCCAGCTTGAGCATGGCCGGCCGGCCACCGATGTAGAGGCAATGGCGGGGATGGATCTATCGCCTGCTGACCTCCAGACCCTGGCCCTGGCGGCAGCCTGCCACAGGCAGGCCTCGCTGGATGTCCTGATCAATGATGACGAAAGCGAAAGCAACACGCTGTTGACAGCGATTCAGGCGAGCTCAAACAATGCCTCAACACGGCGACAGCAGCAATTGCAGGCAGTCAGCTGCGCCCTGGCGCCCTGGCCACAACAGCAAGAGGTGATGCTGCGGCGCCTTGACGGCGAAACCTTCGCCGAGGTGGCCAGAGGGATGGGGCTGGGCCTGGAGCAGGCCAAAGGCCTCAGCCGTTCCGGGCTCATCAACCTGCGAGAACGCTTGGAGGGCAGGGAAAGCGACCAGCTGGGCCTGTTCAGCACCTTTCGACGCTAGTGCAGGTGTGCCAGTAGAGTGCATACTTACAGGCAAAGAACCGCAGGATGGACGCCCAAGAGGAAGCTCTCACATGGCCCCAAGCGGAAACGCTGGAAGCGATCCGAGCCTTCGGGCGCCGGCATGATTACGCCCCCACCGTTCGGGATCTGCAGCGGGCGCGGGGCCTGAAGGCCACCTCAAGCGTCCAGGCGGCGCTGCTAGGGCTGAGAGCCGCGGGTGCCGTGAGCTGGACCCGCGGGCAACCGCGAACGCTGCGGGTGCTCTGGGATCAGTCACAAGGCCCAGAACTGCGGGGTGAGATGCTCGAAGGCCGCTATCAGGGGCCTGACAATGGCCGCTGAACCGCTGAACCCGGGCGGGCGGAGCCCTGCTGATCAGGCCCGGGCCCTGGGGCTGCAGGCGCTCAAGCGAGAGGCCGGCCCTAGGTCATGTTGACCCATTCGGCCACCATCGGCCGGGTGCGGGCGCCGGCCTCGCAGGCCATGGCCAGAGACATCACGGCATCATCGTGCGCGCCAGCGGCGGCCTCGCGGGTGCCGTCTGGGTGCTGGCGGAAGACTCGCATCTGTTCCCCGTAGATGTCGTTGGGCGGCAGGCCCAGCTCGCCCTGCTCCAGCAGCAGCAGCACCCGATCGGTCATAGCGACCTTCGACGGCCGGCTGGTGGCAACCTCTTCGATCGGGTATCCAGGGCGAAGCCGGGCCAGGCTCTCGGCCACCGCAGCACCCACGCCGTTCTTCTCGATGACGATCAGCTCCGGGGCGAACTGGTCAATCAGCCGGGCGCTGCGCTGCAGGCCGTAATCCCTGCTGCGGCGCGAGTCGTTGAACCGGGCCACCACCTGCCAGGGGCTGGCTGTCACGTCCAGAACCGTGGTCACGAACTCATCATCGGCGCCGCCGTTGGGATCGATCCCGATCACGTAGACGTTCCCGCTGGTTGGATCATCCAGGGCACCGATGGCCTCAGCAGCCTCGATCAGTTCGTGCGGGTAGACCTCGGCATCGGTGGCAGTGAAGTCGAGCTCAAACTCTTGCTGGTAGCGCTGCTGGGTGAGCTGAAACTTCCGCTTGGTCTTCTCCTGGTAGTCAGGGTCAGCGGCAAAGATTGGATGCTGGCTCCAGTGGATCGCAACCTTGCCGAACTGACCATCGGGTGAACGGGCCAGGGTTGGAATCCCGTTCACCGTGGCCGGCCCTAGCGGGATTTCGCCGTGATCAGTGGTCCAGTGCTCATGGAAGCGGCCGCTGCGGCCGTTGGGGGTGCTGACCCACACCGCCCGCGCCCTGGGGCCCAGGAGGCTCAGGGTGGGCATGGCGCCGGTTTCAATCCCGCTCAGCCTCTCAATGAAGGCGCCCTCATCGAACAGGACCATGGAGGCCGATGGGATTCCCCTGGCCGCTCGTTCAGTGGGCGGCAGAAAGTGAAGCGATCCACGGCCAAGGAATTGCAGCTTGCGGGCAGAATCCTTTGGCAGGGGCGGGCAGAAGGAACCAAGGCTGGCCGCCTGGCCTTTGATGCGGGCCGCCAGCTCTGACGCATCCTCGCCGGTCTTGCTGAAAACGATGCCCACCCAAGCTGGGTTTTCAATGGCCATCATCAGCATGTAATTGATGACCGTTTCGGAAACGCCGGTTTGCCTTGATTTCAGGCAGTAAACGTTCTGGGTGCTCCGAATCATTCGGACCAGATCCAGCTGGACCTCCCAGGGAATGAAGGGCAGGTATTTCCCCTGAGACGCAATTGTTGTTCGCGCCGCGAAATGCGGCCACTGCTTCGGCAGGTTGTCCCACAGATTGGATCCGATCAATCCAGTGAAGAGCGGCCTGCGCGGGAGGTGCCGCAAGATGGGCTGCACCCGTTTGCGCGGGCGGTGCAAGCCGTGATGCGGGAACTGGTAGGGGGTGATCAGGGCCCGATTCTTGGCGTCGTATTCAGCCCACGCATTGTCATCCCATGCCATGGGCTAGAAGTCCCCGGCGCGATCAGCCGCTTCCTGCTCTTCCTCTGTCAGTGATGGGGCAATGGCGGCCGCCGCTTCCTCTTGAGCCGCTTCAAACTCAGCCACTTTGAAGATCAAGGCGTTGAGCTCACGATTGACGCCCAGGGCCACCTGGAGCTCACCCTGCTGGAGGGAGCGCTGCAGCAGGGCCTCCATCCGCTCAACCTGAACAGATGCCATCCGAATGCGGTCGTAGTGGCTGATCGCTGTCACCGACAGCTCAAGGGCCTCGGCAACCAATCCAGAGGCCACCCGGGGGGAACACTTCCAGCCTTTGATGGCGGCGTCCATCAGCTGCTTTGGCCCGTACCCATCGCGCACCACCCAGCGATGAAGGGCATGAACCTGGTAGCGGCGTTCAGCCGCCTTTGAGATGGCCTTGACCTCAGCCACGGCCTGATGCTCGCGCCTGAAGTGAAGCTAGGACCAGTTCGTTACCGCCAAAGGCCGGCAGGTGCTTGGCGCAGGTAGCCAGGGCGGCTTGCTGGGCCTGCTTCTTCAGCTTCGCCGGGTTGCGGCCTTTCTTTGAATGGTGACCACGCTGCCGCAGCACACCGGAGATGATCGGGCTCGGCAGGCGATGGCGAACCGCCAGATCCACCACGCTTTCGCCATCCAGCCAACCAGCAACGATCCGATCCATCACCTCCACCTCTGGCGTTTCTTCAGGGAGCAGGTCACCGCGGCGGCGGCGGGAGATCGTGGCGGCGCGCTCGGGCCGGCCGGGCCTCGACTGGTCGTAGAGCCATGCCCCTATTGAGGCCTCACTTCGCCCCAGCGCCATGCCGATGATTGCCTGGCGCTGGCCCTGGGCCATCATTCGGCGGCAGGCTGAGGCCTCTGCCGTGGTCCACAGGTGTCCTTTCCTCTCAGGGCCTGGCCCCCTGGCTCCATTTCGCCGGATTGGCACCCCGGCATCAACGATCAATGCTCGAACACGGTGATAGCTGATCCGCAAACTACTGGCCAGGCTTCCGATCGAGGCCCCCAGGGCGTAGCGCTCGATCAGCAGCGGCACATTGACAGGCTGATCAGCCGGCAGGCAGCCGGAACCGCCCGCCTCCAGATCCCGGCGTTGCCGCCACCGCCGCCTGGCTTCTTCCGGCGATCGGCCGGCTTTGATGTCGCTGATGTGCCTGTAGATCGTGGGAAGGCTGCGCTTGGTTGCGGCGGCAATCTCTCGGGCACCTTGCCCGGCTTGCATCATCTCAGCGATCTGCTTCCGCTCCTTATCGGTGATCCATGCCGCGCCTGTCGGCAATCGCCCGGCTCTTCTGATGTCCCTCATGTGGTTGTAGATCGTGGAGAGGCTGCGCTTGGTTGCGGCGGCAATCTCTTGGGCGCCTTGCCCGGCTTGCAGCATCTCAGCGATCTGCTTCCGCTCCTTATCGGTGATCCGTGCCGCGCCTGTCGGCAATCGCCCGGGTTTGATGTCGCTGATGTGCCTGTAGATCGCGGGAAGGCTGCGCTTGGTTGCGGCGGCAATCTCTTGGGCGCCTTGCCCGGCTTGCAGCATCTCAGCGATCTGCTTCCGCTCCTTATCGGTGATCCGTGCCGCGCCTGTCGGCAATCGCCCGGCTCTGATGTCCCTCATGTGGTTGTAGATCGTGGGAAGGCTGCGCTTGGTTGCGGCGGCAATCTCTCGGGCGCCTTGCCCGGCTTGCAGCATCTCAGCGATCTGCTCTCTCTCCTTATCGGTGATCCGCCAGGACCGGCCGCTCTCCCAATCCGCGCCTGCTGTCAACGGCCCAACCTCGCCAGCATTGATTCAGCAGCTCGAACCAGCCGCGCCTCTGTCGTCTCTTCCTCTGGCATTGCCTCGGCCAGCCTCACCATCAGCTGCTGGAACTCCCTCAGGTCTTCCTCTGTTGAAAACCTCAGCTTGACTTCGAGGCCGCCCGCGCTGGCTCCTTCCCCTCCCCCTTTATCGCCTGGAGGTGGGTCCAGGTCGCTGATCAGCGCTTTGAACTCATCATCGGTGAAGTAAGGACTGAGATCGAGGCCAGAGTGCTCTTCCAGCAGGGTGTTGAGAGCTTCCCCGCTGAATCCTGAGGTGTCTGACGAACGGTTGTCAGCAACGCCATACTCGGCCTTCTGTTCGGGATTTAGATCAGAACGCTGGACCGCCACCAGCGTGTTGCCATCTACCGGAACAATGAGCACCCGCTCAATCCCGATCGATGCGGCCGCCTCGGCGGTGCCGTTCCCGGCCAAGAGGGTCCCGTGCTCATCAATCACCACAGACCGGGCCGCGCCGAACTCAGAGAGAGAACGCTCGATCATCCCTGTGGACCGTTGCGTTCGACGCCGGGCGTTCTTCCTATCCGGCAGCAGCGCTGCCAGGGTTGTCATCGTCGTGGGTGGCAACGGCGGCAAAGTGGCGGGACGCTTGCTACTCATTGAAGGGAACCTGCTGGCATGATGTTACTCACTCAACAGCGGACAATTCAATTTTGGAAGCGGTCAAGACACGCCCTTTTGGCTTTTGCGTCTCTGACGGGATACTGAAAAAACACCCAGACAACTGGGAAATAGCGAAGACGTGGATCGAGAGTCTCTTTGACACCGGGTTTCTCTGGGCGACAACTGCGCGGCGGATGGGCTGTTATCGCATCACCCTCCAGCGATTCTGGGAGAATCCTGCGCTGCGTGGCAAGGGTCACCAGGAAACAGAAGCGCGGCTAATTGATGAAGTTGACTGGGCCGCTGGCCAACGATTGATCAATGCCGGCAAGGGTTGCAACGAACTGTTCGGGGGAAAGCAGCACACGTTTGATGGGCTCATTCGCTGCGGGGATTGCCGAACCCGACTGAAAAGAACCGATTGCAATACTGGGCCCGGGTGGCATTGCAGGAAATGCTATAGCCCAAAATATAAGGTCCACGAACTGATGATAAAACGAACCCTCTTTCAGGCCATGCAAAGCCGGCTGCCTCAGCTTGCACGGCTTTGCGAGCACCGCAACCCGATACAACTGGCACGGCAACAGGAATGGCTAAAACTGCTTGGTGATTATGTAAACATCGGGCAACGTCTTCAGGCGGTAGGGATGCGCAGGATGAAGTACCCCTTGATGGCCGTCAGAAACCAGCTGGCGATGGATCAGCTGGGTGAGCTCCCGAACCTCGAGCGGCAAAACTGGGTCGCCACGTTCAGCCAGTGGGGGGCCTGGGAGCAGGCCTCAGATCACCAGTGGCGACTCATCAGTACGTTCTTCATTCGCTCCCTCTATTGGGATCCAACCGGCGGCGGGAAAATCCGCCTCCAGCTCTTCAGGCCCGACCTTGTTGATCCAGCTGTCATGGAGCGCGACCAGCGCCCCGGTGAGAGAGGACTCTTTCCAGTTGACCACTTGCCGCTTAGCCATCCGGGCCTTGGCGCTTGAAGGCCGAACAATGGTAAAACCGGCCGCCGGCCTCGGGGAACTCGAAGTAGCAGCCAGCGGGCGCCGTCCAATGGATGCAAGCCGGGCAGCTGGTGGGGGCGTTCTCTCTGCGCTTCTGCTCCCTGGCCAGGATCGCTTCAGGCGTTTGCTTGCTGCAGTGCCGACACAGAAGCCCATGCGCACGGGTGGGGATGCCGCAGCTGTGGCAGTGCTTCACAGCTGGCGCTCCTTCTCCGGTAACCAGCCCCAAAAGCGCATAAAACGGCGCAGAGACTGACCAGCAGCGATGCCGGCGCCCTGGGGGCTGGCAGCTGCGAGAGCAGCAGACCCATCGGTGTAGACGCCAGACCGGTGCGGATAGTCGTCAGTGGCGAAAACCACCCAGGTATCGGGGCCGCCACCTTTCCCGGCTGATACGAATTGAACAGAGAGAGCCCCAGGGCAGGGAGTGATGGTCCATATCGAGCTAACACCCTCGGGAGGCAACTCGACACCTAGAGCAGCGGCCAGGGCTTCCTTGTAGGGCGATTCCGGGATGGCCTTGAGTTGGCGCAGGTCAGGCGTGGTCATGGAACCTGTGGAATCATGTAAAACGGCAGCCAATATCTGTAGTCAGCAATCCCAGGGCCGCCAAGATCCCTCCATCGAAGCAACTCCCAGCAATCCGAGTCATCATTCCAGAACCATGCCTCCCCTCTGTTGGACAGGAACGGCGGCGCTGGGCGCGGGGTGGTTGACTCCAGCAACTGTAGGGCAGGCCAGAACATGGCGGGATCAGGCCAGCTCGCTGGGAAATGAGGGCTGAGGTTGGGCGTGGGGGGCATTGCTAAGGGTGTCCGTCTGTCTAAGAAATAGATCGCCCTGAGCGAGTTCCGCCTCGATCCGCTTCCGCGCCGTCTCGAAGTGGTCGGGGTCTTTTTCTATCCCTATGAATCGGCGACCTGTTCGGATGCACGCGATAGCGGTGGGAGCCGTCCCCATGAATGGGTCGAGAACGAGCCCACCTTCGGGGCAGCTAGTCTTCACTGCTCGCGCCATCATCGCGACCGGCTTGGGTGATTCGTGGCCGTGGCGCTCCTTGCCGTTCACTCTCGGATACGTCCAGACATCGGTCATGTTCTGGTGTCCGTTGTCGAAGTGTGCGCGGGTGGCGTAGAACTCCCGCTTCAGGTCGTCATGCTCCCGCTTCAGGTCGTCATGCTCCCGCTTCAGGTCGTCGTGCTCCCGCTTGAATGCTTGGCCGCTTGCTGCCGCTTTCCATGCGTCGTAAGTTTCACGGGTGGGGAACATCCATTGCGACAATCCCGTCCAGTGGTCGTGCCCGCTCGCCGAGTGACCCGCTAACCGTTTCAGTTCAACGCTTGTCCATCCCATCGCATCACGCTCGCCTTTCAAATATAATTGAAGCGGTGCCCACCCTTCCCAATAGTTGTCGGCGTTGTTGTTGAACCCCTGCTCTCCGAGCATGAAGAACAGACAGCGCTCCGTTGCTGTGGGAAACCTCCGGTGTTGATCGGAACCCATTCCTTGCGCGCTGCCCTTGTTCCACACGATTTCATTTCGCATTGTCAGTCTTTCCGAGTCGTTCAGCCCCCCGCGATACCACAGCCGCCACAAGTCCTCCGATTGCCCCCAGATGTAGGCACTTGCGTTGTCCTTGAGAGAGGGACGGCAAGCCCCCCAGCATTCCATGAGGAAGGCGTCCAGCTTTTTCCCATAGATGTCATCGTGCATGATTCCCTTTTTCCCCATCCCATAGGGCGGATCTGCAACCAGTAAATCTACGCCAGAAAGATTCGGCGCAATCTCCCGACAATCGCCCAGCCACAGTTCCACCGAATCGGACAGAACAAGGCGTTGCACCGAATCCTCCGCTCGTTCCTCGCTATGGATCGGTGAACTCATGCGTTGGGCCGCTTGGAACGTTGCTCAACACAAACATCTTGGTTAACAAAATTTGATAGGTCGATGTCGGTCATGATTTTTGTTTGGTGGAGTGTTCGAGGGTTGCGGAATAGGTGTCATTCGCCTGACAGGCAACACCATCTTGCCCTGTCACTCTTCTATACCCCGCAATTCAGCCTTAGGCCAAGAAAAGCCGTACAGAATGGAAGCAGCAGCGCCCTCACGCCAGAAACGAGGGGAGTAAGCGTAAAGATGGGCGCGGCGCACTGCGCACTTGGCTAAATCGTTTAGAAGTTTGGTTGTCATTAGCTCGCCTCTTCATCTTCAGGCTCGACAATGGGAACATCTTTCCAGCGGCCACCGTAGATAGAAGTCTGGAGTTGCAGATAAGGGACAGCCTGGGTAACAGTGTGGTTTTCGGTGCTATGTTCTGGAACAATGCTCCAAGGCAATTCGTGGGTCGTAGCCACCGCCGAATGCGCGGTCACAATCCTGCGGTCCCCACTGATCCCCTACTTGTTCTTCCATCCACAGGCATAAAGCTGCTTCGTATTCATCGCGGGTTTTGTCGTGTTCAATTGCCCAGAACAGCAGATCGTCTGCCCTGGCCATAAACAGGGCGAGCGTGGCTGGGGCATAACGCCTGAACAGGCGGGTTGAGATGGGTTTGATGACCGTCTCGGTGACGGCCAGCGTGATAACTGCGGTGGCGGCGAATGGGGCGAAAAGTTCGGGGATCATGCTGATCTTGCAAAGGATTCAAGTTCTTCGATTGTGGCGGTTTCTAGCCACCATTGAAACTGCTCAGGGGAGAGCAGCGCGGGGCGGTGTTTGAATAACTCGATTAGTCATCGGCACACCTTGCTGATCAGTCGTTTGGTGGTAGCTCGATCACTGGCAGTGCTGCGATTATCACTCTCTTCAATGAAGAGCAGATGCCTGTAGGTCGTGCAGGCCCACCGAAACTTGCCCTTCTTGGCGAAGTTTCCGCCATGCCATAGGGCGCCCATTTTGGCGTATTCGAACATCGAGCGAGGATTTGGCTGGAGGCTCTGCGCAGAGGCAGGAGCCAGGGCGCCAACGGCGAGCAGGAGGGGGAGCAGGAGGAAGCGTTTCATTGGGGTGATGGTTGGGGAACAGTGGGACGGCGAAGGAGGCGGCGGCGCTTGACCCGGACCGTTGCATCAGCAGCGATCAGGGCGAAGCTCACGCTGCTGAGCTGTTGGCGGGCGCTGGCAGCGAAACTGGCCAGCCATTCGGGGTCTTTCATGTCGTTCATTCGGTGCGCTGCAGGTTTTTGATGAGCCACCGGCGGGAATCGAGCGCATCAACCCAGTGGCCGATTGCTTGATCCACTCCAACGAGCTCCACCGTGGTCTTGCCTGGGCGGGCATAGATCACGAATGATCTCGACGGAAACCAGCCCCAGGAGTCACCCAGTAGGGCCAGGGCAGCACCAAGCTCAGCCTCGACGTGGATCGGGTTGAGCTGGTCACGCGGCGCCGTCTGGACGGTGGCGATGCCCAGGTCGCCGCCATTGCGGAACTTGACCAATAGCTCGGCGGTGGTGGCCACCATCAGCCGGCGGTGCCGCAGGTGAATCGGTGCCGCGTGACAGGTGAGCTGATCCCAGAACCCGTGAGCAAGCAGCGGCTCGATCACCTCCAGGTGGTCGCTGAATGGTGCCGCTGTCGGCTGCCACAGGCCACCAGCAGACCGATCGGCATCAAAGCGGCTGGTCGCATAGGCCACGCAAGCGCGCAGCACGATCAGGTTCCTTTCAGCGTGTAGGCGGTGATGCGGGTGGATGGTCGCCAGGATCTCCCGGGCGGTTTGGTGAATCGGCTCACCAGCGGTGGACACATAGCCGCGGCCGTCTGGCATGACGGGATGGTTGTGAAGCCAGGCGGGAAGGGAGTGGATCATTTACCAGGCCTCTGTGGGTTCTGGTTGTCCGATGGCCGCGGCCATCGGCTGGAAGGAGGCGGCGGAGATTATGGCTGCAGTTGGCACCAGGTCGGCCCCTGGGGGCAGGCAATGGATAACGGCGTGGGAGTTTGCCCATCCATCGGGCCCTGGGCCTTGGAGGCGATCGTCAGCGGAGTGAAAGCGGATGCCACCCGCGATGAAGAAGCGTCCGAGGTGTGCCTGGACGTTGACGGGATGGATATCGAGGTGATCGAGGTGGTCGCCGGCTGGTGCGAGGACCATGGCGGTGCCGATGGGCGGGAGAGGGAAGCGTGTGGAAGCCTTCATGGGACCACACCGTTGTTGGCATTGATTGACCGCCAGAACTCCGGCCAGGATGCGGCGATTTTGGGGGCGGTGCGCCAGTACCAGAGGGCCGTAGCGCGGCGTTCGCCGCGTTCCATGCGGTGAACCCAGGGATGCTGCAGCCAGGCGGCCTTGCGAGCCCAGCTGACGCTTCCGGGGATGAGCGGGAGGTTGATCATGGTGTTGGGGGGAGGATGCTGCCGATAGAGGCAGTGGTCATGGCGGCCGCGGCCAGGCGAGCAGCCTGAGCGGTGTGTTTGATGCCTGCCATGCCGAGCCGCTTGCGCTCGGTGTGCAGGGCCTGGACGCCGGCCTGGGGGAACTGGACACCAGCAAAGCGTTGGCCGTTGAGGGTTTCAACAGCGCGTGGCCCTGCGGAGTCTCTGAATCCGCCGCGGCCTGGCTGGTTAGAGGATGGGTAAGCGGCGAGGCATTGGCAGATGCAGGCCGGGTCACTGCCTGGGAGGATGACGCCATCAGGCGTGATGTCGTAGTCAGGCAACCAATCGTTGACAAGGCCATCACCGTTGCTGACGATGCCGGTGTCTTCGCAGGCCCAACAGGCGTAATTGGGAATGGTGAAGCCGGGGCCTTTGGATGGTCGGCGCTTGTGAGCTGGGAGGCTGGCTGGTGCTGGGGAGATGGTCATCAGATGAGGCCCTGTAGCTTGCAGGCTTCGAGGTAGTTGGAGTAAGCGAAGGGATCGGGCTCACCGTCTTCGTCTATGGCATGGGTGAAGTCAGCAGGGGAGAGGATGCGCGGCTCTGAGGTTGGGGCCTGGATGTAGGCAGCAAAGCGGCGTTCCTTGAGCCATCGAGCGATGTCTGGCATGGAAGGGCAGAACTCAGCTTTGCTGAGCTTTGCGGCTTGCGCAGCCGTTTCAGCGGTGAGCGCGGCGAGGATCTGGTCAATGGAGTAGCCCTCTTTGAGGATGAGGGCGAGCTCTTTCTGCGCACGGGGCAGAGATTGACAAGGAACGCGATTTGGAGCAGCGAGGTACTGGGAGCGGAGCCGATCAAAGTCGGCGGCTGCTGCTGGTCCTGCTTGTAGCTGCTGGATGCGAATCTTGACGCGATAGGCAAGAGACTTCCAGCCGGCCGCGGCCGCTTGTGCGAGGAAGGGCTCTAGGACGCCGTGAGCGTGAGCGAGGCTGATGGCGTCCAGGTCGGCCTGGGCGAGAGGCTGATCAGGCTGGAGGCTTCGGTGCCTGAAGCTGCGGGAGGCCCACCACTGGGCGAGCAGGTGGCGGTACGGCTCTGCGCAGGGTGGGAGGGAGCTGAGTGGGGAATCATGTTGCTGGGGAGCGGTGAGGTTGCTTGCCGACTGTACCACGATTTGCGGCGGCGGCAAGGTGGTGAGCGGTGGGACGGGCTGAACTTGCCCTGGGTTGCTTATGTCGGGGTCGCATGCCGCTGCCGTTGAATCGTTAGCAGCGTGTTTTTGTTGATGACCAAGCTTATATGGTTTTAAGAAAGTAACCTTAGAAGTAGATAAAGAGTTAGAGGAAGAATCTATTCTAGATTCTTCTAAGGGTATCTTACGTGTCAAGCCCCCTGTTTCAGGTGTTGGGCTTTCGCTGGGATCCCTTCTACAGGAACAGGTTTCAGCGGTTGACGCGGGGTGACCGTTTTTTGAGGAACAGGCCGCGCAGGAGCCTTCAAAAACAGGCCTGTGGAAAACTTTTTTTTCAGGGTTTGAATCGCTGAGATTCCAGGCTAGGGCATCAGTCTCAGCTGTTTTATACGCTTCAGACGATTGCAAGGGGGTGCCTGGAGGGTCATTTTCAGGCCGTTTAGGGGGTACCTGTGGGTAGGGGGGGGTACCTGTGGGTAGGGGGTACCCATGGGTAGGGGGGGGTACCTGTGGGTAGGGGGTACCCATGGGTAGGGGGTGCATAGGCAAATCGCTGTCAGGGACTGGAGAGACAGCGGGAGGAAAACTGCCTTTTTTTTGCTTCCGTGGTCGTTTTATGGTGCTGTAATCGGCCGTGATCCGGTACGTTTTCACCCCTTTTGGGCCCGTTGTTTTTTTGCACGTGATCCAGCCCTCAAACAGCAGTTCCTTGATCGCTGCCCGGATGTCGGCCATGCTCATCCCGCATTCCAAACTCAGCCGAGATACGGATGGATACGAATCAATTTGCCCCGCGTGATACCAAAGCCAGCTATAAACAAAGACCAGCGGCTTTCGCGCCTTGGATGAACAACTGGCCAGAAGTTCAAGAGGTAGAAGTACAAACCGCTGCCTCTCCAGCTGGAAGGTTTCACCCGTGTTCTGCTCTGCTCTGCTCATTCGTGAATAGCGATAGGTTTGCTGGTCCCTGGCCCTACTGGGCCTCTATCCGGCAGTGCCTGCGATAGGATCGCGGCGCTACGGAGACGTTGTTCGCTGGGGAGCGGGCCGCCTCCGTGGCCCCGCAAGGGGCAGCATCGGCTCCGCCTGTTGGCGGGGCCTTTGTTGTCTTGGTGGATGCCTGGATGGCGAGCGTACCTGACCTACTCCAGGTTGCAGCAGCCTGGAGCTGCTCCTTCATCGAAGGTGACCGGCCGGGCCCCGGCAGCGCCCCAGACGGTGCGGCCTGCTACCGATATGGCTGAATCGTAGTGCTAGTGTGCCATGACCAAAGCGGTCAGACGGCCGCCGCGGCACACTCCCCAGTTCTGTGAACATGCAAGACACCCCAGGCGCCCTGCCGCCGGAGGCCGGCCAGCAGCCGCCCCAGCAGCAAGATGGCTCCGTTCAGGGCACGGATGATCTGATCTCCAACGTGGCCGCGGCCGTTGCTGGTCACGCCGCCGAGATTCAAACCCTCCAGACCCAGCTCGCTGGTGCGCGCAAGGCCTTCGGTGATCTGAACTCCAAGGTCCAAGAGATGGCCCTGAGCCAGGCCGCCCCCTCAGGCAGTGATGACCAGCAGGCGCGGCTGGTGGATTTCCTTGGCTACAAGCCGCTCCCGGAGCAGCAGGTAGAGCTCTTCAAGGCCTTCGCCGCCTGGCATGCGACAAAGCCCCACCTGGCCGAGAACCGTTTCGCTGGTTACAGGACCAAGAAAGGGGATCTAGTCGAGTACGGCTATGCCGACCTGGCCGCCGTCATTGCGGCAGGGCAGCTTGCTGCGGCTTTTGGGCTGGCGGCGATCACCAGGCAAGAGCTGAGCGACAGCGGCGATCCGGTGATTACCGCTTACCTGATCCATGCGAATGGCGGCGCCGTCAGCGGGGGCCCGGTGCCGCTGTTCCCTGGGTCATCCGATCGCTCCCCAGGGCAATCACACTCTGCAGGCCTTACAACAGCCCGCCGGCTGGCGCTGCAGATGGTGCTGGGCCTTGCGGCTGATCGTGATGACGATTTCAACGAGGAAAGCAGCAGAAGGGACGAGGGCGGGCGGCCTCAACCACAAGGCAACCCGTCGCCAGCCACGCGCCCAGCACCGGTGGCCCAGCGCCCGCCAGGGCCGCAGGCCGCTCCGCGGACAGTCGGCCAGCCACAGCGCACCGTGGATGTCACCCGCACCGCGCCAGCACCAGGGCAGCAGCAATCAGATCCCAGTTGCCCCACTTGAGCATGGAACGACAAACACCACCAGCGCGGGGCCCTTGACCGCCCCTGCTGGTGCCGCAGCGATGAGCAGAACCTCGTGCATGACCTCCCAGGTGATGCCTGCTCCTGATCGGAACGTTTGGGAGTAATTACAGGCCTCTCGCCAATGATTGGGCCCCGTCGAGGGATGCCGGCGTCTCCAGGTTCCACATGACCTACTGGCCGGCAGTCAAGGTCAAGCAGCGGCAAACATTGACCACTTCAAGCCAACCCCGCTTTCCTTTTCCCCGTGAACCCACCAGCAGCGAATGCAGCCCCTTTGGGCAGTTTCTCTTCTCGCAGCGCAACGGGGCCACCCACACGGAGCTGGGCGAAGGCCTGGCCAAGGTCGTTGAGGCAGTGCTCGCCAATGGCGGCTCCGGCTCTGTAACCCTGAAAATCAACGTCAAGCTCTTGGGCCACGAAAGCCGCATCGTCGTCACCGATGACGTGGTGATCAAGGCGCCGCAGCCTGCGAAGCAGTCCAGCATCTGGTTCTACAACAAAAACGCCAAAGGCCTCTCACGCCGCGACCCGAATCAAACAGTGCTGGAGCTCTCGACTATCCCGATGCGCCCGCGCCTGGGCCAGGCCTTCGCCGATGAAGGCACACCATGAGCAAAGAGGAGCCGTTCCCAGGTGACCTTGTTTCGGTCGGGCTTCGGCCTGATGGAAGCATGCTCTTGCGGCGGGGCGGTGGTCACCTGGAGATTGCCACCGTTGATCAAGGCCTTGCCGCTATCGCTGCAGTCCAACGTTCCACAGCAACCCACAAAAACACCATGAACAACGATCAGAAACAGCCAGTGAAGCAGTCTGCGGCTGAGGCAAAGCTTATAGATGCTGAGGAAAAGCTTCTATATGCCCTTGAAAAGTCGCTGGGGGTCCTGCGAGTACAGCAGGAGGAAGACAGCGAAGACACCGATCAATCGCCAGGGCCCTTGGATATTGTGGCGATTGGGCTTCGGCCTGATGGATCCCTGCTCTTAAAGCGGGCCAACGGTTCTTTTACTCTCGCCACCGACCCGTCAACGCTGGACGCTGATGATTTTTCCTTGGTCATCAGCGTTCTCTTTGAGATGCTTGATTTGAAGATGACAGAGGCCTCGATCAACGGGATTGAACCATCCAGTCTTCCTGCAGTGCTGGAACTGCTGGCCATGGTGCTGGCGGCTGAGGGGCGGGTGGTGGATCCATTCTCTGGTTGCATTGCCTCCTGTGTCGCCAAGCTGAACTGAGGATGGCCCCCAGCCACCTAGAGGAAGCCTTTGCTGCTCAGTGGCTGGTCAGCTATCCCCTGCTCCCCTTTGTGCGGGAGCATGCCCTGGACGCCTGGGTGAGCTGGGCGCATTGGCAGAAGCAGGAAGGGCTTAAGGCCCGCCGGCCACCGCCGTTCCGTGCTGATTTCGCCTGGCCTGATGCTGCGGTGGCGCTTGAAATACAAGGCGGCATCTGGAGGCCCGGCGGTCACTCCACTGGCAATGGGATAACCCGCGATTGCACAAAATCCGCCCTTGCTCAGCTTTCGGGTTGGGCCTTGATCTCGTTCACCGAAACCCATCTCTACGATGCAAACCCAAACTGGCTACAGCTCCTCTCGGACCTCATTCTCTTTCGCCGAAACCGTGGACTCACCGATTGTGGAGGCCTTGGGCCAGAGCAACATCAACATGTTGGCGAAGGATCACAGGCTGCTGAGCCAGCTGGCCTGCCTCAGCAGCGCCAGCGTCGCCGCAGGACCACCAGAAAAAGGCCTCGATTGGATCTACGCAACGCCTTGGGAGATGCACGGCGAGGAAGGCCAGAGCCGCCGCCAGGTCCATAACGCGGCCGCGGCCTTTGTGCGCCGGCCGATCGGGAAAATTGCCAGCCGGCATCACCTGCTTCAGTTCCTCACCGTCGAGGGGGATGATCCAGGCGGGGGGTTCATTTTGAGGATGCCGGCGCCCGGCCTGATCGTTCCGCCAGAAGGCCGGAGATTTCCGCCGGGAGCTCTGCAGATCATCATTGATGACCAGGGGCACCAGGTGGTCAATGAGCACACCACCCTTCCAGAGCCTGTGCCGTTTGATGGGATGCCCTGCTCAGGCTGGTGCAAGCGCCGCCACCTCTACCGGCCGGGGGGAATCGAAGAGAAAGCCGTCATCTATTACGACAAGTTCGGATGGCCGATCGCCTGCCGTGAGACAAACCTGGCGAAGGATGGCAGCGTTATCAGCCAGCAATGGTGGGGCTACCGGTACACCCGGCCGTTGCCATGATCGCGCCATCAGCCGAGAGGGAGGCACTGGTGCGGACCATCCTCACCGCCCCGGGCCTGCCCTCCTGCCAGGTGCGGGAGCAGCTGGCCGAGGATCTGCAGGTGTCGGCGTTGCTGGTCTACCGGATTGCCTCGGGGGCCTGTAACCGCTCGATCTGCCCGGAGCTGCCGCGGATGGAGATCAGGAAAACCAGCGCGTTCTGCTCAACCTGTAGGGACTGCTGCCACTGGACCGGGGTGGGAACCAGGGACAAGAGCGCTTCAGGCAGAATCTGTTCCCTAGGCATCCCAGAGGCAAGCGGCCGGGTCATCCGCGCCGATGGATGCCCTGCCTTCTCGCCGATCAATGGAAATGCCCAAGTTGAAGCAAACCCTCGAGCAGCACCTCAAGACGCTGCGCACTGCCCCCCGCAGCCCTGGGGCCACCGATCACGTGGCGATGTCAAACCGGATCATCAAGATGCGGATGCTCTATGAGGCCGCCGGCCGGGATCAACCGACCCACACCCTTCATGGAACCTTCACGGGCCTGAACCGGCCGATGCCCAACGAAAAGGAAGCCATGGAGGCGTTACGGCTTCAGAATGAAGCCAAAGCAGCGCAAAACCCGGCAGATGGCGATCAAACCGCAGAAAACCCTGGCGATGGCGCCCCAGCAGCCGGCTGAATCAAGCCCCGCGGTTGATGCCTCAAAGGCTGCGGAAGCAAAGCCGCGGCCGCTCTTCTTCACCCTCCAAGCCGTCGAAGACACCTGGCTAAAGAAGAGCACCGAGCAGGCCAGCAGCCTGCCAGCGGATCAGAAAGTTGCTGTTCGCCGCGGCCAGACCTATGGCGTCGTGGAGACAACGGAGATCCCGGAACACGCCAGCGAACGGGTGGAGCTGGCCAGCGGTGCTGGCTCCTGGATTGTCTACTCACCCCACTTCAGGCGGCTGCAGGCGGCAACCCGCCCGGCGGCCGGCCCAATTGATTGGAGTGATTTCAGCTGTCTGGTCACCCCGAACCTGACGGTGGGCGAGGTGCTGCAGTTTGATCACCGCCGCCGGCCACCGGCCAACAGCGCCGACATTCGCCGGATCCTGGCGACAGCGGCCGAATACCAGAAGGTGCGCACCGCCTGGAGGCGGCCGCTGGGGGTGACATCGTTCTATCGGCCGGAACCAATCAACCGGCAGGTGGGTGGTGTGTGGGGCAGCTACCACGTCAGCGGGTTGGCTGTTGACCTGTACCCGATCGGGGCAAGCCTCGATTCGTTCTACAACTGGATCAGTCGCCGCTGGACCGGGGGGCTGGGTGACGGCCGCCGGAGGGGCTTCATTCACCTGGACCGGCGGCAGGGTGGGTTTGTGCCTGGCGCCGGGGCCTGGCCTGCTGCTCGGTGGCCGTACTGAGCCCTTATCGCCGCAGGATGGCCCAGTTCATGCGGGCCTTGATCAGGGCCTCTTTGATCTCAGAGAGCTCGCCATTGGCGCGGTTGCCTCCTTCATCACCGTCGTACCAGCCGCGGCCGGTGTGATTGGGCAGGCTGGCCCATTCGTAGGCCAGATCATCCAGTGCAGCGTTTTGATCGTGGCCCCCCATCAGGTAGCGGGTCAGGGCCGGCCGCTTCCGGCCTTTCAGCAGGATTGTGAGGGTGAGGCGGTCCTGGCTGGCGGCATCAAAGCGATCCTCATGGGTCAGGCCTGAATCAGGAAGGAGCTCCAGCAAGGTGGAAGGGATCACCTGGAGGGCGCCAACGGCAAAGATCTTCTCAGATTGCTGGAGGTTAATGATTTCACCGATGCTGAGCACCTGGAGGCCACCGCCGGGCCACCGCTGGCGGAGGCTGTCGCCGGCCACTCCACGGTTGAAGGCTTCATAGGGATCAACGGTTCCGCCTTCATGGGCGTAGATCACCTGCATCAGGTCCCAGCAGGCCTGCCTGGCGCGATTCCAGTTGAAGCCAGCCGGCTCCGGGGGGGCCGGGGGTTGTTCAGGGGCAAGCCAGAGCGCAGCGCGCACAGCGCCGCCATCTGAGAGGGCCTGGCGCTGCTCATCGCTCAGCATGTCCTCCACAGCTTGCCAAAACTCTTGGTGGCGGGGCAGGTCGCGCTTGGTGGCCTGGGCGTACTGAAAAAGGGAAGGCTTCACTGGCTTTTACGCGCACCCCTCGACGTTACTGCTGAATGATGACCTGGCAACAGGGAGGATTCATGGCTGGCGGTCAGGCGGCTTCTGCTTCGGCAGCTTCTGAACGTGACATCGGAACCGGCCTCATCCATGCAAGCCAGCCAAACACTCGATCATCTACCTCTAGTCGATTGGCTTCTATAGAAACTAAGCTTTTCTCTCGGGTGGTGCGGTTAAAAATGCAAGCGTCCATCCGCACGTCGCGGCGATCATCGATAGAACAACACCACTCTGTTGCTATCGATCCTCTTGCGTCTTCTGCTATTGCGTTCTTCCATCCACTGCCTAATGCTTCACGATGTGTTAGGCCAAGCAGGTGTAGGCATGGCTGGTTTGCCTCAACCAGCAGGCCGTCATCATCAAAGCGAGCCACCGCGATGTTCAGCATGTTCTGCTGCAGTGACTGAGCTACTGCCACTATTTGAGCTTTTAGGCGCAGTTCTTTTTGGTTTTGCTCAATTCGATTCACTGTGTCTTTCAGTGAATAGCCGCCGTTTGGCTTCAGCTCATACAGTATCTCGGCCAGTATTTGATCCCTTCCGGCCCCTGGCATAAGCCGCGAAACCTTGCGCTGTGCTCTGGAAAGAATTGGCATCACCCAGTCATTTCTTTTTAGCCACACGGTAACGGCGCTTGCAGTCGCGCCAATTGCCAAGAGATCATCCAGGACAAACATTTAGCCCATCCCGCCCTCTGCGGCTGCTTGAGCTCAGTTTAAGGCGATGGTGCCACAGCCGATCGCCGCGGCCATCTATGAGCGCTGGTGAGGCGCCTTGATCTCCATCGCGCCGCCGAGCAGCCGGCTATCTCCGGTCTGTAGGTTTGGATCGATCGGCTCTTCAGTGAAGATCGGGGCGGGGGCTTCCTCTTCTGGTTGGGCTTCCTCAAAATCGCTGATTGCTTTGCTGACGCGATGCTCTGTCAGCAGCTCGTTCAGGATGCGAGCGTTCTGTTCTGCTGGCGTGGGCCCGCCGAGCTCAAACGTCAAAAGCATCTTCCCGCCAGGGACCTGCGCAGCGCCGGGCTCCGGGTCGCCCTGCCACTTGAAATCCCGGAACGGATCTACCGGTTCTGTTTTTGCTGGGCGAAAAAAGCGTTAAGGGTGTCCCGGATGAACTGAATCAGGGTGTTCTCGGGGAGCGGGAGCAAGTCAATCACCTTGTCAATCGCAAACCAGATGCTCCCAATCATGGTGATGTACGCGACAACGCTGCCAGGGGTGACAGCCTGGGCCAGGGCGGCAGTGGGGATCAGGACCACGGCGGCCGTGGTAAGTGCCGTTGCCAGGATGAAGCGGGAGCGCATTGTCGCAAAGCGATGATGCGGAAAGTCTACGCTGGATTCAAGTTTGCAACAAACGCCGCTGGCAGGTGGTAGGTGGTGGCCATCGCTGCAAGGTGCGCGGCAAGGCCTTCGGTGAGCATCGGGGTGACTCCGGCCCACATGGTCACAAACGTTTGAGGCTTGCCCTCGGCGGCCTGGCCCATGCCGACCTGCAGGCCTCCAGCCAGCGCGGGGAATCCGGCGGCGGCGACAGCAGTCAACATGCTGTTGATCGCTGGATCCATCACAACAGCGGCGGCGAACTCCTGCCACTGGGGCGGGTTGAGGGCAGCCAGCTCAGCCGCTGATAGAGGCTCGATTGTCCAGGCTTGCGTCCAGGAGCTGCCGGAGCCGGTGAAGGGTTGAAGGATGAGCTTGTGCGTGGTGGGGTCGTATTCGGGCTCGAGGGATGGGGTGACTGAGTAGACGTGGAAATCCTCCAGGCCGGCAAAGCTTGCGGGGAAGATGCTGGACGGGTAGGCAGCCTGGAGCGCGGCGCGGGTGGCAAGGACAGGGGTGGTAGACGGAATGGCGAGGACGTAGCTCATGGGAGGGGGCTAGGGGTTGACGTTCACGGTCCAGCCGCGAGAGATCAGGGCGTTTCTGGCGGTGATGCCAGCGCCTGTTGGAGCGGCGTTGGTGCCCAATGACAAGACATTACTTAGTTCAAGCGTTCCATTTGACGTGCCGTTTGACTCAATAGATATAAGGATATTGTTGACAGAGGTGGCAGTCAGGGCACAGTCGTTGAAGGCCATCGTGAAATCCGTACAGGGACAGCCGTTGAATACACCAGCTGGGAAGTCTGCTAAAGCCGTGCATTCGCTCCATGCGCTTACGAACGTGGTCGCATTACTCGTATTAATCAACGGGAATGAATTAAGGCTATTGCAGTTTTTCCAGGCTCTGGGAAAGTCAGTGACATTACTTGTATCAATCAACGGGAATGAATTAAGGCTAGTGCAGTTCAGCCAGGTTGAGGTAAAGTTGGTCGCATTGCTCGTATTAATCAACGGGAATGAATTAAGGCTAGTGCAGTTCAGCCAGGCTAAGCGAAAGTTAGTGCCATTGCTCGTATTAATCAACGGGAATGAATTAAGGCTATTGCAGTTCCGCCAGGTTGAGTCAAAGTTAGTGCCATTGCTCGTATTAATCAACGGGAATGAACTAAGGCTAGTGCAGTTCCACCAGGTTTCGTTAAAGTAAGTGCCATTGCTTGTATCAATCAACGGGAATGAACTAAGGCTAGTGCAGTCCCGCCAGGTTGAGTTAAAGTTAATGCCTTTACTCGTATTAATCAACGGGAATGAAGTAAGGCTAGTGCAGTTATTCCAGGTTAAGGCAAAGTTAGTGCCATTACTTGTGTCAATCAACGGGAACGAATTAAGGCTAGTGCAGTTCCGCCAGGTTTCGCCAAAGTTAGTGCCATTGCTCGTATTAATCAACGGGAATGAATTAAGGCTAGTGCAGTTATACCAGGTTAAGGCAAAGTTAGTGCCATTACTTGTGTCAATCAACGGGAATGAATTAAGGCTATTGCAGTCCCGCCAGGTTTCGCCAAAGTTAGTGCCATTGCTCGTATTAATCAACGGGAATGAATTAAGGCTAGTGCAGTTCAGCCAGGTTGAGGCAAAGTTAGTGCCATTACTTGTGTCAATCAACGGGAATGAATTAAGGCTATTGCAGTCCCGCCAGGTTGAGTCAAAGTTAGTCCCTTTACTTGTATCAATCAACGGGAATGAACTAAGGCTAGTGCAGTACCACCAGGTTGAGGCAAAGTTAGTGCCATTACTTGTGTCAATCAACGGGAACGAATTAAGGCTATTGCAGTTATTCCAAGCGCCGCTAAAGTTAATGCCATTACTTGTGTCAATCAACGGGAATGAAGTAAGGCTATAGCAGTACCGCCAGGCATAGCTAAAGTCAGTCCCTTTACTTGTGTCAATCAACGGGAACGAAGTAAGGCTATTGCAGTCCCGCCAGGTTGAGTTAAAGTTAGTCCCTTTACTTGTATCAATCAACGGGAATGAACTAAGGCTATTGCAGTTATTCCAAGCGTCGCTAAAGTTAATGCCATTACTTGTGTCAATCAACGGGAATGAAGTAAGGCTATAGCAGTACCGCCAGGCATAGCTAAAGTCAGTCCCTTTACTTGTGTCAATCAACGGGAACGAAGTAAGGCTATTGCAGTCCCGCCAGGCTTGGTTAAAGTTAGTGCCATTGCTCGTATTAATCAACGGGAATGAATTAAGGCTATTGCAGCTACTCCAGGTTAAGCGAAAGTTAGTCCCTTCACTTGTGTTAATCAACGGGAACGAATTAAGGCTATTGCATTCCCGCCAGGCCGCCTGAAAGTTAGTCCCTTTACTTGTGTCAATCAACGCGAATGAAGTAAGGCTAGTGCAGCGAGCCCAGGTAAAGTAAAAGTCAGTCCCTTTACTTGTGTCAATCAACGGGAACGAATTAAGGCTATTGCAGTCCCGCCAGGTTTGGCTAAAGACAGTGACATTACTGGTATTGATGAGCGGGAAGCTGGTAAGCCCTGTGCAGTTTTCCCATACACCTAAAGTGTTATTACTACGCCAGTTAACAACCCCAGGCCAGCCACTAGCCAGTACAGTAACTTGACTGAAATCAATTAAAGGGAAAGATGTTAAGTTAGCACAAGATGCCCAAGTAGAGGCAAGGACAGTTGCGCCTCCAAGTTCAAAGCTGGAACTTACTGATGCGAGGTTTGAGCACTCCCTGAAAGCCGTAAATATATTGGCAAACCGCGCATTATCTGTAGCACCTACTCCAGTAATTAGATTTGCGCTAGCGCCTTCATCAAACCAAGGATGGATACCTCCTCCCAGCAGCCCATAGATTGTTATTTGGTACTCTCCTGCAGTAGCGTATGTATGAAGCAAGGCTGAAGAGCTTGATTGTATTGTTTCGTTTCCATCCCCCCAATCCACGGCATAGTCTGACGCAGGCGCGGTAATTACGCGAACTGTGTAGTTGTCGGTGAAATCAACTTTGGCTGCCATTGACAGCGTGAAATCCAGATTACCTGGTGTTACCGCTTCAGTGTCAATGTCCAGAATCAAGCTGCTTGTTCTCGGCAAGCCAATTCCTTTGTGCTGATCAATAATGTTGTCATTCATGCTGTCGGCCAGTTACGGGTGTCACAAAGCCAGCGGGTGCCGCCGTCAATGGTGCTGATAACGAACAAGTAGGTTTGACCTGCTATTAGGTCTGGCAAGATGTCGAATACGTGGCGCAAGCTCGCAGGGAACGTGAGAGTACCGCTTGTATAGACAATATGGAGGCTAAAAGAGAATCGACCAACAGCTGGTGGATTGACAAACGTAAAGGTCAGGTTGCCAGCCATGGCTCGGGTGAAATAGTTACCCAGTTGGCAGTTGATTGCAGTACCACTTCCGAGGTCAACAACATTGCCCCTGGCGGAGCCATTCAGGAACAGATCAAAATCGGGGTCATCATCTGCGTTTATCCCTAGCCTGCGCAGCCTCACTTCAGCGGTCGCATCACCAATAACAGGTAGGTATGGGCCATCATCAGTCAGGAAAGTGGCCCCCCTGATGTCAAGGCTATTTGTGACGGTTAAATTGCCAAATGTTGGATTCGGGTCAAATGCAAGCGGAGCATCCAGCGGCCCACCTTGAATGTCATTAACCGCAAGGATCGCCCCAGTCTGAATGTTCTCCAGTCCTCGGGGGGATACCCTGTAACCATCTTCATTTTCTCCGGCGGGTACTACACGGCCCCCTGCGGTGTTGGTGAAGTAGTAAGAAAACCTGTTTTGCGCTGATAGCGGCTTCTGCGCAATAGGCAAGGCTTTGCTATAATTTCCCCATCCAGACCACTCCCAGGTATGGTTGCTGAGACGCAATGTGCTCGGGCGGCGGAACTCCAGCGGCCAATTGGCGCGGCCTGTAGCAGCCCCTCCAGATGGGGCCGTGGGAAAGTCGGTGGCCGAGGTCGGATCAAGCTGCCGATCAGCCTCCACGCGGGGCAGGAGCGCGGTGTGGGCGTTGGCATCGCTGAAGCCCAGCGCCCGCAGGAAGGCATGGAGGCCGAGATAGTCAGGGCCGGAGCGGTATTGATCACGGACAGAGCCGGAGCTAGTGAAAATCGTTCCCCAATTGATTCCCAAAGTGGTGCTGATAACTGCTGTGTCGGTGTCGGTGTCGAATACGATCGGAAAACCCTCGGCGCCAGCAATGCCCTCGGGGATGAAGCCTGATTGCGTGTGGACATGCGTTTGCCCCCACCGGTCTTCTGGCGGTGGAGTGCCTACGGAGTAGCCATCCAGCAGGGCCATCCACTTTTTGTTGGCGTAGGAGACTATCTGCCCAGCCCTGTAATATCCGCCGTTGGCGTAGTTGGCGGCGTAAGAGCCCTGCTGGACAACAACGCGGACGGCTAGGTCAATCCCCGAAAGGAATGTCTTGCTTGAGCTGTAGCAAGTCAGAACTTCAGTTGTGGCATTAAACAGTGCCCCTGCTCCCGTCCTGGACGGGTCAGTTTGCAGGACAAAATTGGTTTCAGGGATGCGGCTGTTGGCAGTATTGCCTAGTACCAATTCAGCGCGGCGTTCGCTTGTGGCCCTGATGTCTACCAGGCGGCGCACATAGACACGTCGCCCAACCATGCCCACGCCATCGGCTGGGAAGTTGTTGCCACCGCCTGTAACAAAGCCGATGGTGTCAGGGAAAGCCGGGTTGAACGGCGATCCATTCAGCGTAGCCCTGACTGGATCAGTGAGATCCGCAGGGGTTTCGCACCATATTTGAGTGCCAGGGGCGAGGCTATAGCCTGACGCCTCAAGTGATGTAATATCAGCCGGCCCCTCCAGTATCAGACCGCCATCGTCAGTATAAACCTCCGAAACAGTCCCGATAAAGATCCGGCGGATGTTGTTGGTCTTGACTGAAGGCGTCAGCGGTACTGATACTGCACTTGTGTCCCAGTTCTTATCTTGCGGGAAGGCGGCAGACTTATAGCCAGTTGCCAACGCCCCACAACCACCAAACGTGTTGTTTCCGTTAGAGCTGGTGATCTCCCCGCCAGTATCAACAAGGTTGTGGTAGTTGGTGCCAATAGCGAAGATGCTGACTTCCTGAACAAAGCCATCATTGATGCAGGTTATGTGCCGGGAACTACGAGCAAACTTGGCGCGGGTATCATTGGGATCAGCCGCAATCAGGGCGTCGTAATCCGCTGGAGTTACCCAGTTGCTGCCGTTATAAACCTCCCAGGAATTGACGTCGTTCTGTTCGCTCGTATTGGTGAACTGAGCGGTGACAAACGATTTCAGGCCACCCAACTTGGCGCCATCCCAAAGCACTCCGCCACGGCCCCACTGAGAGCGATTGGCGCAGTTCAAGATATAAGGACTTGCCCCCACAACAGTGTCCCATGACAGCTGTGGGTTGCCGGGGAATGGTCCCACGGTTTCGTATTCGGTTGGGCGGGTTACCACCAGCGCCGGGTTCAGATCGGCCACGGTGCCGAACGCTGCTAGGGCCTTGGCGTAGAGGGCATCTAGGGCGGCGGCGCTTGCCGGGCCAGAGCAATAAGCAAGGTGATCGGATTCGTTCTGCCCCAGTTTGTCCTGGAACGTGATCTCACGGAAGTAGGCGCTGGTGGTAACCTGCAGCAATGCCACAGCATTGGAGTAATCGGCAGCCAGGTCAGCAGCCGGCGGCGTCCAGGAGGGTCGGATGACACACTTGCGGTAGTCGTTGCCTGAAATTGACGTGTATCGAGGTGCGATAACGCCCCCACCAGCTGGGTTGAAATTGATCAGATCGGCTTTCGTAGGCGTGTAGCCATCAGTCCAAACCGTGGGCGTACCAGTTGGCGGTTCTGTGTAATAAAGGTGCTGTGCATCAGACAGGCACACACGAACGCAATCAACCTGCGCGGCAGCCGATGCGAACGTGTAGTAACTCCTGGAGGTGATAATGACAGCTTCCAGCAGCGCTCGGTTGATGGTGCGGAATGGCCGGTGCGCGCTGTAGCCGCAGGTCATCTGCTGGTTGCTGATCCTCTTCAGCTTCTGGTCAATGATCTGCTGATCAGTGCCCGTAGTCTCGAAGCTGTTGTAATAGCCAGCTACAAACTGATCACTTCCGATGAACGGGTTGACGTAAAGGGTGAAGGGGGCCTGCAACGGGTCTATCGATTCCCCTGAACCCGGCGCGACGTTCGCATCTCCAACGAGCTGGCGCAGCAGATCCGCCATCGCTGCAAGTTGGGGTTTTGCCCTGGCCTGACCGCTGGGGCCAAAAGCGTTGAGAATCCCCGATGCGGCGTTCGCCAGACTGATCCGGGCCATGACCTGTTGCTGTTGACTTCAGGCTAGGCCAAGCTCGCTATCGCCAAAGGATGGCTCCGATCAGCGACAACAAAGCGGATTCCACCAATGCTGGCAAATTGTCCGCGCACCTTTTTGGTGTCTCCTGTCTGAGTGCTCAGGCGAACATTCGTCAGCAGCACGTCCATTTCATAAAATAAGCACTCTTCCTTGATGAAGCAGACGCCATTGCTGTGTCCGCGGCCGCCATCGGCCACCAGGAAGCGCACGGTGGCCGATGCGCCCTGCTGGGTCAGGAGCTGCAGGTGCAGCATCTTGGCGGCCACTGTGATGCCAGGGGCGTAGGTGTTGGACACCTCGCCCATGAAGCTCCCGGCACCGCTTAATTGGCTGACGGCCACCGATCCAAACGCTTCGCCGATCGCCGCTTGATCCAGGGCCCCGCAATCCGTTTCCAGATCCCAACCGCTCAGATCCGCCATCACCTTCCACCCGCGGGTGTCGGCTTCTGCCGCAGCTTCTTTGACAGAGGCCGGCAAGGCAATCAGGTCGCTGAGCAGTGACTCTCTCCACTCAGGGCGCTCTACGGATGCCGCGGCCTGCAGTAGATCGCTCTGGTAACCGGGTGCAGTGGCAAACACGCTGATCACCATGGCATCAAAGCCGACAGGGAACAGCGGGATTCGACCCAGGGCCTCGCCGTTCACGGCGGGCGCCTCCAGGCTGTAGAAGGTGGCCTGCTCCAGGTCATTGCGATGGATGTAGGCGCCCAGCTGGGTGGTCAGGCCGGTGGTGCTGGCATCCTCCCAGAAGGGATCGGCGTCGTCATCGCTCCAGAATGGGCCGGTGTCATCTGTCCGGTGCAGGGTGGCGGGCCCAGCGGGGCCCCCTGCGGTGCCCCAGAAGGTGTGGCCATCCGGGGTGTTGGCATACCCAGTGCCGGAGACATCGAACGGGAGGCCGAGGGGTGAAGAAAGCAGGACGTGATCGCCGTTCCAGAAGCCTTCCGCGTCCATCCTCAGGCGCACGATGGCGCCGGGTGCGGTGATGGCTTCATCAGTGATTAGGACCGGCTCGGGCCAGGTCCGAGAGAACTGGACGGTGCCAATCTCGCCGTCAATGGCCACCGATCAGAACCTCCCGCTCAAATCACCTTGAACAGCGAGCTGCATGGAGCAGTTGATGAGCTCGCGCACTCGCACCGGTGTGCCGAGGCTGACGCTGATCACCTCCATGGTGAAGTCGGCGCGAGTGTTGCCGCGCTGCGTGACGATTCGGAGCGTCTCTACCTCCTCATCATCGTTCCAGATGGAGTTAGCCAGGGCCACCCCTGCGCTGTTGTCCGGGTCGTAGATGAAGGTGCAACTGACCTGGCTTTCGCGCAGGCCCTTGGCGGAGGTGGCCGCCTGCTGACCCACTCCAGTGGTGGGGAGGTTGTCCCGGCTGACGCTTACAGACGCATCGGTGAGCTTCCCGACCAGCTGCCCGTTGTAATAGACATCGGACTTGGTGGTATTGCGAACGCCCATCCGTAGCCCTGTCACCCTGCTAAGAGCAAGCTAGGGCCCCGGTGAAGCCTTACGGGCTGTTCTGCAGCCTGGCCTCCAGCATCACGGCCAATGAGCAGCGGCGGCGGTAGGTGAGGGACATCTTCGGGGTAGGAGCTCCCTGGCCGACAGGCCAATACCAGCTCTGCCCGGCGGCCGTGGTCAGGCTTTCAATGAAGGTCACCTCTTCTGGACCGATGCCAGCAAACAGGATCGCCGGCAAGGTGAGCGGCAACACGCCAGACAGGCTGCTGTTGAAGGTGGCCAGGATCAGCTGAGCCGTTGCTGTTCTGATGTTCCCAAACTCAAGATCGAGCTGGGCGCCGCTCGCCACACTGGCCCAGAGCCGTTGATCCTGAATGCCGTTCTCGCTTCCGCTGCTGGTGACCGGATGGCGAGGCATCAGGAACCCAAAGCGGGTGGGTTCGACAGCAGGGAAATCGATCGCCATCAGCCTCGAATCACCCAGGCATCTTCATCGTCCCAATCTAGGGAGATCAGCAGGCGCCCTTCATCATCGGTGGGCATCAGCAGGGCCTCGATCCGCAGGCGGCCGTCATCCGTGGGAGACACCCGCATTACCCGGTAGGTTCGCACCTGGGGCGGCGCGGTGCGGGTCCAGTTGATGCCCACCGGTGAGCCGGTCTTCCCTTGGTCGGTAACGGTGAGGGTTTGGATCGTGGGGCCTGGCAGCGTGATCCCGTCCCATGCCAGCACTTCGTAGGATCCATCCGCCAGTGGTTCGGTGGCGATCAGCGTTCCATCTGCCAACACGGCGCCGTTGGAATAGAGCTCATCGAGCACTTCGTCGTAAGCCACGGCGATATGGTCTTCTGGGCTGATAGGGCGGAGCAGGCCAGAGTAATTTGTCTCGAAGCTGATCGGATCACCCACCAGCCGGCGCCAGCGGATCAAGAACTTCATTGCGTCGAGCAGGTGCCACCGGTTGGTGCAGCTGTCGGTGATGTCGAGCGGCTCGATCGGGTCGCTGTCGCTGCCGGAGGCCTCCCGGATCGTGATCTCTCGCGCTGTGGCAAACATGCCCGGCGCCTGGATGTCATCGTTGGCCCGTTCATCGCGGTAGGCGCCTGAAACCTGGATCGGGCGGCGCTGGTCGTCGTCGCTGGTTGTTGATTTGAAGCTGCCGGGCTTGATGTTCGCCGCCGTGAACAGGTCAACGATTGGCACCGGGTCCCAGGTGATCGCTGGCTTCCAATAGAACTGGCCATTGAGCTCATAGAAGGCGAGCAGATGCAACGGGGCCTGCTCAGCTGCCCACCCTCTCAGGTTCTCTGGGGTGCCCAGGGTGCCATCGAAGAAGTAGCGGCGATCGAAGCACCATTGAGCGGCCACCACAGAGCTGGGCTCGTTGATCTGATCAGGGGCAACCTCCAGGCCGCCGCCAAAATCAGGGCTTAACGCAAGAGTGCGAAACGCATCTGGCAGCAGATGGCTGGGCCCAGCTGTTTCTTCGAGGTAGCGCTCAGCGCTGTGCCCGCCGAGCAGCTGCGCAGAGAACTGGCCAACAGAGCTGAACTCGAGGGAGCTGCGGATGGAGAGGCCCAGCCCGGCCAGGTTGCGGTAGCTCGGGGCGACGGCGTTGGTCTGGATGACGTTCACATAGGCGATTTCATGCTCCGGGCCCACGGATGCGCTGGTCTGGATTTCGTCGTAGACAAACACCTCCGCCACCTTCGCCCACTTATCGGTGAGGGCGTCTTCATCGCTCCAGCCAATGCCAATGTCCGTTTTGCCCAGCAGCGGAGCGCCAACCCAGTTCGTGGCGTTGCTGATCCGGCCGGTGATCACGCCCGTGCCGGCCGTCGAGAGGCTGATGGATGAACCGCCAACGGTGGCGGAAACGAGAAACGTTGTAGCGCCAACGCTGTGAACAAAGTATTCGGTATCAGCAACGAGAGGGGAAGGAAGGGTGCCGGTCGAGTCGAACTCGATTGGGGTGTCAACCGCGGGAACGGCCGGGCCTCCCACCACCGTGAAAGGGCCGGCCGAAGCGGCGGTCAGCGTGAACGCATCCACCCATTGGGTGCAGGTCATTGCGCTGCTGCTTCCGCCCAGGCCGACCAGGACCAAAGAGCCGCCATCTGTCGCTGAGACAACGAACCCATTGCCACTCAGCAACGCGCCCACCCAGTAGGTGCGGCCCGTTTCAAGCTCGGCGGGGAGAGTGCCCGAAAAGCTGACCCGGCTTCCTGTCCGCGGTCTAACCGTGTTTTCTGGGACACTCAGCACACCAAATCCGAAGGCGATGCTGGTTGGCGCCAGCTGAAATGAGCGGGTGCTGAGCACACTGCTGCTCCCGCTGTCCCCGTTGATCAAGGTCAGGGCGTCATCGCCGTTGTAGTCGTTGCCTGCCTCCGTGATCGTGATTGCCAAATCATCAAAGTTGCCATCAGTGGGCACCACCACCGTGGCTCGCGAGTTGGTTGCCTCCCCGTCCTGCAGGATGACGGCATTGGTATATGTCCCAGGCCTCCCGCGATCGTTGTTGGTCTGCGTTGCCAAGCCGACCAGCGAGCTCCGTTCGTTGGGCTCAATGGAGTCGAGGGAAAAGCGCTCGACAGAACGGGTAAACGGTGCCTCCCCGGTGTAGGTGACAGCAACCGCGCCATCAGTAAAGCTCTGCACAGATTCGATTACGCTGCGCCGGGCGTCCAGAACCGCCATGCTCCCAGCCTGTGCCCCTGATCGGATCTCCCAGCCACTGAGCGGTTCAATGCGGTATTGCCAACGGGCCGCGCTGGGCATCTGCAGCCGCATATAGTTGTACTGAGGCTGCTGGGTGAGGCCGCGCACCCCGTAGATCGTGGGCAATTCAGTGAAGGTCGCCCCGGCCTCTGCCCGATACGAAACACGAAAGAACGAATATCGTTCCTCACTGAACGAACGGGTGCCGGTCTGGAACGATGAGATTTCAAGCTTGTCGCCTGATTCCAGGATTTCCCCCTCTCGCTCACCGCCCGCCTTTTTGTTGATCTCGCGCAGGCTGGGGATCTGGCGAACGTTGGCGAAGCCCTGGCCGCGAATCCCTACGGTGCTGCGGAAGCCAATCTCAATCACCTGGGCAGGGCGAGCCAGGGTGAAGTCAGCTATGGCGCAGCGATGCAAATGGCCCCGGCTGGTGCCGGTCGGGTAGCGGGGCCCTGGATCAATGCTGGCCCAATCCCAATTATCACTTTCATCCGCCACCCGCGGCTCTGTTCTGCCTCCACTGGTTGATGGATTGATTTCGTTGTCCGTTGTCTCGTTGACGATTCCGCCGCGAATGACCCGGAACAGGCAAACCATCTGCTGGCCACCTCCTACCGGCTCGTTGTCGGCGTCGCTCACAAAAACATCGGCGCTAGGAGTGCGAGTTTCCAGCACCGCCAGGCAGCTGCCGGCCTTGTAGATGTCGCCAATAAGCAGGGCGTCATCTGCTGAACGCTGGCGGCTGCTGATTGCCACAGCCACGTCCGAAAATGTCTCGCGATGCTTCTGGTCGCTGTCTGTCTGGGAGCCGTCGAATTGGAACTGGGTTTTTGCGTCGGTGGTGTTCGACAGGAGATAAAGGAAGCTGTCGCCGATCTCCAGGGTGGCGGAATTGCTCACCCAGCCTCTACTGGTGGTGGTGATGCCGCTGCGGCCGCTCCACATGCTCCGAGCTTTCCAGAGCGCGCCCAGGGCCACCACGTCGTCAGTTGGATCAAGCCGTTGATCTCCGTCATTCCCAGAGGGCTTGGCCGTCATCACTCGCGTGGGCCGGAGCTGGGGGTTCACCCGATAGCCAAGGCCGTTGGCCACGGTGGCGTAAAGGCCGAAGGAGGTGGACGTGCTGGGCCGGCCTGTTGCGCAGGCATCCGGCAATATGGCATTGCCGAGGCTGCCCAGCTGAAACACGTCCGCACCGCCGGCATTCTCTACATTGCCTAGATCAGCAGAGGCCAGCCGGCCCGCCACTCGATCGGTGCCAAGGATGCGGCCTCCACCCGGCCGGCTGTAGATCGTCAGGCGCGCCGCGGCCTCGTTGGCCCCGTCCGTGCCCAGGTCGTAGGAGCGCAGCGGGTTGTTGCCGAGCGCAAATCCTTGCGGGTCAACGCTGGCGATCGGCGCCTCCCCCAGCACGTAGACGCCACGGAACAACTGAGAGCCGCCGAGGCTGAACATCTGGGACCAGACCAGGCCCGCATTGATCCGAATGCCCCCGTAGAAGCCTTCAGGGCGTCCATTCAGCGCGGGAAGGAACTCGCGGCGGGCGAACGTGACGGGAATCACAGTGCCGAGCCTGGCGACCTCCTGGGTTGAATCAAAGCCAGGGCGTGGAGAGTACCGGCCGCTGTCGCTGATCGTGTCGCCCTGCCGCTGGGTGCTCCTGATCTCTCCAGGCCGCCGCTGCTTTGGAGCCAGCAGCAGGCTGAGCAGGGTGTAGCCGACCGACAGAATTGTGGTCACCAACGAGATGACCGCCAGTGTTCCTGAGATCGGCTCGCAGACCACCAGGGGCGCGGGAGCTTGTGCCGCCGCCTGCCAGCGTTCGGTTTGGTATTGCAGCAGTTGCTCTGGCGTCCATCCCAGCAGCTCGGCCAGGTATTCGTCACCAGGGAGCGGGAGGGGATGTTTCATGGCTGGCCCTGCAGTGATGGCGTTGGATAGAAGCGACACCAGCGGAGCACGTTCGCTGGATCAATGGGCCGCCAATGCACCCCTTCTTCCCGGGAGCAAGTGAGCAAACCACCGGCCACGCAAATGCCCAGGGCGATCGGGGCGCCGCCGTCCAGCTGCGCTATGTCCAGGTTGCAGCCACCCTTCACCCGATAGGTGCCGAGCTCCAGTTCATCGAGCACTTCATCCCAATAGCCGCGGCCGGCGGCCACGTACCACTGCCGGTGAATCCGTTCAGGTCGAGGGGCGTCATGGAGGGCTAGGACGGCGAGCACCAGGCGGAAGCAGTCTGTGCCGCCATCTCGATCAGGGTCGGCGTTCCATTGCCAAGGGAGGCCAAGGTAGTGAAGCCAGGGCGCTGTGATCGTCATGCGATAAACAGGGAGCCGGTATCTGGCACCTGGCCAACCAGTTCAGTGCTGAGCCGGCGGCGGGGGGCGTCGCCACGCACGGCGTCCAAGGGGCTGGTCAGCTGCACCCGGATGGAGGCCTGCCGCTCGATCGGCCCCAGCCGCCAGTTGTGCCTGGACAGGAGCCGCACGTCGCTGCCGGCGACAACATCGACCACCACAATATCGGCGCGGATCTTCCAGGCATTGGCCCGGGCCTCTGCCAACACGTTGAGCGCGAGCTGATTCCGGTTGACTCTGAGCTCGCCTTGTGATCGATCACCGCCGCGGGCGCCAGCCGAATCGCTGATGCGGAATCCCATGAAGACGTGATCCCGACCGTCGTAGCTGCGCAGCTGACCAGCCCAGAAGTTCTGCCAGGCATAACCCACCTGTGGGGTGCCGCTTGCATCCACGAACACGATGTAGGCGCAGAGCTGAACGGCCATTACATCCCCAGGGCGCGCCGAACGCTGGGGTTGTTCTGGATGCCGGTGTAGGCGGACTCTCGGCCGGCCTCGGCGGATTCATTGGCCGCCTGCCGCACCTGCTCCACCGTGGCGTACTCGACGCCATTGATCACCTGGGTTTCAATGCCAATCTGCAGCCGGCGGGCGCTGGCCACGTCGCTGCGCTCTCCCCCGCCGGGCCTGATGAACGGAACGCCGCTGCGCTCTCCCCCGCTGGGCCTGATGAACGGAACGCCAGGGGTTGCGGGTGATGCGGAGTTTCTGACGGTGCGAGCGAACGGAACGCCAGGGGTGCCCATCCCCAGGGTTTCGCCTGCCACTTCTGCCTTGCCGCCCGGGGCGCGCTGAAAGGGAACACCAAGCGCCTGGCTCAATTGCCGGTTGCTGGTGACCTTGCCGCCGGAGCGATTGAAGCGCACGATTTCAGGGCCTCCTTCCCCTACAAGGTAGTCAAGGCCGTAGCGCGCCTCACCGCCACCGGCAAAGCCGGCGGTGAACGGTTGAACACCAATCGGAACGATGGAATTAAACGCTGCTGCGCCAGCTGCCGCCCCAGCGCTCTGAATGCCGGCACTGATGCCGCCACCCAGGCCGCCGGCCAGCGATGCCAGCTTGCTGACCGTGCTGAAGGCCTGGCTGATGCCACTCACCCCACCAGCGGCACCCGTGCCGGCCGCAGCGGCGCCGATGGCCGCCGCTGCATTCATCAATGCACCAGCCGCGGTTACGTGAGCACCGGCAGCGTTTTGCAGTGCCACTGCTTCTATGTCCACGCCGCTCAGCGTCTTGAACAGTTGCCCCTGCAGCTGCGCCAGCATGGGGTTGAGCAAGGAATCGACGGTGGCCTCCATCAGCGTCTGGCCGGCCTGGCTGAGCACACCAAGCAGCGCCTGCTTGATGTCGCCGCCACTCATCAGGGCCTGAAGGCCGCCTTTGATGGATCCGGCAATGCTGTCGGTGATCGCCTGCGTGCTGCTGGCCGCCAACTGGCCGGTGGGGGTTTCCAGCGTTAGGGCGCGGAGTCGATCCGTCTCCTGCTCAAAGTCAAACTGCTGGCGTTCGGCCAGCTGCGCCTCCGTCATGTTTTCTTGCCCCAGGCTCTGGCGGTTGTTGAGCATCTCGAAGAACGTCGTTATCTGCGCCAGCAACTCGTTCAGCCGGGCTTCGGCGGTGTCGAGTTGCTGGCCCTGCTCTTCTGCTGCAGCTTGCTGTTGATCGAGGCTTGGGCCCACCCCAGCAGCGCCGACCGTGCCACCACCTTCCGCCCAGGCCGCCGCCTGCCGCGCCTCAGGCAGGGCCGCCATGTAGTTGGCATTGCCATGGCTGTTTCGCCAGGGCTGGAAGCCTCGATCCTGCCAGAGGCCAAAAGCAGCGCGAGCATTGGCGTCTGGATCAAACAGGTCTTCATTGCTGGCCAGGCCAAACCGCTGCCGGCGCTCTGGCCCCGTGCCGTCCTTCATGTTGATTTGCCACAGCCCATAGCTGCGATCTCCGCCCTTCATGTTGGTTTCGGTGGGGTCGTAGCTGCTCTCGGCAAAAGCCACCGCCGTGATTTCGGCCAGAGCCTCACCCCTGAAGCCAGCCTTGTAAGCCGCCGCGGCCGCCGCCAGGATTTTGGGATCGATGTTCGAGGCTGCGGGGGTCGCTGATGCGGTGCTGGCGCCGGCTCCACCCGTTGAGCCCGGCGCCAGATGGCTGAGCCACGTCTTCCCGCTCCCTGGCAGCAGCCCGTTGATCCCGTCAGCGGTGTTGTTGGCGGTGCGCACGTCAGACAGACCCACCGGCACAGCGGTTCCCACCGGCACCGAAAGATCCAGCGATCGACCATCACCGCTGTGGCCGTGCTGCCCGGCCCCTTTCCGCAGCAGGCCCTTGATCTGTTGGTCGGACATTCCGCGGCTCAGCGGGGTGCCGTCCATCAGGGTCACGTCTACCCCTTGCTCGATCAGCTGGTTGACGACAGGCAAGACATCCTCCAGCAGCTCGGCGAGGGTGCCAGATGTCTGGAAGTGACCATGGACGTAGCCCTCGGCATTGCTGACGCGGCCGGTGCCGCCGTCTGTGGCTCCAAAGACGGCGCCGCCGCCGCTGCTGCCCAGGCCTGGCACTGAGCCCTGCCCAGGGATCGCCGCACCGAGGGCGTCCTGTTGCCTGGCCAACGCGATGGTGGCCAGGGTGGCGGTCATCTTTGCCCGCGCCAAGGTGATCTCCACCTGTTGGCTTTGAAGTGTGAGCTGCTGAATGCGCAGCTCAGATTGCTCGCGCAGCTGCTGGATGCGCAGTTGTTCTTGCTGCATCCGATGCTCGCGCTCCATCTGCGCTTCCTTCGCGGCATAGAGCCGTTCCTGCGCCTCGGCGGCGGTTTCCATTCCCGTCACACCAGCCGCGGCCGCCGCAATCTGTGCTTCGACCACGGCCACCACGCCGCCACCGCTCCGGGCGCTGGCCTGCGCTTGCTGGACTGACTGCAGCCGCTCTGCTTCCTGAACCGCAGCGCGGCCGCGGGTGATGGCCAGGTCAGTGCGGGCCTTGTCGAGCCTCACCTGCTCAGCCTGAAGGGCCAACTGATCCTGGATTGTTGCTTTCTCGTTGTTGAGCTCGTTGTTGCGGGCGGTGGCTTCATTGTTCGCCGCGGCCATGGTGTTGGCGATGTCCTGGCCAGCGGCGGCAATCTCGACCATCAGGCGCTGTTGCTCCAGGGTGTACTGGGCGCCCTGCTCCTGAAGGCCAAGCTGCTCCAGCTGCAGGTCCATGCGCTGTTGCTCGAGGCTGTTGATGGTGCCCAGTTGACTGATCGCTTCAAAGCCCAGGCGGCGGGCCTCTTTGGCGTGATTGAGGATGGCGTTGTCCCGGGTGGTGCGGGCCATCTGGGCGTTCAGCTCTGCAGTGACGGCGAAATAGGCGGGGGTGCCAAAGCGGGTGTTTCCGCGCTTGCGCAGCAGCTCCTGAGTCGTCTCCTTGCCTTTGTTTCGACTGTTCTCTGCCTCAACCACCGCGATTTTGAGCTGCTCCTGTTGGATCAGCAGCTGCTTCTCTTGGATCGCCATCTGCCGCTGCTGCATCTCCCGCTCGGATTGCAGCAGGCCCTTCCGTTCCTGGATCGCTTCCTTCTCCTGCTCAAACTTGAGATTGTTCAGGCGGGCTACTGCCGCGGCCTTGGCTTCTGGTGATGCCGACACCTGGACACCAAGCTCGAAGCCGTGGGCGGTGAAAGCGCGGCGGGCATCGGCAACGGCGGCCATGGCCTCCGCAACGGCCTTCTGCCGGGTCATCAGGCCAAGGCCCTGCTCCAAGCTCTTGATCTCGTTCTGGTAGCCCTTGGTCTTGATCTCGGCCCATTGCTTGGACACGTTCAGGGCACGGGTTGATCCGGTGCCCAGCGCAGCGTTGAAGGCGTCCAGATCGGCCTGGGCCTCTTTTGAGAGCTTGAGGCTGCGGAGCTCAACATCAGTAACGAGGCCGGTCCGCTCAATGAAGTCGTCACGGAACTTGTCCTGGCGCTCTTTGATGGCGAACTCAGAGAGCCCCTCCGCCTCCCCTTGTGTTCGGATCCTGCCCAGCCCATTGCCGAGCTGATTCTGCAAGCGATCCAGGCGGGCGCGGTCCAGGGACTCGCCGGCCTGCTCAATGCCACCGATCAGATTGTCGAAGAACTTGTTGACGCCATCAGCTGATTCGTCGGGGAAGAAGCCAAGAGCGACCTTTATTGAATCAAAGCCATCTGACAATATTTTTGCGGCAAGTTCCGCTCCTTTGGCGATCAGCTCAATGCTCCTAGCCACAGCCACCAATGGCGCCAAGAGAGAAGACTTCACGACCGCGGACACCGCGCCGATCACATCAAGCGCCATCCCGCCAACAGAGGCCAGGACACTGCCGATCGAAGTCAGCACAGAGAGCACCGGGCCCATGAGCTCCAGCAGGGGGGCCACCGCCTCAGCAAGCGATGACAGCAGCATTTCAAAGCTGGACTGCAGGTTCTGGAACGTGGTCAACACGGTTTGAAGCATGGCGGCGGAAGAAGCCTCCAGCGCAACGCCTGATTTCGCCGTGATCGTCTGGCTGACGGACTCGAAATTGCTCATCACGTTCTGAAGGCTCACCCCCAGCTCCTTCTGGCCCTCGTAGAGGGTTTCAAGCTTCCCCATCAAAAAGTCGTAATATTTGCCCTGCTTCTGCTGTTCCTTTACATCAGAAGATGTGATCTCCAACTTCTGGGCCAGCATCGCGTTGGGATCGATGTTGCCCATCATCAGAGCGTTTGTCTCCTGCATCATCTGGTTTTGCGGGATCCCAAACGTGTTCATACCTGCCGCGATGCGGGTAGCAAGCTTGGAAGCGTTCTGCGGGGTGCCTTTATCCCCCAAGCTGTTGCTGTGGGTCATTATGATGTTGAAGCTATCGTATATCTGAGCTGCTGTAGAGCCGCTGATATTAGCTACTTCCTTCTGGATGTATTTGTATTCGTCGAGAATAGTGCCACGGACCATTCTCATCTGGCGGGCGGTGCCTTCAACGATCTTTCCATCAGCAAAAATAGCGAACTGGTTTGCCATCACGGCCCCAGCTTCATTCATTTGCCGGTTGAACAGCGCCGTCTCAGCGGTCAGCGCCTGAAGCGGGCCGATCACGGCGCCGATCGCTGTCGAAACCGCGCCAAACACCACCTTGACGCCCGCTGCCGCCAGGCCGAGCTGGCCGAGGATCGGGATCGCCTTCCCGGCCATGCCCACCATGCTGCCGAGCGCGGCGCCAGCACCGCCGATTCCACCAGCCGCGCCGGCACCAGCAGCGCCGGCGCCTTTCAGGCGAGCCGCCATTGCGTCCCAGGCTGAGCTGTCGCCAGTGATCCCTTTGCGGAGCTGCTCCAACGTGCCCTGCAGCCGATCAAACCCGCTCTGGGTTTCAGCGGAAGGCGGCGGGATCTTGGGCGCCGGAATGTTGGTCTGCCGCCGCTCCATGTCGGCGATCATCCGCCGCATCTTGGCCAGGTCAGCCTCAAGCGGCTTCAGGTCGCCCCTAAGGGTCAGGGTGGCTGTACCCAGGGTGTATTCGCCGCCGCCCCCGCCGCTGCTGGTCAAACGTTCACCTTGTCTTGAAACCATTCTGAGGCCGCAACGGCGTCAGAGTTTGGAGCGCTCGAGCTCTTCCACTGCCAGCACCAGCACCCGGAGCGGCAGTTGGCCATCACGAAGCAGGGAACGGATTGTGGCGGCCACCTCTGGCGTGAGCCGCTGGGCCCGCTGGCTGTCGGCGTCGCGGATGTCAAACGGCAGGAACTGTTCCTCTGTGCGGCCTTTGCTGCCCAACCCTGGGAAGCCGGCCATCTCCACCAGCACCGCCAGCCGGGCCGTGGTGGTGCTCAGCTCATTGGTGCGCTTCGCCTTCTCTTTCAGGGCCCAGCCGTAGGCCTTCAGAACGGCGTCAACCGGTTGGAGGTGGAATCGATCGGCCTGCCAGCGGGGATCATGGGTGAGCCCGCTGGTGAGCACCAGCTGGATCTCATCCCAATCAGTAGGAGGGGTGCTCAGGAAGGCGTCAATGCGGGCGAGCTGTTCGTCGCGGGTGAGAGTTTGGTCGTTCGGGGCCTCTTCTGGGCCTTCATCTCCGGCGGCTTTCCCGCTTCCACCTGCGCAGCTCGCTCGCCCATCAGGAAGTCATGGAGCTCATCCACCATGGGTTTCGGCAATTTCCGGGTGTCTTCCATGTCCCACTCGCCACGCTTGAGATGAATCCATTCCTCAGACTCATCTTCCGCGGCCATGTATTCAGCGCGACCAAGCAGCAGCGCTGTCACCAGCGTTCGCTTGTGATCACTCAGCAGCGCCTGACTGTTCAGGAAAGCGCTGAACTCCTGGGCATCGCTGCTCAGAGCTCCAAGCGCTTTGAGCTTCTCATTGATCGCCTGGGTGTCGTTGATGTCGCTGCTGGTCTGGAACTGAGCAATGATTTGGTCAACATCCTCAATCGGCAGACCTGTCTCCCTGGCAATGGATTGAGTGAGGCGGATGTAGGCGCCATAGGTGACGGTCTGATCACGCTGCTGTTGCTCGAGCAGCTCCGCTTCACCCTGGAGCAATTTGCCGTAGACAGCCAACCGGAACGGCCCCAGCACCTTGTAATCGGTGCGGAAGGTGGCCAGGATTCTGCTGCTGACGCTCATGCGGCTGGCCTGATTGGGGAACTGATCTGCCACCCAACGTAGCGCTGCCCTGCATTGAGAACATCCTCAGGCAAGGCCAGATAGAAGGCCGCGCCGCCGGTCGGCGGTGACACCAGCACGTCGGAAGAGATGGTGCCGGCCTCAACCACCAGCATCCCCACCTTCAGTTGATCGCCAGCCTCGTTGAAATTGCAGTGGATCGCCACCACGTTCTGCATTGGCGAAACCAACAACCGGTGAAACATGCGGCGGCTCAGGCCGTTGCTTCGATCGCCAGGCCCATCGCCGCTGCTGCTTCTTCAGCCGCGGCCGGGGAAGCGTAAAGGCCCTCGCCCTGGGCCTGGAGGTGCAGCTGCTGATAGTTGGGCGCCGATTCGATCAGCGCAAGGAAGCGCCGCCGCGTCGTGGGGCCTCGGCGCAGGTATCCAACCACCACGGCGAGGGTGTGGCTTACGTCTGGGGGGCGGGTGTTCATGCGTCGAGCTGGGGATCTCTGGCTGCAACCACAATAGAACGATCCCAGACCACCCAATACTCCTCGGCATTGGCATCGAATGTGCGGGCCAGCATCGCTGTTCTCTTTGATCCCAGCGATCTCTTCCTTCGTGAGAGTCGGCGCCGGCTTTGGATTTGCCCCTGGCACTTTGCCCATGAGCAGCGCGGGGCCTGCATCCCTGATTCGGATCTCTTGCGCTCTGGCCTGAAGGCGCTCGGCGTCTCTATGCCGACCAACTGACCAAAAAGAAAGGGCCCCGAAGGGCCCCCTCTCGTTTCAGAAAACAGATCACCGGCAGGAGCTCGAACTCCGAACCGGCTCAACCAAAGGAAAAATCCCTTGATTCTGCCTGCTTCACGGGTTGCACCCCGTGAAACCACCATCCCTAAATCGGGATGGAATTGGTCCAACAATAGTGCAAGTGTGCCGCTGCTCGCCCCTAAGGGCGAGCCGGCGATCAAGCCGACACATAGGGCCGCAGCCGAGCTGAAGGCGCTCGGCGTCTCTATGCCGACCAACTGACCAAAAAGAAAGGGCCCCGAAAGGCCCCCTCTCACTATTCCTCCCAGCGTCTGCGTTTCTTTGTTTGGCGACTAGGACCGCAGGCAGCTGGGGACATCAAAGGAGATTCCCCCCTTGATTTTACCTGCTTCACGGGGGGCAACCCGTGAAGCCACCATCCCTAAATCGGGATGGAATTGGTCCAACAATAGCGCAAGTGTGCCGCTGCTCGCCCCTAAGGGAGAGCCGGCGATCAAGCCGACACACGCGGCCGCGGCCGAGCTGAAGGCGTTGCAGCAACTGGGTGATGCCGCCGGCTGGCCCCCTGAGGCCTATGCCGCGATTGCCCATTGGCACGACCGCTGGAGGCCTGATGAGCCGGCCCTGGGCCACCGCTGGCGCC